>Ga0302324_100011031_pt1 | contig 18615 bp, 13 predicted proteins | sample Palsa_T0_1_FD_201949 | JGI IMG/M metagenome (GOLD analysis project Ga0302324, IMG submission 201949) | Peat permafrost microbial communities from Stordalen Mire near Abisko, Sweden - Palsa_T0_1 | ecosystem: Environmental > Terrestrial > Soil > Palsa > Peat permafrost | place: Sweden: Abisko...
CACGGACGGCCCCGTTCAAACGGGTTTATCAAACGCGCGCAGAGCGGCTCGCCCAATTTTGCCCCTTGGCAAAAACGCGCGTCCGATAAACCACTAGCGTTTGTCAGGGCTTGGCCGCGCAGTTCGGCTGCTCAGAGCCACCTCGCCACTCGGATTGCTGGTAGAATCCGCCGCATGGCGACCGGCTTGATCAGATTGCCTTCCCGGCTTGCGCTATTCATTTGCGGGACGATTTCAATCCTGTTGAGCAACGCGTTTAGGGCGATGCAGACTCTTATTCCGGACGCACACATCAACTGGCTCATATTCTCCGCTGCCTTGGTTTTGGTCGGCGGTCTTGCTGTGGTCGTCGCGCTGCTCCCGATTTCATGGCTCGAAAAGGCCTGCAAAATAGGGCCGGACACGCAAGACAGTTTGTCCGTACCCATCAAACTGCTCGGATGCTTCGCGGGATTTTCGTATCTGTTAACCGTTGGCCTTGATCTTGTTCCGCCCAGTTGGCACTCCACCGCGCAGGCAAGCTATTTGCTTTGCCCTGCCTGTGTGCCGACGATCACTGTCGATCCTTCGCTTGCATCCGTATTGTTATTGCTGGCTCCACTGAACGCGGCAGTCTACGGGTCGCTGGGTGCTGTGTTGGGGTACGTCTTACTCGCGGTCCGTAACCGCTGGACTTTGCTTTTCAAGTCCTAATCGGTCAGCTAACCGGACATTTACAACTCCAGTATTCCATCCCCCCGGTTATCTTCCATTCCGCTTACAAACGAATTTGAAGCTGCAGATTCCTGATATACTCCCCGCCGGCATTCCCAGGGTACCCCACAGCTTCCGGCGGTGCATGGCATCGCACTGAGGTGACTCATGAGCAAACAAGGATTCCTCAGAATTTTCCTGGCAGCGATGGCCGTCGGTTTTCTCGCGCACACGGTCAGCGCTCAACAAGTGACGATGACGGTCGACACCGCCAAGACGGGTGCGCCCATCTCTCCATACATGTATGGGTTCTTTACGGAACTTCATGAAGCCAACAACGAGGGTGGCTTTTGGGCCGAGATGCTGGGAGACCGGAAGTTTTTCAATCCAGTGAACTCCGGCAAGGACCGCGAACCTTCTCTGGGGCGCAGGAGAGCGGCCAGGGCGCCCAGGTTTCGGCCATTGGGTCCCGACGAGTTCGTCACCATGGACCGGCAGAAGGTGTACGTGGGTGAGCACAGCCCCATGGTGAAGCTGGAGGCTGCGACGCCGCATGGGATCCAGGAAGCTGGCCTGGGAGTCCGAAAAGGAAGGAAGTACTCCGGCCGCGTGATCTTGGCGGGCGATCCCGGCGCGCAAGTGAAAATCAGCCTCGTCTGGGGACCCGATCCGGCCGACCGGCAGACCATCCCCATCAAGCGGCTGCGAAGCGATTACGCGAAGTTTCCCCTGATGTTCACTGCGGGAGCAGACACTGACGACGCCCGCCTGGAAATCGCGGGCACCGGAAAAGGGACGTTTCACATCGGCGCCGTGTCCCTGATGCCCGCGGACAACGTTTACGGCTATCGCGCCGATATGCTCGAAGAGATGAAAACGATCGGTCCCACCATGTTCCGCTGGCCCGGCGGGAATATGGTCTCTTCGTGGGACTGGCGCGACTCGATCGGCGATCCGGACAAACGCCCGCCGCGGCTGAACCCTGCCTGGGACGAAGTCCAGCAGAACGACCTCGGGATCGACGAATACATGGTCCTCAACAAGCTTCTCAACATGGAGCCCTACATCTGCGTCAACGCCGGTTTCGGCGACGCGCATTCAGCCGCCGAAGAAGTGGAGTACACCAACGGTTCGGTGAACACGCCGATGGGCAAGTGGCGCGCCGCCAACGGCCATCCGGAACCTTACAACGTCATCTGGTGGAACATCGGCAATGAGATGTGGAACACCTCGCAAATGGGTTTCATGGCCGCCAATCAGTACTGGATCAAGCACAACATGTTCGCGCAGGCCATGCGCGCGGTCGACCCGCACATCAAGTTCGTGTCGTCGGGCGCGTCGCCCGTCGAGACCAGCCAGAGCCACGCGTCGATCGTAATCACCGGCAAGCACGTTGCCTCCTTCGGCGGCCCCGCGGACTTTACCGGCGCGCTTCTGGCCAACTCCTCGGATTACATCGATGCCGCCGCCGAACACATCTATCCCTCCATGGTGGACATGGCCTTCGACGCCGAGAAACAGGACTACGTCAAGGTGGACGAGCCCTTGGTTGCTCGCGCCCGCAAGCTGTCCAACGCCGTTCGCGCCGTGATCGAAGCCTGGGGCGAATACCAGCGGCGCTTCCCGAATCTCGACATGAATCGATACCCGATCGCGCTCGATGAATGGGTCTCCGAATGGACCGGAGAACGCGGCCAGCGCGCCCCCGGCTATTCGATGTTTGCGCCCCTGGCTTGCGCCGAGGCCATGCAGGAAATGTTCCGCCACTCGAACATGTTCATCATTTCAGCCTACACCGCGGCTCCCCAGCTGCTCGCCACCAACAAGACCGATGCCACCGTGCGCCCGATCGGCCTGATGTTCGAACTCTATCGACGCCACTTCGGGACAATTCCGGTCGAAGTCACTGGAAACTCACCCCAGCACGACGTGAAGGGCACGGTCTGGGTCGACAAAGCCAACACCTCCTCAGGCAGCGATACCTATCCCCTGGATGCCGCAGCCGCCCTAACCCCCGACAAAAAAGCCCTCACGGTAGCCATCGTGAATCCCACCGAATCCGAGCAGCAGATAGACGTGGCAATCAAAGGCGGGGCAGTTCAGGACAAGGGCCAAGTCTGGCGAGTCGCCGGCACCAACCTCACGGACGACAACGAGCCCGGCAAGCCGCTCGCGGTCAGTATCGTGGGAACTCCGTTCACCGGAGCCCCCGGCACGCTGACGGTCCCCAAGCTAAGCATCAGCATCTACGAGCTGCCGCTCCGCTAAAGGTATGGGGTGCCCGTTCCGGCGCCCCTTGCAGGGAAATTTGTAAGGGGGCCGAGCTAGCAGGTTGGCCCGGCGCGGCGAAGCTTTTGATATTCTGCGTCGGAAAGGCCGATGCGCTTTCGAATCGCAGCTTGAGACTTGGCCAGCGCAGTCGATTGCAACCGGCAGACGCCGCGCCTCCAGACGTCCCCCGTCTGCGGGTCCACGGCGAAATCGTCCACGACGGTGCTGCCATCGGGATCGGGATTGTCCCAGATAGCCTCGAACGCGTAGAAATCCGGAAAATGTTCCTCTTTGTATTTTTCCAGCGTGAGGCCGGGGAGCTTCCTCGACTCCGGATCGATGGCGTCAAAAGCCAGTTCAATCGCCTCTTCCCGGGTGATTTTTCGCGGCGCGCTTTGCGCGCGAACATGAACCCAAACGCCCAGGCACAACCAAAAGGCGGCGGCGAAGCCCCCGGTGCGAAGTATCTTCAACGAAATCCTCATGCAGACAATTGTGCCACACCTCTTCCCGAATTCTTCACGAATGGGTTTCCCGCGCCGCGATAGCGCGACGAATTCCAGCATCGTGGTGTACAATCTCGAATCAGATGGCCACGCAATTGTCTTCGCTGCCCGATTCACCCGGCTCGCAGGTCGAAACCGCCGCTCCGCGCGTCACCCTGAGGAATTATTTCGCGCATTCCTTTGACTCCGCCATCGCCGCCGCGCGCACCTGCTATTCAACTCACTTGATTCAGCCGGACGAAATCACCGAGAAGCAGCGCGTCATGATCGGCTCGGGAACTTTTTTCGGCGGCCATCACACTGTCTACCAGCACGCCCATTTTGAATTCGGCCTTGAGAACATCAGCCGGCAGTTCGTGTGGTCTTTCCTGCACGGACATCCCTTTTACAATTCCGAGCAGCAGAGCCAGCGGTACGTCCGCCTCGACCGCGCGCAGGCCTACGTGCCGCCACCGGAAACGCCAAACTTCGGCCCGGCCGAGAGAGCCCTCTACGAAAAGGCGATCGAGCGCGCCTGGGAACGTTACCGCCAGCTCACGCGCCTGCTCGCGCCGAACGCGCGCGAAATCCTAGCGGACATTTGGCACATCGGCCCGATGTCCCACACCAAACGCGTGCAGAAGGTAGACCGCCAGGCGGAAAAGCGCGCCATCGAGGTCGCCCGCTACGTCCTGCCGGTGGCCGCCTTCACCACCATGGTGCACACGATTTCCGGCATCGTCCTCTACCGCCTCCAGCGGATGCAGGCCGCCAACGACACGCCGTCGGAATCGCGCCAGGTCGTCGTCGAGATGGTGGCGCGGGTGCGCGAGGTCGATCCGCAATTCTTCGATCGCTTCGACAACGAGCCAATGGAGGATCTTCCCGAATGGCAGCAGTCGCCGCGAGACGGCGGAGCCTTTGCCCGCGAATTTGACGCGCGCCTGGGCGGCCTCACCAGCCTCCTGACCGATTATTCGCGGAACACGATGGCCGCCGTCGCGGACGCGTATCGCGCCGTCATGGGACTCACGGTGGCCGAATGTCCCGACAACGAAGCGCTCGACCGCCTTCTCAATCCCGCGCGCAACCCCTATCGCCGCGAGACGCTCAACGTAGGCGTCCACGCGCCCATGATGCGCGCGTTGCAGCACGCCAATTTCACCTTCGCCAAAAAAATCAGCCACACCGCCGACAGCCAGGACCAGCGCCACCGCATGGTTCCCGGCTCACGCCCCCTGCTCACCCTCTCCGACACGCGTTCGCCCGACTACATCACGCCCATGCTGATCCGCGACAATCCGCAAGCCCTCGAAATCTATCGGCAAGCAATGGAAGAAGCCTGGGCGGCGAAGAATGATCTGCTAGACCGCGGCGTCGCGCCCGAATTCGCGCTCTACCTGCTCCCCAATGCCAAGGCGATCCGCCTTGTCGAGACAGGCTCGCTCCTGCACCTGCTTCACAAATGGACCATGCGGACGTGCTTCAACGCGCAGGAGGAAATTTACCAATCCTCCCTCGAGGAAGTTCAGCAGGTACGCGCGGCCTTCCCCGAACTCGGCCGCTACCTCGGCCCTCCGTGCTTTATCCGCGCCGGAATCGCGACGCCCATCTGCACCGAAGGCTCGCACTTCTGCGGCGTAAAAGTCTGGCTCGATTTCCCCAATATTCAACGCCGGATTTGAAAGTAGCTGGATTGAAAGATCAAGTCGGCGTTAGCGGCTGAGGATGCGCGTGGTAGTGGCCGACACGAGTTCGTAACTTACCCCGCGCCAGCGCATGTGCTTGCTCGCCAGCGAAGCACCGAGATTCCAGGCAAACAGAAACGGAACGATCGGCGCGAGCAGCATCCACACCCAGTTCCATTTCTTCAGCGGACCTCTCCATTGCGGCAACAATTCGTCGACGGCAACCGTCCTCACCGCGCCCTTCATGGCCGCCAGCAGAGGAATCACCAGCGCAATCAGCGCCAGCTCGATCCACGTGTCGCCGCCGATCATCGAAATCAGAATCACCACAGCGGCATAGATCAGCGTAAGCGAATAAGCCCAGTGGGCCAGAGCGCCCATCAGCCACCGCTTGAGCGAATACACCCGAGTGATCAGCATCTGCCGGTTCGTGAATTCGAGAAGACTCTTGCCGGTCCAGGGATGCAGCGTGGGCGCCAGGCATTCCGCGCAAAAAACAATCGGCTTGCGGGCCGCCTCAAGAGCCTGCGTCATCGCAAAATCGTCGCTGGCGGCGCCGTTCCAGAAATCCAGCACGTGCGCATCTTCAAACGTCTGCCGCCGGATCGCCGTGCCGCCGCCCCAGCAGAAATTCTCTCCGGCTCGGCCCAGCAGCGTCGCCACCGAGGCGTTCCACGCGGAGGCCAGCGCGCTGGCAAATCCACCTGCTCCCATGGCGCCGCTCGGAATGATCCAGCGATAGCCGGTCGTCGCGCCAATCCGTGCGTCCTGAAGCGGCGCGACGATCTTTTTCAGCCACCCGCGTGGGAGTCGTGCATCGGAATCCGTAAACACAAACACATCCACATTCTCCGGCAGCGACTCCACCGTGCGGCGCAGGTTAAAAACTTTCTCGCTGCACGCATCCGCCGGTCCCGCGATCACGATATGCACCGGATGTGGGCTGATCGCTTTCACCTGCTCGATCGCCTTGAGCGCGGGATCGAGGCTCGACGCGAGCGCGAAGTAAACCTCGTAATTGGGATAGTCGAAGTTGGCCAGCGCCGCCAGGTTCTCGTCCAGCCCCGGCTCGTTGCCCTTGCACGGGCAGATCACCGCCGTCACCGGCGTGTAAAAGCCCGCGTGCGACGCCAGCCGCTTCCGAACGAGCTGCAGCCACTGAAAGCCGTCCCAGAGCGAATAAATTCCCACGGCAATCTGCACGATCACGAGAATGTAGAACAGGTCGATCACAGGCCGGTCACATCGCGAGAATAGCAAACGCGGGGAAATACGGGCGAAATTGCCGCGATTGACTTGCCAAATCGCCAAGGGGGAGGTGCGAATTAGAAACGTGTGGACCTTAGGTCAGTCAAGCCAGCAAGCTCAGTTGTCGCGGTGGCGGGAAAATACCTTCTGCAGCACGCGGTCGGCGGCGGCATTCAGCTCCGCCTGAAATTTCCCGGCCTCCCGGCGCGCCTGCTCCATCAGCGAAGCGTCCAATAGCAGCCCCACCCGGTCGACGAAAGGCCCCGAAGCGCCGGCTTTCGACCCTCGCGCCGGTCGCGCGCCTCCGCGCGGCGCGGATCCGCTGAGTTGTTCATAGAGGCCGAGGTCGCGCCAGAATCCCTCGGCATCCTCGTCGGTCCATTCCAGCGCCTGTCCCAGCGCCACAAAAAATTCCTCGCGAAAAAGATCGAGAAACGGAATCCCCAGCTCCATCGACGCAGCACGCTTCGCCGGTTTCGTTTTTGCGCCTTTCTTTCCTTTCGTGCGCCGCTTCGCGCCGCGAACCGTCACGCTCACCTTCAGCCGCGTCGGCAAGGACGACTCGATGCGCATCACCATCGCCAGAATCGCTTCGCGCCGGACCGCCTGCAGTTGCTCCCGGTAAAGCGCCGGCTGGTCGGCGCGCCCCGGCCGGCGAAACTCCGCCGAGTACATATCCAGAAAGCGCTGCACCATTTCATTGCGGTCGATGGTCGCCAGCAGCATCGTCGCAGCGTCGCGCGCGCGTATCACCAGTTCTCGTGGACGGTAAGGCATCGGAAGTGTCTAGCTCTACGCGAATCCGCCGCCCTCCGCAACAGGAAACAACGTTTCCATCGGGACTCCACCTGTACCTCGCGTGAGTGCCGGCTTGCTGCGCGCAATAGATTAGTCTATGCTTTCCCTAGGAGAAGCCATGGCCACCCTATATGTAGAAAACATTCCCCAGGATCTGTACGAAGCCCTCCGCGGGCGCGCCCGGTCCCGCCGCCGTTCCATCGCCGCGGAAGTTCTGGCGCTCCTCGAAGCCAACGTTCCCACCGAAAAGGAATTGAAGACCAGGCAACAATTTTTTCAAAGGATCCGCCAGATGCAATCCGCCAGGCCGCCAAAGAAGAAGACGTTCCCAGCGACGGAGGAGATGCTCCGCGGCGACCGCAGCCGGTGACGCCCTTCGTCTTGGACGCCAGCGTCGCGGCAAAGTGGCTGTTGCCGTCCGCAGGAGAGCCCCTCGCGGCGGAAGCCTTGGACCTCCTGCGGGGCTACTCGATTGGAGAAGTCCAGTTGATCGTCCCGGACCTCTTCTGGGCGGAACTCGCAAACGTCCTCTGGAAAGCGATCCGGCTTGGTAGATGTACCACAACGAGCGCGGAAACGGGCCTGAAGTCTTTACGCCAGCTCAGCCTTCCGACGGCGTCATCTGCCGAGCTAGTCGAGGCGGCCTTCGCCATCGCCGTGGCGTTCGACCGAACTGTCTACGACTGCCTGTATGTCGCACTAGCCGTGCAGTCGCGCGGTCAGTTCCTCACTGCGGATGAACGCCTGGCCAACGCTCTCGCCGGGCGTTTGCCGGTGAAATGGCTCGGCGCGGCATAAAAAAAGGCCCGGATATTTCTCTCCGGGCCTTGAGTTGATTGAGTTGAGTTTTGTAGCAGCTTTTTTAGTGCACCGGCCCTGCGGCGGGTGGCCGGTTCTCGCCGGGCACTCCACCCGTTACCGGGCGCACCGGCTTCTCGAATTTGCCGAGCGCGATATCGAGAGCCTGCTCCGCCGTCCGCACGAAGTGGATTTCAATCCCCTCGAGCATTTCCGGCTGCAGGTCCTCCTTCACGTTCGGTTCATTCTCGGACGGAAGAATCACTTCCTTGATTCCCGCCCGCTTGGCGCCGAGCACCTTTTCCTTTACGCCTCCGATCGGCAGCACGATCCCGGAGAGTGAAATTTCCCCGGTCATCGCCACGCGCGGCCGCACGGGACGCCCGGTCAGAAGACTGACCAGCGCGGTCACCATCGCCACGCCCGCCGACGGCCCGTCCTTCGGAATCGCTCCCGAAGGCACATGGACGTGCAGGTCGAGCTTCCGGAAGAAGTCCGGATCGATGCCGTAACGATCGGTGTTCGCCCGCACCCACGTGAGCGCCGCCCGCATCGACTCCTGCATCACCTCGCCCAGATGCCCGGTCATCGTGAAGCCCTTCCCGCCGCGCATCTTGCTCGCCTCGATGAAAACGATATCGCCGCCCACCGGCGTCCATACCAGCCCCACCGAAACTCCCGGCTTGCTGACGCGTTCCTCCACCTCTTTTTCGAGGCGGTATTTCGGAATGCCCAGCGCCTCGCGAATCACGTCAGGCGTCACGATCAGCTTATCTGTCTTGCCCTCGGCGATCCGCCGCGCCTGCTTCCGCACCAGCGTGGCGATTTCCCGTTCGAGGTTGCGCACGCCCGCTTCCCGCGTGTAGTGGTGAATCAGGTCGTGCAAAGACTCGTCGGTGAACTCGATCTGCTCGCCGAGCGCCAGTCCATGCTCTTTGGTCTGCCGCGGGATCAGGAACCTCTTCGCAATGTGGACCTTTTCCTCCTCGGTGTAGCCCGCGAGTTCGATCACTTCCATGCGGTCCCGCAGCGGTTCCGGAATCGGGTCCATCCAGTTGGCCGTCGCGATGAAAAGCACCTTCGACAAATCGAACGGCACATCCAGATAGTGATCGCGGAACGTCGAGTTCTGCTCCGGATCGAGCACCTCCATCAGCGCCGCCGATGGATCGCCCCGGAAGTCCCGCCCAAGCTTGTCGACTTCATCCAGCATCAGGACGGGGTCCATCGTTTCAGCGCGGCGAATCCCCTGGATGATCTGCCCGGGCAACGCCCCTATGTAGGTGCGGCGATGTCCGCGGATTTCCGCTTCGTCGTGCATCCCGCCCAGCGAAATGCGCACGAATTTGCGTCCCATCGCGCGTGCAATCGACTTCCCCAGCGAGGTCTTGCCCACGCCAGGAGGCCCGACGAAGCAAAGGATCGGCCCCTTCATTCCCGGCTGAAGCTTCTTCACCGCCAGGTAGTCGAGCAGCCGCTGCTTCACCTTCACCAGGTCGTAGTGATCCTCATCGAGGATCTCCTGCGCCTTGCCGATGTCGATGGCTTCCTCGCCCGTGCCGGAGGTCTTGTTCCATGGCAGCGAGGTCATCCATTCGAGGTACGTCCTCGACACCATGTATTCCGCCGAAGCCGGAGTCATCTTCGCCAGCCTCTTCAGCTCGCGATCGCACTCCTTCTTGGCCTCCGCGGACATTCCGGACTCTTCCACTTTCTTCCGCAGTTCGTCGACTTCCGCGACGCCGTCGTCCGATTCGCCCAGCTCCTTCTGAATGGCTTTCATCTGCTCGCGCAGCAGAAACTCGCGCTGGCTCTGGTTCACCTGCTCCTGAACCTGCTCGTGGATCTTGTTGCGCAGCTCGAGCACTTCCTTTTCCTTGGAGAGCTCATTGATTAGCGTCTCCAGCCGTTTGCGGACGTTGAACGTCTCGAGCAGTTCCTGCCGCACCATCGTGTTCAGCGACGGCAGCGTGGAAGCCACAAAATCGGCCAGCCGCGAGGGCGAGTCGATATTCGCGACCTCTGTCTGCAGGTCATCTGAAAGCTGCGGCGAACGCGCCACCACGTCCCGGAACAGCTCCTGGACGTTGCGCTCGAGCGCCGTCAACTCCGCGTCCCGCTCGTCTGCAAGATTCGGCTGGATCTCGATCCGCGCCTTCATAAACGGCTTCAGACCGACCACTTCCAGCACCCGCAGGCGATCGAGCCCCTCCAGGAACGCTACGACGTTCCCGTTGGGCATGCGCACCATCTTGTGTACCTTCGCCAGCGTTCCCACGCTGTGAAGATCGGCCCCCGATGGCGATTCAATTCGTGGATCCAGCTGCGCTACCACCCCGAGGAGCTTCTCCGGCCCCTCCAATGAGTCGAGCAGGGCTAGCGAGCTCTCGCGGCCCACTGGCAGCGGCATCACCGCGCCTGGAAATAACACCGTGTCGCGCACCGGCAGAACGGGAAGCTCTGGTGGAACGACTCTCGTTGTTTTACTCACCTTGTCCCCCTCGGACCTTATAACCTATTTTATGAGTCCCCAGCCTACTTATCGGCTGTCTGTTTGATTTAGATGCAACTGAACGGAAAAAGATTTCCCAATTTTCGCGTCTCGCTATAAGCAGATGTTAGTGTATCTCACTAAAGCCTTTATTCTCAAAATCGCGGTAAGCCTGGCTTGCTCAGATGAGTAACCCACAAATAAAAGAAAATAATAGTTTTATTTATTCACAAACGAATGCAGCACCAGCTCGACGGCTTCCTCTCTCGTTTGAATCTTCCCGTTGAGCTGTGCCTCTTCAACGGCCTCCAGGATCGCCTTGAAGGGCGGTCCGGGGGCAAAACCCAAAGCTTTCAGGTCCTCTCCACTCAAGAGCCGGGGCGGCCTCACCTGCTCAGGAGGAGTCTCGGCCAGGAACCTCTGCACGAAATTATAAGCATCGAGGCTGCCGTGGCTGGAAAGGCAGTCCAGGCGATGCAGCGCCAGGTGCTCCTCGAACCGGTCGAGCCGCACGAACCTCTTCAACGTGGACGGCTTCATCTGGCTGACATCCTTAAATCTCAGATGATTGGCTACCAGGGCGGCAATCTGCCCGGTATCTTCATTGGAAAAGCGCAGCCGCCGGCAGATCGCCTCCGCCATCCGCGTGCCCACCTCCACGTGTTCGTCAAAGCGGATGCGGCCGTTCGGACCCACCGGGGGCTTAAACGTAGGTGGCTTGCCAACGTCGTGCAGCAATACTCCCCAACCGAGGGTCGGCGTAGTTCCGGCTGGCAGCCCCTCCAGCATCATCAGCGTGTGAATCCAAACGTCCCCTTCGGGATGGAACTGTGGAGGCTGTTCCACGCCCTTCATCCGCGCAATCTCGGGCAGGACTTCCGGCAGAAGCCGCGTCGCGTCCAGCAGTTCAAACCCGCGCCGGGCCGCGCCCTCGGTCAGCAGCTTGGTCAACTCGTCCCGGAGTCGCTCGGCGGATACCTGATGAATTTGAGGCGCCAGTTTGACGATCGCTGCGAAAGTGGCGTCCTCGATTGCATAGCCAAAACGCGCCGCGAAGCGCACCGCGCGGATCATCCGGAGCTTGTCCTCACGGAATCGCAGTTCCGGATCGCCAATTGCGCGGATGATTCCCGCGTCAAGATCCTTGCGGCCTCCGACAAAATCCAGCACGTCCCCGGTTTCCGGATCGAGCAACAGCGCGTTGATCGTAAAGTCGCGCCGCCGGACGTCTTCTTCCGGGGTTTTTGAGTAAATCACCCTGTCGGGGTGCCGTCCGTCGGAGTAACCCACATCCGAGCGAAACGTCGCCACCTCCACGGTTACCATCGGCTCTTCAACGCTCCGGGTCCAATCTGGCACCAGCATCACGCCGAATTTAGCACCCACACCGATGGTCTGTGGAAAGACTTGTTTCACGCGGTCGGGCGTCGCATCCGTTGCCACGTCATAGTCCACGGGCTCACGACCGAGAACGATATCCCGCACGCATCCGCCCACCAGGTAAGCCTGATGCCCCGCCGCGCGAAGCGTGCGGCAGATTTGTTCCGCGAGTGCGCGAGCAACCATGGTTCGATTATGAGCGAAAACGGAAGCCGATAGAAACCCTCGCGCCGCGTCAGCGTTCAAGAGTCAATCCGTGCGCGACGATTCCTCGCGGAGATGCTGCGGCGATCACTCTTCCCGCCGCTCACGATGCTCGAGCGAGCCGCCGAATTGAACCTTCGAGAATCCGAATTTATCGCGCAGGCGGTCGGTCGCGCGCGCGAGCCGCTCGAGCTTTTCGCGCCTGCCCGGATCGAGAAGGTCAAGTTGCCCCGAGGCCCCCGCCGAAAACTGCGAAAACTCCACTCCTACCAGCCGCAGCTGGGCTTTCCCATCCCACGCGCGCAAAAAAATCTCGCGGACGGCCTTCAAAAACACCGCGTCCAGGTCGGATGGTTCCGCGAGCGTATGCCCGCGCGAAATAGTCTTGAAATCCGCGTACCGCAGCGTCAGCGTCACCGTGCGCGCATGCAGCCCCACATCGCGCACGCGCTTCGACGCCTTTTGGCACAGATAGCTCAGCGTGGATTCCAGGCGCCCGCGGTCGTTCGTGTCCTCGCCAAACGTCTGGTTGTGCGAAAGCGACTTCGCCTCCGCATCCACAAAAAACTCGTATGAATCGATTCCGCGCGCCTTGCGAAAAAGCGCTTCGCCCCATTTCCCGAAATTTTCTTCTAGCCGTTCCAGCGTCGCCGTCTGCAGCTGGGCGATCGATTCGATGCCAATCGCTTTCAGCGCCCCTTCCGTCACTTTCCCGATGCCCGGTATCCGCCTCACCGATAGAGGCGCAAGAAACGCTTCCTCGCTTCCCGGCGCCACCCACACGAGCCCCCGGGGCTTGGCCTGCTCGCTGGCCACCTTGGCGATCAAACGCGACGTGCCGACGCCTACCGAGCAAGGCAGCCCGGTCGTCGAAGTAATTTCCCGGGAAAGTTTGTCCGCCGCGGCGAGCGCCGGACCATGCAGCCGCTCCGTTCCCGCAAGGTCGATATAAGCCTCGTCCACCGACGCCATCTCCACCGTCGGCGAGTATTTCGAAAGGATCGAAGCAATGCGGTCGCTCCAGCGCCCATAAAGCTCATGGTGACTATCGAGAAACACCGCCTGCGGACAGAGCTTCGCCGCCGTGCGCAACGCCATGGCCGAATGCACGCCGAAGCGCCGCGCTTCGTAGCTCGCCGAGGTAACCACTCCGCGCTGGTCCCGCTGCCCTCCGACGATCACCGGCAGCCCTATTAGCTCGGGCCGCGCAAGCAGCTCCACCGACACAAAAAACGCGTCCATGTCGATATGGAGGATGGAAGCAGTCGATTCAGGCGTGGCAGCTTCGGGAGGCCCGTGCTTCGCGCGGAAATGAGCCAGTTTCGGCATAACGAGAAGCTACCGCATGGATCGGGCCGCGTCGAGTGTCGGCTTCGCGTGGTTGGCTGCGGTGCTGTTAGAGCCGCTTCTCGGCGGCAAGCACGCGGGGAATCCCGGCAAGATCGTTTGTGACGCTGATGTTCACCCACCCGGGCGCTTCGCGGACAATTCTCAGCACGGGATCGGCGCAGTTGTAGCCCAGCTCCAGCAAGAGGATTCCGCCCTCGCGGAGAAGCGCGCCGGCCTGCGCAATCAGCCGTCCGTACATCTCGGGCCCCGTGCGGCCGCCAAACAGCGCGGCATGAGGCTCGTGCTCCCGGACCTCGCGCGGAAGCGTCGCCGCATCCTCCAGCGCCACATACGGCGGATTGCTCACGATCACATCGAAAAGGGCCGCCCTTCGGCAGTTCGCACCAAGCTGCGGCTGCGCAATCAAAGCATCCAGCATGTTCGTCTGGATGAAGTGCACGCGCTCCGCCACATGATTCCGCTGCGCGTTGCGCTTGGCCACTTCCAGCGCAGCTCCGGAAATATCCGTCGCGAACACATCGCCATGCGGCAGTTCGTGCGCGAGACCCACGGCCAGGCATCCGGACCCTGTCCCCACATCCGCAATTTGCAGACGCGGGCTGGGTGCTCCATTATCAAGGCGAATCTTGATCCCCCGCGGGCCCAGCCGTTCCAGCACAACTTCGACAAGGTGCTCCGTCTCGGGCCGCGGGATCAGCACCGCCGGCGTCACCTCGAATTCAAGCCCCCAGAATTCCTGCTTGCCGGTCAAATATTGTGTAGGCTCGCCGGCAATCCGCCGCGCCACCAGCGAAAAATAGCTTCCCAGCGCCACCGGCTCAACCATCTCTTCCGGATGTGTATAGATCCAAGTACGGTCCCGGCCCAGCGTGTGAATCAGCAGAAGTTCCGCGGCAAACGTATGAGAAGGCACCTCCGACGCGCGCAGCCGCGCCATCGCCTCCTTCAGGGCAGCTCGGATATCGAAGCCCGGCAAAGCCGGATCGCTCGCGGGTGGTCTGGAAAAATTCTCCTGCCGCATCCTACGCCTCGACGAGTTCCTGTTTCAGGCGCTCGGATTCAAAGTGCGTAACCAGCGCGTCAACCAGGGCGCCCAATTTGCCGTCCATCACGTCGGTCAGCTGGTGCAGCGTGAAATTGATGCGATGGTCGGTCACGCGGTTCTGCGGGTAATTGTAGGTGCGGATTTTTTCCGAACGGTCGCCCGTCTTGATCTGCCCGCGGCGCTCGGCGGCAATGGCTTCGTGCTGCTTGTTCTGCTCCATTTCATACAGCCGCGCGCGCAGCACGCGCATGGCCTTAGCGCGATTCTTGATCTGCGATTTCTCGTCCTGCTGAGACACCACCAGCCCGCTGGGGATATGCGTGATCCGCACCGCCGAGTAAGTCGTGTTCACTGACTGCCCGCCCGGCCCCGATGAACAAAACGTATCGATGCGCAAATCTTTGGCCTCGATCTTGATGTCGATATCGTCTGCTTCCGGCAGCACCGCGACGGTCGCCGCCGACGTATGAATGCGCCCCTGCTGCTCGGTGGCCGGCACGCGCTGCACGCGATGCACCCCGCTCTCATACTTCAGCTTGGAATACACATTCTTTCCCTGAATCGCCGCCACCACTTCCTTCATGCCTCCGATCGACGACCCTGAGCTTTCCAGAATTTCCACGCGCCAGTTCTGCGTCTCCGCGTAGCGCGAGTACATCCGAAAAAGCTCTCCCGCGAACAACGACGCCTCGTCCCCGCCCGTGCCGGCACGGATTTCCACGATCACGTTCTTCTCGTCGTTGGGATCTTTCGGAATCAGCAGCAGCTTGAGTTCCCGCTCCACGATTTCATGGCGCGCTTCGAGCGCATGTTCCTCGTCATGGGCCATCTGCTTCATCTCCGGATCGTCGGAGTCCACCAGCAGTTGCCTCGCGCCCTGCAACCCCTTCTCGATTTCCTTCCATTCCTTGTACTTCGCCACCATCGCCGCCATTTCCGCGTGCTGCTTGGCAAGCTTCTGGTAGCGCCCGGAATCGGAAAGGATATCCGGGGAAGAGAGCTGTTGCGTCATTTCTTCATAGCGCGACTCGATGTGGTCGAGCTTTTCAAATAGCGTCAAGTTAGCCATGGTGTCCGTCCGTAATCCGGCCCGCGTAGTAGGTAAATGCGGCCGCGTCACAAAATGAATGGATGGTTAAATGTCAGCGAAAAGACAGCGCACCAGCCTCGTTTAAGAGGCCGGCAGAGAAGGGCGTGCTAATAAAATCCCGAGAACATAGCGTGTAAACCTGGGGCCAGAATAGCGGCAATCCACCTGTGAGTCAAACAAGTTGCGTGCCAGTCCGTGCCTGATTCCGCCAAATATAAAGTGATTTGATCCAAGTCAACTCAAATTTGCGCTGTGGAAAAGTTGTTAATTATATGTGGAGGGGACTCAAATAATTCGCGCAGTTTTCTCTTGCTCGCAACGTTACTTTTGGGCAGAATCCCCCCTCGCGTATCCGATGTTGCTGCCACCTGAGGCATGCAGTCGTCAGATGTCGCTTAATGCGGGTGCTTTCTTGCGGCATCGAGCCCGATAGGCCAAACCAAAATACCTCTCTACAAGTGTAGGGGTGGTTTTCCACGCAGTTTCCACACCGGTGGAAATCTTACTGAGGCTGCTGCCTTGACGAATATTTGGGATAAAGTCCTTCAGCACACAGAACGTCGCGTCAATCCCCACAGCTTCGCCACCTGGTTTCGGCCTACGCGTCAGGAGCGTTTCGAAGACGAACGTATCATCGTCCGTGTTCCCACACGCCTGTTCTGCAAGCGCCTCAGCGAAACTTATGGCGAGCTCCTGAAAGCGGTCCTGACGGAAATTGGCAAGCCCGAAGTCGCGCTGGAATTCATTTGCGCCGAGCCTGAGCCGGTGCCGCAAAACCCGGCCGCCGCGCAGGCCAAGCTCGATTTCGAGTCGTCCAACAACCAACTGAACCCGCGCTACACCTTTGATTCGTTTATCGTTGGCACATCGAACCAGTTCGCGCATGCCGCGGCTGTCGCGGTCGCGGAGCAGCCTTCCAAGTCCTATAACCCGCTGTTCCTTTATGGCGGTGTGGGCCTCGGCAAGACGCATCTCATGCAGGCCATCGGGCACACGCTCAAGCGGCGCAACCCGGCGCTGCGCCTCACCTATATCAGCGCGGAGAAGTTCACCAACGAAGTGATCGCCTCCATCCGTTTCGAGCGCATGGCGGCCTTCCGCGAGCGCTTCCGCAACATGGACGTGCTCATGGTCGACGACATCCAGTTCATCGCCACGCGCGAGCGCACCCAGGAAGAGTTCTTCCACACATTCAACGCGCTCTACGACCAGCAGAAGCAGATCGTGATCTCCTCCGACTGCCCGCCCAAGGAAATTTCCGCCATTGAGGAGCGGCTCCGTTCCCGCTTCGAGTGGGGCCTGATCGCGGACATCCAGCCGCCCGATCTCGAAACCAAGATTGCCATCTTGCAGAAGAAGGCCGAGCGTGAGCACGTCCGTCTGCCCGATGATGTAGCCGATTACATCGCCCGCGCCATCAAATCGAACGTCCGCGAGCTCGAAGGCGCCCTGATTCGTCTCATGGCCTACGCCTCACTCACTGGCATGGAGATCACCCTGTCGACGGCCCAGCAGGTGCTCAAAGCCATCGTCGAGATCCAGGAGAAAAAGGTCACCATCGAGCAGATTCAGAAGCGCGTCGGAGAACACTTCGGCCTGCGCGCCCAGGACCTGAAGATCCGCAGCAACTCGAAAGTAATCGCCTTTCCGCGGCAGGTCGCTATGTTCCTGGTGAAGCAACTCACCTCCGCCTCGCTCCCGGAAATCGGAAAGCAGTTTGGCGGAAAGCATCACACCACCGTCCTGCATTCGATCAATAAAATTGAGACCCTTCGCCAGGTCGATAAAGATTTAAACAAAACGATCAACAGGCTACTCGACTCGTTCGGTTAGACTTAAGCTGAGATTCCCCGAGGAAGACGTTTTTGGGTTGTGGATCGTCTGTGGAAGCCTCAAAAGTGTTTATAGATGTTGAGTCGCGCTGGGTTTTTCCTTTGCTCCACAGGAACTTCCACAGCGTACTTGCCAGGGTAATCGCAGCGAGTGGAAGGGTTTGTAGTGTTTTCCGCGATTTCCACACATGCGGCGACGGCGACGGTGTTTATTTTAAATACTTATAATTAATATAAAAAAAGCAGTAGAGTATCCGCAGCAGAAATAGAAAAAGAAAACCAAGGGACTCCGCGCGATGGAATTCAGCGTAAAGAAATTCGATCTACTCGACGAGCTTTCGCTCACCCAGGGAGTTGTCGAGCGCAAGACGACGATCCCGATTCTCTCGAACCTCCTATGTGAGGCCAAGGGCAATCGTCTGTACATCACCGCCACCGATCTCGAGTTGAGTATCCGCACCTCGTGCGAAGCCAAAGTAAAAAAAGACGGCGCCGGCACGATCCCGGCAAAAAAACTCTTGGAGCTTGTGAGGTTGCTGCCCGACGAGGAAATTAAATTCAAACTCCTCGAAAACCATTACGTGCAGGTGACCTGCGATCGCAAATCTTACAAGCTCGTAGGCATGTCCAAGGATAATTTTCCCGCCCTGCCTGCATTCCCGCACGCCCTGGTGCAAATCCCGGCGAAGCTATTGGCCGATGTGATCGCCAAGACAACCTTTGCGATTTCACTCGAAGAGTCACGTTACACGCTCAATGGCGCTCTGCTCGTGCTGAAACCCGGTTCGATCACTATGGTCGCCACCGACGGCCACCGCCTTGCCATGGTCGAAACCGACCACAAATTCGAAGGCTTTTCCGCTGAGACGCGTGTTCTCGTCCCCAAGAAAGCCATGACCGAAGTGCAGCGCCTTGCCGCGGACGGTGGCGACGAAGGCATGGTCGAATTCGCGCAGGACGAAAGCCACTTATTTTTCCAGTTCGGCGGACGCCTGCTCACCTCGCGCAAATTAACCGGGCAGTTCCCCAACTACGAAGCAGTTCTGCCGCGCGACGCGAATAAGACTCTTGTCCTCGAGCGCGGCGAACTTCAGGATGCTCTCCGCCGCGTCTCGCAACTCGCGGACCAGCGCTCCCACGCCGTGAAATTTATGCTTGCCAAGGAAGGTCTCGAAATTTCCGCCTCGAGTCCCGAATACGGCGAGGCCAAGGAAGCCATCGAAAAGGAATTCAAGGGCGAGC
>Ga0302324_100011035_pt1 | contig 18614 bp, 12 predicted proteins | sample Palsa_T0_1_FD_201949 | JGI IMG/M metagenome (GOLD analysis project Ga0302324, IMG submission 201949) | Peat permafrost microbial communities from Stordalen Mire near Abisko, Sweden - Palsa_T0_1 | ecosystem: Environmental > Terrestrial > Soil > Palsa > Peat permafrost | place: Sweden: Abisko...
GAGGGAACCATCCCGCACCACGTGGCCATCACATGGAATGCGGTCAGCGGAGCGACGGCGTATCAGGTTTATCGGAGTACCGTCAACGATTTCAGCAACGCGACGAAAATCGCCGGTGCATTGACTTCGCCATCTTACAACGACACCACCGCCGCGCCGGGGATTGCACATTTCTATTGGGTTCGTGCCCGAAACGCCGGCGGTCCCGGTCCGGCCGGCGGGCCGGCGACCGGATACGTCCCACTGGCCGCCCCAAGCGTAACCGTGACCGATGATGCCAAACATATCGCGCTCACCTGGGCGGCCGTGACCAACGCGGATACCTATCAGGTTTGGCGCAGCACCACCAATGACGAAAGTACCGCCACCAAGATCGCCGGGCCAATCACTACGCTGTTCTTTGACGACAGTGACGTCGTCTCCGGGCAGCAATACTTTTATTGGGTGCGTGCAAAGAACAGCGCCACCGGAGTGGGATTGTTCAGCGCCGTCGAAATGGGCGAGTTGTCGGCGTAGGGACGCGGAGTTGGTCTTCGTGCCTTCAGGCGATTCCCCGCTATAATCCGCGCTGTGATTTCGGATGCTCTCAAACGCCGGTCGATTCGCAAACTTTCGCCGGCACTGGTCAATCGCATCGCCGCCGGCGAGGTCATTGAGCGGCCGGCGTCCGTGGTGAAGGAATTGATCGAGAATTCGCTGGATGCGGGGGCTTCGCACATCATCGTGGAAATTGAAGACGGCGGGCTTTCGCTGATCCGAGTGATTGATGATGGCGGCGGGATTCCTGTGGAGGAATTGCCGCTGGCGTTTGCATCCCATGCCACCAGCAAATTGGAAAGCGATGAGGATTTGCTGGCGATTGGCACTATGGGATTTCGCGGCGAGGCGCTGGCCAGCATCGGCGCGGTGGCACAGGTGCGAATCGTGAGCCGAACGGCGCATGAAACCGAGGCACACGAGATTCGCAACGATGGCGGGGAAATTGACTCACCACGCGCAGCCGCGGGGAATGTGGGGACGACGATTGAAGTCCGCAACTTGTTCTTCAACACTCCAGCCCGACGAAAATTCCTCAAAGGCGCGGGCACGGAATTTGGGCATATTGCCGAGGCCGTGCAGCGATTGGGGATGGCGTTTGCGAACATTGCGATTCGATTGCTGCATAATGGAAAAACCGTGCTGGATTGGCCGGCGGCGCCGGCGTTGCAGCGGTGGCTGAGCGCGTGGCCGAAGGAATTTGCAGCGGCGTATCTGCCGATCGAGGCGCGGCATGAAGGATTGCAATTGACTGGTTTGATCGGTTTGCCGGAGTTGGCCGGTCCGACGGTTCGACACCAGCATTTTTTCCTCAACGGCAGGCCGATCCGTGACCGAATCATCCAGCACGCCCTGCGAGAAGCCTTTCGCGGCCTGACCGAGCCGGGCCGACAGCCGGCGGCGATTCTGATGCTCGGCGTCCCGGCAGATGATGTGGATGTGAATGTCCATCCCACCAAGAGCGAGGTGCGATTTCGCAACAGCTCGAGCATTCATGGATTCGTGCTGGCGAACATTCGGGAAAAGCTGCTGGAAAACGATTTGACACCCAGAGCCCTCGCGGCCGAGGAAGCAGATGATCCGAATCGTGCGACTTTGCGGCAGCAATTGGCGGATTATTTTCGCGCGGGGATGGAGGGAACGGATGTCGAGCAAACCAATCCATCCGCAGCGACAATGGCGATGCCGGCCTCCGATGTGAGTGTTTCCCCCCCGTCGCTGTCCATCGCGGCAGCGAGCGCGGCGATTCCTGCGATTCAATTGCACAATAGCTACCTCGTGGCCCAAAGCGATGATGGCATGATCATCATCGATCAGCACGCACTTCACGAGCGGATCATGTACGAGGATTTGCTCGCCAGAGTCTCGCGCGGCCCGCTGGAGAGCCAGCGATTGCTCATCCCGCCCACGCTCCCGGCATCGGCGGCACAGATCGCGCTGCTGGAGCAGATTCAGCCGATGCTGCGACGGATCGGCATCGAAGCCGATGCCATCGGTCCCGATGCGGTGGCGATCCACGCATTTCCCAGCTTTCTGCATCGCTTAGACCCGGCGGATTTTGTGCATCAACTTCTTGAGCGCGGAGAACAGGAATCGCTCGATCTGCACGAGGAAGAATTGCTGCACGAAATTCTGGACATGATGGCGTGCAAGGCCGCCGTGAAGGCCGGCGATCCGCTCACGCCCGCCGAGATCGAAGCGCTGCTGGCCCGGCGGCATCTGATCGACCGCAGCAGCAATTGTCCCCACGGCCGGCCAACCACTTTGCGCCTCTCGCTGCACGATCTGGAGAAACAGTTCAAGCGGACGGGATTTTAAGTCATTTCAAAAGCTCATTGCTGATTTGAATTCCTGCCAGCGGTCGTCGATTTGCTCGCGCGTCAGATTCTGCAGGGCATTGATCGAAAAATCTGACACGGTGTAACTAGCGAGCACGGTTCCGAACGCCATGGCGCGTTTGAGCGTGGCCGGCGTCAGGCTGCCTTGGGTGGCGAGATATCCCATCATCCCCCCCGCAAAACTGTCGCCGGCGCCGGTGGGATCAATCACTTTCTCCGCGGGAAACGCCGGCAAAACGAAAATATCCCGCTCGCTCACCAGCATTGACCCATGCTCGCCCTTTTTAATCACCACAAATTTCGGGCCCATCTTCAGGATGTCTCGCGCGGCGGAAATCAGATTCTTTTTGTCGGTGAGCAATCGCGCTTCCGCGTCATTGAGCACCAGCCCGTGGATTTTGGAAAGCAGCTTGGCCACTTCCGCCCGCTCGGTCTGAATCCACAGATTCATCGTGTCCGCCACGGCGAGTCGAGGCCATTTGAGCATCCCCAGCGTTTCCTGCTGGATCGCCGGATGGGTGTTGGCCAGAAAAACATACCGGCTGTCCACGAACTGCGGCGGAATCTTCGCCGCCCGTTCGGCCAGCACGTTCAAATCCACCTCCACGGTTTCTGCCGCGTTCAAATCCTTCAAATACGATCCATGCCAGCGAAAAGTCTTGGACCCCCGGCGAATCTCCAGGCCATCAGTGTCCACATCGCGCTGATCAAAAATATTGAGCAGATGTTTGGGGCAATCCTCGCCCACGACGCCGACGAGCCGGACATGCGTGAAGAACTGCGCGGCATAGGAGAAATAAACCGCCGACCCGCCGATGGCGTCGCCGCGTGTTCCCGAGGGTGTTTCAACCGTGTCGATGCCAATGGAGCCGGTGACCAGAAGCGACATCAAATCTCCTTTTCTTCAAATCTCGTTCTCTTCGGGTGAAGTCTGGGGCGAATTTTCAGCGGGAGTTTTATTGGATTTAGCACGCCGCACAAACCGGGACAATTGCCGCACCTTCACGCGGGATGCGGTCACCGTATACAGCCGCCCCGGCGTCAGCCGTTTGTAACGCCCAAAAAGCCGCTCGACATCCTCGGCTGATTTGAGCAGCACAATACTGCGATTAAACCGCAACTTCCCCGCCACCGCTGCCCGCGCCACCGCCGGGTCGGCCGTGATGACATCCCACTGCTTCGCATAAGCAAAGTCCAATACATCCGGCGGCGTGAGCGAATCATCCGGCGACCGATGCACCAAGTCCTGACGATCCGCCAATGCCTGTGCGATTTCCTCACTCACCGACCGATCCGCAAACCATTGCATGGAGGCATTGTGAGCGATTGGGGGCGACGGGTAAACATTCCCCCTGCGGGGACCCAAGCCAATTCCCGGTATTCGCCGGGAAATTGCACTTTTGTCACCGATCTCGGCCTTTCAAATTTTTTTATTCTGAAATTTCAGGGAACGTGGCAAACGAACTATATTTTCTGCGAATTATTTGGCAACGGACAGCGATTTATCATTTTACTGCCGCATATTTATCAGGATTTTCCGCGCGTTTTTGCACAAAATCGACCGATTTTTGACAGTTTTTGCACAAATCGGCGTAAAAGCGACACAAGCATGCGTGAAATTATTGCAGTTCCGTAGCGCTTTTAATCCTTTGAGAACTATTTGCCTCAGGGCAGCGTGACAAGGACCATTATATTTGCAATCAACCATCCGAACTCGTCCGAGAGCCGGGCCGTCCTCGGCCCGCCGCGGGCGGAGGACCGCCCGGCTCAACTGGCGACGAACATGGGCGGGGTGGATCAAGCGTCTTCGAGTTTCCATAAAGACGGATGCTCCAATTGAATTCGGTTCACCGCGATACGAGCGTCAAAGGAAGGAGGATTTCAAATCTGAATTATTACGACTGCTCCGAGCGCACGAGATCGAGTTCGATGAGAGATATGTTTTCTATTGAACGCTCGTCTACCAAATAATTCCTCCGCCCCTCCGGGGCGGGTTGGGGGCTTTACAATCTTCCGTTCCACGGGTTGCGCTTCGCCCGGCTGGAGCCGGGCTGCGCTTCACCCGTGGCTACAGTCCGTGGCCCCGTTGGGGCCTTTTTTTGGGGAATTGAGGTTTTTGAGGGCGACGTTAGTTTGCCGAAAACTCGATCGACGGGCGGTGGTGACTCCTTCGGATGAATGGGGAGCAGATACACGGCGACTGAAGTCGCCGAGCCGGTTCACGCATCGAAGCCCCCATCGATTTTTATACCCGCGCCGGTGATGTACGCGGCTTCGGGGCTGGCGAGATACGAGACCAATGCAGCGATTTCTTCGGGGCGGCCGTAGCGTTTGATGGACATGTAGTCTTTGAGGAATTCGGCGGAGGGGCCGGCGGCGGGTCAAGCGGATACCTGATCGATCAAATCCGTCGAATTCAAAGACCCCGCAATTGAGGGCTGGCCGAAAGAAATCCCCGGCGCGGCCGATCCCGTTACAATTGAAGGAGGCGCAACGGCGGCTACTTGTTCCACGGCGAGACCAGTCGGTGGTCCGAACGGTTCGTTGGCAGGCGGCGAGACAAAGCCCAGCAGCAAAGTTCCCGTCACAATTTGGTTTGATTGGGCGGGTACAACGGGATACGGCGAGATCACAATGCCAGGAGGTAGCGAAGAATAGACAGGACTTCCCGTCAAATCCAGCGGTTTAACACTCGCCGACAAAAATACGCGCGGCTCCAAGGCTTCCAGCGCCGACCTTAAAACATATTCCGGAGGACTCGCGGGCGACCTGCAGGGCATCTGATCGTCTCCGTTTAAAGGCCGAGTACAACAATAGTATACCTTTGTTTCCAGATAGTTGAAAAAAATAAGGTGCCCCCGCCAAATTGTTGAGAGGGAGCGGTTCGGATCCTCGCGAAGGGTGGCTCGAGCATGTTTGTGAATCCATCCTTCCCACAAATGCAACTGGTAGAACTCTCTTTCCTTCAAAGGAGATACAACACGCCGACGGAAGGATGTATCGACGCCTGGCCGCTTATCTAATCATCCCTAATCCACGACAATGCGACCTTTTAACCCCATTTGCCGCCAACGCAGGAAGAAAAGGACCGGACAGTGCGGGCGTATGCGGCAGTGGACCCGGCCGGCGGATGGGATGAATCCTGGGCGGAGGTTTGGGTCGAAACCGGGGCGGGACAGCCTTTGGCAAAGGATCATCCGATGATGGCTCGGCGGGCCGAGGTCGAGCAGCGGGTGCTGGGGAATTTGCTGCGGATGAACGGGGAGCGGGCGGGGAAGTTCAGGGATGGGAATCGGGTGTAAGCAGGAGCCTGAAACCGGCCTGTTCAAAATGGCGGTCGCCGGTCAGCGCATCGGTCAATCCGCGATCCTGCATGACCAGGAAGGATGTGCAATCGGTTAGAGACCAGTCCTTGTCATGACGCTGCTTGTAAAGGGTCACGGCGCGATCAAATAGGATTTGATCGACAGGGAGGATTTCGTAACGAGTATCCATCGCCAGCGCCTGGCGCACCTGGCCGAAAAGCCGGCGGTTATGGGCATCGCACAAATGATCGGCGAGCTCGAGCAATACCCAAGCGGTAGTAAGGATGGGATGATCGACGCGATTCATTTCGACGGCGCGTACGTGAAAGCGAGTGTCTTTTGGATTGAGAAAAGCGAGAAAGAAGAATGTGTCGGCGAAAATGGGAATCATGCGCCGCGCTCACGGCGGTAGTGGTCATGCTTCTCAGCCAGGTCCGCCGGCAAATCCGTGGCTTTACCGGCGAGTTTTTCCAGGGCTTCGCCAATCTTGCCCGTGGGCGGGGCGAGCGGAAGCACTTCAACCTCGGTGCCTTCAGGCAATGTGTGCGCAGGGTGAAGAACCACTACGCCATGTTCAATTCGTCCTCGGTACGTCATGATGTTTCCTGATTCAATATCCATATTATAGCGGATATCTGCCCGGGGGCGAAGCATTGGGCGGAACGGCCACACGGCGACTGAAGTCGCCGTGCCGGTGGGGAGCTGAGCCGGTGGGGGCACGTTCGGGAGGCGATTCTGTGGGGGATGAAAAATCTTTGGATTTGGGGTAAAGTAGTGACCGCGGAGGCTGGTTCAGAGGTCAGGTCGGTTTTGCCGGAAAATCCATTTCGATAATGATGGCTTGCGGTCCCGGAATAATTTCGGGGTTGCGCTTTGCGCTGGAGGATTTTGTATGTCACGTTCTCGATTGCTTGCGGGTGTCATGATTGCGGGGGTTTTGCTTGGGTTGGGCGAGTGGTTGCGCGCTGACGATTACACGCCGACGGTGGCCAAATCGGATGTCGATGTTCCGGTGACCATCACCGATAACGGCGGCTCGTGGTTGATGGACAATGGCATCATCAAAATGAACATCGACAAGCGCAGCAGCCATATCACGACGCTGTTTTATCATGGCGTGCAAACGATGGGGCCGGGCGGGATTTGGGAACAGACGCCGTCGGGGAAGGTGACGTATTCCGTGACCATCGATCCGGCGAGCAATGGCGGCCAGCGCGGTGAGGTGGCGATGAAGGGGGTGAACGGGCGGATGGATATTGAGGTGCGATACACGATGGAGCGCGGGGTGAGCGGGATTTACACGTATGCGGAGTTCTCGCATCCGGCGAGTTACCCGCAGGCGGGCGAGGGGGAGAGCCGATTTATCATGCAACTGAATTCGACCTTCGACTGGCTCTCGGTGGATGCGGATCGAAACATGCTGATGTGCACGAATTATGATGAGGGCCAGGGCGTCGTGATTCACGCCAAGGAGCAGCGAATTCTCAGCACGGGCATTTACAAAAACTCGGTCGAACACAAATACAGTTATTGCGGGGTGATGTACCAGCTCCCGGCGTACGGCTGGTCGAGCACGAAGAATCACATCGGGCTTTATTTCATCAATCCCAGCACGGAATACATCGGCGGCAACGCATCGAAGCTCGATCTGGTTTGCCACATGGGGGCGACGATTTTGGATTACTGGACATCCGGCCACTATGCCGGTGGCGCGGGGTGCAATATTCCGGCGGGAGAGAATTGGAATAAAGTCATCGGGCCGATTTTTGTGTATTACAACGCGCTGAGCAATCCGAAGGACCCATCCCAGGCTGATCTGGACACGCTGAAGGCTACGGAGGGGAATCCGATCATCCCGGCGGTTTTGCATGACAATGCTTTCGCCCTTTGGAATGACGCGCTGGAGCAGGCGAAAGTGGTGAAGGCGCAGTGGCCTTACGACTGGGTTGAGGGTGTGGATTATCCGCACAAGGATCAGCGCGGGACGGTGGTTGGGCAATTCGTGCTGGACGATCCGCAGGCCGCGACGACGAAGCTGCCGCATCTGACGGTGGGGTTGACGCATCCGGATTATCAAGGCGTGGGGACCGCGTTTGAACGGAGGTCGGGGAATGGGAATTTGATCACGTGGGAACACGATGGGAATTACTATCAGTTCTGGAACGATGGGACGGACGATGGGAAATTCACCATCACCAACGTCCGGCCCGGGACGTACACATTGCATGCGTTTGCCGATGGCGTGCTGGGCGAATTTGCTCAGACCAACATCACGGTCGCGGCGGGCCAGACACTGGATTTGGGGCAGATCACCTGGCAGCCGGTGCGGTATGGCAAGCAGGTTTGGGAGATTGGTTATCCCGATCGGACGGCTGACAAATTTTACAAAGGGGATGGCGCGAACTATTGGAAATGGGGTTGGTGTCTGCGCTATGGGGATTTGTTCCCCAACGACATCACATACACGATTGGCCAGAGCGACTATCACAAGGACTGGTTTTTTGAAGAGGTACCGCATGCGCTTTCTGATGGGTGGAAGAATCCGGCGGCGAAGGACCCGTTGAACCAGCCGTTTGGATGGGTGCAGACGGCGACGGGGAATCAGGACATGTGGCGAGCTTGGGGCCAGGGGCGGGCGACGACGTGGACGATTAAATTCAACATGGACAAGGACGAGCAGGGACAGGCGGTTCTGCGCGTGGCATTGGCCGGGGCGGATGGGGGCGGCGGGTTGGCGGTGGGCGTGAATGGAAAGAATGTTGGCGTGATTCAGACCGTCGCGACCAATGCGCTGCGGTATAACACGGATAAAGGAGTATGGCGGCAATACACGCAGCCATTCGATGCTTCGCTGTTGAAGCAAGGCGAAAATTCCATGACGCTGACGGTGCCGGCGGGCGATCTCACCACGGGCGTTGTGTGGGACTATCTGCGGCTGGAGCTCAATGAGAATGCGCCACCGGATGGTGCGCTGACGCCGGTTCGGTAGGTTTGCGATTAACTGGAGAATCTCGCATGTCATCTCGCCAATCGTTCGCGGTTGTTTTGGGCATCCTCTTTTTTTTCGCGTCCGTGCCGTGGCTGCGCGCCGATGATTCCGAACCGGCGGTGGCGAAATCTAATGTGAGTACTCCCGTGACCATCACCGATAATGGTGCTACCTGGACGATGGACAATGGAATCGTCAAGGCGACCATCGACAAGCGTAGTGGCCGTATGCCGGCGCTGGTGTATCAGGGAATCAACACGATGAACGGCGGCGGGAATTGGGAGCAGACGCCGACGGGCACTGTGACGCAATCGCTGACCATCGACCCGGCCACGAACGGCGGCGAGCGCGGGGAAGTGGATGTGAAGGGGATCAACGGGCGGATGGATATTGAAGTTCGTTACGCACTGCAGCGCGGGGCGAGCGGGATTTATGCGTATGCGATTTTCTCGCATGGAGCGAAATATCCCGCCGCCGGCGAAGGGGAGAGCCGGTATATCACCAAACTGAATCATGATTTCAATTGGATCTCCGTGGATGCGGATCGGAATATGCTGGAATGCACGCCGGAAGACTGGGGCGCGGGCGTGGTGGTACATGCCAAGGAGCAGCGGATTCTGAGCACGGGGTATTACAAGAATTCGGTCGAGCACAAATACAGTTACAACGCGGTGCAGTACAAAATTCCGGCGTATGGGTGGTCGAGCACGAAGGATCACATCGGCGTTTGGTTTATCAATCCAACCACCGAATATCTCTCCGGCGGCGCGGCGAAGATGGAACTGGTTTGTCATTACGATGCGAATGACGATCCGGACCCGATCATTCTGGATTACTGGTGCGCCGGCCATTATGCGGGAGGCGCGGGTTGCCGGATTCCGGCGGGAGAAGAGTGGAGCAAGGTGATTGGGCCGATCTTTGTTTATTGCAATTCGCTGGCCAATCCGGAGATTCCGTCTCAAGCGGATATGGATACGCTCAATGCGACGGCGGGCAATCCGACGCTGCCGCCGGCATGGCACGATAATGCGTTTGCGCTGTGGCTCGATGCGCTGGCGCAGGCGAAGGTGGAGAAAGCGGCGTGGCCGTATGAGTGGGTCAACGGCGTGGATTATCCGCACAAGGATCAGCGCGGAAATGTCTCGGGGCAACTTGTGCTGGATGATTCTCAGGCGGCGACGACCAAGCTGCCGAATCTGACGGTGGGCCTGGCGCATCCGGATTACCCCGGGGCCACGCCGCGCTCGGGGGATAATGGAATCATCAAATGGGATCACGATGGGAATTATTATCAGTTCTGGACCGATGGAACCGACGATGGAAAATTCACCATCACCAATGTCCGGCCGGGAGCATACACATTACATGCGTTCGCCGACGGTGTGCTGGGAGAATTTGCTCAGACCGACATCACCGTGGAGGCGGGGAAGAATATTGATTTGGGAAAACTCGATTGGAAGCCGGTTCGCTATGGCAAGCAGATTTGGGAAATCGGATACCCAGATCGCAAGGGCGATAAATTCTTCAAGGGGGATGCGGCGAATTATTGGCTTTGGGGCTGGCCGCTGCGATATCCGCTGCTGTTTCCCAATGACATCACGTACACGATTGGCAAAAGCGATTACCACAAGGATTGGTTCTTCGAGGAAACGCCGCACAGCGAATCGACGGCCTGGTTGAATCCGGATGCGAAAGACCCGGCCAACCAGCGCTTCGGGTGGGTCAACGCGGAATCGCTCACGCAATATCCGCATGATGACCAGGCCGGCCCATGGAAGATTTACGGCAAAGGCCGGGCAACCACGTGGACGATCAAATTCAACATGGATCACGCGCCCAAGGGTATGGCCTATTTGCGCGTGGCGCTGGCCGGTTCTGACGGCCTGTCCGGCCTGGACGATCCCGGTGCGCCTGGGAAATTGGAAGTGGGCGTCAATGGATCAACCGTCGGCACGATTACCACGATCTCCACCAATGCTATCCGCTACAACACCAACACCGGCGTCTGGCGCGAGTACACGCAACAGTTCGACGCCACACTGCTGAAATCCGGCGAAAACGATTTGACCCTGACCGTCCCCGCCGCGGAGGTGACTTCGGGAGTCGTTTACGACTATCTACGACTGGAACTCAACGAGGATTACAAGCCATAATGTGCGGTGAGCAATCCAAGTGAACTGGTACAACTACATCGCCTGCTTCTTCGCCGGACTGTTTCTCACCAACGCCGTGCCGCATTTCGTATATGGCGTTTGCGGGGACCGTTTCCCAACGCCGTTCGCGCACCCGCCGGGGAAGGGACTGTCATCGCCAATCGTGAACGTCCTTTGGGCGCTGATTAATCTGGTCGTAGGTTACGTCCTGTTTCGGGTAGGAAAAGTTTCGAGCGGCGACGATCTTGCACTCGTCATTTTCTTCGCGGGCATCGTTGCGATTAGCATTATGTTGAGCGTGCAATTTGCGAATAAGCAAAATGGGTGACTGCCTAGGCGGACATGGACGGTAAAAGGGCACATACCTGTCGCGGCCGCAGAATTTCCTTGCAATTTAACCACGGCTGTTGCAATTAGAGCCAAATCCTTCACGGGCGATTCGTGGGTGCGAATCGGGCTGATTTCGGGATCGACGGGAGGCACATCATGTTTGGGCGGAAGAAACGGGCTTACCATCCGCGCGCGGCAGTGGCGGAAGTTCTGGAACGACGGCTACTTCTGGACGGCACGGTCACTGCCGTCAAGAATGAGAACTTGGACGTCGGCGACCTTGACGGTGGGGATGCTGACGTCATTGTTCCGGCGGGAGTGAGCGTCACCGCAAACCAGGTGCGGGTCAATCAATTGACCATTGACGGCAAACTCTCCATCAATCCCAACCCCAACGGCATTCTCGACCCGACCGGCGCCAGTTTCGTCAACACCCTTGTCCTCGCCACGAACTCATCAGGGGCGTTTACCGGCACGCTCGACCTTGGCAACAATGTTCTGATCATCAACGAGCCTAGCGAGGATGCGGCTTTAGATGAGTACAACATCATTTGGTCGGCGATACAGACTGGGTATAACAGCGATTGGCTCGGCCCGGGGATCATTAGTTCCGCCGCTGCCAATGATCCGACCGACCAGACATCCATCGGCGTGGCAATTGTGAATCAACTGTTCGGGGGCGAAACGGTTGAATGGTCCGGCCAAACGATCAACTCCGATGATATCATTGTTGCGGTGACCGATGCCGGCGACGCGGACTTAAACGGCGTGGTCGATCTGAACGATTTCGACCAGTGGCTCTATGGATACACAGGCGGTGGGAATAGTTGGGCCTACGGCAATTTCGACTACAATGGCGTCGTCGACTTGAACGATTTTAACACTTGGCTTGATAGCTATACGACCACGCAACTCCCGCTTTCCACGGTCCCTCAAGGTCCGATCACTCCGCCGAATTTTGAGGGGACATACACCCCAATAACCGACCCAGACTCAAGCGTTCCGCTGACTGATCTTTCCTCAACAATCAATTGGGGCTCCGGCCAAGGCTCGTCGCCCGGAGCGATTGTCTCAGGCATAGCGGCCAATAACGGCTACTTTCAGGTGTTTGGCGATCATGAATACACCTCAGACGGCGTCTACAACGCCACAACCACGGTCACGGACAGTACCGGCGTCAGTTGGCCAAGTGACCACACGACTATTCTTGTGGGAACTGATTTCCTCAGCCCCCCAGCGGATTTGACCGGCACCTATAAGTCCCCCACGGAAATCGACCTGAGCTGGGAGGGCAGTTCAGGCGTAACGTACAGCGTCTACGAATTGGAAAATGGCACTTGGGCTTCACTCGGAACGATCGGGCCTTTCACGTCACCTACTAGCCCAATCATATTCCCTGCGACCAATACTACGGTGCCATACGCCGCCGACTCGGCGTATATTTTCAAGGTTATTCCAACCACCTCCAACAGCACCGGTAATGCCAGTACAGTAAATGTTTCCACGCCTGCTTACCCAGGCGCGCCCACGCTTGAATCTGTCGTTGCCAATAGCCCCACACAGGTCACGCTTACATGGTCTGAGAACGATCAGGAGTACAGCGCCTCCAGTTTCACCATTCAACGCGAAAATGCATCCACCGGCGTTTGGACCCCTCTGGATATAGTTGGCGGATCGACCACCAGTTATCTTGATATTACGGCCACGGAAAATACTCAATTCAATTATCGAGTGATTGCCAGCGCCGCCGGTGGCGATTCATTGCCAAGCAACTTAACCGGGGTTACAACGCCGCCGGCTGCGCCATCGAATCTCGCGGCGACAATTACTTCCACCGGGGTCGCCCAACTGACCTGGACCAATGAATCGGCCACTGCCCAATACGTGTCCATCGACTGGTCGGCAGATAACGGCGCGACCTGGACCAACGCCGGCGGCGATGTTCTGGCCGCGAATGGGGCTCCTGGGCCATACAACATTTCCATTTCCGGTGGGTTCAATCCCTCGGATACCTATTACTTTCGGATCCGCGCTCTAAGCGGCTACTACAATTACTCCCCTTATGACGGCCCGATTATTATCCAAGGCACCGGCACGAGTGGCAGCACACCGCCCATCCCTGCTCCCGAAGCTCCATCCGGCCTGACCGCCATCGCGGTGGATGACAATCAGATCGATCTGAACTGGGTCGACAACTCCACCATCCAAACCGGATTCGACATCCAGCGGAGCGATGTTGGCAGCAGCGGCCCTTGGACGGACCTCGGCACTGTCGATGCCAATACCTTCAGCTACACCGATCTGGACCCCGCTCTGACTCCCGACACAACCTATTACTACCAGGTGGCGGCACTGAACGGAACCGCGGAATCGGCTTTCTGTGTATCGCCACCGGTCACAACCTTTTTGGCAGCGCCCACTGAAGTCACAGCCGTCGCAAACGCTTCGGGCACAGATATCACTGTGACATGGTCCGACCCCGAGTCCGATGTTCCCTGGTACTTCGTTCAGGAATCCACCAACGGAGTCACTTGGAACACTGTCGGCCAGTATGTCGAAGCCAATAGCTTTTCCGTTCCTGACTCACCGAACCTATACAATTTTGACGATCCGTATTATTTCAAGGTTCAGGCCGCCAACACCTTCTACAGCTCGGTCTATTCTCAACCGGTTTTGGCGGATATGTCTGCCCTTGCGCCGACCGGCGGTTTGAGTTCGGGCGATGGCTCCAGCAGTGGTAGTGGCTCCAGTGGACCCACTGGCTGGTCGTATGTCGAAGTCGATGCCGTATCTGTCCCCAGCGACGGTAATGAGGTTGAATCCCATATCAGCCTCAATTCCGGAGGCCAGTACGAAATTGTCGCCTCCGGCTACTGCACTATCGGCAATGGGGCGCTGGGATATACCGATGCCTCCTGGACCGGGTTTGGTAAGATGCCTATAGACCTATCCCAAACTTCGCCCAGCGGCCTCCAATATGGCGTTTTCATCAACGGTTCCGATCCGGGCTGGGGCGCGTACCAGTCCTCACACGTCTACACGATCAATTACACGGGTTCCGGCGGTCCGCTCAGCTTTTATTTCAGCGACGACTTTTACCCCGACAACAGCGGCTCGATTGGCGTGACAATTCTGGCTTGGGAGCCCAATCAGAACAACAATAATAACAATAACGCGCCCCAATACCCCTTGGCCGGCATGCAGGTGGGGGACCTGGCCCATGCGGCCAACTCGGTTTACACGGATGGGTCAACAACCCCAACTCTTTATGTGCCGGAGGCGGCTGACGGCAGCGTGAATTTGATCCTGACCGGCCAATTCTACGTCGGCACGACCTGGAGCATCACCGGCAGTAATGCCAGTCCTGCAAGCGGGACCTTCTCATCGATCAGCCAGGAGGTTACGCTGACGCCGACAGGCGGGAACGATGATTTCACGGTGACGGCCTCGGAGGACGGAGCATCGGAGAGTGCCAACGTGGTGGTACAGCCTTGGGAGATTGATGCGACGACTTTGCCGAGCTCGCCGACGGCAACGCCGCCGCTATTGGCGCAAAATCAAAAGCTAAGCCCCGGAGCGCTGGTGCAGGTGGATGACGGCGATTTTAACAACGACGGCTATCCGGATGATCAGGAGCCTAACGGCGGCCCACCGCCGAGTGGCGATCCATCGCTGATGCAGGCGGTGCTCAACGCGACCGGGGACAGTGGCAGTGGTGATTATTATTCGATATTCAACCTCAATGATTTTGTGCGGATGTGGTATCAACCGAGCACTGGCGGCGCGTACGCGCCGGTGGAGGCCTCGACGAAATTCCCCAGCGACACGAACACAACGGTTTATATGGAGGGCGTGCGCGATGGGACCGATGTGGTGAGCGTGGATTGGACCGTTAACGGCATGACGTACTACAACGCCGACGACTTCACCGCCAATGTGTATCCGGGATTGATTCGCACGGATGCGAATCGGGATGGGACAATTTCGTTTACTCCTTCCACGCCAAGTATGTCGGACAGAACGTCGACATCGAACCCGTATAGATTTTGGATCAATGACAGCGATAGCGTCACCAATTCAATGTCGGCTCAAACGGCGAACGACTACACCCCAGACCAAGAGTCCCTCATAAGCGGACAAACCGGCTATAACGGGCCGGATAGCCAACTGAATGTAGTTCCTGACACGCTCGACTTGGAAAACTGGTTTCCGGTTGTCCTGCAGATGCCGCCCGGCTACAATGACAATACATGGACGACGAATTTCACGATGGTGGGGGCAAACTCGCCCAGCATCAAAGCATTCTTTGTGACCCAGAGCCAAGAACAGCAATATTTGACAAATGAAAACGTGGCGCAGCAGATCGTTACCACATTTACCAATGGCCGCCAAATCATTTATGGACTGGGCTCCGCATCGAATGCTGCGAACGGCCCGGGCGATTGGTCCCCGGGATTCATTCCGGATGGCAGCGGAAAAGTGTACATGCTGGTGGAGGGCGTTTCCGCAGGCATCGGGGCGCTAACAGCTACGTTCTCGCGGATGGGGGTTGCTGTTGCGCAGGACAGCGTTAATCTAGACTTGCAGACCATTAGCCAGTTTTATGAGACATGGACAGTCGGTAATGGCAGTACTCCTACCGGTGCGGCGCAAGACCTGACCATTCCAACCACGGCAACTGTATCCCCAAGCAACGCCATTTCGGACCGCTCGGCCTACACGAAAGACTATATCCTTTTCGTCCCCGGATGGCGGGTGACTCCCGTAGATGCCGAGGAGCAGGCCGACGTCGCATATGAGCGGCTTTACTGGCAGGGCTTCAAAGGGCGCTTTGGGGTCTATGTCTGGCCAACAGAATATACTGACACAGGCTTAGGGACTATGCTCTCTTCACAGGACGCTCGAGACAACTTCGACAATAGTGAGGATATTGCCTTTCAGTCCGCCCCAGCACTGCTTAACCTCCTGCAGGGACTGGATAGTGCCCATTACAGCGTCAATGTCCTTGCTCACAGTCTGGGCAACGTGGTCGTCAGCGAAGCGTTGCGTGAGGATTTGGCGCAGCAGGACAGTACACTGACGGCGAGTGGCGAGCCGGTGCAGGATTGGAAATATACGCCCCTCTTGAATACTTATGTCGCGTCCCAGGCTGCCATGCCAGCGGATGCATATGACGAGAACCAAGCGGGTACGTTCGCAACCACGTATGGTCCCTTACTAACGATTCCACAAAGCTCCACGCCCAATGTTTACGTCAATTCGGGATTAGCCCAGAGCGGAACAATACCCTATTTCTTTGGAATAAACCAAGTAGCAACGGAAATGTTTAATTTCTTCAATCCAGGCGATGCCGCCCTAACGAATATTAAGGCTTGGCCACTCGATCAGGCGACTAAGCCGGATGTCGATGTTCCGAGTGCGACTATTGTGCCTGTACCCGGTGGTAATGTGTTAACTGCCCCCAACTACTATTATGAATATGGTTACGATGCGTCCGCTGGCACTTTCTACCGCCAGATATTCAATTTGTCTGGTTTAAACGTCCAAACCGGGGAAATTACATATTCCGCTGGCGCAACAATCACGCTCTCGCTCTCTAATCAATCGGATTTCTGGGCAATAATGAGTTATGCGGCAGAAATATATTCCACGGCGCTTGGCGCAACTGCCAACGTGGCTGGACCGTTTAACGCCAATTATCAAGTGAACCTAAGTCAGCTCGCTCAAGCCAACAATTTGCCGACGACAGCGGCTAGTTTTTCAACCAATACATATGACCACAGCGGCCAGTTCTACCACGACAACATGACGGAGCAGTATTACTGGAACCTGGCAATGAAGCGGTTTGGACTTTTAAGTGGGTCGTGGGCCGACGTTACTCCGAATTCAGGGGGAAGGCCATAAGCGTGAATCGCATCCACTGGCGCAAATACGTCTTCGTCGCTCTGATGGTAGCTGGTTTGGCAGCGTCCTTTGCAGTAGCGTGGGATACGTTCCAGGGAAATTTCTTATATAATTTTTACGGACGTATGATCGATGCTGAGGGCAACGGATTGTCGGGCGTTGTAGTAACCTATCATATCGGTCGCACCAAATTTTTCAGTCTTCCTGCCCTGATGTTTTCAGGTGGCCAGACAGGTGATTCCCAAGGCCGAACTGTCTCGGATAAAGACGGATATTTTAGCATCATAGGTGCACACGGAACCTCTCTCACACTTTCTGATTTCCACAAGAATGGTATCAAACTATATGACATGGACGCTCTGTATACATTTTTGACTTGCTCACGCAATCGGCCAACTCCATCGAAGCCGACAGTATATACTTTGACGCCATTAATTGTCGGGCCAAGCCATTCGCCACAAACCAGATCAGCGGAGATATCCTCGCCAGTAATACCTTGAGCTTTGCCAACCACCACAGCAGAAGGGTCTTTATGGGAGAGCAACCAATTCTGAATTACGGCATTGGAACGGGTCCGCGTTCGCGGCATCCGAGGGGATTTTTTGCGTCAATATTAGGTTTTGTTGGTGTCGGATTACTCTGTATTATTATAGCTGGTATGTTTTTGGGGCCACTCTTTACGGGCTTCGCAGGACTTCTCGAATTATTCAGTCTTCCAGCCGAAGCGTTTTTGTGTTTCGTTATCGGCGCAGCAATTTTAAGAGCTTCAGAACGACCAAAGACTCGCCCAGACTTTTTATGGTTAGCGTGGGTCACGCTGGTTCCGCAGGCCGCATGGGTTTTGTGGCTGTTATGGTGCATCTTCGTTTCTTAAACGCGGCCATGGTTATGGAACTTCTCCTGCCCGATGAAGTGGATTTCAGCAACGATGGCTACCCGGACGATCAGCAGCCCAACGGCGCCCCGGCGCCGAGCAGCGATCCATTGCTGATGCAAGCGGTGCTGAACGCCTCCGGCGACACCAACACCAACGATTATTATTCGATCTTCAACCTTAACGATTTTGTGCGGATGTGGTACCAGCCCAGCGCTGGCGGCGCGTATGTGCCGGTGACGGCTTCGACCAAGTTCCCCAGCGAAAGCAACACGACGATTTACCTCGAAGGCACGCGCGACGGCAATGACACGGTGGATGTGGATTGGACCACCAACGGCGTGACGTATTTTAATGCGGATAAATTCAATGCGACTGTGTATCCGGGATTGATCCGCACGGATGCGAATCGGGATAATACGATCACGTTCACGCCGTCGGTGCCGAGTTTGTCGGATCGGACTTCGACGTCGAATCCGTTTACATTCTGGGGAACCTCTGAAAAACCCTTGACACGTCCAGTATACTGATGGAATCGAAAAATCGACACGGAGGTTCGCATGCGTGAACGTGAGCAATCCCAACTCTCCTTCGCCGACGTCGTCGTCGGCAAACTCGGCGGAAAACGAACTCAAATCCTGCTGGATCAGCTCGACGCCGCCATCGATTGGGAATCCCTGGCCA
>Ga0302324_100011039_pt1 | contig 18612 bp, 12 predicted proteins | sample Palsa_T0_1_FD_201949 | JGI IMG/M metagenome (GOLD analysis project Ga0302324, IMG submission 201949) | Peat permafrost microbial communities from Stordalen Mire near Abisko, Sweden - Palsa_T0_1 | ecosystem: Environmental > Terrestrial > Soil > Palsa > Peat permafrost | place: Sweden: Abisko...
TTTTCAGATAGACGGCTATCGAGCCGCTCCCGCCTCCCGAACCCACCATGGTGCCAGGCCGGAATACTTTGACCATCGCAATACTGGTCACCGGAATATCCCTTATCTGGGAGGCGTCGGTTTGAAACTCATTTAGATAAAGCGTAGGATGCCCGCCCCGCCATTGCAATGTGATCGTAGACCCGGTAATAGAAATAGTCAAACCCGGTACCCGCGCCTGGAGATAACTAAAGATATCCAGATATCCGACACCTGATTGGTCGTTAACCAGGTCAAAAACATACGCGTCCTGACCTGTAAATAGACCGGAGGTATACTCTTCATCCAGTTTTTCAGCCGGTGATTTTTGCCTCCCTCGCACGGTTACCGCTTCCAGAGTCTTCACACCATTGTCAGGCTGTGTGCGGTTACGAGCAGCTGCCGATTTGAAAAGCGTATTGCGTTTTAGAAGCGAAGAATCTGAAACTGTCCACTCATTGTATGGAAGCGTAAGCGGTTTTACGGTTTTATATCCGGCAAATATCCCTGTGGTGAAAACCAGGGCTGCTTCACTGCCGAGTTTGCGGTCATGGTTGAATTGATAAAAAGCACGTGCGGTGTCAAAAAATATCAACCCGGAAAGACCAAATTTCCCATTTGTGAGATTGGGTACTTCCATCATTTGTGTACTGGAATCCTTTTTGTGTAAAAACACATTCAATTCCTCATCTTTGGCGATACGGGAAGGTTCCACCCCAAGTACCTGCACATTCACGGAAAGATAATCCTGATTTGGATATTTGATTATGGGTGTTTTATACCTGGCCAGCTGCACCCAGTCAAACCTCCGCCATCCATGCGTCAGCATGACGAGATCCAAAAACTGGGCGACGCTGTCGGCATCGCTCGCAAAATAATAATAAGGCTGGTAGACATTACCGCGTATATCCCCGGTCAGCAACAGCCTGGAGATGATATTATCTTCGCCCTCCCTCTCCCCATCGGCATCTCCGTCCGTAACGGAAATGGAAAGATTGGAGCGAAGGGTATCGGGTATGCGGATCTCAATGGTATTTTTCCCTCTTTTGTTAAGATTTTTTGCAGGTACTTCCAGTTCGGCCTGGAATTCATATTCATGATTGTTTATAAAAATGACGCGCTCGGCCACAGGGCGATCTTTGCTGAAAACGGTCACCTGCAGAATTCCCGAAGGAAGTTGATCCACCGGAATAGAACCACCGCTCATAAAATTTTCACTGAGGTCCACAGAAGCCCTGTACAAGAGCTGCTGATTCATATGTGCCATAACCGTCAAATGATTATAGAGTTCTGGACTTTCCTGGGCCCGGGCTATGGAAAAAAATACTTTCTTTTTGCTGTTCATCAACCGCAAAGCGACTCCGCTCGATTTTACCTCGGGCAAATCGGTCCTATGCTCTTCGCCCAAGTCATCTTTCCAAATAGCATAAAATATATCCCCTTTGTCCGGCGTCAGCAGAATCTTTCCCATGCCATCATGCACGGAATTAAATTCAAGTACGTCTTTTCCAGACGCGTCTTTAAGAATCGCCTTTACATGAATGGGCACTCCAAAGCGATCGGTCGCCTTGAATGCAATATTATTTTCTACTCCGGCCACGATATCACCGCCTTCAGGGAAAAACTGGAAAAAAGAATGACTTTGCACCTGAGACATATTGCTTGAATCATGTGGCGTGCTTGCCTGCACAAGATGAATACTCGAATCAGGAGACAAATTGGAAAGCCGGATATCCTTTTCAAAAAAGAAAGCGGTATCGAAATTCAGCATCCAGTTGGAATATGCTCTCAGATGAAGGTGATTGGTTTTGGTGGCTACAGGAATGTCAAAACTGCATGCCGCCGTTGATTCATATATGGGGGCTGTCTTCCTCTGCAAAATTTTTCCTTCTCCGTCAGAAAGCTCGGCATAGAAATTCCTGCTGATGGGAGAAGGATCTATCCCCGAAAAAACATAAGCTTTGAACCAGATGGTTTCACCAGGATTATACACATTCTTATCAAACTGAACATATATCTTCTCCTGAGGATAATTGTCTGCATAGACCCTCATCATGGAATCGATCTTTTGTGCCGGCAAAAGGATGGGAAATAAAAAAAACAGGAAAGGAAAAACAACACGGTACTTAGTCATATGATATTTGCATGTAATTTCGGAATACTGTTAGGTTTTGCGCGAGAAAAAATTGTTAAAATGAATACATCCGCCCCATCAAAGGATTTGTATGGCGAATATAGAGAACAAATGCATAAAATTGCGGATGTGAGAAATGCCATGGCCGTTTTGCAATGGGACCAGGAAACTTATATGCCCCCAAAGGGATCTGTCTTCCGCGCCCAACAGATTGCGACACTTTCCGAGCAGGCCCACTTGCAATTTACATCGGAGGCAATGGGCAATTTGCTCGAGGAATTGATTGGACGCAATGACCTTAGCAAGGAAGAGCAGGCGAATATAACCCTCAGCAACGAAGACTACTTAAAACAAAAAAAATACAGCCCGGCTTTTGTCAGAACGATGAGCGAAATGGCCTCAAAAAGTTTTCAGGCATGGCTGGATGCAAGAAAAGAAAATCAATTTTCACTTTTCCAAAAAGATTTGGATTCCTTGATTTCCCTAAAAAAACAGGAGACGGATATTTTGGGATATTCCGCGCATCCATATGACGCCTTGCTCAACGAATTTGAAAAGGGGGCGACCGTGTCGATGCTGGATAAGATCTTTGGTGAAATCGCTCCACCCCTCAAAGGGATTCTTAACAAGATTGTCACACGCAAACAGGTAGATGACAGCTTTCTCCATCAACCATATCCCCACCAGGAACAATGGGACTTTGGGATTTCCTTAATCATGGAGCTAGGTTTTGATTTTGAGGCCGGGCGTCAGGACATATCCGAGCACCCATTCTCCACTAGTTTCAACTGCCGGGATGTCCGGATTACTACCCGCATCGATGACCAAAACCTGGGAAATATGATCTGGAGTTGTATGCATGAGACTGGGCATGCTTTATATGAGCAGGGACTTCCGGAAGGCGAGTATGGCCTCCCCCTGGGAGAATTTGCCTCCTTGGGAGTCCATGAATCCCAATCCAGGCTATGGGAGAACGAAGTTGGCAGAAGCCAATCCTTCTGGAAATATGCTTACCCATTGATTTTCAATGCTTTCCCGCAACAATTGGAAAAAGTGGCGATGGACAATTTTTATCGTGGCATCAATAGGGTAGAACCTTCGCTGATACGGACGCAGGCTGATGAGTTAACCTACCATTTTCATGTCATGATCCGCTATGAGCTCGAGAAATTGTTGATTTCAGGTCATTTGCTTACAGCCGATATCCCGGCCTGGTGGAAGGAGCAATACAAAACCTGGCTCGGCGTTGATGTACCGGATGATAAGCGGGGCTGCCTTCAGGATGTGCATTGGAGCCATGGCAGTTTTGGCTATTTTTCTACCTATAGCCTGGGAAGCCTGTACGCCTCCCAGTTTTTTGAGGCAGCGGGGCATCAAATTCCTGATCTTGACCAGCTTATAAGGCGAGGCCAGACAAAACCTTTGCTGGGCTGGTTACGTACATATATACACCAATATGGACGCAGATTCACCAGCGAAGAATTATGCCTGAAAGCCACAGGAAAACCATTGGATATTCAATGTTTTCTTACGCAAATGCTTGATAAATACAGAAATATTTATGAATTTTGACCTTAATATCCTTTTCTTATGAAAAAAGCCGCTTTATTCATTCTGATACTTGGAGGTATTTGGACTAGTTCCTGTAAGAAACTTGTCCACCAGGAGGAAGAAAATGTGATTCTCAATATAATGACCAATGGTCAGTGGTATGTTACGAATTATACTCAAAACGATACAGATATCACCAACACTTTTAGTGGATATAGTTTTCAGTTCAGGACAAACGGCACCGTTTCTGGCATAATCGGCGGAGTTTCAACCAATGGCACATGGTCGGCCAATATCAGCAGTCATAGCATCACCTCAAACTTCCCTACTGCCGGCGACCCATTGGACAAATTAAATGCAATCTGGACCATCACAGACAGCTACCCCGATTCTGTTTCGGCAAATGCCGTCATCAATACTGCGACCAATTATCTTAGCCTGAAAAAAGAATGAGGACCTCTCGACACAGGACTGATTCCTGATCCAAAAATCCTTCAAGAACTAAGGGTAAACACTTAGATTTCGCGCACTGGCAGTGGTTTTTAGGAGTATGCCGGAGCAATTTTGTGCACAGTTCGGCGTTGTAAATGAATTTTGACTATGTTTATTAATACCCAGCATTTTTAGATATTCTATCCCAGTCCAGTACCCCAATTTGCCCCTTTTCCATGACCTTTGAGGTTTATTAATGGATAAGTTTCCTATTGAAAACTGAGTGAACAAGGAATACATGATCTTTAAACCGATTATCCGTTGAGTAGAAAACTACTTTTGTTTTGTTTATCCACACTGCTTCTGAACCTTGCCATACACGCTCAGAACCCTGTCGCGAGTTTTACACCCAGTATCACCTCAGGTTGTTCTCCCCTGGTTGTTAATTTCACCAATAATTCTACGGGTGTTGGACCCTTTACCTATTCCTGGTATTTCGGTCCAACGGTTTCTCCACCGCTCAGTGTCACGGCTAACCCGACCGCAATTTTTACAGTCTCCGGAAATTATAGTGTAACACTGACCGTGACAGACGCCAACGGCAATTCCAACACATCAATGGCAACAATCATTAAGGTCCTTCCAACGCCCATTGCCGATTTTGACGCCACCATTGTGTCGGGATGCTTTCCCCTGCTTGACCAATTTCAGGATAAATCCACGCCCGGGGGTTCAGGAGCCTCACTGACCTCCTGGAACTGGAGTTTCGGGGATGGCAGTACCTTATCCGGTAGTAACCCCGCTCTTGATCAAAACCCATCACACACCTATACGGCTGCCGGCCTGGCACCCGCCTTTGGTTTTCCAGTCACCCTGCAGGTATATAACAGTTTTGGCTGCTCAGGGTCCACGGGATTCAAAACAAATTCCGGGTATATCACGATTGCCAACGGTGTCTCTCCGAATTTCTCTGATTCCTTATCATCAACTTGTCATCCAAAAGCATTTTTTACCAATGGAACCAGCGGAGGCGCACCGGGCATCACCTATCTTTGGGAATTTGGGGATGGAAACAGTTCCACTAGCAACTCACCCTCCTATTCCTATTCCACGCCCAAAACCTATACCGTGACCCTGGTGGCCTCAAGTACAGCGGGTTGCGTGGATTCCGTCAAAAAACCGATTTCTATCCCTTCCGGCGGCGTTCAATCCATCATCAATGGTCCGCCCGGCAATAGTGTATGCGTGGGCGTTCCGGTGAGCTTTTCGAATGGCTCGATCCCCGGACCTCTGTCCGACGCCTGGAATTTTGGAAATGGTTCGACCAGCAACAATCTCGTTCCACCACCCGTGACTTATACTGCAGTGGGTCAGTACACGGTAACGCTGGCCAATCATTTTACTGTCTGTGACGATACTACCACCCAAATTATCAATGTCGTCAGTGCCATCAACCCGACCTTTACCTATATCGGGGACTCCGTGGCATGTAAACCTCCGCTGACAATTTCCTTTTCTGGATTATCCACGGGCAATGTCCTGACCTGGAATTGGAATTTCGGGGACGGGACGATTTCCAACCAACAGAATGTTACGCATACCTTTACCAGTTATGGATCCTTTCCAGTCAGCCTGACCGTCACTTATGGCGCAGGATGTAGCGGCGTTTCCAGGACCATGCTGGTCCAGGTAGCTAAACCCGTAGTCCATTTGACCAATTTGCCGGCCTATGGTTGTGGGTCGCTCACCATGACTCCCACTTCTGCGGATACCGCCGTAGACGGGATTACAAGCTACAACTGGAATTTTGACAATGGAAAAACCTCCGGGTCGGCCAATCCCGGGCCGGTCACTTTTCTGCCTGGGGCCTATAATGTCAGTCTGACAATATTAACGGCCGATGGTTGCTCGACAACTGCTTCAGATTCAGTAAAGATTGGGACGATCAAGCCAAAAGCGGGTTTTACCGAATCGGCTACCACCGCCTGTACAGGAGCGGGGGTCCAGTTCATGGATACTTCATTGGGCAACCCCAACCAATGGAGCTGGGATTTCGGTGATGGTACGCAAGGTTCGACGATTGAAAACCCTAGCCACGGTTTCTCGACGCCCGGAAAATATACCGTGCAATTGATCGCATATAACCATGGTTGTTCGGACACGATTGCCTGGCCCAATCTCATCACCGTTATCGGTCCGGTTTCCTTATTCAGTTATACGGTGAATTGTTCCAACCAAAATCAGGTCCAATTCCACGATAATTCCATCGGACCCATATCAAGCTGGACATGGATTTTTGGAGATGGGGATACCCTAACGGGTTCCAATCCCGCCATAGATCAGAACCCAAGCCACCTTTATACAGCTGCAGGTAATTATGTAGTCGTCCTCACGGTGATAGGTACCGGGAATTGTCCAAGTACCAGCCGGGATTCCATTGTTGGCAATCAGAAATTCAGTTTTATCGCAAATAACAATCCCATTTGTAAGAATTCTTTTGAACAATTCTCGACATTGAATTATACCGGCGATTCCCTTTGGTATTTTGATTTCGGTGACGGCAGCAACAGCGGCTGGCTCGACTACGCTTCTCCTTCGCATCAATATACACAGCCCGGAAATTATAATGTGAAAGAAAAAGTGATCTATGAGAACGGTTGCATGGATTCGGTGATACAGAATTCCCTAGTCAAGGTCTATGGCCCGACGGCCGGATTTTCAGCCACCAATCTGGTAGGCTGCGATTCGGTGAATGCCCATTTTTTGGATAGTTCAAAATCCGATGGGACGCATCCCATTATAAATTGGAACTGGAATTTCGGACAGGGGTCGATTAATTCTGGAACCCAGACCTCCCCGTCCTTTCTGTACAAGACCCAGGGTATCTATAGCGTCCAATTGGTTGTAACGGACTCCTATGGTTGCACGGATACCGCACTCCAAAACAGTTTGGTGACGGTCTCCGTCCCTCAAGCCATTATTTCGGGGCCCGATTCCACCTGCCCGGGTTCGAGCAATCAATTCAACAATGCTTCTCAAGGAGGATTCAACCCCAGTTTTACTTGGAGTTTTGACGATGGAACGCCCAATTATAACGGGTTTGCTCCTAATCCCCAGCATCAGTATACCACCGTGGGTTCCTATAATTTAACCCTAAGCATGACCGATATGTATGGGTGTGTTTCCACAACGGGTGAGACCATCGTGGTCGACACGCCACACGCATTTTTTAATATCGATACCAACTTCTCCTCCTGTCCTCCGCTCATTGTCCATTTTACCTATTCGGGCAACTCTTATTACGGCGGTTTCCAATGGCAGTTTGGGGACGGAGGAGTGAACAATGATTCGCTGTTAGTGTCGAACTATTATACCAAACCGGGATTTGATACTGCCAGACTGATCGTCACCTCACCGGGTGGCTGTGTTTCCAGCTTTTCCCGCCTGATTACGATTTTTGGCCCTACCGGCGACCTGAGCTATACACCTCTTACAGGATGCGATAGTTTGTTAGTCACCCTGAACGTGGTGTCTTCGGCCGTCGTCCAATACATTTGGATCTTTGGTGATACAGCTGCAGCGCAGACCACCTCAACCCCTTCGGTCATGCATTGGTATTACCCGCCTCAAACCATTCCTCCGCCGGCCTACACGCCGGGGGTCATCTTAAGTGATCCAAATGGATGCTCGGTGACACAGTTTGGCGATAGCCTTAATGACATGATCCTAGCCATTGGTGTAAAACCCAATTTCGGGACCAACCAGCAATTATTCTGTGATAGCGGCACCGTTCAATTCACTGATTCCACCGTTACTAACGATACCATTGTAAATTATATCTGGGATTTTGGAGATGGTACAACTCCGTTAAACGGAATGCATTCAAACCCATCCCATTTCTATGCCGCCCCGGGTTTATACAATGTCAACCAGACGGTTTTCACCAAATTCGGTTGTTCGGGTGCCAAAACCCTTCCGGGTATTATAAAGGTGGTGGCTTCTCCTGTCGTAGGCATCGATGGAGCCAATTCCCAGTGCGTTCCGGGTTCGCTGACTTTTATAGGTGTAGTCCTGGTTGCGGATACTTCCTCCATCCCAAGCTGGAGGTGGAATCTGTACAACGGACAAACCCTGAGCGGACAGAGCCTTCCGGCGCAGCTGTACACACAGCCTGGACTGGATTCCGTTCAGCTCATCGCTACCAATAGTAGTGGTTGTAATGATACGACCGTAACCAATTTTACATTATTCCCATTGCCTACAGTAAGTGTGACGGCAGATACCACCATTTGCCTTGGCCAAAACCTGCCTTTGCAAGCCAGTGGCGCTGCTACTTATAACTGGTCACTTCCTTCGAGCAGCAGTTTGAGTTGCTCTAATTGTCCTGATCCTCTGGCAAGTCCCACGATTACGACTTCATATATCGTGACTGGGACCAGTGCGCAAGGATGCCAGGCTTCTGACACCATGCACGTCACAGTGAATCAACCGGTAACCGTTCAGGTGCTTCCACCGACGGATTCGGTATGTGTCGGCCAAAGTGTTCAACTCACTGCAAGCGGCGCTGCCCTTTATTCCTGGTCGCCAGCCGAAGGCTTAAATAATTCCAATATTGCCAATCCGCTGGCAAGCCCTGCTGCCACAACCCTTTACCAGGTGACCGGAAGCGATAATAAGAATTGTTTTCATGACACTGAGACGGTAACAGTTACTGTCTTCAATTATCCGACACTCAATCTTGGACCTGCGGTGACCATTCCTTCCGGTTCCTCTTATCAGATCAATGCAAACGGTTCGTCCGATATCATTTCAGAGAACTGGTCGCCATCGGCAGGTCTTTCCTGTACAAATTGTTTATCGCCGCTTGCCACCCCTCAAAACACGACTTTATATACGATTAGTGCGGTCAATGGCGGAGGTTGCTCGATCAGCGACAGCATTAAGATAACGGTTGTTTGTACCGACAATAATTTCTTTGTACCTAATACGTTTTCTCCAAATGGAGACGGGGTGAACGATGTATTCTATGTGCGGGGAAAAGGATTGAATATTTTACCATCCATAATGATCTTTAATCGCTGGGGACAAATTGTGTTCGAGAAAAAGGATTTTGCACCTAATGACCCTTCTGCAGGCTGGGATGGAACTTTTAATGGTCAAAAAGCACCCGTGGACGTATATATATACACCTTACAGGTTATTTGCGAGAATTCAACAATAATAACATACAGTGGCAATGTGGCCCTGATCAGATAAACTATGGGAATCGGATTATTCAATAAAAAGAGCTTTTGTTTCCTGCTGGCACTCGTCGCCGGCATGCAGTCCCTCATTTCCCAGGATCTGCATTTCTCTCAATTCTTTGAAGCCCCATTATTACGCAACCCTTCCCTGGCCGGCATATTCACAGGAGATTACCGGATACAGGGTGTATACAGGAACCAGTGGAACAGCATCACGAACGCCTACCGTACCGGATCATTCAATGGGGATTATAAGATGCCCGTAGGCAAAAGCGACGATTTCTTAACCGTTGGAATGGAAATCCTCTATGATGATGCAGGTACTGCTGGCCTCACGACAAATGAGATTTTTCCCGCGTTGAATTATCATAAGTCCCTGAGCAATGTAAAGCCCATGTATCTGTCTCTTGGATTTATGGGAGGATATGTGGAAAAATGGATTGACCGGTCCAAAATCACCACAAACAATCAATATGATGGAGCGGCTTACAACCCAAGTCTGGCAGATGGTGAGACCTTTCCAACACCGGATATTCATTACTGGGACGGAAGCGTGGGCATGAGCTTTAATGAATCTTTCGGCACGGACCAGAAAAATAGCTTGTTCCTGGGTGCGGCATACCATCACCTCAACAGGCCAAAAAATTCCTTCTACCAGGATGCCCAGTCTGAACTGGCCCCGAAATATGTCTTTTCCTTGGGGATGAAACTGGGGATCGACGAATATTCATTCTTTACGATTCAGGCCGATCATTCCAAACAAGGACCTACCCAGGAGACGATTGGTGGGGTACTCTATTCCTATAAATTGGGCGATTTTCCGGATGCGCCCAATTATATCGTGACCTTTGGCGCCATGCTCAGATGGCAAGACGCATTCATACCGGTGATAAAGCTCGAAATGATGCCGCTTTCCATTGCATTGAGTTATGACGTCAATATCTCCCCGCTGGAAACGGTCAGTCAGGGCAGAGGGGGTGTGGAGTTATCCATTTCTTATATCGGCTTCCTTGACCGGGATAATTCTTCCAAGTATAAAGTGCTTTGCCCCCGTTTTTGAAATAACGAAGGGTCTAATCAGCTGAACATCTCCCTGACTTTGTCAAAAAAGCTTGGCTCATTTTTATCAGGCTTGGGTTGGAAATTGGGAGAATGGTTTAATTTTTCCATCATGGTTTTTTCTTCAGCCGTCAGGTGTTGTGGTGTCCAAACATTGACATGAACCAATTGATCTCCCTTTTCATAGGAATTCACAGATGGAAACCCTTTGCCTTTCAAACGAAAGATCTTACCGCTTTGAGTACCTGCGGGTATCTTTATTTTTGCCTTCCCGTCTATAGTTGGTATTTCTAACTGAATCCCGAATACGGCATCGGTAAAAGTGATATACAGTTCATAAGCCACGTTCAAACCATCCCGGTGCAATTGCTCGTGTTGCTCTTCTTCGATCAGGACAATCAGGTCCCCGGCCGGGCCGCCTCTTTCACCGGCATTGCCTTTTCCCCCTACGCTCAATTGCATACCTTCCTGAACACCAGCCGGTATATCTATGCTAACGGTTTCCTCTCCATACACCCTGCCTTCCCCTTTGCAGCTGGCGCATTTTGCCGTGATTAACGTGCCCTCTCCATTGCAGGCTGGACAGGTGGTCACGGTTTGCATCTGTCCAAGAAAAGTATTGCTTACCCGGCGGACTTGGCCACTGCCTCCGCAGGTAGTACAGGTTTGAACACTTCCTTTGTCCTTGGCACCGCTGCCGTTGCAGGTAGCACAGCCTACATATTTTTTTACTTTGATATTTTTGCTCACTCCCTTGGCAATCTCTTCAAAATCCAGTTTAATTTTTATCCTAAGATTACTGCCTTTCACTCCGCGAGCCCTGCCGCCACCGCCGCCACCTCTTCTGCCTCCGCCGAAAAAGCTACCAAAAATATCGTCCCCTAATATGTCCCCAAACTGGCTGAATATATCTTCCATATTCATTCCGCCCCCGCTGAAGCCACCCCGGCCGTTGCTGAGCCCTGCGTGACCATAGTGATCGTATTGTGCACGCTTGTCTGCATCGCTTAATACTTCGTAGGCTTCCGCCGCCTCTTTAAATTTTTCTTCGGCTGTCTTATCTCCTGGATTCCGGTCCGGATGGAACTGCATGGCGACCTTTCGATAGGATTTCTTAATCTCATCTGCCGAAGCTCCTTTTGCTACACCGAGTATTTCGTAATAGTCCCTTTTCATATTGAAAAAATCTGCCGTAAAGCCCTGGAATTTTTATTCCGGACGGGCATGCTGTTTTTTAAAGATAATTCCGCTTTATCAAAATAGATCCGGAAATTAAGTCACTTCCGGGACCTTACTAGGTTTCTGCCCCGTCAACATGAAAACCCAAAATCAAAAAATTGCGGGTTTTTTAATCCTCACTTCCCGACAACCACTTTGGCAAACCGGATGAGTTTATCATTCAAGTAATATCCCTTCGTCAGTTCATCAATAACCTTCCCTTTAAGCTCCGGGGGAGCCGGGATTTCAGTGATGGCTTCGTGTTTTTCCGGGTCAAAATCCTGTTTCATGCTTTCCATAGCTTGCAACCCCTTGCTTTGCAGCGTGGTTCTCAGCTTATTAAACACCAATTGAACGCCTTCCTTTATTTGGTTGAGATCCTTACTATTCTGTAATTGTTTCTCGGCCCGGTCGCAGTCATCCAAAACGTCCAAAAGAGATACAATCACTTCGCGGCCAGCAGTCTGCATCTGGTCAAGACGTTCTTTGGCGTTCCTTTTCCTGAAATTGTCAAATTCGGCAATCAGGCGAAGGTATTTGTCTTTTTGCGATTGGATTTCTCCTTGTAATATCTCCAAATCGTTGTCATCCCCCACCCGATCGTTCAAAAGGCTGGTGCCAGCAATATTTTCATCAGTATTGATGTCCATATTATTGGAGTCTTGGGGCTCATGACCGTTTTCGGCTGATGCAGAACTCTGATTTCCTGAAGCTGATCCTCTTTCCTTATGTGGCATGTGTAAAAAATTGAAGCAAAGGTAATCTTGTCAATTATATTGCCAAGACCGTTTTTTGAGACAAATTGTCGGCAGGTCCTACCTATTTTTGCTGAATGACAAGGATCTACCTTAAAAAGAAAAGGAACCCCCGAATTGAAAATGGCCATCCCTGGATTTTTGGTAACGAAGTCATGGATATGGAGGGGGTCGCCGAAGGAGGCGAAACCGTAGAAGTCTTTGCCGCAGATAAAAAATTTATAGGAAAGGGATATATCAACCCCAGATCCCAAATCAGGGTCCGGTTACTAACCCGCGACCGGACTGAACCAATAGATGAATCCTTTTTTTACAGGCGCATCGCAGAAGCCTGGGAGTACAGGAAGCGGATCGGCTATACCGAAAATTGCCGGTTGGTCTTTGGTGAATCCGATCAACTGCCGGCCCTGATCATTGACAAATTCAATGAATATTTTGTTTTGCAAACCCTGTCGCTGGGAATGGATAGATGGAAAACGGTCATTGTGGATACCCTCAAAGAGATCTTCCAGCCAAAAGGGATTTACGAACGCAATGACGTGCCTGTCCGGCAATTGGAGGGACTTGACCTGCAAAAGGGGTTTTTGTCCGATCCCTTTGAGACCAGGATCATAATTCATGAAAACGGTCTTCGTTTTTATGTAGACCTGGAAAATGGACAAAAGACGGGATATTTCCTGGACCAACATGAAAACCGCAGGGCACTTGAGCATATTGTAAAGGGGGGGGATGTGCTGGGCGCCTTTTCCTATACGGGCAGCTTTGAGATTCATGCTGCCCATTACGGCGCACGTTCCGTAACGGGTATAGACAGTTCCGAAGAGGCTGTTTCCATGGCTGCCATGAACGCTGGATTAAATCAATTGGAAAACACCGTCCATTTTGAAGTACTCAACGCATTTGATGCCTTAAAAAGATGGAGTGCAGAAGGTAGAAAATACGATGTGGTAATGCTTGATCCTCCAGCTTTTGCCAAAAGCAGGGAAAATATCAGCCAGGCGGTCAGCGGTTATAAGGAGATAAATCTAAGGGGGATGAAGTTGCTTAAAAAAGGAGGGTTTTTGGTGAGTTCGTCTTGTACCAATCTGGTCTCTGCGGATCTTTTTTTACAGACTGTTCAGAGCGCTGCTGAAGATGCCCACCGCAAAGTAAAGCAGGTTTGTTTCTTATCGCAGGCTCCGGATCATCCCGTACTTTGGGGTGTGGAAAACACCCAATACCTCAAGTTCCTTATTGCACAGATCAACTAAATATTTCTTCAAAAATTTAGCACCAAATGGATAAGCTTACAAAACTTTCAATCATCATTCCTGCCTATAACGAAGCTGCCACGATCCATCTTATTTTGGACCGCCTTGCGAATATATCGCTGATCAATGGCATCCAAAAAGAGCTGATCCTGGTCAATGACTGTTCTTCAGATGATACGGAAATGATATTGCTTCAATATATGCAGGATCACCGGGAGATGGCCATTTCTTATTATAAACACGAAGTCAATAAGGGAAAGGGCGCGGCCATCCACACAGGCATCGCCAAGGCGTCTGGAGAATACCTCGTGATCCAGGATGCTGATTTGGAATACGATCCCGAGGAATTGAATAAACTGCTGAAACCTGTTTTGCGCGGACAAGCTGATGTGGTATACGGTTCCCGGTTCGTCGGAGGGAATCCGCACAGGATATTATTTTTCTGGCATTCGGTGGGAAATAAATTTCTAACCGCCCTCAATAATATGTTTACCAACCTGAACCTGACGGATATGGAGACAGGTTATAAATTATTCAGGACATCTCTGATCCAGCAGATCACATTAAAAGAAAAAAGATTTGGATTTGAGCCGGAAGTAACGGCCAAAATTTCCCGGATACCTAATATCCGGATTTATGAAGTAGGCGTTTCCTATTATGGTCGAACCTATGAGGAAGGGAAAAAAATAAACTGGAAGGATGGGTTCCGGGCGGTTTTTTGCATTTTGAAATACAATGTTTTCAAGTGAACAGTGGACCTGGAATCCAAACCAAGGAATTACTTAATTACCTGAAATTTACCGGATTGCAGGATTTTCCCATTCTGGTCTCTTAACCAGAAAATATAAATGCCCCTCGGGAAATCGGAAACATTGACATTCATTTTTGGACTGAAAGATGGCGCCTGGTATACTTTTTTGCCGAGAAAGTTAAATATTTGGAAAGAGTAGGTTTTGTCTTCTTGAGCATCAAAATCAAAAGTGATGGCGGTTACTGCAGGATTGGGGTAAAACTTAACTATTTTGGTATCCTGATCAAATAAAGGCATGGCCCGGTTCTGACTTTGGGCCTGAACGGTAATAAATAGAATAATGGATGACAGGTATAAAGTCCTCATTGTTTCCGGATATGGTTTACACCGAAGTTCCAAAATATAACAATTTATCAAATCTACAAAGAACAACGCTAAAAATTATATAAATTTGAATGGAAAGGGTTTTTGGCAGGAGATTATAAGGAGATTACAAAATACCACAAAAAGGGTATTTTTTTATTCACCATATATCATGAGATTTGTTTAGGGATCAAAAAAGCGTAAACATTATTTGGTTTCTAGTATTTTTTCAGTACTTTTAACGCACCAATTGATTTCAAGCTCTCAATTCCTTTGAAAATCAGTTTAGAGTGCCTGATTAGGATGCGATCCAACCAGAAGTCCTTGAAATTCTCCAATACCTGTTTAACGACATGCACCTAAGTTTTAATGATTCTTTGCCATATGCTCCGGTTATAGCCCGTTGAAGCCAATACCCCTGTCAGCCCAATAATTCCAATTTCATCCTGCTGGAAAACTCTGAATTTAACCCAGTGTTTTAACCCTAATGTAATGGCTTCTATACATGAAAAAGGAAGTTTTAGCAATTGATGACAGTAAGGCTATAAGGTTTTTACTTCAAACCGTCCTCGGAAAAGAATATCAGATGGTGACCGTACCGGATGGTTGTTCTGCAATGTATTGGCTTTCAAAAAAGAAGCTACCGGACTTGATCATCGCCGATCCCCAGTTACCTGATATGGAAAACTGGGAGTTGATCCAACAGCTTTCATCCAGCGTCATATATCATTCTGTTCCAATCCTGGTCTTATCAGGCTTGAGCAAAGTAGAGACTGAATTGAAATGTGAGGAACTGGGTGTTCGTAAATATTTCCTGAAACCTTTCAACCCGGTTGAACTGGTGGGAGCAATAAATGAATTGATTGAGAATAAAGTATTGGAGTCCAGTTATCCTGTAAAAGCGATTTGATCCTAACGTTTGATTTCGTCTTTGTGAAACCTTAAATCTAAACCTTCTTTATGGAATTTACACTTTTACCTAGAACAAATACGCAGAAGAATCATCGTTTTGCGCATTTTTCAATAAACAGCACCCCCACATTTACTAGACCTGAGGCGGTTCATCATACCAAAAGCGGGTTCTACTATATTGGCAAAAATTCTGCCAATATCGAAAAACTCGTAAAAATTTTTAAAAGGGGATACGCTTCTGAGATGATTGAAAATGCAAAATCAGAGTTGAAAAGGTGCTTGCTCCAGGAAAAGAATAATATACCTGAAATCATTTTTTGCGAAACCAAATTCGATCTGGCAGCCATCCGCAATTTCAGAAATTTTCTCAACAGCCATTCTTCGCTTTCCTCTATTCCATTCGTCCTGGATGCCTCCAACCTTGCTCAAACCGAACTGGAGCTACATAAGAAAGCCAAACTGAGCGACGAGATCCTTTTTTTGCAGGAAACTGCTGAAGAGAAACTAGTGGTAAAGACGAAATTTTTAAAGAAAATCAAGTCAAGGACGCTGGATTTGGAAGCCAAGCCCGAGCCCGAAAAAAATGGAGTCTCCCCTTTTAGTGTGTACCAGCTCTTAAAACGGGGTTTTGATATCTTTCTTTCACTGAGTCTGCTATTACTGGTCAGCCCTATATTCTTACTGATTGCGCTGGCCATTAACCTGGAATCTAAAGGACCCGTCTTTTATATATCTAAAAGAGCAGGGAGGGGATACCGGATTTTCAATTTTTATAAATTCCGGACGATGTATGTGGGCGCAGATAAAAATATAGATGAGTTTTCCCACCTGAACCAATATAACGCACAAACTGGAATAGGACCCCTGTTTTTTAAAATCGATAATGACCCCCGGATTACCAAGGTGGGTAGCTTCCTTCGGAAAAGCAGCCTGGACGAATTACCCCAATTGATCAATGTGCTTCTGGGTGATATGTCCCTGGTAGGTAACCGCCCCCTCCCTTTATATGAGGCGGCTACTTTAACGACTGATGATTGGGCAGCACGTTTTATGGCCCCTGCCGGTATCACTGGATTATGGCAGATCAAAAAAAGAGGCCATAAAGACATGTCTGTTGAAGAAAGAATCAATCTGGACATCGTATACGCCAAACGAAACAATTTCATGTATGATCTTTGGATTATCGCCAATACCCCCTATGCGCTGATCCAGAAGTCCAATGCCTGATATAAGTAAATGGCCGCTGTAAAAATTCTCTTTTGGTCTTGTTTCCTCATCATTGCGTACAGCTATATCGGTTATGGCATCCTGCTTTTTTTGCTGACCAGGATAAAATGGCTATTTAGAAAAAGAAAAATCCCTGTTTTCTCAGCCGCTTTTAAGCCGGAAGTAACTTTAATCGTCGCCGCTTTCAATGAAGAGGATTTTATCGAAGAAAAAATTACCAATACATTTCAACTCGACTACCCATCAGATCTGCTTACCATCATCTTTATTACGGATGGTTCCTCGGATAACACCTCCACTATCGCAGCTCGATTTCCCAGAATAAAAGTGTTGCATCAGGCCGAAAGAAGGGGTAAGGTCGCAGCTATGAACAGGGCCATGCAATATGTCCGGACTCCTTACGTCATTTCTTCCGATGCCAATACCCTGCTGAATCCTGATTGCGTCAAGGAAATTGTAAAACATTATCAGGATCCTAACGTAGGCGGGGTCGCAGGAGAGAAAAAATTGATCCTCAGTTCGTCAGACGGTGCCGCTGGCGTTGGGGAAGGATGGTACTGGAAATACGAATCCTTTTTGAAAAAAATGGACTCTGATTTGTATTCAGTGGTGGGTGCAGCCGGTGAACTCTTCTCATTTCGCGCCGACCTTTTTGGAGCTACCAGGGAAGACATGATTATAGAGGACTTTGTACAATCCCTTGAGATCTGTCTGAAGGGGTATGTCATCCGATACGAACCCCGCGCTTTTGCCATCGAAGATTCATCCCTTTCCATGAAAGAAGAGGAAAAAAGAAAAGTGAGGATCTGTGCAGGCGCATTCCAGGCCATGGTCCATCTCAAAGGGCTATTCAACATTTTCAAACATCCTGTTCTTTCCTTTCAGTTCATTTCACACCGGGTTTTGAGATGGACACTATGTCCGCTCTGCTTAGGGGTCCTTTTTGTGGCCAATGCTGTCCTGCTGTTTGCAAAGCATCGTTTTTATTATGATTTGTTTTTTGCATTTCAGCTGACGGGTTACGGGCTGGCCTTTGCAGGATGGCTGCTGGCGCACAAAAACATCCGGGTCAAAGCGCTATACCTTCCGTACTATTTTCTTTTTATGAATATTTCAGTATTCATGGGATTCAACAGGTTTATCAGGAAAAATCAATCGATTCTTTGGGAAAAAGCCTCCCGCCGAAAATCAGGATGATCCATCTCAAACCAGCGACTGGCAAGCGCTCCAACAGAATCCGATAGTAAACTAAACTTGGATATTGGCTATGATTTGTGAAAAATATAAACTATTTTTACGCCGTTAAACCATTAGGGTTCAACTGTTGATCATTCACTTCAAGTCCCTTGAAAATCTCAGTGCATTTTTCTCTTGTTTACTTTTTTTAATTGCTTACCTCAATTGGATAATTGTTATGTTTAAGGAGAATCCTCCATTGGTTTCTGTGATTGGGCTGAATTGGAATAATACCCTCCTGACATGCGATTTGCTTCAATCCATTAAAGATAAATGCAGATATCCCAGAATAGAGTTGATCATCGTCGATAACGGTTCGGACGAGGATCCTTCCGCTGCGTGCAAAGCCATCAGCCCGGAAGTAAAGATGGTACTGACCGGAAGGAATCTGGGTTTTGCGGGGGGCAATAATGCGGGCATCAGGGCTGCTAGCGGTGAATATATATTTATAGTCAACAACGAT
>Ga0302324_100011044_pt1 | contig 18608 bp, 13 predicted proteins | sample Palsa_T0_1_FD_201949 | JGI IMG/M metagenome (GOLD analysis project Ga0302324, IMG submission 201949) | Peat permafrost microbial communities from Stordalen Mire near Abisko, Sweden - Palsa_T0_1 | ecosystem: Environmental > Terrestrial > Soil > Palsa > Peat permafrost | place: Sweden: Abisko...
ACCTGTATAGGCCTGTTTTTGTTCACCCGAGTTCTCATCCCGGACGTGATGCTGATTTTCACTGTCGCGCTCGCCCTGTGGGCGTTTCTCCGCGCCCTGGACAATGACGAACCTCATCCGCGGTTTTGGGCTTTCGTTCTGGCCGCAAACATCGGGTTGGGTCTTCTGCTCAAAAGCCTGATCGGAGCTCTGTTTCCGATCGCAGCAATTGCCATCTATCTCGGCATAACCCGCCAGCTCTTTTCCGCCGCCGCCTGGCGGCGATTGCATCCCGTCAGCGGGTTGTTGATCGTACTCGTCATCGCCGCCCCGTGGCACATTCTGGCCACTTTGCGAAATCCACCTTACTTTGCCTTCACCCTTCACAGCGGCCCGGGCGAATACCACGGATTCCTTTGGTTCTTCTTCATCAATGAGCAGCTACTCCGTTTTCTGAATCTGCGTTATCCGCGAGACTACAACACCGTGCCGCGCCTTTATTTCTGGTTGCTGCACCTGGTCTGGCTTTTCCCGTGGAGCGTGTATCTACCCGCCGTCCTGAAACTCTCCTTCAGGCCAGTCGATCGCGCGGGACGAACCCGCCTCCTAGCCCTCTGCTGGGCCGGTTTTGTTCTGCTCTTCTTCACCTTCTCGACCACGCAGGAGTATTATTCGATGCCGTGCTATCCCGCTCTGGCCCTGCTTTTGGGGTCAGCGATGACGATGCGGAGCGATTGGATACGTCGCGGTTCGCGAGTACTCGCGGCAATTGCCGCCTGCATCGCGGTGGCAACCCTGACTTTCTTTTTTCTCAGTCGTAACGTGCCCGCACCGGGAGACATTTCGTACGCGCTGAGCCATCATCCCGGCGCTTATACGCTCTCGCTCGGACACATGCAGGATCTGACTCTCAACTCCTTCGCCTATCTTCGGACGCCACTGCTGCTGGCTGCAATCGCCTTCTCCATCGGTGCGTTCGCGACATGGAAGTGGACCGGGCAGCGGGCATTCATCGCCGCTGCGCTGATGATGATACTGTTCTTTCAGGCAGCCCGGCTTGCCATGGCGGTCTTCGATCCCTATCTGTCGTCGCGTCCACTGGCGGAGGCAATTTTGAAATCGCCGCCCGGTACGCTGATCGTGGATCATCATTACTACACATTTTCTTCGATCTTTTTCTATACTGACCGAACCGCGCTGCTGCGGAACGGTCGCTTCAATAATCTGGAATATGGCGCCTATGCTCCCGGGGTGCCCGATGTGTTTATAGACGATTCGCAATTTGAGAATCTCTGGATGAAGCCGGAACTCTGCTACATTGTGGCGAGCCAGAATGTTGTGCCGCGACTGGCATCGTTGGTGGGTGCGGAGCATCTTAGTCTGGTGGCATCGAGTGGCGGCAAAGTTGTTCTGTCGAACCATCCGATCGCTGTTTCAAGGGGCGAGCGGCCCACGGCGGTCGGCGCGCCGAAAACGGTTGCATTGTTGTCTGAAAGCAGAATCAACCCGGTAGGAAAAACCGGTAAGAATTAGGATAGGGAAGACCGGTAAATACTTTTAAGCAGCATCCGGCGAGGAGGCCAAATGAGGGTTGCAGTGCTCGGAGGCGATGGTTACTGTGGCTGGGCGACCGCTCTATATCTGTCCAGGAAGGGACATTCAGTCGCCATTGCGGACAACTTTGCGCGTCGGCAATGGGACCACGAACTCGGAGTGCAAACCCTCACTCCCATCCGCCCGCTTTCAGAACGTCTGAGCGTGTGGCAGGATCTCACTGGCGAGACCATTGACCTCTTCGTAGGCGATGTGACCGAGTACGATTTCCTGTCCTCATTCATCCAGACCTTCGAACCCGATGCCGTGGTCCATTTTGCTGAACAGCGCGCCGCTCCCTACTCCATGATCGACCGCAAACACGCGGTCTTTACCCAGGTGAACAATGTCGTGGGGACGCTCAATCTGCTGTTCGCGCTGCGTGAGTTTCAGCCCGACTGTCACCTGATCAAGCTCGGAACGATGGGTGAATATGGCACCCCCAACATCGACATTGAAGAAGGCTACATCACCATCGAATACAAAGGCCGGAAGGACACAGTCCCTTATCCCAAGCAGCCCGGCTCTTTTTACCATCTCTCGAAGGTCCACGACAGCCACAACATAATGTTCGCGTGCAAGATATGGGGATTGCGCGCCACTGATCTCAACCAGGGCGTTGTGTACGGAACCATGACCAATGAAGTGGCCATGAGCGAAGCTCTGATCAACCGCTTCGACTACGATGAGATCTTCGGTACCGTGCTCAATCGTTTTTGCGTGCAGGCGGCCATTGGCCATCCGCTCACGGTATACGGCAAGGGAGGGCAAACTCGCGGTTTTCTCGACATTCGTGACACGGTACGATGTGTCGAAATCGCGTGTTTGAATCCAGCAGCCCGAGGCGAGTGCCGCGTCTTCAACCAGTTCACCGAACAGTTTTCAGTTCTGGATCTGGCTCACATGGTGCAAACCGCCGGCGAAAAATTAGGCCTGACCGTCAAAATCGATCACCTGGCCGATCCGCGAGTGGAGGCGGAAGAACACTATTACAATGCGAAACACTCGAAACTGATAGAACTCGGCCTGCAACCGCACTTGCTTTGCGACTCTCTATTGGACTCGCTGATGAATGTTGCGTTGAAATATTGCGATCGGATCGATTCAGCGGTAATGCTGCCGCGAATCAACTGGCGTGAGCCCCGGAATCAGACCGAGCGCAAACCTACTCGAGAAGCGATGCCTCTGTGACACGAATTGCGAAGAATGAACTCTAAATTAAGACGGACAGAGTAATCGCGCCGGGCGGCAGGCGCCGATGCAGGCTTAATCGGCAGCTACTTTTGCTGCCTCAGCGTCAGGCGGAGTCACTGGCACCAGCCTGCCATCGCGAATGTAGTATTCGCCGTCGCGCCAGCGAATGCTGTTTCGTCCAAAGCTTGTCACCCAAATCAAGAAGGCCAGGGTATCCCACACCGGAATTAACCCCAATTTCTTCCAAAGCGCGTGCTGCTTCAACCCCCAAATGCCAATCATCCAGGTCATGGAAAATCGCAGCACAAAGTACGCACCGAGGTAGCCGAGAGCAACTCCCATTGAGGGGTGAATGGCAATCGCCACCAATGACCAGGGCAACCCCTGGGTAAGAAGCAATCCCAGGTGCCCCCATGGCCGCATATGGCGCATGACAACGATCCAACGCAGCCGCTTGTGCAGAAGCTCGCTCAGCGACTGATAATCGGCAACCGTCGAAATCGTGTACGACAGAAGTTCCACTTCGTAGCCCTGCTCGGCAATCAGCCGCCCTACGAGCAGATCGTCGGCAGGACGGTGATCAATCGATTCGTAGCCGCCGAACGCGGCGAGTCGCGTGCGCGTAGTGGCGATAGTCGGTCCCAACGCGAACTTCACTCCGTCGAGTTGACGAGCAACCAGGATGCCGGCGTAAAAGTCAGAGAACATGCCAATGGTTTGGAGACTGTCGGTGAAAGTAGCGTCTTCGATCGGCACGTAAAAGCAGGTCACAGCCCCCACCTTGGGATCGGCCAACGGAGCAACCACCTTTCGCAGGTAGTCGGGCTGCACGCGAACATCGCTGTCGCTGATTACAACAACCTCGTGCTGAGCTTCGCTGACCAGGCGAGCCAGCTTGACGACTTTGTCGTTCGATCCCTTTCCGCCCGAACCAAACAGCACCCGAATGCGGCGTTCCGGGAAATCAAGCCCCAGTTTCTGCAGAACAGGAAGCACCGGATCGTCTTTATCACCGACGCAAAACAGCAGTTCGTAATCCGGATAGTCCTGCCTGCAAAAGCTGGCAAAATTTTCATAGGCATCCGGATCGAGCCCGCGGACCGGTTTCAAATTGCTCACCGCAGGCGTGAAGCCCGAATTGATACCATTTTTCGCAGGGCTTCCGTTTCTGGTACCCCGGAAAAACCGCCACGAGCTGAAGAGGGCGATAGAATAGTAGATGAACGGGATGGCAGCGACGGCGAGAAAAAGTTGGCTGATGCGGAAAATCATCGAGTCTTTCGGGTACCCAAACCGATCTAAACCGGGATGATAATGGTTCACCCCAGTATACGAGGCTGATACTTTAAACCTGTCCCGTGCTGTGTTTTCATAAGTGCTGACGATCGTGATTTCAAGTTTCGAAGCCACGCGTCAGGATGCGGGCTTTGATTTTGGATCGGCAACACATTCGATCGAATGACGCTTTCCTTGCATCAAAAGGTCAGTTCCGGGCATTATGGCGGCTTCGCATTCCAGTGACATTCCGTCCGTCGTTTTTGGCCTTCCCGGCTTGCCGCCAATAGCCCCTAGAAAGACGAATTAGTGTAACCGTGCAAGTTAGCCGATTGTAAGCCCAAAGCGCCCTGTTTTCTCGTCATACGCATGCGAATCAAACCACCGAGTGTTCGACGCCAATCAGCTTGGACCCGCTTCCGCAAAACAATTGCGAGCGCACTCCTCGTGTGGTTGGCAATTTCTCGGTTTTCACAACCGTCTGCAGCCTCCGATGCGTCGGGCTGGACCATCAATGTCGCGGTAACCGACGAGAAGAATACACCAATATCCGAAGCGACGGTCCAAGTTCGGCGAAGCGATCAGCTCGTTGCCAGCTCCTCGACCGACGGCGCCGGAAGGGTAACGCTTCGACTATTCGTCCCCGGTGACTATTCGCTAAGCATTCGAAAGAAAGGTTACCTTCCGAGCGAGACCATCGTCGAAGTAAGCAAGGATAAGGATAACGATAAGCCGCTCGAGGATATCGATGCAGTGCTCAATACCGCTCCGGTAAGTCAGCAAAGCGTCGAAGTCAAAGGCGAGGCCTCCAATCCAATCACAGAATCCTCCAGCGCTCCCGCAACCTTGGCTCCTGCAAAGGCCGCGGATTCTGCATTGCGCCCAGCGACCATAGTTGACGCTCTACCGCTGATTCCCGGAATCGTGCGCGGCCCTGACGGTAGCGTTCGCATTGCAGGCTTCGGCGAGGATCACAGCGCGCTCCTGGTCAATTCAGTCGATGTGACGGATCCCGCGACCGGGAGCTTTGGCCTCAGCGTCCCCATCGACAGCGTGCAGACGATTGAAGTTTCTGAAATGCCCTACCTCGCCGAATACGGCCGCTTCACGGCCGGCGTGGTCGCCGCCGATACGCGACGCGGAGGCGAGAAGTGGGACTACAGTCTGAATGATCCGTTTCCCGACTTCTTCATCAGAAGCGGCCACCTGGATGGTGTGCGCGATGCTGCCCCAAGGTTCAATGTTGGCGGCCCCATTCTTGCCAACCACCTCTACTTTCTCGAAGGCATCGAGTATCTGCTCGACAAGCAGGAAGTCCGCACGCTTCCGTTCGACCAGAGTCTGAGCACCTCAAAAGCGCTCAATTCCTTCACGCAATTGGATGCCATCGTCTCCCCCAATCAAACCTTGACGGCCAGCTTCCATTTCGCTCCGCACACCCTGCAATACGCCGGACTCGATTACTTCAATCCGCAGCCGGTAACGCCAGACGCCGATTTCCACGAGACGACTTTAACCCTGACCGACCGCCTTTCGATCGGCGGCGCTCTCCTGCAAAGCACGATCTCGAGCAGAGTGGTAACGAGTGGCATCACGTCGCAGGGCAACGCCGACATGGTGTTGACCCCCATCGGAAACCAGGGCAACTACTTCAGCCAGGAATCCCGCCGTGCCACTCGTTTTGAATGGATCGAAGAATGGACGCCGCGCTCATTTCACTTCGCCGGCCAGCACACACTCAAGTTCGGAACCGTGCTCGGCCATAGCGAGAATGTGGGCCAGTTTTTCGCTCGTCCGGTCATGCTCGACGACGCCAGCGGCCATCTTCTGCAGCAAATCGATTTCTCTGGAGCAGGGGCGTTCGACCTCTCCGACATGGAGCCGGCTGCGTTTGCCCAGGATCACTGGGTGCTGAACCCGCATCTGGCGATCGATGCCGGTCTTCGCCTCGAAGCGCAGACCATCACCTACACCACTCGGGCCGCTCCCCGCACCGGTTTCGAGTGGACTCCCGATACCGGTAAAACGGTTGTCCGCGGCGGCGTCGGCGTCTTCTACGATTCTGTCCCGCTCGACGTCTATGCGTTCAACAGCTATCCCGAGCAGACGATCACGACCTACAATGCACTCGGCATTCCGATCGCCCCGCCAGTCGAATACGTCAATCTCACCGCGCAGGCCGTGCAATCGCACTTCCCCTTCATTGATAGCGCACAGAAGAGCGGTAATTTCGCTCCCTACAGCGTGGCCTGGAACGTGTCATTCGAACGCGAAGTGAATCGTTTCCTGCTGCTTCGCGTGAAGTACCTGCAGAGTCACGAACAGAACATGATCACGCTTCAACCGGAAGTCGTCCAGAACCAGAACGCGTTTGTGCTCGGCGATTCCGGCTTGGCCCGAACCCGCCAAGCGGAGTTCACCGCGCGCATCGGAGCGCCTTCGAACCGCCAGTTTTTCTTTTCCTACGTTCGCCAATATGCTCACGGCGACATCAGCGACGCCAACTCCTATCTTGGAAATTACCCTTCCCCCGTGGTGCGCAACGGCCTGACGGCAAGCCTGCCCAGTGAAATTCCAAATCGTTTTCTATTGTGGGGTTCGTACGCTTTTCCGAAAAAGATCATGGTGAGTCCGCACGCGGAATTCCGCAATGGATTTCCCTACCAACCGACCGACGTATTTGAGCAGTACATAACCGCAACCGCCGGTCCGCAATATCGTTTTCCAAGGTACTTTTCTCTCGATATGCGCGTTGCAAAGGATATTCAGGTGGATTCAAAACACGCCTTTCGTCTATCGGGCACCGTCCGCAATCTGACCAATCACTTTAATCCGCTTGAAGTGCACTCGAACATCGCCGACCCGCAATATGGCGATTTCTTTGGCAACAACCATCGCCGATTTGTGCTCGACTTCGACGTTCTTTTCTGATTCGGACCAGAAGTTCCGTCAAATGCAGGATTTGAGCAAACCGTTTTTCCGAAAATCTTAAGCCTCATCAGCGGACCCGAATTCTGCATCTTATCAATGTGCCCCGAAACAACTAGGTCTGAACCGTCGGGCGCGGAATGAACGCCCACGTCCGGGGAGCGGTTTTAAGAGTGCCTTCACAATCAGCATGGATCGCATACTGGACCACATCAATTCGCCCGCCGATGTCAAACGGCTCGCGATCCCGAAGTTGGAAAAACTAGCCGCCGAGATTCGTCAAGAGCTGATCACAGTGCTCTCCAGAACCGGCGGACACCTCGGTCCGAACCTTGGCGTGGTGGAGCTGACCATTGCCATGCACTACGTCTTCAACACGCCGGAAGACCACTTTCTGTTCGATGTTAGCCATCAGGCCTACGTCCACAAACTGCTCACCGGACGCCGCGAGCAATTTCACACGATACGCACGCCCGGTGGTTTGAATGGTTTTATGCTGCGCACCGAGAGCCCTCACGATTGTTACGGCGCCGGACACGCCGGTACCGCGCTGTCGGCCGCACTCGGAATGGCGGTGGCTCGCGATCGAATGGCTGGGAAAGAACACGTGGTCGCTCTGGCCGGTGACGCCTCTTTCACCTGCGGCATCACCTATGAGGCGCTAAACAATATCGCGCATCACACGCGCCGACTGGTGGTCGTGCTGAACGACAATGAGTGGTCCATCGACAAAAATGTCGGCGCCATCGCAAGCTATCTGAATAAGATCACCACCAATCCCAAATACGATTACCTGCACGAGCAAGCCGCAAGATTCGTCGAAAAAATTGGCGGCAAAAGAGCGCTCACCATGGCGCGGAAGGCCGAGGAAGCCGCCAAAAGCATGCTCTGGCCCAGCGTAATTTTTGAGGAATTCGGCCTCAAGTATTACGGTCCGATCGATGGCCACGACATCCCGACCTTGATCAAGACCTTCGAGTTCCTGAAGATCCAGGAGCGGCCGGTCTTGCTCCATGTGCTGACCCAAAAAGGCAAAGGATTTGAGCCCGCGCTGCATAGCCAAAAACAATTCCATGGCCTCGGTCCTTACGACCCCGAGACCGGAGAGACAAAGCCCCTCGGCCACAGAACTTACTCCGAGGTCTTCGCCGACACGCTGGTGAAGCTTGCGACCATGAATGATCGGGTCGTGGCCATTACCGCAGCCATGCCGAACGGTACCGCGCTCGACCGCTTCCGTCCGCACCATCCCCGCCGATATTTCGATGTAGGAATCGCCGAAGAACACGCGGTCCTCTTCGCCGCGGGCCTCGCGGTCAAGGGATTCAAGCCGTTCTGCGCCCTTTACTCGACATTTTTGCAGCGCGCCTTCGACCAGATCGTGCACGACGTCTGCCTGCAGAATCTTCCCGTCGTCTTCTGCATGGATCGAGGCGGCCTCTCTGGCGACGACGGCCCCACCCATCATGGCCTGTTCGATATCAGCTACCTGCGCTCGATTCCAAATCTGGTCCACATGGTTCCGAAGGACGAGGACGAGTTGGCCGACATGCTCTACACCGCCATGCTGCACCACGGTCCGATTGCCGTGCGTTATCCGAGGGGCGCAGGACCGGGTACTCCGGTCAAGGATGTCCCCAAAGCAATTCCGATCGGCAAATCCGAACTTCTGCAGCATAGCGACCACGACCGGGTGGCAATTTTCGCCCTCGGCGCTCTCGTTCCAATGGCAAATGAAATAGCCCGGAAGCTCGAGGGTGAAGGTTACTCGGCGGCAGTCATCAATGCGCGTTTTACCAAGCCGATCGACGTCGAGATGCTGGAATTCTATGCCGCCAGTGTAGACGCGATTCTGACGCTCGAGGACCACGTGCTAAAGGGAGGATTCGGAAGCGCGGTGCTCGAAGAGCTTAACAATCTGGGCCTTCACACTCCGGTCGTGCGCATCGGCTGGCCCGACCGGTTTATCGAGCACGGCAAACCTGAAGGTCTGCGCGCCAAGTATGGGATCACCGTTGAAACCGCGCTCGAAAAACTTCTCACCGCGTTGAAAACGCATAACTCGCCTGCCAACACGCGAAAGCGCCAACCGCCCCTGCCCGAAGTTTTCGAACCGCTAGCGTAGCGTTCCCCGGTGCTGCCTTGCGTATCGAATGCGGTCACTGCTTTGACGCTCCGGAAATCCGCCTGTTAAACTGAATTTACCGTCATCCTACCTTTAATCAAAGAAGGAAGCCCGTGCGCGCAGAAACCCGTCATCAACTCAAACAAGACCGCTTCAGCAAGGTAACTTTCGAGGCAGCGGGAAACGCCGCCCACTGGACGGCAGAGCATCAGACGAAACTCGTTGTCGCTCTGATTGCAGTCGTTATCGTCGGAGCGATCGCGTTCGGTGGCTGGTATTACGTCAACTCGCAGGACGAGAAGGCGAGCGCCGATCTTTCGATCGCGGTCCGCACCTTTGAAACGCCGATCCGCCCGGCAGGCTCTCCCCCACAACCCGACTTTCCGACTTTTGCGTCAGCACAAGAGCGCGCCACCGCAGCCCGCAAGCAGTTCCAGGAGATCGTCGATAAGTATCCGCACACCCACACCGCCGACGTGGCGCGTTATTTTGTAGGAATGACATCAGTCCAGCCGGGCGATAACGCAACCGCCGAACGCAATCTCCAGGAGGCAGCCACTTCTTCGAATCGCGATCTTGCGGCCCTGGACAAGTTTGCCCTCGCGTCGGTGTATCGCGCGGAAAATAAAGACGCGCAGGCAATCGAGATCTACAAACAGCTGATCGATAAACCGACGATCGTCGTAAGCAAAGCGACCGCACAACTCGAACTGGCCGATTATTACGAGTCGAAACACAAGCCGGACGAGGCCAAAAAGATTTACGACCAGGTGGCGAAAGAAAATCCGTCAACCGAAGCCGCATCGATCGCGCAGCGCCGCGAAGCCGCCCTCAAGCAATAATCGTCAAGCTCTTCAGGAGCTTTTCCGGGCGATGCGACGCAGGCATGCGATAAGCCGCGCCCCATCCTCGACCCTGTTGTAGATATGCGGTGTAACGCGAATCGAACTTCCGCGGACGCTGACAAATACCTTTTCCTTCGCGAGTATTTCTGGCAGTTCCTTCGGAATTGCTTCTTTTCTGCGTAACGCCAGATAGTGCGGCGCGCGCAACGGTTCGGGAGGCGAGAAAAATTCCAACTCAGCCGCAGCCTCCGCGAGTTGACGATTAAGCGCGCCAACTGTTGCAGATATCTCTCCAATATTCCATTCCAGCAACTGCTTCATGGCAGACACAGCCGCTGGCAGCAAGGCGAAGTTCGAGCGCTCGCCCATGTCAAAGCGTCTCGCTCCGGCATCGTAATCGTCGGTGTACAGGATCAGGCTCGCGAAATTCTGGGCATTGGCGCGCTGGATCCAGTTCTCTTCAAGCGGCTTCCCGCGATGCCACTTGGGCGCAACGTAGAGAAGTCCGACGGAATATGGCCCCAGCAACCATTTGTAGTTCGCCGCGACAGCAAAATCCGGCTGCACCTCGCCCACGCTGAAGGGCAGCGCGCCGAGCGATTGCGTGAGATCGAGAACGAGCACGACGCCAAGCTTGCGGCAGGCGCCTCCGATCAGGACCAGGTCGAGTTTTCCGCCGCTCGTCCACTGCACGTTCGGGAGCGCAGCGATCGCCACGCCCGAGGTCAGTGAATTCAGAACCGCCGCCGTCCAATCATTGTTCTCCGGCCAGGGAACGACCGCGAGCGACGCCCCATTTTCTTCCGCCAAGCGCCGCCACGAATAGTAGTGGGACGGAAACTGCTCCGCGAGAACAAGAATACTCTGACCTTTCCTGACCACCAGATTTCGTGCCGCGGTTGCAATGCCGTAGCTGGCGGAGGGAACAATGGCGATGCATTCTGCCGAACTATCGATCAACCGGGCGGCAACGGAGCGAAATTCTTCCGCGCCGCTGAAGAACTGATCCGGCACAATCTGCCACGGTTGCGCTTTCCGCTGAAGACCGGCGATCCCAGCCTCGACAGCCCTCTTCATCAGCGGTGACATGTAAGCACAATTCAAGTAAGCGACGTCGTCCGGAATATCGAAGAGATGGCGCTGGCAAGGAATCATGGGGTAGTCTAACTTACGCGATTCATGACGATCAGTGTATCAATCCGCCTGCGCTTGCTACCGTATAGACGGGAACGACCAGGAAGAGCATGAATCGAATGAGACTGGGCGCCGCACTCGTCTTATGTTCGATTTTTGCGGCGAATTTCGGCGCAGCGCAAACCGGGCGCGCCGGCGCTGACGGATCGGCCCACGGTGAATCGTTGGCATTTGCTCGATCTGAAAAATTAAAACGCGGAATCAACGCCAGTGAGTGGTTCGCGCAAGTTTACGACAAACCCGGTTACACCCCACAACACTTTCAGGCATGGACAACCGCCGATGACATCGCGTTGATCAAGTCCATGGGCTTCGATCACGTGCGCTTAAGCGTGAATCCACAGCCTATGATGAACGATCGCGAGCCGAATAAAATTCTGGAAGATCATCTCGCTTCTCTGGATGCAGCGGTGAAGATGATCCTCGGTCACGGTTTGGCGATCGTAATCGACTTGCATCCGGAGAGCGATTTCAAGGCGCGCCTGTCGAAGGACGACGAGTTTGTGGAGCGCTTCGCCGATTTCTGGCGGGCGCTGGCTGCGCATTATTCGTCATGGGATGCCGACCACCTGTTTCTTGAGATTATGAACGAGCCGGAGTTCACCGACCGCTACCGGTGGCTGGGCGTCGAAATGAAGCTGGCGGCTGCCATCCGGCAGGGCGCACCGGCCCTCACGATTATTGCTGCGGGCGCGCGCTGGTCGAACGACGACGAGTTGGTCTTTCAGGAACCGCTTCACGATCCGAATATCATTTACAACTTCCACTTTTATGAACCGCACATTTTTACCCATCAGGGCGCCACGTGGGGACTGTATTACTGGCACTGGCTGCGCGAGGTAAGGTATCCGTCGAGCCCGGAATCAGCCGCGCGCGTTGCGACCCTGGTGCCAGATGAGATGGACCGTTTGCAAGTCATCCGTTATGGGCACGATCACTGGGGTGCAGCCCGAATTGAATCCGAAATGAAGCAGGCGGCGGAATGGGCGAGCCGACGCGACGTTCCACTCGTGTGCAATGAGTTTGGCGTATACCGCGCATTTGTCGATCCCGATGACCGGGCGGCGTGGATACACGATGTGCGAACGGCGCTCGAACGTAACGGAATTGGCTGGTCGATGTGGGACTACTCCGGATCCTTCGGGGTGGTCACGAAAAAGGATGGAAAGGCCATGCCAGATGACGGAGTATTGCGGGCGCTAGGATTGAAATAAGACAATGCGGGATTCCCCGAGCCCTCAGTGTGACGACCACATCTTGCGGTCGAAGGTCGCACATGTCACACCGCAGCGACGACATTGAACGAACGATAATCTCGGGATGAGCAACTGGAGATTGCGCGCACGCTGGTGCGAAATCAGAAGACCTTGACTCTGAAGGTCAGGTATTTTTTTGGATTTTCCCGGATCGATTTCACCAGTTCACGGGTCTCCACCAGCATCTGATTGCTGTTGTTGTAGATCGCGGGGTCCTTGAACAGCATTCCTGCCGTGCCCTCGCCTTTTTCCAGGCGATCCGAGAGTTCTCCGAGATTAGCCATCGTTGCCTTCAATCGGGCGGCGAACTCCGGATCGTGGGCAAGCGTGCCGAGCGTGCCTTTGCCCGCATTGATATCGTCCGTCAACTGGCGAATGTTCGAGATCGTCTTATTTACGTTGTCGTAAAGCTCGGGATCCTTAAGCAGCTTGCCGGCCGAGCCCTTGCCTTGCTGCAAATCGTCAATCACCAAGTTTACCTTGTCGATGGCGGCGATCGCCTTCTTATACGCTTCGTCGCTCGTCAGCAGCGGGCCAATCGAACCCTTGCCTTTCTGGAGGTCATCCACCAATCCTTTGAATTCAACCACCGTCGCGTTCAGCTGGTTGTACAGCCCCGGATCATAAATGACCTTGCCGATCGACCCCTGCCCGCTCTCGATAAACGCCACTATGCGATCGACCCGCTGCAGCAGCGTGTCAATGTTCTGCAACGTCCCTTGACTGGACCGCACCACGTCCTCGATCCCGGGCTGATCGCGGGCGGGCAGGATATCTCCATTCTTTGCTTCCGGTCCCTTCGCTTTCGAACTGTCAACGTCCACAAAGGTTTCGCCCAGGATTCCCGCGGTGCTCATCAGCGTCACCGAGTCCTTGCGGAGGCTGAAGGAATATTTGGTGTTGACCTTCATTGTGACTTCGACCGGTGTCATCGGCTTGCCTTGCACGATCCGGACGCTTTTCACGTTGCCGATGTCAACTCCCGAAAGCCGCACCGGCGCGCCCTCGCGCAGTCCCTGAGCATTATCGAAGTACGAATAGAGCGTGATCTTGCGGGTGAACCATCCGCCGGTACCGCTCATCAGGAAAATCAGGACGGCGAGTATCACGCTCGCGACCAGGACGGTGAGTCCCACGCGCAATTGTGACCATTTGAGCTGCTTCTGGCTAGGCAAAGTTGTCTGTGGACGACAGAAGCATGATAGCAAACGCGGCGGAATTTGATCGCAGATTTGTTGACATTCGGCGGAACAGTGACTCCGCCCGAAAAATAAAGGCTCCCAATCTGTCGCATCGATGCGAAGAATGGAAGCCTTTTACCAGAATCGTCAATTGGACAACGCGATCCCTGGCTAGGTATTACCGATGACGCTCTTCTTTGCCGGTGCCTTTTGGTTCGGCTTTCGCCGGTTTAGCCGCCGCTTTCTTCGGAGCCTGGCTCTCTGTTTTGGCGGCAGGCTTGGCGCTCTGATGAGCCGCCGTTTGCTGCCGATTTGCCGCTTCGCTGCTCCGCGTCGGGCTCGTCCGTGCCTGACTGCTCCGGGCTTGATTATCCCGCGCCTCGGTGTTCGAAGTTCGACTGCTTCGTGCCTCGTTATTTTCAGGACGCGCAGCCGGCCGATCGCTGCGAGCAGCCGTGGCGGGACGGTCCGTACGCGCGGCCGGCTCGTTTCTGGCTGGCTCGGAGCCGCGATTGCCTTCCGTAGCGCGAGCCTGCTGGGGCGACATCCTGGGCTCGTGATAAGCCCCGCCGGCCGCGCTCGCCCGCGTTACGTTGCGCCCCGAGAAATCGCCCGGTTTTGCCGTGGCTGCAATCGCCGGACGCCCATGGTTCTCAGACGCAAACAATTGCTTGTTCTGGCTGGCCGAACGTTCGTGTTCGGTTTGCGCCGCCAATGCCGGAGTATGCGCCTCGTGGGCGTATGTTTCCTCCTGCGGCGTAGGCCGCGCTTCAACTCCGCCCGCGCCATTGAACGCCACATGTGTGTTGTTCACGATGACGGTTCGGCTGTAAACGTTCCTGATGTTGGTGACGTTTACGTTCATCACAGCGCGGTTGTAGAAAAATGCTCCGCCTCGCCACTCACCGCCAGCGAAGCCAACTCCGCCGTACCCAAAGCCATAATTGATTCCGCCGTAGAACCCGACGTGCGGGCCCCAATATCCAGCATGCCAGCCGTAAGCGCCGCCCACAAAGCCCCAATAGCCAGGAGTCCAGAGCATTCCGACGGGCCCAACCACCCAAGTGCCGGGAACCCAGTAATACCCGCCATCATCGCTCCACGCCCAATAGCCCGGCGTCCACAGATAACCAGCACCGGGACAAATGGGCTGCGCATACACCGGCAGCGCTGGCGGACCAACCCGCACCGAGATCCCAATGCCGATCCCGATCTGCGCTGACGATGTCGTCGAGAGAGACAACACCGAAACCGACAACATCAAAACTCCCAATACCAACCAACGACCCGAGCGTTTCATTTTTACGCCTCTCCTTGTGGCCCAGAGATTCTGGCCGAAAAATCGTAACCCTATCTCCAACCTGGGTTTCGCCTCATACAAACCCCGAATGTCATAGCTTGTTGCGAGGACACACCAAGTTCTTTCGATTCAGCGGCTTCATCGCAACGCGAACTTCGATCGCTGAGATTCCATTCTGGCGCCAAGTTCCTTGACCACGACCCTCGAAGGCGCATACGGTAACCACCGGGTAACGGCCCGCGCCCGGGCACTCGAGCATAGCCATATGATCTCCCGAGGCTCAGGCATCCAATGAGTGCTCCAGGACGCTGACGATTTCGCTACCTCCGCCCCGCTCGAGGTCAACAGCATTTCAACCGAAACGCTTGATTTATGCCTGTGCAGTTCCTAGGCATACTGGCGCCGATGTTTTCTCGCAGGTTTCAAAGTGGTGGAGTTGCAATACGCCGACTCCGATCTCCGGAGTTCGCGCTGAGTGATGCCTCGCCAAAGTTCTGCTCCTCAGTTCACAATTTTGGGAATGCAATTCGCGAGGAGGTAAGGCAGAATTATTCACCAGTCGGGGGCGGGTCAAACACACTTATGGAGACTACGGAAACACAAACTCTGCGGCATCACTGGTCATTGACTCTGCTCGGCATAGCCCTGGTCATCATGTTCGCGTATTACGGGGAATCGGTGCTGGCGGTGATGTTCTTCGCCATTCTGCTCAGCTTTATGCTCTCGCCGGTGGTGCAGACGCTTGAATACATGCACGTTCCCCGAACGCTGGCGGCGCTCGTCAGCGTAGTCGTGCTGCTCGGCGTCCTTTATGGCATCACCGTTGCGTCGTACAACCAGGCCGTCATTTTTTCTGACAACCTGCCGAAATATTCAGAAAAAATCCAGTCCATCATCCAGCCCCTGCAGCAAAAGGCAGAGAAACTCGAAAAAACGGGTGAGGTCGTCGGCGGCACCACCGAGCCTTCGAACGTCGTGCAGGTGCGGCAGGTCACGAGCTGGTCCGACGTATTGACTCACGGCGCCGTCAACCTGACCGACGTCTTGCTAGCAGCGTCGTTTGTCCCGTTCCTTGCCTATTTTTTTCTGACCTGGCAAAGCCACGCCCGAACAGCCACGGTCATGCTGTTTCCATTGCATTACCGAAACACCGCATTCGTGACGCTCGGCCTGATCGGAAAAATGTTGCAAAGCTTCATCGTCGGGAACCTTCTCATCGGGCTGCTGATTTCAGGAGTAAGCGTAGCAATTTTCGGATTACTGCATGTTCCATTCTTCTACTTTGTAGGTTTTCTGAGTGGCTTTCTGAGCCTGGTACCCTATCTCGGAATTGTTCTTGCCATGGTCCCGCCGTTCCTGGTCGGCTTCGGACAACTGGAGGCAAGCGAGCTTGTCATCGTCGTATTCAGCGTGGTCGGACTTCATGTTTTCGCCCTGAATGTTCTCTATCCGAAGCTGCTCGGGAGCCGGCTTAGACTCAATCCGCTGGCCGTTACGATTGCGCTGCTTTTCTGGGGATCGGTCTGGGGAGCAGTGGGCCTGCTGCTTGCGATCCCCATCACCGGCGCGATCAAGATTGTGTTTGATCACGTCGACTCGATGAGGCCCTATGCCGAGTGGCTCGGGGAGTGAGAATGAATCCACGAGAGTTGATCGCATGAAGACTGTCTGTGTTTTTTGTGGATCCAGCCCTGGCTCAGATCCGACGTATTCTGAAGCAGCGAAAGCAACCGGTGTAGCTCTGGTCTGCCGAGGCCTGCAACTTGTTTACGGGGGTGGCAAGGTGGGCCTGATGGGCGCGCTCGCCGATGCCGTTCTCTCAGCTGGAGGCCGGGTGGTTGGGGTAATACCAAGGGTTCTTGCCGACTCTGAAATCGCCCACCAGGGTTTGAGCGAACTTCAGGTGGTCGAGACGATGCACCAGCGTAAAGCGCGTATGGCTGAACTCGGCGACGCCTTCATCGCTTTACCGGGCGGCGCAGGGACGCTTGAGGAAATATTCGAGCAGTGGACGTGGGCGCAACTGGGAGTCCACGTGAAACCGTGCGGCTTCTTGAATGTGAAAGGTTACTTCGACCCGCTGCTCGAAATGATTCGCAGAATGACGGCTGAGCAATTCATGCGGCCAGAATATGCCTCAATGCTAATGGTAGAAACCGAACCCGAGCGTCTGTTCGCGAAATTTGCAGCCTATCATCCGCCAACTCGCAAATGGCCGGTCGAAGGCGCCATAGCGGTGGAGTCGTGAAGGAATCGCGCTTCTCCGAGCCATCGCGAATACGAATTTCCGCAGCCATCATTACCGATGAGAACGGGCGGATTTTGGTGGTGCGCAAGCGCGATACGGTTCACTTTATGCAGCCGGGCGGAAAGCTTGATGCGGGGGAATCGCCACTTGCGGCCCTGGCACGGGAGCTAAAAGAGGAGCTCGATTACACCCTGGTTGATGCCGACTTTTGTGGAATCTTCGTTGCCGATGCTGCGAATGAACCAGGCCGAACCGTGGAAGCCGCACTCTATCGTGTTCGAGTCGCAGGCTTGATCAAATTACAGGCTGAAATCGCAGAACTGGCATGGCTCGACCCCCGGGAACCGACAAATATCAGCTTAGCTCCACTCACCCGCGACCACGTGATGGAGATCGTACGTTCCAGGATCCCTCCCGCTACCCAATAGCCGCCGCCCTAGCGGCCCTGCACTCCCGGCAGCTTTGTGGAATCCTGAAGAGGCCTCTACACTAAAACCTTGCGCACGCTGATCACACTCCTTCTGGTTATCGTCCTCGGCGCAGGCGGTTGGCTGGCCTGGCAGCTCTATGCTCCGGTCGCGCCTCCGGCCAGCACTTCTTTGCTGTTGCATCCCGGCTATTCAACGCGTCACATCGCTTCTGAACTGAAAAAAGCCGGAGTGATCCGCAACGAATACGCCTTCTTGCTCTGGCACATGTTTCATCCCAAACCATCGTTGAAGGCGGGCGAGTACGTTTTTGAGCGGATGGCGAATCTGCCTCAGGTTTACGGTCGCATCGCTCGCGGCGATATCTACTTCCACGTGGTCACAATCCCCGAAGGCTACACCATGTTCGACATCGCCAAGACGATGGAGGACGCAGGACTCGGGCCGGCGGCCGATTTTCGGCATATCGCCGAAACCCAGACGCAGCTGATCTCCGATCTCGCGCCGGAAGCCAAATCCCTCGAAGGGTATCTATTCCCCGACACCTACCAGTTCACGCGGACTCAAAGCCTCGAGGAAATGGCCGCAACCATGGTCCATGAATTCCGCCAGGTGGCGCAGCAGATTGGTTTGAATTCGGATATTCCGAGGATCGTGACCATGGCTTCGATCGTAGAAAAAGAGACAGCAGATCCGGACGAGCGACCGCGCGTGGCCGGCGTCTATTACAACCGGCTGGCACAAAAAATGGCCTTGGACGCCGACCCCAGCGTGATCTACGCTGAGCTGCTCAGCGGCACCTACGAGGGAAGCCTCCATCATGCTGACATGGCTGTCAACTCGCCATACAACACATACCGCTTCCCCGGGCTGCCGCCAGGCCCCATCGGCAATCCGGGAAAAAGTGCTCTGCAGGCCGCTTTACACCCCGACAGCACTGATTTTCTTTATTTTGTCAGCGATGGCAATGGACACCACCGCTTCGCCCGCAGCATAGAAGAACACAATCGCAACGTGGTAGCGTATCGCCATTCCCTGGGGATGCGTTGAGGGAGATTTATA
>Ga0302324_100011047_pt1 | contig 18605 bp, 15 predicted proteins | sample Palsa_T0_1_FD_201949 | JGI IMG/M metagenome (GOLD analysis project Ga0302324, IMG submission 201949) | Peat permafrost microbial communities from Stordalen Mire near Abisko, Sweden - Palsa_T0_1 | ecosystem: Environmental > Terrestrial > Soil > Palsa > Peat permafrost | place: Sweden: Abisko...
GTCGTACGGGCCGGCTGGCGTGGCGCGATCGCCGCCGATGATTAGAATGCGGTCAACTCCTGCCTCACCAACCAGGCGCGCCGCAAATTGCTCAAGCTGGGCCCGGGTCTCGATATGCCGGGCGCCAACATGGGGGACCGCGACAAGACCAGCGCGCTGCAGCCTGGCCGCGGGACCCACGGTATCCATCGGAGTTTTGCCCGGGATCCAGGGGAGGAAGACCTCGGTGCCCGGTTGCAGACGCTCGAGCGCCGCCTCCACGACCTGGGACTGGCGGGGATTCACTTCGATCGAATAACCTCGCAGCATCTCGGCAATGCTGAACGCAGCGGTTGCGTCGGTCATGCAGCCTCGATCTTCAGTGTACTGAACGCAGAGCTGCATTCTGACGATTTCCAGGAATTATTGTCAAGACACACGTTCAGAGGTATCGTTGAGCATACTTAACCTCCTAGTGAGGGACCGCGAACCTTAAAACTGTTCTTCGAGGTACGATGCTGCAGAGGTGACCCCATGCAAAACGAACCGGTCATGGATCTGGCTCATCTGGGTCATTTGGAGTTGCTCACGCCGAAACCGCAGGAGAGCTTGCGTTTCTTCGTCGATGTGCTTGGAATGACGGAGAGCGGCCGCGAAGGCGACTCGGTATACCTGCACGCCTACGACGACTATGAACGCCATTCCTTGAAGTTGACGGCGTCAAGATTGCCGGGCCTCGGTCACGTCGCCTACCGCACCCGCAGTCCGCAAGCCCTGGAGCGCCGCGTCGCCGCACTCCAAGGATCGGGCTTCGAGATCGGCTGGACGGATGGCGACCTCGCACACGGCCCGGCGTTTCTCTGCCAGGATCCCGACGGGCACAAGATCGAGCTCTATTACGAAACCCAGTGGTATCAGGCTCCACCGGAGTTGCGGCCGGCGTTGAAGAATCAGGCCCAGCGTTTTCCCGCGCGCGGCATCAATGTCCGCCGCCTCGACCATTGGAACGGCTTGGCTGTCGACATCGAAGCCAACCGCAAGTTCTTCGAAAAGTATCTGGGCTTTCGTCTTACGGAACAGATCGTGCTCGATGACGGATCAGAAGCCGCCCTGTGGATGACGTGCACGAACAAGAGCTATGACTTCGCCTATACGCGCGACCACACCGGAACGAAAGGACGATTTCACCATATCACGTACGCGGTCAACAGCAGGGAAGAAGTGTTGCTGGCCGCAGATATCTGCCTGGAGAATGCCGTCCACATAGAGACCGGTCCGCACAAGCACGCGATCCAGCAGACTTTCTTTTTGTATGTCTATGAACCCGGCGGCAACCGCGTGGAAGTTTGCAATGCCGGAGCGCGTCTGATTCTCGCGCCCGACTGGAAACCGATTCGCTGGACCGAGGCTGAACGCAAGAAAGGCCAAGCCTGGGGTCTGAAGACCATCGAATCTTTTCACACTTACGGCACACCTCCAGTAGAGGAGACGAAGAAAGCGTGAGCCATCGCCGCCAAGGTGACAATCGTGGCTGACAAAAAAGCCGCATTGGTGGTCAGCGCGCATTCCGCCGATTTTGTCTGGCGGGCAGGAGGGGCGATTGCGCTCTACGCCGAGCGTGGGTGGGAAGTCACGGTGGTGTGTCTGTCATTCGGCGAACGCGGCGAGTCGGCAAAACTCTGGCGTGAGCCGGGAATGACGATAGATGCCGTGAAGGCCAGCCGAAAACAAGAAGCCAATCGCGCCGCCGAGATCCTTGGAGCCCGGACGATTTTCTTCGACGTGGGCGACTATCCGATGAGAATCGAAGAACAAATTCTCTATGAATTGGCGGCACTTTATAGGAAGATTCGCCCGGAATTCGTTCTCACCCACTCACTCGAGGATCCCTACAACTTCGATCATCCGCTCGCGTCTCACATCGCGCAGGAAGCCCGCATCGTAGCCCAGGCCCACGGCCACGACCCGGGCACGCCCGTGATCGGCGCGCCGCCCGTTTTCCTCTTCGAGCCCCATCAGCCCGAACAATGCAACTGGAAGCCGCAGGTGCTGCTCGATATCAGTCGTGTTTGGTCCAAGAAATACGCTGCGTTCAAGGAGATGAACGCCCAGGAGCATCTCTGGCTATATTATGAGCGCGTGGCCTTGCAGCGCGGGGTGCAGGCCTCCCGCAATTCGAATAAGAACATCCAGTACGCGGAAGCCTATCAGCGCGTCTTTCCGCACGTGACGGAGGAACTCGGATGAACCAACCCGTCGTGATCCGGCAGGTCGAGCGGCCGCAGACAGATGCGGTGACGGCGCTCGAAAAGTATGGCGTTTCAACTGTGCATGAAGCACAGGGGCGTTGCGGCCTGCTTGCCACTTATATGCGGCCAATCTATCCAGGGGCTGCCATCGCCGGACCCGCAGTGACGGTGTCGTTGCCGCCAGGCGACAATCTGATGATCCACGTTGCCGTCGAGGTCTGCCGCGAAGGCGACATCATGGTAGTAGCTCCGACCTCGCCTTGTACCGACGGCTATTTCGGCGAGTTGCTGGCGACCTCGGCGCGCGCACACGGCGTCAAAGGGCTCGTCATCGACGCGGGATGTCGCGACGTCCGCCCGCTTACGGAGATGAAGTTTCCGGTCTGGAGCCGCGCCATCAGTTCCCAGGGAACAGTCAAGGCCACGCTCGGATCAGTGAACATTGGGGTGGTCTGCGCCGGTGCGTCGATCGAAGCCGGCGACGTCATCGTCGCAGACGATGACGGCGTGGTGGTGGTGAAGCGAATAGCCGCTCACGACGTAGTCGTCGCCTGTGAACAAAGGGTGCGCAGGGAGCAAGCGACGCGGGAACGATTAGCGCGCGGAGAACTCGGCCTCGATATCTACGGCTTGCGCGACAAAGTCGCACAGCTTGGCCTCAAGTAAGTATGAGGCATTTTGCAAGAAGGAGATCGCATGTCCCCGCCGTCGCAAACGCGCATTCCCTGCACTCTGATGCGAGGTGGCACTTCCAAAGGCCCTTTTTTCCTGGCCAGTGATCTCCCGAGCGATGTTCAATTGCGCGATCGCGTGTTGCTCGCCGTGATGGGGTCTCCCGATGCTCGCCAGATCGACGGCATCGGCGGCGCCGATCCTCTCACCAGCAAGGTGGCAATCATCTCCCGCTCCTTGCGGCCGGGAATCGATGTCGATTATCTCTTCGCGCAGGTCTCCATCGACCGCCCGCTTGTGGATGTAACGCCAAACTGCGGAAATATGCTCGCCGGTGTTGGCCCGTTTGCCATCGAGCGGAGTCTCGTTTCGTCGCGCGATTCCGTTACTCCAGTCAAGATCTACATGGTAAACACGGGAAATGTTGCTGTGGCGCACGTGCCCACACCCGATGGCGAGGTTTCCTACGAAGGAGAAGCCTCGATTGCTGGCGTGCCCGGCAGCTCCGCCGCTATTCGCATCGATTTCCTCGACAGCGCTGGTTCGGTTTGCGGCGCCCTGTTGCCAACGGGCAACGCTGTCGATGAACTCGACGGAATCGAAGCCACGCTGATCGACAATGGCATGCCGGTTGCCGTGCTGCGCGCCGCAGATCTCGGAAAATCCGGGTACGAGACCCCTGCCGAACTCGACGCCGACAGGGAATTCAAGCAGCATCTGGAACAGATTCGTATTCTGGCAGGCGAGCGCATGGGCTTGGGCGACGTGCGGTCGAAGGTTGTACCAAAAATGACTTTGGTCGCGCCTCCGCGTAAAGGAGGAGACTTGACCACTCGTACCTTCATCCCGCACAGGTGTCATGCGGCAATCGGCGTGCTGGGGGCGGTAACGGTCGCAACCGCATGTGTGTTGCCAGGTTCTGTCGCATCCAGGATTTTCGCTGCGCGCGAAGGTCCCGTGAAACGCCTCTCGGTCGAGCATCCTAGCGGCGAGTTCTCCCTTGAAATTGAAGTGGACGAGACGAGCGGCGACCTCAGGGTGGTTCGTTCGAGCCTGATTCGAACAGCCCGCGCGCTATTTCGAGGTGAGGTTCTCGTGCCGGCGAGCATCTGGGTTCGGAACGCGTCGGAGCTTCAGGTCACGAATGCGCCGGCGATGAAGCAGGCGTAGAACCGGCTTGGAAAAAAATCGCAAGACTGGGCTTTACACGCAGGGGAAAAGGCTTGAGTACAATCAGAATGTTAGTCGCCCCCATCGAGCGAATTGCGATCATAGGCTTCGGCGAGGCCGGTGGCACTTTCGGACAGGATTTCGCCAAGCAGGGAATCGATGTCTCCGTCTTCGACATTCTGCTGGTTTCTAGACGGCACCGGCGGCATATGCAGTCGAAGGCCGACAAGTGTGGAGTAAGAGCCGCCGCCAATTTGTACGACTGCGTGCGCGACTCGCAACTTGTGATTTCAGCCGTTACCTCCGCCTCCGCTCTGGATGTCGCAAAGGATGCGGGGGCGATCCTCGGCGCCGGGCAGATTTTTCTCGACATCAACTCGGTGTCACCCGAGACCAAGCGCAAAGCGGCACGCCTCATCGAGCCAGGCCCGGCCAAAAGAACCAAGGCGCATTTTGTCGAAGCAGCCGTAATGGCAGCTGTCCCGGGCTTGCGGCTGAAAGTTCCGATGCTGCTCGGCGGGCCTAAAGCCGCCGAGGCCGCCAAACGACTTACATCCATCGGGATGAATGCGACTGCTCTCAGCAATCAGATCGGACTCGCCTCGGCCGTGAAAATGTGTCGCAGTGTGATGCTCAAAGGCCTTGAAGCGCTGGCCGTAGAGTGCCTTTTCGCGGCACGTCAGTACGGCGTGGAAGATGCTGTGCTCGAGTCTCTGGCCGCCACGTATCCCAGCCTGGGATGGAAGGACCGTCTGCCGGATTATCTGATCAGCCGTGTTGCCGAACATGGCCGGCGTCGTGCTAACGAGATGCGCGAAGTCGCGCGGGCGCTGCGCTCGGTCGGCGTCAAGCCAACCATGGCTATGGCCACGGCCGACCGCCAGGAACGTTTGGTGTGTGAAATGGCCGACCGGAACCTTGGCTTCGGGGGCAGCCAGTCATTTTCCTGGCGCTCGCTCGCCGACGCGATGGCCAGCGGCGGCCAACAACGTTCGAAGCGGTCTCTTTGAACCGGCCCCGTTCGCGAACCGAACAACCCCTGCTCAACAGGAATTGTTACGCCCGGGAGTTGTTCTCGATGTTTTGCTTAGGTGCCCTATCCGCCACGTCCGAGCCCATGATTTGCGGCATGGTGACTCGGCGGACACAAGCAATCCCGCACGTTGGCCCCTCTGGAACGCCTGCCGCTGGTTACCGTGAAGTGCCTATCTAGCCAAATCCATACTTTGGAATAAAATGAGCGACTAGATTGCGTCTCAGGGCCGCTGTTGCGCCCACGACTTTAGCCAGGGGGTGAATTTCATGGCATCCATCGTTTCTCCAATTGAGATCAACCGCGAGGTCGCAGATTTTCTGAAGTACTCCCGGAAAATGCTCATCGGGGGAGAGTGGGTGGAAGCCGTCTCCGGCAAAACATTCGATACTTACAATCCGGCAACGGGAGAAGTGCTGGCCAAGGTTTGCGAGGGCGACCGCGCCGACGTTGACCGCGCGGTGAAAGCTGCGCGCAAAGCTTTCGAAGAAGGTCCCTGGCCCGACATGCCGCCCGCCGAGCGCGCTCGCCTGCTCTGGAAACTTGCCGACCTCATGGACGAGCATCAGGAAGAACTGGCCGAGTTGGAAACGCTCGACAATGGCAAGCCACTGCTGTTTTCGCGGATCGTCGACGTCCCCACCGCCGCCGCCAACTTCCGCTACATGTCGGGCTGGGCGACGAAGATTGAAGGCAACACCATTCCCATCTCCATGCCCGGTGCCAAGTACTTCGCCTACACTCTGCGCGAGCCGATCGGAGTAGCAGGACAGATCATTCCCTGGAACTTCCCCCTCATCATGGCCTCGTTGAAACTCGGACCGGCCTTAGCCGCAGGCTGCACAGTGGTGTTGAAGCCCGCCGAACAGACTCCGCTCACCGCGCTGCGCCTTGGCGAATTGATCCAAGAAGCCGGCTTTCCCGGCGGAGTTGTCAATATCGTGCCCGGCTACGGCGAAACCGCAGGCGCAGCTCTGGCCGCGCATCCTGATGTCGACAAGGTCGCCTTCACCGGTTCGACCGAGGTGGGTCGTCTGATTGTCACCGCCGCGGCCGGCAATCTGAAGAAAGTGTCACTTGAACTCGGGGGCAAAAGTCCAAACATCGTATTTGCCGATGCCGACCTCGACTGCGCCATTGCCGGCAGTGCGAATGCCATTTTCTTCAACCAGGGGCAGATCTGCGCCGCCGGTTCGCGCCTGTTCGTGCACAAAAGCATCTTCGACAAAGTTGTTGGAGGGGTGGCGGAGGCGGCCAAGAAATTCCACATCGGTCCGGGCATCGATCCCGCTACCACGCTCGGCCCGCTCGTTTCACAACAGCAACTGGAGCGCGTGTGCGGCTATCTCGACTCCGGCATGACGGAGGGCGCAAAGGCTGCCATCGGCGGCCGCAAGATAGCCGGCCCGGGATACTTCGTCGAACCCACGATTCTTGTCGATGTGCGTCCGGAGATGAAAGTGGTGCGCGAAGAAATCTTCGGCCCGGTCGTCACGGCCATTCCGTTCAGCGATCCGAACGAAATTGTGAAGTCGGCCAATGATACGCACTATGGTTTGGCGTCAGCAGTCTGGACTCGCGACGTGAGCACCGCGCACAAAGTGGCCTCCAAGATCCGTGCCGGAACCGTATGGCTAAATTGTTACAACATTTTCGATGCTGCGCTTCCTTTCGGCGGCTACCGCCAATCCGGCTGGGGACGTGAATGTGGACGTGAAGGAATCGAGTTGTATACCGAAACCAAGGCGGTTTGCGCTCAGCTGTAAGCGCGGGCAAATTACTGATACCCTTCAACGCCAGACCTATGCTGTCGGGGACAAATGTCTGGATCAGCGTCTAACCTGTGCGCACCTGCACAGGTTTCCCCCACACCTCCTGTGCCACTTCGGCAACCAGTCGCAGCTTTGCTTCCTGATCCGCTGTCGTCACCAAATTTCCTTCGATCGTCGACGCGAATCCGCACTGCGGACTCAGCGCCAGCCGCTCCAATGGAATATAGATCGAAGCCGCCGCTATCCGTTGGTTCAATTCATCCTTGCTTTCCAACTGCGGCTTCTTCGAACTCACCAGACCGAGCACGACGGTACGATCTTCCGGTACCTGCCGCAGCGGTTCAAAACCGCCGGAACGCGCGTCGTCATACTCCAGCAAAAAGCGGTGAAACTTCGTATTGCGGAACACCCGCGTGATTGGCCCATAGTCGCCGGATGCATAAAATCTGCTCTGATTGTTCCCCCGGCAAAGGTGTAGTCCAAAAATGATTCCAGGATGGTCGCCGATTACGGCATTGTCCATCTCAATCGAGAGGTCCAGCAGTCGGTCCGGATCGTTGCCGCGTTGCCGATAGCCTTCCCGCAAGTCGGGATCGAGCAAGGCAGTGTATTGCGGCGAATCTATCTGAATGTAAGTGCAGCCCAGCCGGATCAGCTCTGCTACCTCGTCGCGCAAAATATCGACGAGGTCGGCGAGATACGCGTCGACGCTCGCATACGCAGCCGCCGATTTCTTGTTGTCGTAATATGCCGCCGCCTGCTGCGCGCTGATGATGGTGGTCTTGGAAGGATGTTGGGTTCGGGCCCGCAGGTAGGTGAACTCTTCGGCGCATAGCGGACGCTTCCGCCGGAGTTTGCTCACGACCACGGGACGAGGCAAAACCATCTTCTCGCCTTTTTCATCTTGAAAGGGAATCGCCCATCCGCCGTATTTGTCGAAGCCTTCGACGGCGTCAATCAGGTGTCCAAAAAATGCGTAACGCCTCATTTCGCCGTCGGTAATCACTTCCATGCCAGCGCGGATTTGCAGTTCGATGCACTCCTTAACGGCGCGATCCTCGATCTCTTTGAAGGCAGCATCAGCCAGCTTTCCAGAAGCGTACAGGTCGCGCGCTTCCTTCAAATAGGCCGGCCGCAACAGACTTCCGACGGTGTCACTGCGATACACAAGCACCTCCACAAGTCGTTATTGAATAACCTGAACCGTGGCTTCGTTTCGTGCAACAGACGGGCATCACTGTAATCCAACCGCGAGCCTCCTCACAAGTCCAAACTGCGCGGCCGACGCCCTATTTACCGCGGGGCCCAGTTGACGAGGTGCTATTGGCGGTGCTTGAACGGTCGCAAAGACGGCCTGAACGCCCGAAATCTACCCCAGGTGGTCCATGAAGACTATGTAAGCAGCACGATGATACCGGCGGGTGGCAGCTGCTGTTGGCTCAAGACGGCACTTTGTGGACTGCAGAATTCTTGAGTTCGACGATCAGTATGCTGATTTCGCGCGGCCCAAGATTTTCAATGGTGTGTGGAGGAAGCGGCGGCATCCACTGGGCGCAGGGAACGGTAGGCGGTTCTCCCGCCTCGCGGCTATCGAAGAGAACCCTGCCACGCTCATCCCGCCGGATGAAGTGACTCCAGCTCTGCACATACGCGAAACCACCCCAACAGTGGGTATGTAGAGGGACCACATCCCCTGCCGGGATCGCGGTATGAAGCACGCGCACGCGGTCATCTTCGAGCAAGAGGGCGTGATGCTTCGGCGCGGCCACGAGCGCGTCGAGCGAATCCGGCCACGGCCAGCTTTCTGAAGCTTTCGAAACCGTCGAATTGTCCACACTCATCGGTGGGGCATCCTCGAGCTGCCCGGCTGCTAACAGGCCGCATCGCGCGGGTGAGTTTTATTCTTGCTCGGAGCTCGGAGCTCGAAGCATTCACCGAAACTGGGCCATCGTCGTCGCGAAAGCGCGGGGTACAACTTGTTCCAGAGGTTGCCTCCGCAACTCCTCGGACAGAACCTCGATTCCCCAGGGTCCGGGGTAGCCGATTGTCTGCAGACAGCGGATGAAACCCTTCACATCGAACTCTCCCTCTCCACACAGGCGGCGATGATTAATCGTATCTTCGTGAAGACTCCAGGGCGCCTGGAATGTTCCATCGTTCAATTCCACGCTGACTACGTATTCGCGCGGCACGCGAGCCACTTCGTCGTACGGAATTCCGAGCTTTGCAATGTGCCACATGTCGAAGGCGATTCCCCCGTTCGGTTCACCGGCGCCGCGCACCATCGTCAGGGTTTCAGACAGCGTGCGAAGCATGGCGAAAGGCATGAGTTCAAAACCGATTTTTGTGCCATGGCGGGCCGCCTCCCGGCACAGAGTGGCAAACGATTCCACCAAACGGTCGATCGGGCACTTCTCCTGAAAAAAATCTCCGACCTTGACATGGTAAGCATGAAGGATTTCGGCTGCCTCGAACAACATCCGCTTCCGAATGTCGGATTGTTTTTTCCGCTCTCCATCGAGGAACCAGTCGGTCAGAAATTCCAGTTCCACGTAGCGAATGCCGTTATCATCAAGGATCCGGCGCATTTCCCGCAGCGTGTATTTCTCCTGCACGTGCTCGAGATCGGCGTGCCAAATGCCGAATCCGCGAAAACCGGCTCGGGCCACAGCTTCTACCCGATCCTTGAAATCGTAGGGGCTGTATTCACGGTCGGTGTGCGGATTCCCGCCGGAAATTGTCCAATACGAGGCCAACAAATCAACAGGAGCCGTCATTTTGTTCCTCGAGCTGGCTTCCACTGTTCCCCTACATGGTCTGGCTACCCATCATGATTGAGCCACCACGAAACGTTCTTTTGCACACGAAGCTATGCGCAAGGCCGTGGCCGCGTCAATGACCGACGTCAGTGATCCGATGTCAATGACCGAACCTGGCTACTCCTCACTCGCAGTTACCGGTGTGAACGCCCCGCATCATGCGAGGATTATCCCACCGCTGAGCTGTGCCCTGCGCTTGCAGTTGTGCGCAGGGAAAGCGCTACGATAAAGATTACTGCGCTTCCGGCCGCCGCCAGCCACATGGTTAACGACAGCCCATATTTCTCAGCTAATGCGCCGGCGAGAGGCGGGGCTAAGGTCCCGCCGGCAGCCTCGCCGACCAGCGTAACGAGGCCGATTGAGGTCGCACGGAATTGGGCCGGCACGCTTTCAGTCGGCACCAGAACCATGATCAGGCTTGCGATTCCCTGTCCGGTGTTGGCGACAAAAACAATCGCAGCCAGCAGGAGCGGATACAGAAACAGTCCCCGTACCAGGAAAGTCAGAGGTACGACGGCCGACATGACCGCCATCAAGAGCAGCACCGGCTTACGTCCGACGCGGTCGGAGAGGGCGGGCAGAAGGAATCCCAGAAAGAAGCTGCCGAAACCGGTTGCCCCGAGCAAGAATCCGGCCATCGTGGCCGGTTGATGAACGACCTCGGTAATGTAAAGCGGCGCGAAAACGTTCAACGCAAACAGCCACGACATAAAACCAATCGCCCCGATGCAGCACAGCCAGATATTTCTGTGGCGTAGAACTGCGACGTATTCCATCCACGAAGGCCGCTCGTGTGTGCCGCCGAGTTCAGGCTCGCGCACAAATTTCCAGATCAGCAGGGCGGCGAGCAATCCCGGAGCGCCGGCAACAAGAAACGCTGCGCGCCATCCCCAATGCGCGGCCACCTGGGTCGTCAATACGGGAGCCGCGGCTAAACCGACCAGAGCAGCAGCACTGACCACCAGGCCGATGTTTCGTCCACGCCGCATCGCGGGTGAGGATTCCTCAATCAGCGCCGTCATGATCGACCAGGTTGGACCTCCCGCCAGGCCCATCAGAGCTCGTACGAACAGAAGTTGGTAATAGCTGTGCGCGAGAGCCGACAGGCAGGACAGAATCGAAAAGATAAACACGGCGGGAATCAGCATGGCCTTGCGGCCGAATCGATCAGAAAGTGCGCCGAACACGAAGGTGGATGCAGCCCAAGTGATGGCCATGGCGGACGCCAGCGTTCCGATCTGCCCATGCCTCAGGTGGAACTCTGGGGCGAAGTAAGGCGCCAGATACATCTGCGACATGCGGCCTAGAAAGACTATGCCCCAGGTGAAAAATAGAATCGGAATTAGAGTATTCTCGTAGCGCCGGGAACCGTCCATGTCGCTGCATGATAGCAAACACGCGAGCGGGAAGCTGCCTGGGTTAGTTTTCTAGCGTTCGACAAGCGGGGGCACGCGCAAGGAGGTCTCATGAAATTCACTTTAACGCCGATCGTTTTCATCGTGGTTGCGGTCACTTGGATTGGGCGGGTGGTTGCCCAGGATCTCGCGAAAGAACGGGTCATCGGGCAGTTGGAGGTGATCGCAACATTCAACGGGCCAATGCCGACTGGCGTTACGGTTGCGAATCATATCGCGGCCGGCAATGGCCGCATCTTCGTCAATTTTCCCAGATGGGGCGATCCCCTAGAGTACACGGTGGCCGAGGTCAGAGATGGCCAAACGCTGCCCTATCCGAATGCCGACATCAACCACTATGTCGAGGGCGACAATCCTGCTGAGAAACTGATCTCAGTGCAGAGCGTTGTGGTTGATCCTACCGGCAGGCGGCTTTGGATTCTGGATACGGGAAGCATTGCGTTTGGGCCGGTGAAGCCGAGTGGCGGCAAGCTGATTGCCGTTGATCTCAACACCAACCAGATCGTCAAGAAGATCGTTTTTCCCGCCGATGTCGCTCTGCCGAAAACGTATCTGAACGACGTCCGATTCGACCTGCGTCGCGGGCGGGAAGGGACGGCGTTCATTACCGACTCTGGAGCAAACGCAATGATCGTGGTGGATCTGGCTTCAAAGCAGAGCTGGCGCCGTTTGAGTGATCATTCCTCGACTAAGCCGGATCTGCAGTTTGTTCCGGTCGTCGAAGGAGAAATCATGCAGATGCGGCTGCCGGGGCAAGCTCCGACAAAGCTCGAAGTGGGAGCCGACGGCATTGCTATCAGCGCGGACGCCAAAACGCTCTACTACTGTCCGCTGATTGGCCGGCATCTCTACAGTGTGAGCGTGGATGCGCTTGCCGACCGTGGCAAGTCGGACGCGGAGGTGGCTGCAACGGTGAAGGATCTGGGCGAAAAAGGAGGGGCGGGCGACGGGCTGGAATCCGATAGCGAAGGCCGAGTTTATCTCAGCGACTATGAGCATGACGCCATTCGTCGTCGCAGCGCCGACGGTGTGATCGAGACGCTGGTGCACGACCCGCGCGTGCTGTGGCCCGACACGTTGTCTTTGGCGGACGATGGATATCTCTACTTCACCGCGAACCAGATCGAACGCCAGCCGGTATTCAACAACGGCCGGGATCTGCGGCAGAAACCTTACGTGCTGTTTCGCGTAAAGGTCGACGGCACGCGGATTCAGCCTTGAGTCGCCTTTAGGAGGGATTGCTCCATGAGTGCTCCAGTCCTTTTAACAACTGCCACACCGCCCGATTCAGCGGCACTGGAACACCCAGCTTTTCTCCGTGGTCTGCGATTGCGCCATTGATGAAATCCACTTCGGTGGGATGCTGGGCCAGTACGTCGACCAGCATGCTCGCATATCTTTTTGTGGGAGCCCTGGCGCCTTCCGCAACCAACTCGCGAGGATCGCTCGTCAGCACAATATCGAGAGCGCGGGCGACAACCTCGCCCTCTTGCAGCAAGGCCTCATACAATGCCGCCGTAGGAACGAAGCGGGCTGCGGCCCCGTGGTGCAGACCGGTTAAGGCCCCAACGCCATTAGCTGCGGAGTTGAAGATCAGCTTTGTCCATTGCGCGCCGCGCGCGTCGCGCAACGGAACGAAATGCAGACCGGCGCGATTCATCAGGACGGCAAGCTCTTCCACAAGCGAGTAAGGTGTGCCGGAAGGCTCAAAGGGTCCGATCCACACATCGCCGTAGAATTCAATGCCAGCATGCCCCGGTTCTCGCATATGGACGGCGAGGCCAGTTGCGCCGCGGATCACGTACCGCACTCGCTCAGCAATCATTTCTTCATTACCCAGTCCGTTCTGGACGGAACACACGGCTGCAGAAGGGCCGAAAACGTGCGCAGTTTGCTCGATTGCGGCCCGAGTGTGAATGCTCTTGGTTGCGAAGACACCGAAATCGCAGGGCGGAATCTCAGACGGCTCAGAAGTGGCATTGAGTCTGACGGTAAAGTCGGCCACGCCGCTGATTTTCAATCCGCGTTCACGGATGGCGCGCATGTGTTCTGCAAGAACGTCGTAGGCGTAGAGCTCCACATCCGGAAGGCGCGCCAAATGCGCGCCGATCACGCTGCCAAGCGCTCCGCAGCCCACAATGCAAACCCTCACAGCCATAAGAAAATGGTGCCAGTGGAGCGTGCTCACCGCACATCCACCGCGATTACGAAGGGAGTGACGATAACATTCCCAGGCGCGTGTTTCAACCCAATGAGTTCACCCCAATGAGTTCGACCCAATGAGTTCGACCCAGGAGTTCGATTTCGCCGAAGGTTTGACGCAGCTTGGTGGCAAAGTGATATAACATCGCACAACCTAGTCCAAACCGGAGCCAGCGTGAGCACGGTACGAGAAACGACATACAAGATTCTGCGTGACCTCGGCATGAACGTTATTTTCGGGAACCCGGGGTCGACAGAACTCCCGTTCCTGCGCGACATGCCCTCGGATTTCAAGTATGTCCTCGGTCTGCACGAGCGCGTGGCCGCGGGAATGGCGCTCGGATACTCGCTCGGAAGCCGCAAGCCCGTGTTCGTGAACCTTCATTCGATCGCCAGTACCGGCAACGGTCTTTCCGCGATTCAGGATGCATGGTATATGCACGCGCCGCTCGTGATTACTGCCGGGCAGCAAGACCGCCGACAGCTTCTGGCGGAGCCTTTTCTGGCCAGCCATGCAGTTGAGACCGTGAGGCCCTACGTCAAGTGGGCCTACGAGCCGCTGCGAGCCGAAGACGTGCCGGCCGCGGTTGCGCGCGGAATTCATCTCGCGATGCAACCTCCGCGGGGACCCGTTTTTATCTCCATTCCCATGGATGACTGGATTCATCAGTGCCCGCCTGTGCCAAGGCGAAAAGTCAGCGAGACGGTTCTCGCCGATCCCGCTGCGCTCGACGAAGTGGTTCGCGCGCTCGATTCCAGCCGAAATCCGGTGTTGGTTGCTGGTCCGCAGATCGAAGAGGATGAGGGCTGGCATGCAATTCTGGCGTTGGCGGAACATCTCAACGCCGGCGTTTATCAGGATCCGATTCCATCCCGCTGGACTTTTCCGCGAGGCCACCGGTTATTTCTTGGGGGGCTGCTGCCGGCTCAGCGGCCTCTGGCGGATCAGCTGGTCAGGCATGACGTGGTGCTGGTGCTTGGCGCACGTGTTTTCCTGTACTACGCCCACGTGCCGGGGAATCCGGTCAATCCCGGAACCAGGCTCTTCCAGATCACGAATGATCCGCAGGCGGCGGCGGCAGGGTTAGCTGGCGATAGCATCGTGGGAAATGTCGCGCGAGCGGCCACCCACATTCGTGATCATGCCAAGGCGAGGCGACGCTCAACGGAAGAGCCTACTGTTCCGCCGGGCCCAAGCCCGCAACATCCGATCAGTCCAGCGTACCTGTTCAGCGTCCTCAACAAGGTTATGCCAAGAAACGCGATCATTGTCGAGGAGTGTCCGTCTTCCAAGGGAGACCTGGACCGCTATCTCATTCTGGATGAGCCCGGATCGTTCTACTCGGTGCCTAACGGAGTGCTGGGATTTGGCCTGCCCGCTGCGGTTGGATTGCAGCTTGCGGTTCCGGAGCGGCGTGTTGTCTGCCCGATCGGGGATGGCTCCATGCAATACTCGGTTCCAGCCCTCTGGAGTGCGGTTCAGAATCATGCGCCGGTCGTTGTTGTGGTCATCCGAAACTCTGACTACTCGGCCTTGAAAGGATTTTGCGACTTCACGCAAGTTGGCCGCAATGTTCCGGGCATGGATATTCCCGGGATCGATATGGTAAAAATTGCGCAGGGTTACGGAATGTCGGCGCGGGAAGTGGATCAGCCCGCTGAGCTGGGACCTGCGCTGCAAGTCGCCTTTGCGGCGAACGTGCCATGCCTGATCAGCGTGAACGTGGCCAAAGGGGGACAAAAAACGATGGGGATGGACCAGTCTGTCAACCCTCCGAAGTATGTTTAGCTCGGTCTCACGCTTGAATTCGACGACTTGCTGAAGTAAGCTGAACGCCGTAAACGCAGAAGATTCCATGAATCAGCCCTTGCCACGCCGCGATTTTCTCAAAACCACAACCGGTTTGCTGACCGGCATCGTGGTCGCTGGCAGCCCTCTCGCATTGATTGCTCCAAGACGAAGACGGGCGTGGGCGGTCGCCCTGTCGGCGCTGACGACGGCTGAGGCCGCCGCCCTCATGGCCATGGCGCGCACGATCGTCCCCCACGACAAACTCGACGATGCCGCCTACGCCTTGGTCATCAAGGCCGTGGATGAGGGGGCCCTCAACGATGACCACGTTCGCAAGACGATCAAAGAGGGAATTGCCGGTCTGGGAGCCGGGTTCGCAACGCGCCCCGAAAGCGAGCGCTCGGCCGTGCTTAAAAAAATCGAATCCTCCGAGTTTTTTCAAACCACGCGGTTGAAAACCTTGCAGGTGCTGTATGCAACGCCGATGGCATACGCGTACTTCGGGTATGAGGGAGAGGCTTTCTCCAAGGGAGGCTACCTGGAGCGGGGCTTTAACGATCTGCACTGGCTGCCAGAAGTCCCACTCGAGGACAGTGGTCCTTTGCCGATATGAGAGGAACTGCGGTTGATTCCTGCCATGGCAACGTTTGCTCTGAAGGACGACAGCGTCGCGGTCATCATCGGTTCAGGTGCCGGCGGCGGCACGCTCGCCCACGAACTGACCCGGCGCGGCATCAAAGTTGTTCTGCTCGAGGCGGGCAGCCGCCAATCGCTGGAAAGCTTTTCCCAGGTTCCGGGGGAATCTTTCAATCAACTGACGTGGCTCGACACCCGCACCCAGAGCGGTGATTGGGGCGTTGCGCGCGATTTTCCCAGCCTGCCGGTGTGGCACTGCAAAACTGTTGGCGGCACAACCGTACACTGGACCGCGTCCTGTCCCCGGCTTCAGCCTTGGGAATTGCGGGCGCGCACAACGTATGGCGCGGTCGCCGGTACTTCCTTGATTGACTGGCCAATCACGCCCGAAGAACTTGAAAGGTATTACGCGATTGCCGAGCGCCGCATGGGCGTCACGCGGCGCAACGACGTACCGGGTCTGCCCGCCTCGAACAACTTTAAAGTGATGCATGCCGCTGCCATGAAGCTCGGCTACAAACAGGTCCACACCGGCCACCTGGCTATCAACTCACGCACGTATGATGGGAGGGGATTTTGCATCCAGCAGGGCTTCTGTGTCCAGGGCTGCAAAATGGGAGCTAAGTGGAGCACGCTTTACACCGAAATTCCCGACGCGGAGGAGACCGGCAATCTCGATCTGCGGGTCCAATCTACAGCTACGCGCATTGAGCATGGGCCAAACGGCCGCGTCAACGCTGTGATTTACCGCGATACCCAGGGACGCGAGCAGCGCCAGGCGGCTCGCGTCGTTTGCGTTGCCGGCAATTCTATTGAAACAACCCGGCTGCTGCTGCTCTCCGAGTCTTCGAAGTTTCCGCATGGGCTTGCGAATTCCTCCGGGCAAGTCGGAAGGAATTACTGTCACCAGATAACCGGGTTCGTGTGGGGGATTTTCGACAAGCCCATTTATTTCTGGCGTGGGGCAACGATCGCAGGCGTAATCGAGGATGAGGCGATCAACGATCCTCGCCGCGGCTTTGTCGGCGGATACCGTATGGAGTTAGTCGCACTCGACTTACCCACACTGCCGCTCGTCGGTTTGCCCTACGGCTGGGGCCGGGATTTCGCTTCGATCATAGACAATTACCGTAATCTTGCGGGCATGTTTATCAATGGCGAAGATCTGCCGCGCTCCGGCAATCGCATCTCGCTCGACGCGAATGTCAAGGACGCTTATGGCTTGCCCGTTGCCCACATCCACGTTGACGAACATCCCAACGACCGGGCACTGCGCAAACATGCGCAGGGGCAGATGGTGCGGATGTACGAAGCGGTTGGGGCGAAGCGCGTCATAGTCGGACCTACCCCACCGGCAAGCCACAATACCGGTGCTGCCCGCATGAGCGCCGATCCTCATGATGGGGTCACGAACGGTTGGGGTCAGACCCATGACATCGACAACTTGTTTATCTCGGATGGCAGCCTATTAACTACGTCCGGTTCGGCAAATCCTACGTTGACGATTGTTGCTCTGGCGCTCCGGCAAGCGGAGTACCTTAGCGAGCAGATGAAGGCAGGCCATCTCTGATCGAGCCATGTATGAACAAGGCTGTCAAGGAGCGGCCGCGCGTTCGGCTCCGAGTCCTGTATTTGCCCGGACCATTAATTCATCGAACTTGGCTTCAGCCGCAGGTTCTTTAGTGAGCAAGCTTGCAATCACGGCTGCGAGAAATCCGAGCGGCACGCTGACAATGCCCACGTTCTCGTACGGAAACCAAGGCTCTGCCTGTATCAAGTGGTGGCCGCCGGAAGCGTGCGCCGCGTCAACGCCCATAAAGTTGGGGCCTGCCAAAATTAGCGCTAGGCTGCCTAACAAGCCAACCGTGAGGCCTGCTACTGCTCCCGCGGTATTGAAGCGCCGCCAATAGATCGAAAGCGCAAGTACTGGAAAGTTCGCCGACGCCGCCACCACCATTCCAAAGGTTGCCAGAATCAGAACGTTCGAACCGGGTCCCAGCCGGGTTGCGATCAGCACTGACGCTCCTCCGATTGCGAGCGCCGCAGCCCGTGCGACCAGTACACTCTCGCCCGCCGTGCGTTCTCTGCCGTGGTGAATGACGTTGGTCCAGAAATCATGAGCAAAGGACGTGGACGCACTGATCATCAATCCAGCCACGACCGCCAGAATTGTCGCAAACGCGACTGCTGATACGAATGCCAGGACGAGATCGCCTCCAACCGCCTGTGCCAGCCGAGGTCCCGCCATGTTCGTTCCCCCGCGCGCAAGAATCGAGTCGGGACCGATGATGACGGCCGCAGCGAGTCCGAGGACGGTAGCGAGAACGCAAAAGCCCCCAATGACAAACATGGCCCATACCACGCTATGGCGGGCCGTTTTCGCGTCCGGAACTGTGTAGAATTTGACCAGCACGTGCGGCATTCCCGCGGTTCCAAAGACAAACATCAAGCTGAGAGAAAGCAGGTCGACGGGTCCATGGGGCAGATGATAATGCAGGCCGGGCTGAAGAAAATCACGTACCACGAGATGTTCCTTCTGGTGATATGCGATCTGGCTGGCAGCGGCAAAAAAGTCGATCAGATGAAATTGAAAACGTTCGAGCACCAGCACCGTAAGCATCACGCCGCAGGCTGAGAGCAGCATGGCCTTGACGATCTGCACCCAGGTCGTTGCGAGCATGCCGCCAAAAACGACATAGATCATCATCAACGCGCCGACTCCGACGACCCCCATGTTGTAAGTAATGCCAGAATCGGCGAGCAGCAGATTCACCAGCGCTCCGGCGCCGACCATTTGGGCGATCATATAAAACGTGGCGATGGTCAGCGTGCTGAAAGTCGCGAGCGCACGAACGAGTCGCGGACT
>Ga0302324_100011049_pt1 | contig 18603 bp, 20 predicted proteins | sample Palsa_T0_1_FD_201949 | JGI IMG/M metagenome (GOLD analysis project Ga0302324, IMG submission 201949) | Peat permafrost microbial communities from Stordalen Mire near Abisko, Sweden - Palsa_T0_1 | ecosystem: Environmental > Terrestrial > Soil > Palsa > Peat permafrost | place: Sweden: Abisko...
CTTGGGACCGATCATGACAAGATCCTCATGGCGGGGAAGACGAAGGTCGAAAGGGCGGAGCACCCCGCGCCGGCAGCGATCGCGACGGCATATGGGAGACGGCCGCTCCCCAGTCCGATCGCGGCACGGCCACCACCGAGCAGGGCGGCCTTCAGCCGAACGGACGCCTCGCCGACGCGACCGCGGACGAGGAGCCAGGCGAGCGCGAGCGCGCCGCCGCTGATCAAGGTGTACATGACAAAGCCCAACGCGAGCGGATAGCCCAGCGCGAGCGCTGCAGCCGCGAGCAACTTGACGTCGCCGCCGCCGAGAAGCCCACTACCAAACGCCAGCATGCCCAGCGCAAACACGGCCACCGCTACACCGAGCGAGGCGGCCAGGTGACTCAACCCGCCGACGAACGCGAGCGGGAGCGCCGCGAGGGCAAGCCCGCCCGTGAGGCCGTTGGGGACGCGGCGAGTACGAAGATCCGTCGCAACGGCGATCGTACACGCCGCTCCGACCGCCGCGTAGGCCAGCACGAAGCTCGTCACCTCGGTACGACGTCGGCGCGCAGGGGCTGTGCTTCGCTGGGCACCTCGCCCCGGCTCCTCACGGCAGCATAGGCGCGTGCGGGACCGGGACGTGGCATCTCACAGAGCAGTTCCGGCGCTATTCAGAACGGTCGAGGCATTCGTGCCGAGCAGTTTGATCGCGGCAAGCGCGACGACGGCGATCAGCGCCACAAGAAGCGCGTACTCGACAAGCGAGGCGCCTTCGTCGTTCTTCCAGAGGGCAAGTAGGGCTTTCAAGGGATAGGGGTCCTTTCGGAGAGGGAGTCTTCGTCACCGGTCTTCTGGGGGAACCAGATCGGCCGGGAAAAGCGAACCGAGATTGGGTCGCGTGAGCATGAGCCGCGTCCTCGCCGGGGCAAGGCCGGGAACCAGGGATGAGACGACGACGACGAGCGTCGAGCTCGTGAACTCGAGTGCGTTGTCGTCGATCCTGGCGGTGAAGTGTCCGGCCGCGTCGGCACGAACGTGAACCTCACCGACGAGGACCGTCGGCAGATCGGTCGAGAGCAAGCCGTAAGCGGTCACCATGACCGGCAGGTACGGCGACGCCTGACCGGACACGTCCGTCGCTGCCGCACCCGGATGTCGGGAAGCGGTGACGGAGATCTGCACCACTGACGGTTGCGCCGCGGCGGCAGACGCGACTGCTGTTGTCAGCGTCGCTGAGGCCAACGCGAGGAAAAGGGCTCGGTGTGCTTCTAGCTTCTCCATGTCAAGCTGATCCTACACTAAGCGGCTGCTCCAACCATACGGGCGAGCGGTCCTGTCTTGGTAAAGAAATACGCGATGTTGACGCATTAACGCTGCACCACGTGGAGCGCGATCTGTTATGCTACGTAGGTGAAGCCTGTCTTCAACCTTTTTCGAGGAAGCAGCATCGCGTGCTCGTTCGCGCTGATCGCGCTCGCTTTGACGAGCGCCTCCTCCGTTTCCGCGCAGGCGGTCACATATATCACCGTCGAGACGGGGCACTCGATGACGGTGAGCGTTCCGGGCTTGACGCGCATCGCGGTCGGTGACGAACGGATCGCCGGCGTCGTCGCAATCGGGCGGTCGCAAGTCGTGATCAACGGGAAAGCTCCCGGACGCACGACCGTGTTCATCTGGTCCGACGAGGGCCGAGCGTCCTATGAGGTCGCCGTCCAAGGTCAGGGTCTGGACGACATGGTTCCGATCATCCGCGCCGCGCTGGCCGAACCCGACGTGCAGGTTCGCAACATCGGCCGTGCGGTCATCGTCAGCGGCACCGTCCCCGACAACGAGCACGCGGCGCGCGTCGCTGCGATCTTGGCGCAGTTCACCGGCGCGAAGACGAGCGGTTTCGACAGCAGCACCGGTTCGACCGAAGAGTACAAGATCATCAACACCGTCAGCGTGCAGCACCCGTTCGGGAGCCTGCAGCGGGTGATCGCCGCGCTGCCCGACGCGAGCAACGTCCAGCTCGACGGCGATGCAAAAGGGAACGTCATCGTCAGCGGCGAGGTCACAACTCGCCAGGCCGCCGAGCGCGTCTTGGCGCTCGTTCGCGGCGCGGCTGGATTCTATCTCGGCGTCGACGGCAAGGTGATCGACCGCCTCGCCGTCGCGACGACCAGCCAGATCAGCATTCGCGTCTACGTCCTCGAGATCGACGACACCGGCCTCAAGGACCTCGGGATCAGCCTTCAGAGCGCCACCATCAGCAGTTCCGGCCAGCCGGTGTTCGGCAGCCCGATCTTCCCGATCTTCGAGAACCCCTCGGGCTCGTCGACGATCCCGGGCCGCGCGCTCACGCTGGGCGCGTTCATTCGCACGACGTTCCTCGCACCGACGCTCAACGCGGTGATCCAGACCAGCCACGCCAAGATCCTCTCGCAGCCCGACCTCTTGACCTCGCAAGGGGTCGCGGCTGAATTTCTCGTCGGCGGCCAAATCCCGTACGTCTACTCGACGGGGCTCGGTCAGACCAGCGTCGTCTTCAAGGACTACGGCGTCAAGCTCGACGTCACGCCGCAGATCCTCGGGAACGGCGCGGTCGACTGCAAGATCACGCCGGAGGTTTCGCAGCTCGACTACGCGGACGGCGTGACGATCAGCGGCTTCGTGCTTCCCGCCCTCAAGACGAGTCGCTTGCAGACGGAAGTGATCACCCAGCCGGGTGAGAGCATCGTCATGGGCGGCCTGCTCCAGCGCATCGAGACACGCACGATCAACAAGATCCCGCTGCTAGGCGATCTCCCGATCCTCGGCCCACTCTTCCGTTCGACGCAGTACCAGCACTCGCAGACCGACGTCGTCTTCGTGATGACACCCGAAGTGCTCGTACGATGAACGTGCTCCTCCGCTTGCTCCATGACGAGACCGGTGGACCGCTGGTCGAGTACGCGATGATCCTCGCGCTGCTCTCGATGGTGGCGATCGTCGCCCTGGGCGCGATCGCCACCTCGGCCAACGGCGCGCTCTCGACGACTCAGACGCAGCTCACCAGCGCCGCGGCCGACCTTCCGACCATGACGACGTTCTGATGCGACGCAACGGTCGGCGTGGTCAGCGTGGCTCAGCCCTCCCCGAGACTGCGATCACGATTTCCGTCGTCCTCTTCTTGATGCTCGGGTCGATCCGGGTCGCGCTGCTGGGCTACCTCCAGCTCTCGGCCGACGGTGCGGCGTACCTGGCCAGCCACGAGTACACGCTGCAGAACATCCAGACGCAGATCCAGGGATCGTCGAACATCACTCCGGCGTTGGCCGCCGCGACTGCCTTCCCCGCGATCGCCGCGAGCCAGATCACGGCGGCGCCCATGTCGCCGCCGCCGAGCGCGACCTATCCGCCGATCAACAACCTGACGCAGAACCTGACGCAATCCAGCCGCGAAGGCGGCGTCACCGGCGTCCGGCCGGTGGAGTACGGCGTGACCGTCAACCCTCCGGGGGCCGTCAGCCTCAATCCGTACGGCGCGGGCGCAACGATCGCGGTGCAAGGCGTCGCCGTCGAGCCGCTGATGCAGACGACCAACTCGATCTGGAACCTCGACAACAACGCCATCGACACGCCGAGCGTCACCGGCTACTTCAGCGACCCCGGCAACACCCCGCCGTTCATGGTGGGCTTCCACGAGCTGTTCCACTGCGACTGGGACAACCAGAACAACCAGCTCTACACCAGCGGATCCAACTTGGGCGGTTGCGAGACCGGCGGCCACAACGGCAACAATGCCGAGTTCTTCAGCCTCGGGATGGCCGACTACCTCGACTCCAAGAATTGGGACAATGCGACCGGTGCGAACGAAACCAGCGTCCCCAACGGCGTCTTCTGCGACCTGACCCTCCACCAGCAGGTCTACGTGCACCTCTTGAGCTCGACGTTTCCCTCGACGTATCCGTCGGGCATCAGGAGCAACAGTACGACGTACGACATCGACAACCTGGCGACCAGCGCCCCACTCTACCTCTTGTACGGGAACAGCAACGGCCAGAACACCGGCGACCACTGGGACTACGAGAACCCGGCCGGGTACCCGTCGCCCGGTCAGGTGGGCCAGTATCCGTTCTATCCGGGCGTCGCCAGCAGCAACGACGGCGTCTCGCAAGGGTGTGTCGACTGATGCGCCGCCAACCCTCGCATGCCGAGCGCGGCCAGACCCTCCCGATGTGGATCGTCGGCATCCTCACGACCTTCACGCTCTTGTGGTTCACGCTCGACTACGCGAACGCGATCCGCTGGCAGGTCCGCGCGCAGAATGCCGCCGACGCCGCCGCCAGCTCGCTGATCTCGCTCCAGACCTCACGCTACGACGAGATGCTGATGGTCCTCTACTCGGCCGACATCGACGAGTGGCGGCTGCGCAATCTGATCGAGGCGATGGATCTGTCGGTCTTGGGCGAGGGTGGCTGCTCGAACTCCAACACCTGCTCGTCGGACTACTCGCAGTTGCGGACCGCCTACATCCAGGTCCTCAACCGCTACACCTCTGAGATCAACTTGCTCCAAGGTATCCTCAGCAACACCACGCTGAGCGCCGAGACGGCCGCCGCCAACGCGATCGTGACCGCGCAGAACGGCGGGACCTTGTGCGGCCAGCACAACGGCTGGGACTGCGGGTTCCAATATTCCCTCCAGGTCGCCCCAACAGCGCGCACGCAGGTCTTCACGGTCGAACAAGACGGTGCCAGCGTCGACGTCGGGACGCCCGGGGTCGGGACGCTCGCGACGATCAGCCAAGACCTCGCGCCGGCCCACCTCGAGATCGTCGCGTGCGCCAACGTCCACCCGATGATCCCGCCGTTCTTCAAGCTCGTGCCCACGATCTTTCAGGCGATCGGACGGGCCGACTCGACCTCGGCCGCGGTGACGCAGGAGTGGCTGCAGCCCGGCCAGTTGTCGTTCCCCTCCGCCGACCCGAAGTACGCCGGCCTCACCATGCAACCGACCGAGCAATACGTCACGACGCGGTCGACCCAGTACTCGAACAGCTACGATTGGTACGGCGTCACCTACGGCGGCTCCGGCTGGACGGCGCAGACGGGGACGGATCCGGGCTATACGCAGACGGTGACGCAGCCGGAGTTCGCCGTCACGACGAGCTGGTTCGCCCCAATGCCGTATCCGCCCAGCGGAAAAATAGTGTTGACCGCGGGGCAATGCAAGTGAGATACCACGCCCAGCGCGGGCAGGCCTTGATCGAGAGCGCGATCGCGATCCCGCTCTTCGTCTTCGCGTTGCTCGCGATGCTGACGATGATTCGGGCGGCGGTCCAGAGCGAGCGCATCCCGCTCGCCTTGCGCGTTAACGGGCTCGTCGCACAGCAGATCAATCCGTACCTGGACTACAGCCTCTACGAAATCTACGAGAACGCGGGGGTCACCTCGAGCACCTCGATCACGTCGATCAGCTCGACCTGCTACGCGCCGGACCCGACGATCCTGACCGACAGCGCGGTGGGATTCCCGGGGAATGCGAGCGCCCCGTTTTGGACGCCGGCCGGTACTCCGACCAGCTCGTGCATCGCCTACGGTCCGACCGGGTACGCCGGTGGAACGCTCGGCCTGGCCAACGACGTCCTGCTGCAACACAATCAGGTCTCCCTCACCAGCGCCGCGCCGGTCACCGGCGGCCTGACCAAGCTGCTCGGCGCGTCGGTCGCGCTGACGGGGACGGCGAACTTCTTCCGCAGCCCCAGCATGCCGACGATCCTCTACTGCTACACGACGATCAACACGCTGGTCTATCACGCCCTGATCTTCGGCTCCGATACGACCGAGTCGACGAGCGCGCCGAGTGCCCTGGCGGCGACACCGACCGGGACAGCCTACAGTGCCTCAACCGCCTGTCTGAACAACTGATCGCCCAGCGCTGGCGACGGTCGTCGGGACCGGGCGCCCCGTGCGCCGCGCCGAGCAGGCGAAGGCGATGCACGCCGCCAGCGCGACCCACGTCGGCAGGCGCGCGAAGGCCGTCCCGATCTGCAACACACCGGAGCGATCGCTGATCGTCTGCGCCCACGGAACTTCGGCCAGCGGATTTCCCGCGATCGGCGGCACCGGCCCGGGCGGGACCGTCAGCTTGGCCGTCACCACGAGGATGCTCATCAGCACGGTCCCCAGCACCGAGATCGCGGCGCTCAGATAGAGTGCCGCCCGGCGCGGCAAGATCCCGCACAGGTAGACGTACGAGACGAACCCGGCCAAGATCGCGCCGACCGGTGAGACGATCAGCCTCAGCCAGGGGATGGCGACGCCCAGCACCGCGACGAGCGCGGCGCGGCGGCGCGGATCGGTGGCGAGCACGAACGCGAGTCCCGGCAGCGCACAGGCGAGCTGTTGGAAATGCAGGTGGGGCGCCGCGCAGGTCCCGATCGCAGCCGCCGTCCACGGCAACCCTTCGATGCGACCCGTCCGCGCGACGACCGCGCGCGCGGCCAGGACCGCTGCGGGGAGGGCCAACACGAAGACCGCGCCACCGATCCCCAGCGCGACCGATGGGGGAACGTGCAGCAGCCACAAGACGCTGGGCAGCGCGTACTGCGTGAAATCGACGACGTTGGCGACCGCGTGCGCCGGCAGGACGGTGCGCACGTACTCCAGGCTGAGCCCTGCCCCGGCGACGCCGCTGGCGAGCGCGACCAGCGCCGCGAACGCCACCACGACCGGACGCGCCCGCGGCACGAGGATCGTCAGCGCGAGGAGCGGGGCGAGCCCGACATGTGGCTCGACCATCGCGATGCAGCAACACGCCGCCGCCCGGCGCAGTGCACCGCGGGCGAGCAACTCGCCGGCGCCGACGATGCTCAACAGCTCGACGCCCGTGAACTGCCCGTAGACCACGCCGACCGAGAGGGTCGCCATGACGATCAGCGCGGCGACCGAGAGCGGCGGGAGGGGCAGGCGCCGGCGCAGGATCTCCGTCGAAACGGCGATCGCCAACAGGTTCAACGCGCTCCAAGCCCAGGCCACGACGCCGAACGGCGCGACCCGCGCGGCGAGGGCGAACACGATCAGGACGTACGGCGGCAGCGGTGCGGGCAAGGTCAGCGCCATGTTGAGGTGCCCGAAGGTGTGGGCCGCGCTCTCGCACTCCGTCAGCGGGTGCACCAGATACGGATCGCCGCCGTGGGCGAGCACCCAGCCACCGCAATAGAACGCCGCGATGTCGACGAAGCGATTGCCGGCCGCGATCGCCTGCTCGTTCCAGCCGAGCGCGATGATCGCCAGCATCGCGGCGGCGACGATGCCGACGAAGCGCCAGGAAAAGCGGTCCGCGGGGAAACGGAACAGCGCTGGGGTCACGCGCGGAGCGCTAACCCAGCGCGCGCAGGCGGGGGGTCTCGGCTACGCCGACGATCTCGCGGCCGCGCTTTGCGAGCTCGTGATAGTGCCGGCGCCGCTCCTCGACCCACGGCGTCGACGGCTCGCTCGCCAGGAGCGGTCTCACGCACACCCGCAGGGCCGCTTCCCAGCAGACGCGTGCCACGTCGTCATCGCCCAACGACTCAGCGTTGCGCGCCTCGCGCACGCAATTGAGGAACTTTGCGGCGGTGTTGACGACGTTCGCCCCACGCAGTTCGACGAAGGCTCCTTCGGTGCGGAAGTACGTGTCGGCGTGGCCGTCGCCGACGCACTCGTCGATCGCGCGGCGAATCGTGCAGCAGGCCGTGCGCAAGCTCTGGCTGGCTGGGCGGCGCTCCGCCTCCGGCCAGAACGCCGCGAGCAACTGGTCGCGGGTCGCCTTGCCGTCGGGGAGCAGCGCCAGATACTGGACGATCTGCCGATCGCGGCGACGCGCGAACCGAACCTCCCGGTTCCCCCACACCATGCGAAATCGCCCGAACATCTCGATCCGCATCGGCGCCCGTGCATCGCCCTCGCCCATCCGCATCGGTGCCGGCGCGGCGCCGGCCAGATCGGCGACGACGCGGTTGAGCCGCGGATGCCCGTCGATCAGCTCGACGAAGAGCCCGTGGTCGCGCAGGCAGCGCAGCGCTGCGGGACTCGGCGCGTCGCGCCCGGCGAGGACGCGGCGTAAGGCTTCACCGCCCTCGAGCGGCGCCCGCACGATGGCGGACTCGACGATCATCGTGACGACGCCGGCCTCGTCGCGACGCCAGCGCGCGTAGCCACCGGTGAGCGGAGACCGGGTGAGCGCCGAGGTGCGAACGCTCCCCGCCACCGCGACCGCCCAGCCCGAGGTCTTGCGGATGAGATTTCGGCGGTCGTTCCGCGTCGAGGGGACGGCGTAGGTCTCGGTCAGCAACTCGACCTCGCGCTCGTCGAACTGCAAGAGGCCGGTCGGAGTGACCGCGACGAGACCGTACGCCTCGCTCTCGCGCACGTCGAGCGCGGCGCGAGACCGTCCGAGGTAGGTGAACGTGATGCCGTTCGGAACGGTGAGGTGCAGGCGCGCGAGCAGTTCCCGCGCCTCGGCCGAGACCTCGTCGACACCGTCGAGCACGACGTCCTGCGAGGCGGAGTCCACGACGCTCGCGAGCTGCTCCTGCAGTTCAGCCAAGGAGCAGTGCGGCGAGAGCGTGATCCACGCGGGCGCGATGGTCCGGTGGTGCGCCCAGAGGACGGTCGCCGTGGTCTTCCCCGCTCCCGGCGACCCCACCACGTAGCGGATCGGCGTGCCGGCGTGGAAGTCGAGCCACGTTTCGAACGTCGTTCTGCGCAGCACGTTCGCGGCGACGCGCGGGAAGGGCGTCGAAGGATGCACCATGAGGAGCCCTAGGGAAAGCCAGCTGCTGAAATTGTCACCGACCGTAGCGCCGCATGGTCGCGACTGTCTGGTCAATAGTGCGCACTTTACGGACGCCTTACCATCGGACCGCGCGAACGGGCGCGAGATCGGTTACCGAGCGGTCGGCGCTCGCAGAACCAAGGCGGCGTTGATGCCGCCGAAGCCGGCCGAGTTGGCGAGCACGGTCCGCACCGGGCGTTCGAGTCGTGCCTCAGTCACGCGCAGCGCGCAGTCGGGATCGACCTCGTCGACGTTCACGCTGCGCGGGACGATCCCGCGCTCGATCGTGCGGCATGCCAACGCCGTCTCCCACGCGCCGCTCGCGCCGAGCGCGTGGCCGTGCTGCCCCTTCGTCGCGGTGACCGTTACCTCGTCGGCGTGCGCGCCGAGCGCGGCGCGCAGGGCGAGCGCCTCGCAATGGTCGCCGAGCGGCGTCGCGCTGCCGTGTGCGTTGACCAGATCGATCTCCTCGGGCGCGAGGCCGGCTTCATCGAGCGCCGCGCGCATCGCCCGCGCGTTGGCCGAGCCGTCGGGCCGCGGTGCCGACATGTGGTACGCGTCGTTGGTTAGGCCGTAGCCGGCGACCTCGGCGTAGACGTGCGCGCCCCGCGCGAGCGCATCGTCGGCGCGCTCCAACACGAGCACGCCGGCGCCTTCCGCCATCACGAAGCCGTCGCGCGCGCGATCGAAGGGCCGGCTGGCCCGCACCGGATCGTCGTTGCGAGTCGACATCGCGCGGATGATGGTGAAGGCGCCGTAGACCAGCGGCGAGAGCGGCGCTTCGACCCCGCCGGCCAGCGCCGCCCGCACGTCGCCGCGGGCGATCGCGCGGAAGGCTTCGCCGATCGCGACGGCGCCGGCCGCGCAGGAGTTGCCGTTGGCGATCACCGGGCCGCGCAGGTCGAACTCGAGCGCGACGTTGCAGGGCGCCGAGCCGCTGAACACCGAGAGCGCCAGCAGCGGCTTGACCGCCTCGATCCCGTGCTCTCGGAAGACGTCGTGCTGCTCGTCGGCGTACGCGAGTCCCCCGAGCGCCGAACCGAGATACACCGCGACGTCGCGCGCCGATCCGCTCGGGCGCAGCGCCGCGTCGTCGAGCGCGAGCCGGGCCGCGGCGATCGCCAACTGCGCATAGCGATCGGTCCAGCGCAGCCGCTTGGCACCGACGAACTCCTGCGGCTGGAAATCGTCGATCTGGGCGGCGATCCGCGAGCGGTATCCGTCGGCGGCGAAACGCGTGATCGGTGCGACCGCGACCCGCTCGGCCAGCAGCGCCTCCCAGAACGCGTCGATCCCGATCCCCAGCGGCGTCACCACACCCAGGCCGGTCACCGCGACGCGATGGCCCGCCGTCACGGCGCCGCCTCGGCCAGACGTTTGATCGTCGAGAGCGTCTTCGACGCGACGCCGTCGACGAAGTATTCGCACACGATGTGCCGGCCGATCCAGTCGGCGGCGATCGGAAAACGGAACGCCAAGCGGTGCTCGATCGTGACCCGCGTGATCTCCGCGTGGCGCTCGAAGAGCCACTCGACGTCCATCCCGCGCGTCCAGCCGCGCACGTGATGGAAGGCGATGTGCGGCGTGAGCGGATCGTTCGTCTGCCGTGCCACCCAGCCGATCGGGATCCCGTCGTGACGCGCGCCCATCGCGACGACGCGGGTCGGGCCCGCCTCCTCGAGGACGCGCACGTAGCGGTAGTGCGGCAGGATCGCAGGCCAACGCTCGGTCGCGGCGGCCAGCGCGAAGATCGCGGCCGGCGCGGCGGCGATCTCGATCGAGGTGCGGGTGGTCGTCACGCGAGCAGCCGCGCCAGGACGCCGGGCCGCAGCGCGCGCCGCGGCGAGGTCGTGCCGGCCAGCCCGTCGAGCAAGGTCGCGCCGAGCTCCGGCGACCGCGCCAACCGCTGCGAGGCCCGGCGCGCCAGCGGCGGCACGTCGACCAGCAGCGCGACGAGGCGGCACAGGCGCCGCCGCCAGCGACGGTCGTCGCGCCGGTCGCGCGCGTACGCGGCGAACGCCTGCGCTTCGCCGCGCGGCGCGCGCAGCGACGCCAGCGCAGTCTCGGCGGCGCGCTCGGCGTCCTGCAGTGCGAGCGCGATGCCTTGGCCGGTGAACGGGTCGAGGAATCCCGCGGCGTCGCCGACCAGCAAGGCGCCGGGCGCCGCTGCGCCGCGCACGTCGTGCGCGAGCGGCCCAACCGAGACGCGCGCGCCGAGGCGCGTCGTCCCGGCGAACGAGCGCGCCCCACGCGCGAGCGCGGTCGCCGCTGCGCCGACGCCGGCGTCCAGATCGGCCGCCCAGCGCGCCAGCCGCGCCCGCGGGACGACGACCATCACGTTGGCCGCCGACGCATCGAGCGGATTGAGCGCGAAGTACGCGCCGTCGCCGACGTACATCTCGACGCACCCCTCGAGCGAACCGAAGCCGGCGTAGTGTCCGCCGACCGCATACCGCGCGCCGCGCCGCAGCGGTCGCGCCAGGCCGAGCCGCCGCGCGACGACCGAGCCGGCACCGTCGGCCCCGACGACGATGCGCGCGCGCCGTTCGCGCAGCCGACCGTCTTCGTCACGGACCTGCAGGCCGACGCAGCGCCCGCCCTCGGTCACGATCTCCTCGACCCGCGCGCGCTCGACCGCCGCGCCGGCCGCCGCGGCGGCATCGAGCAGCAGCGCGTCGAGCAACTCGCGCGCGCACGAGAGCGCCGGGCGCGGAAAAGGCAGCGCGACGGGCTGCGCCGCCGCCACGACGAGCCGAACGCCGCGCAGCGGTGAGCCGACGCTGCGCACCGCATCGAGCAAGCCGAGCCGCTCGAGCGCGGCGACCGCGCCGGCGTTGAGGTATTCGCCGCAGACCTTGCGGCGCGGGAAGCGCGCGCGCTCCAGCACGCGCACCTGCACGCCGGCGCGCGCCAGCAGCAGTGCGGTCGCGCTGCCGGCGGGGCCGCCGCCAACGACCAGCACCTCGTCGCCGCCCGTCACGACGCGTCCGCCAGGGTCATGCGAAAGAACGGCTCGCGCCGCACGACCGGCGCCGTCCAGCCCGCCGCACGCGCCAGCTCGAGCGCCTCGTCCGGCGTGTACGCGCGCCGCACCGAGAGCGGCGCATCGTGGCGGGTCAGGCGGTTACGCGACGTGCGCGACCAGAGCCAGGTCGCGGCGAACGCGACCGGCGAGCGCCGCAGGTCGCAGACCAGCGGCGTGAGGCGCGCGACGCGGCGCAGCTCGCGCAGCAACGCGCGCGCGGGCTCGCGGTCGAAGTGGTGCAGCGCGAGCGTGCAGAGCACGACGTCGAACGAGCCGCTCGCGAACGGCAGCTCGGTCCCCTCCGCGCGCACGAAGGTGAGCTCGTACCGCTCGCCACAGCGCCGGCGAGCCAGGGCGAGCATCTGTTCGCTGCGGTCCAGGCAGGTGACGCGCAGCTCGACCCCGCGGCGGACGGCATCCTCGGCCAGCGCGAGCGGGATGTCGGCCAGCCCACTGCCGACGTCGAGCACGCTGTGAGCGGGGAGAGCGCGCAGGGCTCGCACGACCGGCGCCGTCCCGCCGAGGTGGGCATTCGCGAAGGCGATGTCGCGCAGGTTTGCTTCCAGCTCGTCGACGTCGTCGACGACCTCGTCCATCAGCTCACGAGCGATCGCGCGACGCACGCGCGCCCGTCCCGCTACTTCTTATACCACTCCGCGTTGATCTCGATGAAGTTCTTCCACTTCTCGGGCACGTCGGAGTCGGCGTAGATGGCCTCAACCGGGCATGCCGAGACGCAGGCGCCACAGTCGATGCAGACCTCGGGGTCGATGAAGAGTTGCGTGTCGTCATCGTTGCCGTGAATGCAATCGACCGGACACACGTCGACGCATGACTTGTCCTTGGTGCCGATGCAGGGTTCGGTGATGATGTACGCCATCGCGCATGGGGGGTTGCCCGGCGAGGGGGACGGCTCCTACCGACAAAAGCCGCAACCCCACGCCGGGGCCCGCCGAGCCTCCGGCCGGGGACGGCGCCGCGCTCAGTACGTCGCCCGGCGGCCCGAGAACGCGCGCAGGATGAACAGCAGGATGACGGCCCCGACGAAGGCGACGAGGATGCTCCAGAGGTTGATCCCGCTGACGCCCGCGCGGCCAAACTCATTGAACAGCCAGCCGCCGATGAAGGCGCCGATGACGCCGACGACGAGGTCGCCGAGGATGCCGCCCGGGCCCTCACCCGGCACGACCCATTTCGCGAGAAAACCTGCGATGAGTCCCACGACTAACCAGCTGATGATGCCCATCGGTGACGATTCCTTTCCTGCGGCACGCGGCGGTCCGTTGCCGCCCTGGCCCAGAGGTTCCCCGCGCACGCCGGCCCCGAAACGGCACGCAGCGCTCGCCGGTTTCGTTGGGGTACCATGAGACGCATCGCATGGACGACCGTCGCCTTCCTGGCGCTGGCCGTGCCGCTCCCCGTCGCCGCGGCCACCGCCCCGCCGACGCTCACGGTGACCGGTGTCGGCGTGCTCGAGCGCGCGCCGGACCGGGCCGTCGTCACCTTCGACATCGTCACCAACGACGACCACGCGGCCGTCGCGACCTCGGCCAACAACACGATCTACGCCGCGCTGAGCGCAAAGCTCGCGGCGCTCGGCATCACGGCGGCCGAGCTGCGCACGCTCTCCTACTCCTTGACGTTCGTGGCGCGGCCGGCCGAGCCCAACCCCGCCTTCGCGCAGCGCTACGGCTACGTCGTGACCCGGCGGGTCGGCGTGACGACCGACGCGCTCGGCAGCGTCGGCGCGCTGATCGACGCCGGCGTCGCCGCCGGGGCGACCAACGTCGAGGGCGTCTCATTCCAGCTGCGCGACGAACGCGCGGCCCAACGGGACGCGCTGGTCGCAGCCTACGCCGACGCGGACGCGCAGGCTGAGGCCGTAGCGGGGGCCGCCCACCTGCGCCTGGCCAGAATCGCCTCGATCGAGATCGGCGCTGCCGCGCAGCCGATCCGACCGCTGACCTACATGGGGACGGCGGTGGCGCGCTCGGCGTCCGCGGTGGTCCCGACCGATATCCAACCGAGCAGCCTCTCGGTCCGCGAAACCGTCGTGGTCGTCTACGACCTGGCCCCCTGAGGGACGACGAAACCGGCCCCCGGCCGGTGGGGTACGGTACGTGAGATGATCGTTCAGTGCGAGGTCTGCCGGCTGAAGCCGGCCAGCGTCCGCGACGTCGCCTTGCGTGGCGGCCGCTGGGTCGAGGCCGAGCTGTGCGCGGACTGCGTGCGCCGCCGCCGCCAGGCCCCGCTGGCGATCCTCGGCGCCGCGGCGGCCGCCGCGGCGCTGGTCGGTGGCGCCGCCTTCGCGATCGACGCCGCCAACCGCAAGGGCGGCGGCCCGAAAACCGACCCCGCCCCGCCCGGCCAGCCGCTGGCGAACCTGAGCCGGGTCTTCGGTGGTCCCTCGACGCTGGCGCAGTTCTCGCGCGACCTGACCGAGGCGGCCCGGCGCAACGAGCTCGACCCGGTGATCGGGCGCGACGAGGAGGTCGAACGGGTCGTCTCGATCCTCTCCCGGCGCAGCAAGAACAACCCGGTTCTGATCGGTGAGCCCGGGGTGGGGAAAACGGCGATCGTGGAAGGCCTGGCCCAGCGCATCGCGCGCGGCGACGTCCCCCAGGTGTTGCGCGACAAGCGCGTGTTGGCGCTCTCGCTCGGACCGCTGGTCGCCGGGACGAAGTATCGCGGCGAGTTCGAGTCGCGGGTCAAGAAGCTGGTCGACGAGGTCAAGCGCGCCGGCCGCGAAGTGATCTTGTTCATCGACGAGCTGCACACGCTGGTCGGTGCCGGGGCGGCTGAAGGTTCGCTCGACCTGAGCTCGATGATCAAGCCGGAGCTGGCGCGCGGCGAGTTGCAGTGCATCGGCGCGACGACCTTCGACGAGTACCGCAAGTACGTCGAGTCCGATGCGGCGCTCGAGCGGCGCTTCCAACCCGTCCAGATCGACGAGCCGACGATCGAGCAGACCGTCGCGATCCTGCGCGGGCTACGGCCCAAGTACGCCGCCCACCACGGCGTCGCGATCGACGACGAGGCGCTCGAAGCGGCCGCCGCGCTCGCCGCGCGCTACATCGCCGACCGCTACCTCCCCGACAAGGCGATCGACGTCGTCGACGAGGCCGCCGCCGGCGCCGCGATGCACGGCGAGGCGCGGGTCGACGTCGCACGGGTCGCCGCGGTCGTCTCGCGCTGGACCGGGATCCCGCAAGGGACGATCACCGACGCGCAGCGCGCCGGTCTGCTGGCGCTCGAGAGCGCGCTCGAGGCGCGCGTCGTCGGCCAGGACGCCGCCGTGCGCGCGGTCGCCGAGGCGATTCGGCGCGCTCGCGCCGGCCTCAAGGATCCGCGCAAGCCGGTCGGCGGCTTCCTGTTCATCGGTCCCAGCGGCGTCGGCAAGACCGAACTGGCGCGCGCGCTGGCGCACGCGCTGTTCGGCACCGACGACGCGCTGGTGCGGCTCGACCTCTCCGAGTACACCGAAGGCCATACGATCTCGCGACTGCTCGGCGCGCCGCCCGGCTATCAGGGGCACGAAGAAGCGGGACAGTTGACCGAGCCGATCCGGCGGCGCCCCTACTCGGTCGTCCTGTTCGACGAGATCGAAAAGGCGCACCCCGACGTCGCGGCGATCCTGTTGCAGATCCTCGACGACGGGCGCGTCACCGACGCCAAAGGCCGCACGATCGACTTTCGCCACGCGATCCTGGTACTGACCTCGAACCTCGACCGCGCCGAGGTCGAGTCGACGCTGCGCCCCGAACTGCTCGACCGCATCGACGAGGAGATCGTCTTCGCCGAACTCGGGCGCGAGCAGATCGAACGGATCGTCGAGTTGCAGATCGCCTTGCTGGCCGATCGGGTCGGCGCCCACGCGATGCAGCTCGATCTCTCCGAACCCGCACGCCAGTTCCTGGCCGACGAGAGCATCGCCCAAGGGAGCGGCGCGCGCTACGTCGCGCGCACGATCGCGCGCCACGTCACGACCCCGCTCTCCGAGGCGATCCTGCGCGGCCGCCTGGCCGGCGGTCAGGTCGCGCGCGTCGACTACGACGGCCGCGGCGTGACGGTGGAGGCCGCATGAGACGTTTGCTCCTGACCCTGCTGCTCGGCGCGGCGACGACCGCCGTCGCGACCGCCCAAGTGCCGACCGGCGTGCGCGTCCCGACGCCGCCAGGCGCGACCAACTCGACGGCCAGCCTGCTCTTCAACGCGATGATGTCGGTCGCGCGTGCCGCGGCGACGAACCCGCAAGCCGCCACGACCGCCGCGCTGAACTACTCCGTCGCGCTGCAGCGCTACGGCGCCGGCGACCTCAACGGAGCGCAGTCCTCGGCGATCCGCGCGATGATCGAAGCCAACACGCCGCAGACGACGACGATCCCGACGATCGCGCCGCTGGTGCCCGGCGAGCACCCGCGGATCGACACCTATCCGGCCGACAGCCTGGCCGAGATCGATGCCGATGCCTTCGTCGCCCGCGCGCGCGGCGTCGTCGCGGCCTGCACGACGCAGCACCTCCCCGCCGCCCGGCGCGCTGCCGTCCTGCTGGCCGACGCGCAGACCGATGACGCCGCCGGCCGCTGGTTCAACGCGAAGGTCGACGCGGCGAGCGCGATCGACCTGTGCGCTACTTCAGCGCGTCCTTGATCGCCGCTTCGATCTCGGCCGGACTCATCTCGCCCATCCGCGCGTAGGTCACCACGCCGCGCCGGTCGATGAAGATGTGGACCGGCATCGCGATCGCGCCGTAGGCGTGGCCGACCGAGCCCGAGTCGTCGATACCGACGAGGCCGTACGGATCGTGGTACTTCTTCTCGAACGCAGCCGCTTGGCCGTCGCCGTCGAGCTCGTCGATGCCGACGACCTGCAGCCCGCTCTTCGCGTACTTCGCGCGCAGCGCGCCGATCGAGGGCGCCTCCTCGTTGCACGGCCCACACCACGAGGCGAAAAAGTTGACGTAGACCGGCTTCCCTCGCAGCGCCGCCAGGCTGAGCGGCTTTCCACTGGGTGTCGGCACGCTGAACGCCGGCGCGGGTTGCCCGGTCGGCGGGACGGCCAGCGCGACCGAAGGGACGAAGGCGGCGGCCAAGGCGGCGGCGACCGCGATGAGGCGACGGAACTCCACCTCCGTACAAACGCCGAGCAGGGACGCGGCGTTGCGCCGCTCGAATTACCCCACGGTGCTTTCGGGTGGACGCCTTCTCGCAGCGTTGCTCCTCGCCGCCACGGCCGGCATGCCTCTCGGCGTGCGCGCCGACGGCCCAACGAACAGAGCCGCGGCCGCCGCCCCGGTCACACGACCGGCAGGCGAGGTCGCCGTACTCCGGCGGCTCGCGGGTCATTGGGCTTGCGTCGACGCGCACGGGAAGCGGACCGAGCGATCCTACGTCTTCGAGCCGCCGTTCCTGGGCGGCGGGTATCCTCTTGTCGGGCGCGAGACGCTTCGGAGTGACCGGGACTCGGTAACGTTCGCGCTGGAAGCCTTTCGGTGGGAGGCCGACGGTATCCACGCCGCGACGCTCGAGGGCGTGAGTGCCGGGACCAACATCGGTGAGGCGACGCTCGAATTCCTAGGCACCGACGAGACAAACGACAAGGCATTCACCCTGACCTACACGGTCGACGGGAACGTGCTACGCCGCACGGCCGACGAGGCCGGTACGACCAACGACGAGCGCTGCACGGCCGAGCCGCCCGTCGTCACGCCGCAGCCGTGCACGGCGCGGGATCGGCCGGCCCGAACGCTGGTCGCTGCCGACCCGCCGTTCGTGAAGGATGTGTACCTGGGGCGCGTCGCCGGCGTTGTGCAGGTCGCGGTCACGCTCGACGACCGCTCCGATCTGGTCTCGGCGAAGATCTACTCCTCGCCCTCGGCGCTGTTGAACGCCGCCGCACTCGAAGCCGCGCGCGACACGAGCTACCAGACGGCCGTTCATAACTGCCGTGCGGTAGCGCAGACGTACATCTTCTCGGTCGCATTCGACCCGCCGAGCTAGACGACGGTCGGGAACTTCACCGTAGCGGCGTCCTCGATCATCTGGGCGACCAGCTCTTCGGCCGAGTCGAAACGGCGCTGCGCGCGGACGAAACGGAAGTTGCGCAGCGCGAGCTCTTCGCCGTAGAGCGAGCCGTTGAAATCGAGCAGCCAAGCCTCGACGGTGCGCGCGGTCCCGTCGAAGGTCGGATTCGTGCCGATCGAGGCCAGCCCCAGGTAGTCGCGCCCGTCGTGGCGGGCGGTGATGCGGTAGACGCCGTCTGGAGGGAGCAGCTTGTGCGGCGGAACCGCGACGTTGGCGGTCGGAAAGCCGAGATCGTGCCCGCGGCCGGCGCCGAAGACGACCAGCCCGCGCACGCTGTACGGCTCGCCCAGCAGCCGGTCGACCGTCTCGAGGTCGGCGGCCTGGATCGCCGCGCGGACGCGAGTCGACGAGATGCGCTCGCCGTCGAGCAGCGCGTTCGGCACACCCGTCGCGACGCGACCCTGCGCGGCCAGATGCTCGCGCGCGAAGGTGACGTCGCCGGCGCGCTTGTGCCCGAAGCGGAAGTTCACCCCAACGATCATCGCCCGCGCGCCGATGCGGCGGACGAGCACGTCGTCGAGGAACTCGGCCGGGCTCAGCGAGGCGATCGAAGCGTCGAAGTCCAGCACGAAGGCTTCGAAGAAACCGGCCCGCGCGAAGGCGTTGATCCGCTCCTCGAGCGTCGCGATCAGCGGCGGCTCCTGCCCCGGCCGCAAGAACGCGGAGGGATGCTCGCGGAAGGTCAGCACCGCGCTGCGCTCGCCGGCCCGTCGCTCACGCAGCGCCTCGC
>Ga0302324_100011050_pt1 | contig 18602 bp, 20 predicted proteins | sample Palsa_T0_1_FD_201949 | JGI IMG/M metagenome (GOLD analysis project Ga0302324, IMG submission 201949) | Peat permafrost microbial communities from Stordalen Mire near Abisko, Sweden - Palsa_T0_1 | ecosystem: Environmental > Terrestrial > Soil > Palsa > Peat permafrost | place: Sweden: Abisko...
TGCATTGCTCAGACCCGGGAACCTGCTGGTGAGGCATCTTGCTTTGTATTGTAATGGCAGGAGAACTCAGTCGTTCAAGTCCCGCCTCAGGCTTGCTCAGGGCGCTTCCGGTCGGCGTTACTTGGTGTCCACAGCCGGCCAGCTGAGCTGGGCCACGGCAGGCAGAAGTTCGATCTTGACCTTGGCCACTCCGTGGAAACCCAGTGAGCTGGCGGCGGCATAGGACAGATCGACGATTCTGTCTTCGGGAACAGGCCCCCGGTCGTTCACCCGAACCACGACGGTTTTGTGGTTGCGCAGGTTGGTGACCTTAAGGAGCGATCCCAGCGGAAGGCTGCGGTGGGCGCAAGTGAGGTCGTACATGTTGTAGCTCTCACCGCTGGCGGTTGGGTGCCCCTGAAAATACTTTCCGTACCAGGAAGCATGGCCAAGTTGATACCAGTGGTGCGCGAGTTTGGGTGCCGGCGGGTTCTTCGCCGTTAGATTAGCAGCTACGTTGTTGGAGGTGGCGGCCGTTTCGGCCGACCTGGTCCCAGCGATGCCCAGGGTCAGTGCAACGGCAATTCCAGCCCAGGTAGAAATGCGAAAAGTTGAGGATTTGTGAATTGCGATAGCTCTCATAGTCCTCCTGTAAGAATTGTATGGACTTCGCAAAAGATAAGTCAAAGCGCTGCTATAGCTTACAAGCCGGTTAGCTTGCAATCTCAGAACCAACGTGGTAGGCAAATTCACCGTATTGTTACACCCCCAGATTCGTTTGGCCACAGGTTTTTCCCATCGATTTCAGCTCGGCTGCTTGGAGTCGAGATTGGCGGCCTCGGAGCGGGAGGCACCGCGTCCCAAGCCCGGAGGAAGACCACAACCTCTGCCCGGACATGATCTCTAAACTGCCGGATTATCATAAGTTAAAGGGCAACGCGCCGGGAAGCGTGGCACTCGTTGGAGAGGCATCTCGGACGGCTCCCTCCCGGAGTCAGGGTGGAACGGCAGCGATGGTACCATTTGGAGGAGAAAGTCGCACCCGGCGAGCGGCCGGTTTCGAACTCATCTTGCTCCAGGCACCAAAAGCGAATGAAAAGCAACGATTCTTCGGGTTTCAAGGCAGTTGGCTAAAATATTTTTAGTGGGTCCGAGGCTGCCAAATTGGGTTCTTTTTCCTCCACGTCGAGGCAAAATCCTGGGCAAAACCGGTGGCTCCCATGGTCGGTTGCCGCCCTGGCGCTGACCATTGCGACCCTTCTCATCGCCCATACTTATTCGATCTTTTATCAGACCTTTGACGAACCGGCTCATATTGCCTGCGGCATGGAGTGGCTGGATCGCGGCACCTACTTCTACGAAGCGCTGCACCCGCCGATAGCGCGCGCCGCCACCGCTGTTTTGCCCTATCTGCATGGATCCCGGGACCTGGGCATCGCGGATATGTGGGACGAAGGCAATGGCATTCTCGAACACGGCAGCTATGAGACGACGCTGACCCTGGCCCGTCTTGGAATCCTGCCATTCTTCTGGCTCACTTGCTGGCTGACTTGGCGCTTTATGGCACGGCGCTTTGGCGATTGGCATGCGACCGTCGCCGTCCTATTGCTGGCGTTTTGTCCAGTGGTGCTGGGCAATTCCGGGCTGGCGACGACCGACACTCCACTGATGGCCATGTTTCTATGGTCTTTGCTTGCCCTGCTTGATTTGCTTGAAGGGCCAAAATGGTCGACCGCAGTGATCGCCGGTTTGGCGGTCGGGCTGGCAACCGCGACCAAGTTCACCGAGATGCCGTTTTTCGCAGTCGGCGGTGGGACGCTGATTCTGTACTTCTGGATCAGGCGCAAGGCCTTTCCGATCCCGTGGAAGCTGTTTGGACTCGCTTTGCTGGTCGCATTTCTTGGTCTCTGGGCCGCCTATCGCTTCTCTCACGGACCAATTCTGAGGCTGGAAGCGCTGACTCCAGGGGAGCTGCAGAAACTGGCGAGGATGGCACCCTGGAAGCGGAAGATCCTCTTCTTTCCCTCCATGCCGCTGAACGAATTCTTCTTCGGGCTTCGGGAAGCCTTCTCGACCGGGGTCAAAGGCAGGCTGGCCTATGCTCTGGGCCAAACCTATACCGGAGGGCGATGGTACTTCTTCCCGCTGGCAATCCTAACCAAGACCCCAATTTCGTTGCTGGTCCTGACCGTCTTCGCGGTTGGCTGGCTGCTCCGGTCGGGCAAAGCCTGGCGGGACCGGGATTACTTGTTCCTGTTCTGTGGAATCCTGGGCCCCCTCGCGGTGGCCATTCCATCTCAAATCAATATCGGGGTACGGCACGTCTTGCCTATCTATCCGTTTCTGGCAATGTTGAGCGCCGTCGCAGCGGTGCATTTGTGGCAGGCCGGAGGCAGAAACCCCTGGCCCGCTCGGGTCGCGGTGCTGCTGCTGGTTGGCTGGAATATTGAGACCTGTCTCCGCACCTCTCCGGATTTCTTTGCGTATTTCAATGAGCCCGCCGCAAAGCACGCCAGCTATCTGCTGATCGACAGCGATCTGGACTGGGGACAGGACCTCAAGCGGCTCGATGCCAGGCTGGCCGAGTTGCACCCTGACCGGGTCTGGCTGCAGTATCATGGCACCGCCGATCCAGCTCAGTTATTTCCCCAGAACTGGAAGCCGTTGGACTCCGCTAGTCGGCCCGCGGGCTGGATTGCCATCAGCGAGAATGACTTCCGCGAGACCCCGGGGTATGGATGGCTGGCGGCGTATCCTTATGAGAGGGTCGGCCGTTCGATTCGGCTCTATCACCTCAGCCCTCCGGCTTCGAACTAGCCGTATCCAACATGAATTCCCATCAGCCAGCTACGCTCGAGCAGAATGAAGCCATCGGCAGCTCACTCCGGCGACGGCCGGTAGTTTTGTCGATCGCCGGATTCGACCCCTCCTCGGGGGCTGGCGTTACCGCAGATCTGAAGGTCTTTGCCGCCTTCGGTTTCTATGGCATGTCATGTATAACCGGGTTGACCGTGCAGTCGACGCTCGGCGTCCATGCCGTTGAGCCGATTGCGGCGTCGACAGTTGCCGCCTCGCTCCAGATGCTTTCCGAAGACGTGACTTTCTCCGGGATCAAGCTGGGAATGCTGGCTACGGCGGAGATTTGTGAAGTCGTGGCCGATTTTCTGGAAAGCGTCCCGGATATCCCGGTGGTGCTCGATCCAGTCTTGCGTTCGAGTTCAGGGCACGAGCTATTGGAACCGGCGGGGGTTCGCGTCCTGGTAGAGCGGCTGCTGCCTCGAGTTAGCTGGATTACCCCCAATTTGGATGAGCTCTCGATACTCACCGGAAGTGCGGTCGCAGCTCGCGACGAGGTTCCTGCGGCTGCGGAGAAGCTGCGGCAAATCGCAGGGGGGTTGGGCAACCACCGGTTGAGCATCTTGGTAACTGGCGGTCACCTTGATCCTCCCGACGATTACCTCCTTACTGATTTCAGCGAAATTTGCTGGATTTCCGGAGAACGGGTTGAAACGGAGGCCACCCACGGAACCGGCTGCGCACTTTCAAGCGCCTTGCTCTGCCGGACTCTCGCCGGAGACCCGGCGGCCGAGGCAGCTTCCACCTCAAAGGGTTACGTTACCGCCGCGCTGCGGGCCGCTTATCCGCTCGGCCGGGGGAAAGGGCCGATGCACCATCTCTTTGCCCTGGAAGAAAATGCGGGCAGGGCGGGCAGAACGATGTTGGCTGCGCCTTACCGTCCAGGGCGGCATCCAACTGGTTGAATTTATCTCCGAGGAGCACATCTTGTCTGATCTAACCCCTGAAGCCATTGAGAAGCTGAAACGCGCCCCTTCGATCGACGGTATTGCTGATTTGATCCTGAGGCGCTGGAGCCCGCGTGCCTTTGCCGAGCGGGAGATTCCCTCCGCAGATCTGGAGAAGCTGTTTGTCGCCGCAAGCTGGGCGGCATCCTCGTTCAATGAGCAGCCCTGGCGATTCTTCCTGGGCCGGCGCGGCGACCAGACCCACAAAAAGATCTACGACTCGCTGGTCGAGTTCAACCAGGGTTGGGCCAGGCAGGCTCCAGTGCTGGTTCTCTCCGTGGGCAAGACCGTCTTTAGCCATAACGACAGCCCCAACGCGTTTGGCTTGCACGATACCGGCGCAGCGACGGCCAACCTGGCGTTGCAGGCAACTGCCCTGGGGCTGCACACTCACTCCATGGCCGGATTCAGCAAAGAAAAGGCGCGGGCCTTGTTTGGCATTCCGCCGGAGTACGATATGGGCGCCGTCACAGCGGTGGGCTATCTGGGCGATCCATCGACCCTGCCTGAGCCATATCGAAAGGGCGAGGTCGCGCCCCGGACGCGGAAGCCGGTAGCGGAGTTCGTGTTTTCGGATTGGGCGACGCCGGCGACGTTCTGAGAAGCTGCTCCAGTCATTCTTGCCGGCCGAAACAGCACCGCTTCAGCCGTTTCCTACGCCTGGCGAGGGCCTCGCCTGCGGCGAATCGTGCTCAAATGCAACATCATGAATCCCTAAGGCTAAACTCTGCATCAGATAAATTGACAATAAGTGACTCAAGTGCGACGCTATAGGAGCACCGGGCACTTGGTAGCGGGATTTCTTTGAGGAGCGGACAAGAATTATGGGAAAAGTTATTGGAATCGATCTAGGAACGACGAATTCGGTCGTTGCCGTGATGGAGGGCGGGGAGCCGAAGGTTATCCCCAACGAAGAGGGTGGCCGGACGACTCCGTCGGTGGTTGGCTTCACCAAGAGCGGCGAACGGCTGGTAGGCCAGGTGGCAAAGCGGCAGGCAATCACCAACCCGGAAAACACGATTTATTCGATCAAGCGCTTCATGGGTCGCCGTTTCAACGAAGTCAACGATGAGATGAAGATGGTGCCCTACAAGGTCAAGCAATCGGGCGACCACGTGGTGATTGTGGCCCAGGGCAAGGAGTTCACCCCGCCCGAGATTTCGGCGATGATTCTGCAGAAACTGAAGAAAGCGGCAGAGGACTACCTGGGCAGCTCGGTAAGTGAGGCGGTCATTACCGTGCCCGCGTACTTCAATGACGCCCAGCGCCAGGCGACCAAAGACGCTGGCAAGATTGCCGGCCTGGATGTGAAGCGGATCGTGAACGAACCGACGGCCGCTGCTTTGGCCTATGGCTTGGACAAGAAGAAGGACGAGACGATCGCGGTCTACGATTTTGGTGGCGGCACTTTCGACGTGTCGATCCTCGAGGTTGGCGACGGCGTCATTGAGGTGAAATCCACCAATGGCGACACCCACCTGGGCGGCGACAATCTCGATCAACGGATCGTGGATTGGCTGATCGACGAGTTCAAGAAGGAAGAAGGACTGGATCTGCGTGCCAAGGGCAACGAAATGGCGCTGCAGCGGCTGCGGGATGCGGCTGAAAAGGCCAAGATCGAGCTGTCGACGGCGCAGGAGTCGGAGATCAACCTGCCGTTCATTACCGCCGACGCGACCGGGCCAAAGCACCTGGTCAAGAAGCTGACCCGGGCGAAGCTGGAGCAGCTGGTTGAGGACATCATTCAGCGTTCGATTGAGCCCTGCAAGAAAGCGATGACCGACGCCGGAGTCGACGCAAGCAAGATCGATGAGGTGGTGCTGGTTGGCGGGCAGACGAGAATGCCGCGCATCCAGAAGCTGGTTCAGGATTTGTTCGGCAAAGAGCCGCATAAGGGCGTCAATCCGGACGAGGTGGTGGCGATCGGCGCTGCGGTCCAGGCCGGAGTACTTGCCGGCGAGGTGAAGGACCTGCTGCTGCTCGACGTAACTCCGCTGACTCTGGCGATCGAGACGCTGGGCGGAGTGGCGACGCCGATGATCCCGCGCAACACCACGATTCCGACCAAGAAGACGGAGACGTTCTCGACCGCGGCTGACAGCCAGACCGAGGTTGAAGTTCACGTGCTGCAGGGCGAGCGCCCGATGGCTGGCCAGAACCGGACCCTGGGTAAGTTCAAGCTGGGCGGGATTCCACCAGCGGCCCGCGGGATACCGCAGATCGAAGTCACCTTCGATATCGACGCCAACGGCATCCTGAACGTGACCGCGAAAGACAATGCGACCGGCAAGGACCAGAAAATAACGATCACATCGTCTTCGGGTCTAAGCAAGGAAGAAATCGATCGCATGGCCAAAGAAGCCGATGCTCATGCCACCGAGGACAAGGAGAAGCGCGAAGAGATCGAAGCGCGGAACGGGCTCGACAACCTTGTCTACAACATCGAGAAGATGTTGAAGGAAAGTGGCGATAAGGTATCCGGAACCGACAAGAGCGATGTGGAAGCGGCACTGGCTGAAGCCAAGAAGTCGCTCGAAGGCAGCCCGAGTGCGGCGGAGTTGAATGCCGCAAGGGAGAAGCTGACCGGCACTTCGCACAAACTGGCCGAGGCGATGTACAAGGCCAATGCAGCGGGAGCAACCACTCCCACCGACGGTGCCGGGCCCGGCGCGGAACCGGCGGAGACCGCCGAAAAGAAGGACGAGGGCGTGATTGACGCTGAATACGTCGACGTTGAGGACAAGAAATAACTGCACCAAAACTGCACACGTCATCACGATTGCAATGCGGTAAGTAGCGGGGCGCGCTGAGAGAGCTAATTGTGCGCCCCGTGGCGTTTCATCAATCAAGGAGGAATCGCAATGACCGACACCATGTGGAAGTGCGAGCAGCTGAGAGCTGGCAGAGTTTACAACAAGGTGATGTTCAATACCCGGCAGGAGGCTGAGCAATTCGCGCAGCAAATGGGTAAGGTAGAGCCAGATTTGTTCTGGAACATCGAAGCAGTTCCTATCAAGGCCGTTTGGAATTAGGGTGAGGACCGACGGCCCAGGGAAGATAACCCCAGGCTATTCCGGCATAAGCTGTTCCCATAGATACTAAAAAAAGATACGATGCCGACAACACCACAACAGAAGGACTATTACGCAACCCTTGGAGTCAAGCGAACCGCGACGCCGGATGAGATTCGCAAGGCGTTTCGCAAGTTGGCGCGGAAGTACCATCCCGATGTCAATCCGAACAACAAGAAGGCCGAGGAGAAATTCAAAGAGATCTCCGAAGCCAACGATGTGCTAAGCGACGAGAAGAAGAGGAAGATCTTCGATCAGTTCGGCTTCTATTCGGACAACATCGATCCCGCAGCTGCAGAAGCGGCGGCCCGTGGAGGCTATGGCCCCGGTTCGGGCGGGCATTCGCGGGGCGGCCCACAGGAAGTGCCGTTCGACTTTGGCGGCTTTGATTTCTCCGACTTTCAGGGCCCGCCACCGGGCAGAGGCGCGACCACTCAGCAAGAGTCCTCGTCCTGGGGTGGGTTTCGCGACATCTTCTCCGGGATATTCTCCCAGGGACAAAAGCAGCGCGGCCCGCAAGCCGGCACCGATCTGGAGTACATGGTAACCGTCGACTTCTGGACCGCAGTGCGTGGAGGCACCACCCGGCTGCAAATCCAGCGGCAGGAGACCTGCCCGACCTGCAAGGGCAGAGCTTCAACCGGCTCGCCCCAGGTCTGCCCCGAGTGCAGCGGAACCGGCCAGGTCACGCAGATGGGCGGCCAGATGAAGTTCAATATTCAGTGCCCTCGCTGCGGAGGCACCGGCAAGCTACAATCCAGCTGCCCGACCTGCAATGGCCAGGGTACCGTGGCCCGCACCGAGAGCATCGACTTCCGCATCAAGCCGGGCACCCGCGATCGACAACGCATCCGGCTCGCCGGCAAAGGCAATGCGGGCACCAACGGCGGAGCAGCCGGCGACCTATACCTGATCATCAAGGCGGGAACACATCCGGTCTTTGAGCGGTCGGCGGACAACGTTCTGATCTCGATACCGGTGACCGTCGGCGAAGCCGCCCTGGGGGCAAAGATCGAGGTTCCCACCATCGACGGACGGGCGCAATTGAAGATCCCGCCGGGAACCCAGAGCGGCCAGAAACTTCGCATGCGAGAGCGCGGTGTGCCCTCGGCCGCCAATGAGGGAGTGCGCGGGGACCAGATCGTCACCGTCGACATCGTCGTGCCGCTGCTGAAAGACGAGCGCTCGAAGGAGATTCTCAGAGAGTTTGCCAGGCTGAACCCGGAAGACCCGCGCACCCCGATCTGGGGGAAGGTTTGAGCGAGAATGTACTTTCAATGGTCAGCGCTATTTGCTTTTTAATGGAAGAGTCGAGCAACTGAACGAACATGCCCACCCAACGCAAATCCAAAGGCGCCTACATGATCTCGTCGGTTGCCGAGATGTACGAGATACATCCGCAGACCCTTCGCCTCTATGAGCGCGAGGGGTTGCTGAAGCCTTCGCGGACGGAGGGCAACACCCGTCTTTACACCGACGAAGACCTGGAGCGGCTGGAGTTCATTCTCAACCTCGCGCGCGACCTTGGCGTCAACATTGCCGGCATTGCCATCATCCTGCAAATGCGGGAGCGCATGGAGGAGATGAACCGCCAGATGCAGAGTTTCGTCGATTATGTGCGCACCGAGATGCTCGAGCGGATGCAACAAGGCTTCGGGCAGGAGGCGGCGATGGTGCCGTTGCAGCGTCGAATTGTCGTAGCCCCGGATCTCCAGCCGGCGCCCCGGGCCGCTCTCAAAGGCCTGCCTACCGCGAAAGCGCGAAGTGGCAGCCCACCAACGATCAACGCCGCGCCCGGTGAACGGAATCGCTAAGCCGCGAGCAAGCGACCGCTGCCGGACGGGCTGAATTCGCTCAACTCCCCTTGCTTCCCAAACCCGGGAGGGGGGCTCGGTGGCCGGGGGTCTTGAAGTCGGGCACTCCAAGAGATACCCTTAGATGCAATACCGTTCTTGACCGTCCGCGTTGTTTTTCGCTCCTATTTCATTGTTTAGCATAGCCACCATTCCGAGAGTATTGCTTGCCGCTGGCCTCGTGGGCCTGCTGTGTTCGTCCATCTATTGCGCCCTGGTGCTGGTCGCCGCGAGCAGGTTTGCGCGTCGCAGGCGGGTGTTTGCCGGTGACGAAAGAGACTTTTTCCCATTCCTGAGCTTGCTCAAACCGTTGCACGGCGATGAATCCGGATTGGAATCCCGTCTTGAAGGCTTCTTCGAACAGGACTATCCCAGCTACGAGATTCTGTTTTGTGCTCGCGACAATGGCGACGCCGGCCTGCAACTGGCGCGCCGGGTAGCCCAACGCTATCCCCAGATCCCCGTCCAATTCCTGACCACCGGCGAGCCGGCCTACACCAATGCCAAGGTCTCTTCTCTGGAACTGATGGGTCTGGCCGCCAGGTCGGAGATCCTGGTCATCAGCGACAGCGATGTGCAGGTCGATCGCGCCTACCTGCGAGAAGTGGCCGCCCCCTTCGCCGATTCCAACGTTGGGCTGGTAACTTGTCTCTACCGCGGGGTTGCCGATGGCAAGAGCCTCTGGTCGCGGCTGGAAGCCACGGCCATGAGCGTCGAGATGGCGGCCGGCGTATTGGTCGCCGAATACATCGAGGGCATGCGCTTTGCGCTCGGCCCGACCATGGCAGTCCGTGGCGCCTGTGTTGAAGAAATCGGCGGCTTCGGCACCCTCGGACGCTATTGCGCGGATGACTTCGTGCTTGGGAACCGGATTGCCAACCATGGCCATAAAGTAGTTCTTTCCCACCACGTCATCGACCATGTGGTGCTCAACGAGGGATTTCTGCAATCGATCAAGCATCAGGTACGCTGGATGAAGAGCACCCGCTTCTCTCGCCCGAAAGGCCACCTGGGCACGGCGCTCACCTTCAGCCTGGCGTTCGGGCTGGCGATATTTGCCGCGTCGATCGCGCTCGGGGTACCCCAGCTTGGCATCGCAGCGCTGGCATGGAGCATTGTCTCCCGCATGCTGCTGGCTGCAATGGTGGGCGGCGCGGTGGTTCATGAGGGAAACCTTTGGCGTACGGTGTTTCTCTATCCTTTGCGCGACCTGATGGGTTTCTGCTTCTGGGCGGCGAGTTACGCCAGCAACAAAATTCTCTGGCGCGGCGAAATCTTTGAACTTTTGCGCGATGGCGTGATGCGCCGCTATGTACCCGAAGCCCTCGCCAATCCCATCGGCAAAGAGACTTTGCTTCCGCCCCGGCCCTAAGCTGGCTGCACCGTGTCTCTCAGATAATTTTGCGTGAAGACGGGTAACCACCGTCTATCGTTAGTCTGTTGTCAGAGGGTTGGAGGCTGAGCCGATGAAGAGGTTTCTGGTTTTGTATCGTACCGAAGGCGCGCTCGGCGGCATATCGGTATCGGAGATGTTTGCCAATACCCTGCCGGAGCAGATGGCGGCGGGCATGGCTGCCTGGCAGGCGTGGCATGAGAAAAGCGGCGGCGCAGTCGTCGACCTCCGAGCGCCTCTGGATCATTCGACGACCATAAAGGGCGGTTCGGAAAGTTCCGGCAGAAGCTCCATCACCGGCTACAGCATTCTCCAAGCGGAGTCGATGGACGAAGCAGCGGCTCGGATGAAGGAACACCCCCACTTCCGCGCACCTGGCTCTTCGGTCGAGATTCTGGAGTCTGTCTCGATGCCGGGTATGGGTTGAGCGTTGCGCTTATGCACTCACTCTCCACGGCCTACGAAGAAAGCCTGCGCGGGGCGGTCTGGATGAAGCGCTCGGCTTTGGGGTTGGTTCCGGGTGTGCAGGGCACGGGTGCGGCGGTGCTTGAGCTTCATCCTCCGGCGCTGGAAATGAAAACCTAAGCCATTCCCTTTTCCCTCTGAACGCCGCATCCAGCATCGAGCGACCACAGGACAACAGGGCAGAGGCTATCAATCCAACGGCCTATCCGTATACAGCGTCTTCCCCGCCAGATCCTGTATCTCGACGGCACGGTTTCCTAACAGCGCTTCGACGTGGTGGTGGCTATCTTCGGGGACGAAGAGGAAGTTTCTTGGGCCGGTTCCCCACATAGTCACTAAGTCGGTGTCGGTCAGGAATATCTTCGGCGCGTCAGGGTAGTAGGAGCCCCAAATCATGGTGCTGCGCCGTCCATCGACCAGCAACGCCTGCCGACTGGTATAGAAGATGACCGACGATCCGTCGGACTGATCTCCATAGAGCAGCAGGCGGCCCTGACGTCCGGCCAGGTGGTTGATGGTGTCGGCGATGGCCCGGGAAGAGAGCATCGGCTCAAAGCGCACCAGGGCAATGTGCGCGGCGACCAGGAACATGGCTGAAGTAAAGCCCACCGAGGTGGTTGCTTCCAGATGATGGCCGCGGCGGCGCAGCGTCCAGGCCAGCAGCGGACCGACGAGCAAAGTCATGAGCGCGATGACCGCCGGCTCCCGGAGCGCGGCGAAAGACGGCCCGGTCAGATCGAAGAAATGGGCCATCGACAGCGAGTAGCCGGCGACCTCGCGATGGGCAATCACTGTTCCGATGTCGGGGATGTAGGGAAGGCCGCGAGCCAGCCACAGGCCGTAGCCGAGCGCCGCCGCCGCTACCACCCCAATGCAGGCGAAGACCGCATGGCAGCGAGTGAGCCAGGCGCGGGGCGTGCCGGGATACTCCTCGCCGCGGGCCAGCGCTCCTGCGGAGAGCACCAGCAGCGGGAAGTAGGCGGGAAAGGTGTAGTACTCCTGGTTGGTCGAGAGCGAGAAGAAGACGAGGATAAAGGCGGCATAGAGGGCCAACAGCCAGTTCGTCCGGTTACGGAATTTCACCTGGGCCACATGGCTCGCGGGGTCGACGAGATGGGCCCTTTCGATATAGAAGTCGACCGTCCGCGCAGTATCCGGGCGCAACTGGCTCAGCCAGTGATGGCGGGTGCTCCAGGCACGGCTGATCAGGAGCGGAACAAAGATGCTCCAGGGGGCCAGCCATACCAGATGCAGCGACCAGTAAAGATAGCCGGGAAGTTTGTTGTAATCGTGCGGGTAGCGCTCGCCAAGAAACCGCAGCAGATGTTCGTTGATGAAGTAGAAGTAGAAGAAGCCGTGGACATTTCCCGGCGAGGGAATGTTGCCGATCGGATGGCCCTGGTCGGGATTCCGCAATCCGGCGAGGAGATGCCAGGGCGCGGCAATGGCGAGAAACAGAAGTATTCCGGTAAAGGGGCGAAGTTCGCGCCAGCGACGCCACAATCCAGTGAGGATGAGGTAAGGGACCGCCGCGGCGAGGAAGAAGACCGGCGTGACCAGCCCTTTGGTCAGCAGACCCAGGGCGAGGGCGATCCACATGCCGTAGATTTTCGCCGGGCTGTGGTCTTCAAGGCCGGTGAGCAGGCAATAGAGCGCAAGCGCGGTCAGGAGGGTGAGTAGCGCTTCGGGGATATACACCCGGGTAAACAGGAATGCCCCGACGCAGGTCAGCATCCCCAGGGCAGCATAAAATCCGGCGCGATCGCCGAAGGCGCGCCGCGCCCACGCCCAGGCCAGCACCGCGCATCCGAGCATGGCGAGGGCCATGGGCAGGTGGGTCGCAAAGACGTTGTACCCGAAAAGGCGGTAATCGATGGCGACGATCCAGTACGGAAGCGGTGCCTTCTCAAGGTAGCGGATGCCGTTGATCTGAAAGGTGACCCAATCGCCGGAGACCGCGATATGGCGAGCTACCTGAGCATGGGCGGCATCGGCATCGTCCAGCAGCGAAGGGGTGAAAAGCGCGGCAAAGTGGACGGCCAGGAATATCGCCGTCAACAGTATCCACACCCGAACACTCGACAATTGCGAAACCATCTGCTCCGACGGCGCGACCGACGTCCGGCGGACCGTGAGTCGTCCGTTGGTCAGATGCTTGGGAATTCGCGGGGTCATACAAAATGACTGCTAGCAGAATACCAGTCGAACGACCGCGATCTGAGCCCCGAGTGCGGCTACTGCACCTGCCCTTGCGGCCGCAATCTGCGCAGCTCGAGCGCACACGCAACGGCGTTGAGCGCAGACAGCTTCAGGTTGTCCGCCGCAGCCCATAGCCAGAACCGCTGGCCGCTCTCATCGCCGCGCACCCTGACCATGATGTCCTCTTCGCCGGCGGTGCTCAGGTTGCTCGGAGCATCATCATCCCCCAGCACAACATCGACATGCTCGCCAGTCAGAGCGGCCTCTATTTCTTCGAGCGACACTGGCTGCTCCAGCTCCACTCCCAGCGAGATTCCATAACCATGGAAGACCGGCGCATGGATCAGCTGGACGTTAACCTCCGGCAGCTTTCCACCGGAGAGCAGAGCATAATGGCGTCGAATTCGCGCCTCAGTCCCGGGCAGATCCACCTTCGCCTCTTCTCCCAGCACTGGCACCAGATTGAAAGCCACCTGAGCATCGTAGGTTTCCTTGGGCAAGCTCTGAAACGAGAGCAGGCTGATGGTCTGTTGATGCAGCTCGTCCATGGCTGCGCGGCCATGCTCGGTCGCCGGCTCCAGCACCGTTGCCCAGGCGCTCGATACTGCCCCGACCTTTTTGACCCTCAGCAAGAGCAACGCCAGCGCCACCGCGGCGGGATGCGCGGGCACGATCGCCGGAGTCTTCAGATCGGGATTGGCCTTTCCCGAGGAATGCCCATTCAGCTCTTCCCTCACCCACGGCGAGCGAACCAAAACGTCCGGCTCGGCTTCGAGCGCATAGGTCAGGTCGAGTATGCTGGCGCCTGCCCGAGCCGCGCTCCTCCAATGCTTCAGAGTGCTGGCTTGGTCGCCCGCGAAAAACACAAAATCCGCCCGGTCGAAAGAACGCGGGTCGACCATCTGGACGACGGTCACTTCATCGCCGACTGCCTCGATCTTTCCCAGCGAACTCGCATCGTCCAGCAGCACAAAATCCGCCGCCGCAAATGCCGATTCGCCCAGCGCCTCATTCAATTCCTTGCCGCGCAGAGACCCGGCGCCGACAATCGCTACTCGATAGTTTTCTGTCATACATCTCGATTCGAAAGATAAAAATGTGACCCATCCGAAAAGCTAGGCGGTGACCGCCGGCTTTCGCCGCCTCGACCACGAGTAGGCGGCGCGTGAAAAAATACCCGAGCACATATAGAAGACCGCCATCAGCAACAGCAGGACCTGGGAGAAGATGACCAGCGCGTAGACGGCCGCGCCGAGCAAAATCAAGAGCCGGAAGGGATGGCGGTTAAAGAGGTTGATCTCCTTGCCGCTCCAGAACCGCCAGGTGCTGACCATGAGAAAGCCGATCAAGCCTACCAACACCATCCACAACACCGACATCCACCAGACTGCAAGCGGCTCGCCGCGGAAGAAGTGGACCACCGCCGCGATCATTCCCGCAGACGCTGGGATCGGCATGCCGACAAAGTATTTTCTATCCGGTCGCCCCGGGTTCAATGCCACCGGGGTATGGCTAATATTAAATCGCGCCAGCCGCGCTGCGCCGCAGATCAGAAACAGGAAGCAAATGAACGCGCCTACCTGGATCAGCCGCTGCTGCATGAGCGGGTCAAGCACCATCGCGAGCGATCGGAATCCCCAGCTAAAGGCCAGGATGCTAGGGGCAACGCCAAACGTGACTACGTCGGCCAGGGAATCGAGTTCTTTGCCGAAATCGCTGGTCGTATTGGTCATGCGCGCGATGCGCCCATCGATTGCGTCAAATGGAATCGCAAACCCAATCGCCAGCGCAGCGTAGTTGAAATGCTGCGGAGCGAGGGCCGAACCCTCCAGACTCTGGGTGATTGCGTAGTAGCCGGCGGCGATGTTTCCCGCGGTGAAGACGGACGGCAGAATGAACAAGCCGCGTCTCCGCTGGCGGGGGTTCAAATTCGCGCCCCGGCAGCTGAGACCGCTTCTCCGGCAGCGGGATGCAGGGGAATGACCGTGGCCAGCACCGACGCACCGCCTTTGACCCGGTCGCCTTTCTTCACTGCCACCTTGGCACCGCCGGGCAGCAGCACGTCCACCCGGGAACCAAACTTGATCAGTCCGACGCGCTCGCCGCGCTCCACCCGGTCGCCTACCCGCTTGGTGAAGACGATGCGTCTGGCCAGCAACCCGGCAATCTGCTTGAACGCCACCTCAAATCCGTCACCCTCGACCACCACCGTGTTTTGCTCGTTCTTGTCGGCCGAATCCGGATTCATCGCGTTCACGAATAGCCCCTTTTCGTAGCGAACTTCGCGAACCACCCCAGCCAACGGCGACCGGTTCACATGGACGTCGAAGACGCTCAGGAAAACGCTCAATTTTATCCTGTCGCCCAACGCCGTCGACACTCGGTTCACGCTGGTCACCACTCCGTCGGCGGGAGAGACGATCTGCCCGATGCCGGCAGGAATTGCGCGTTCCGGATCGCGAAAGAACCACAGGAAAAACGCCGCCAGCAGAATCGGGACGACCCCCCAGCCCCAGCTCCCCGTCAACCATACCAACGCCAGGGCGACAGTCAGAAGACCTAAACTATAGAAATATCCATCACGTACCATGCAGTTTCGCCACAGCCTTTTAACTCTATTATAGGTCGGCGCTCCGCATGGACTGCATTCAGGAATGCGGTCTGAAACCGAAACATCGAGAGGGACACCGCGACGATAACCTGGGCGTCTCGCCGCGGTCGCCTCGTTCTCGTGAGAAGAGAAATGAAACTAATTGAATTGGAGCGGACGATGACCCACAATCTCGTCCTTCACTCGAAGTTTCAGCTTTTTCAGCCGAACTTCTTCCATCTGGTCTTCGGCTGACAAATAGGGAGCCTGCAGCAGGCCCTCGAGCCTCTCAGAATAACGGCGATGCTCCTCCTGCAGTTGATGCAATGCTATTTCGTCTTGCGTTCCGGCGGTTTCTACCTTCATGCAACACCTCTTTCCTCTAAGAGGATGAAAGTAACACCACCGTCGCTCATCTTCAAGATGCTATGAAGGAAAACTTTCCACAGGTTATACCTCTGATCACAATTTGACGCTCATCAAGACAGCATCCTCGTCGGGATTTCGATAATATGACCGCCGCCGCCCGGTTTTGGCAAAACCGGCCCTCTGGTAAAGACGAATTGCCGCAGAGTTCGACGCCCTCACCTCCAGCTCCAGCCGATCGGCTCCATGCAGTTTTGCCGCATCGATCACGGACCCAAGCAGCGCCCTGCCAATTCCCCGTCCGCGCATATTCCTCGGCACAGCGATGGACTCCAACTCCGCTTCAGCTCCGCCGCTCGCAATCACATAGCGAGCCACCGCGAATCCTGCAAAAGCCTGATTCCAATGAGCTACCAGGCCGACACGTCGCAGAGCGGAGTCACCCCGGTTCTCGAAACAAGAGAGATAGTCACCCGCCGCCCAATGTGGCGTACCTTCGCTTGACCGGTCCAGAGCCACCACCGCATCCACGTCCGAAGCCGTCATCGCACGAATCTGAGGCCGACGAATCTGGAGCGGCTCGGGGGCGTTCATTCCGGAGGAACAGCCTCGCCCGCCCGGATCGCCGCACGCTCGGCAATGCGGGCCAGCATCTCCGTCTCGGAACGTCGCAGATAGTTGGCATCCAGGGTAGCAACATCGTCGAAAGCCGCCCGGCGGAAGCGTTCCGATCCAACCGCCAGGGCGTCGATTGCTGTGGGGGGCGCAACTAGTTCTGGCCGTTGAGACGGCAAAGCCGAAAACACTTGCGCTTCGCAGACAACCACAGGCAGTCCCGAATTGGCCGCCGAACCCTCCAACCCATCGCGGGTAAGCAAAGCTTCACCCTCTTGAACCCAGTCGGAGGCGTTCTGAAAACGATAGACACCCACAAAGAATTCCCCGCGACCAGCATCGAGAACTGCGATTGCGCCGTCCCCTGAAGCCTTCCGAGCCAGCAATTCGAGCCTGGATACCGCCATCAGCGGAATCTCCAGTACCTCCGCCAGCCCTTTTGCAGCGCTGACCCCGATCCGAATCCCGGTGAAACTGCCGGGTCCATGCACGACGACTATCCCGGTGAGTTGGTCCGGGGAAATGCCCGCCTCGTCGAGTATCTCGGCTATGGCCGCGATCAGCCGCTCGGAGAAAGTCTTCCCGCTCAATTCGCGGAACCATGATTCCGAGGGTTGGGGATGGAGCGAATCCGGGATCGGAGCCAGAGCGACTCCGCCCAAAACTCCACAAGTGTCTATCGCCAGCAGCATCAGATTAAACGTCCGCAATCGAATCCTGGCAGATCTCCACCAGGACGCCGCCCGCGCTCGCCGGGTGAATGAAGAAATAAAGGTGGCCGCCCGCGCCGATCTGCAGGTCTTCGGAAATCAGTCGCACGCCTCTGGCTTTCAGCAATTCGAGCGTTCCAGAGATATCGTCGACATGCAGCGCAATGTGATGTAATCCCTCGCCGCGCTTCGCCAGGAAACGTCCCACCGGCGAATCTTCGTTGGTCGCCTCCAGCAGTTCAATCCGGCTCTCCCCGACCGGAATCATCGCCGTGCGTACCTGCTCCTCGGGCACCTCTTCTTCGTGAACGATTTTCAAGCCCAGCGCCTCGTAGAATCCTCGAGCCGCTGCGATGCTTTTCACGGCAATGCCTAAATGATCGATGGTTGCCAATTTTCCTCCTGCGGGTGTTCTTAGAGCTTAAATCGGGCAATCAATTTCGGCATCGCAACATATGGGTTCTCAACCCCGCCGGCTACCCTGGTCGCCAACTCCGCCAATTCTTCCTCGCCCAGACCGGCTTGCTGTATCTGCCGCAGTAACTCCTGCCGGACGATCTCCAGGATGCGTTCCCGCCATTGCCCGGCCCGCCTCTGTTGCCGACGTCCCTCACAAGCCAGCCAGGACTGAAAGTGAGAAATTGCGGCGGCTAACTCGGCTGTCCCCTGCCCTATTGAAGCCACGGTGCGGACCACCGGAACCGCCCATCCCGGATCACGGCCATGCCCCAGTCCCATCATCGCCGCCAGTTCTGTTTCGAGCCGATCGGCGCCCTGATGATCGCTTTTGTTGATGACAAAAATGTCGGCAATCTCGAGGATCCCGGCCTTGATGCTCTGCACGTCGTCGCCCATCCCGGGTACGAGAACGACAATGGTCACATCCGCCAGTCGGACGATATCCACCTCATCCTGTCCGACCCCAACTGTCTCAATCAGGATGACCTCTTTGCCGCTAGCTTCAATGACCGAGGCGACATCGGAGGTGGTCCGGGCCAGCCCGCCGAGAGCGCCGCGGGTGGCCATGCTGCGCGCATAGAATCCCGGATCGCCAGAAAATCCCTGAAACCGGATCCGGTCGCCCAGGATCGCCCCTCCGCTGAACGGGCTGGTCGGATCCACGGCAATCACGCCGACCGTCTTGCCGGCCTCGCGAAAATGCCGCCCCAGCCGATCGACCAGAGTGGACTTTCCGGCGCCCGGGGAACCGGTGATCCCGATTCGCAGAGCCCGACCGGTGAATGGAAAACAGGCCGCGAGGAGATCACCTGCTTGGGGAGACTGCGATTCCACCAGCGAAATGGCCCGCGCCAAAGCGCGAATGTCCCCGGCCCGAAGCCGCTCCGCAAGCTGTTGAACCGAATCGCTCATCAGCAGCGATCATATCGCCAACAAGTGGTCTGCCACGCGGCGCCTGGCCGCAGCCGCTGTCAGCAACCGAACAGCTCCAGAGCGTCGGAAACCTAGTAAGGCTCCTCCACCCCCTGGGATCGCCGTCATAATTCAGAGTGCCAACCGGGCCACTCGAAGTGCGAATCATGGCCACGGCCACTGCCGA
>Ga0302324_100011051_pt1 | contig 18591 bp, 14 predicted proteins | sample Palsa_T0_1_FD_201949 | JGI IMG/M metagenome (GOLD analysis project Ga0302324, IMG submission 201949) | Peat permafrost microbial communities from Stordalen Mire near Abisko, Sweden - Palsa_T0_1 | ecosystem: Environmental > Terrestrial > Soil > Palsa > Peat permafrost | place: Sweden: Abisko...
AGGGGCCTAGCTGTACTTCTTCCTTCAGACTCCCGGTGAACAGGGTGCCCAGCAGGCTCTCGTGCACAAAATCCTGTTCCAGGGCCAGCTCTCCCTTGGCGTGCAGCACCGCCATCTTGGCCGAGGTGCCGGTGCCACATGGGGAACGATCGAGACTTGCCGTCCAGGTCTCGGGACGATCCCAGGCGAAAGCACCTGTGGACACCACCACAGCGTTCTTCCGGTGAGCGTGTGGGTGGGTCGCCGGCGCGGAGAGCTGCGAGATCGAGACGCTGCCGATGGCCGGGTTCTCCGGATGACTCACCTCCAACTGCTCGCGCGCCGCTGCCTTCAGCATTTCGCCCACTTTCATGATCTGGTGTTCTTCTCCCGCGGTGAGCGTAAGGCCAAATTGCGCTGCGTCCGCAATTACGTAGAACATGCCCCCATACGCAACATCCACCGTTACCTTGCCGAATTCGGGGAGGGTGATGGCGGCGTCGAGGTGAGTGGCAAAGGAGGCCACGTTGCGGAATGTGACTTTTTTTGCCTTTCCGTTCGCAACCTCGGCCCGCACCCGCACCAGACCCGCCGGAGTATCGAGTGTCAACTCGGTGATGGGTTCGCGCACCGGCACCATGCCGGTCTCGATCAGCACCGTGACCGCGCAGATGGTGTTGGAGCCGGACATGGCGGGGTATTCCGTTTGCTCCATGATGATGAGGCCGGCATCGGCCGCGGGATCGCACGGGGGCACGATCAGGTTGCAGCAAAGGGCAGGGTAACCACGCGGCTCGCGGAGCATCCGCTTGCGCAGACCGTCAGCATGGGTCTCGAGGTAGAGCTTTTTTTCGAAGATGGTGGCGCCTGGCACGTGCGGCACTCCGCCCACAATTACGCGGCCGGGTTCTCCGGCGGCGTGCGCATCTACGGCTACGATCATGTTCGAGAGCTGCATCGGGCGCCTTTACTCCTCCCTTAGCACTTGCAAGGGCTTCTGGCCCAGGATGCGGAAGCTCGTCGCCCAGCCGGTCGCGGTGGCGAGAATGGCCGTCCCGACCAGGGCCACAGCCGTCGCCAGCCACTGCACGTGAAACGGCACATCCAGCCGGTGCAGCAGAACCCGCGAGAGGAGGTTGGCGAAGATCACGCCGACCAGCCCTGCCAGCAGGCCCAGCACAATAAACTCCACGCTAAAGACGGCGGCAATGTGGTTGCGCTTCGCGCCCAGCGTCTTCAGCACCACCACTTCACGGATTCTTCGGAACTGGGTGCTGGCGATGCTCGAGGCCAGAATGACGGCGCCGGCAAGAATGGAAAACGCTGCCAGGAAGCGAACCACCAGGGTGATCTGCTGCACCACGCCCTGCACGGTCTCGATCACATCCGCGATGTTGATCACGGTCACGGTTGGGTAGCGGTTGAAGAGTGCCCGCTGCAGGGCGCCTACCTGGCGCGGATCCACGTGCACCGCACCGTACCAAATCACCGGCAGCCCGGCCAACGCCTTGGGCGTGAGAATGAATTCGCTGCGCGAATAAACGTGCTGGCCATTGTGACGAATAATTGCGACTACCGTGGCCGGGATGGTTCTTCCGTTCGAAGCCAGAATCAGTTGGGAGCCGAGGCGCAAATGCAGCCGGTCGGCGATATGATCGGTTACCACCAGCGATTGGCCATCATCTTTGTCCCACCAGGTTCCCTGCACCAGCGTGGACCCGGCCGGCAGCGCGCTCGACCAGGTTAGGGTTACGGTCTGCAACAGGCGCCGGGGGAAATTCTTCAGCTTGAGCGATTCCGCGGGCGTGCCATCCACCGAGATGAGCCTTCCCGAGACTACCGGCAGTGTCTCCAGATCCCCCTGGACTTCAGGCTCGTGTGCCAACAACTGCTTCACTCCAGCCAGTTCCCTGTTGCTGATGTCGATCAGAAAAATGTTGGGCAGGTTCATCGCCGACGTCAGCTTCATCTCCTCAATCACGCCATGCTGCATGAGGAAAACGGTCAGGATCAACATGACGCCCATGCCGAGTGCAGCCAGCACGGCCGCGGATTGATTGCCCGGCCGATACAGGTTCGCGAGGCCATGCCGAAGCCACGACCGAAGATGCAGCCGGGTGCGGGCCAGAAAGGCACGCAGCACCCGAAGGGTCAGCGCCGCTACTCCGAGGATCACCAGCAGCAGCGCACACAAGGCTCCTGCGAACCAGCGGCCAACTACGATCGAGTCGGAGAGCGCGGCGGCTATGCCTCCCAACCCTAGGAGGATGACCACGGCGATGATCCATTGGGCTCTGTTTTCAATCAATCGCGCCCACAGGCTTCGCTTTGTCTCCGGCTCCTCCACCATTCTGCGCAGCACCAGGTTCGGCCTTACGGTGCGGATCTGCAGGAGTGGCGGCAAGCAGAAGAGGACTGTGGTGAGAATGCCGGTGGCGAGCCCCGCCAGCGCAGAGTGCCAGGGAAGACGAAGATCCAGGCGCAGGGGCAGGAACTTGCCTAACAAGGTGGGGAAAACCCACTCCACCCCCAGCCCGCAGACCACGCCGATCAGCCCCCCCACCAGGCCCAGCAGGACGGTTTGAAACAGGTAGATGCGCAAGATATCGGAGGAGCGGGCGCCGATCGACTTCATGATGGCGAGCACCTCGACGCGCTGCTGCAGGTGAGCACGCATCGCCATCGCTACCCCAATCGCGCCTAGCACCATGGCGACCAGGCAAATCAGGCTGAGCAAGCCGGTGGAGCGCTTGAGGCCGTCGGTCAACGCAGGATTGCTCTCCCGGAAGTCGGTGACCTGGGCATCGGGTAAGATCCGCTCCAGGCGGGCGCGCACGGCGGTGATGCTGCCGCTCTGAGGTGAAAGCTTGAACAGGAAGCGCTCGCCGGAGCGGCTGCCCCGCTGCAGCAGGCCGCTCTTCTGGAGGGCGCTGTAGGTCATCATCACCCGCGGCCCCAGCCCCATACCCGAGCTCATGCGGTCCGGCTCGCGCACCAGGATTGCGGCGATGCGGAAGGTGGAGTCGCCGATCTTGAGGTTCGCGCCCACCTGGGTGTGCAGGCGGATGAGCAGGTCTTCCGCCACCACCACGGTTGCATCGGTCAGGACCTGGCGCAGGTCTCCTGCCGGCTGCAGATCGACGGCGCCGTAGAAAGGGTACTTTTGCGGATCGACTGCTTTAAGGGAAACCAGCAGCGGCACCGGATCGCCGGGCGACGACACCATGGAAATTGTCTCCGCAACTTGGGTCCGCTGAATACCGTGCGAGGCTAATCCATCTAACTGCTGCTGCTCTTCGTTTGTAGGTTGGCGGAACATGCGGGCTGAGAGATCCGCGGCCATGATGGTTCGCGCTTCTCCCAGCAGGGTCGTCTGAAAAGAGTCACTGAAGCCGCGCACCCCGGTGAGTGCGGCCACTCCGATGGCGACCGACATAATTACGAATAGGAACTTCGTCCGCGACGCCTGCAATTCGCGCCAGGCGACTTTCGCGGCCGAGCTCCAGGTGAGTGAAGGTTTTTGTGTGGCCGCCATATCAAGCCCGCTCCTGCATGGTGTCTTCTACGATGGCGCCATCGCGTAGAACCACCCGGCGATCGGCGTGTACGGCTACTTGCGCGTCGTGAGTCACCAGGACCAGCGTTGCGCCGCTGGCGCGATTTCGGGAGAGCAGTAGATCGAGCACATGCGAACCGTTTGCTGAATCGAGGTTGCCGGTAGGTTCATCGGCGAAGATAATCGGCGGTTGCAGCACAAAGGCGCGGGCCAGGGCTACGCGCTGCTGCTCCCCTCCGGAAAGCTGGATGGGATAGTGGTGCATGCGATCGGCAAGGCCCACGCTGCGCAGCAGGTCGGCGGCCGCGGCGCGCCCATCGCCGGAGCCGTTCAGTTCGTGAGGCAGGAGTACGTTTTCCAAAGCTGTCAGCGTTGGTATCAATTGAAAGGACTGGAAGACAAAGCCCAATTTGCGGCCCCGCACTTCTGCCAGTTTGTCTTCCGGGAGACGGCTGATCTCGGCACCATCGATGAAAACTTCACCCGAGGTGGGGGAGTCCAATCCGGCTAACAGGCCCAGGAGCGTGCTCTTGCCGCTTCCGGACGCTCCCATGATGGCGACGAATTGCCCGGCGGGGATAAGCAGATTAATGTCTTTAAGGATCTCGATGGTCCGATTCCCATTTCGAATCGACTTTTTCAGGCGACGAACTTCAATCATTTATGAGATCCCTCTGCTTCGCACACACAACTTCCCTGTGTTTCTCTCCCTGCCTCGGCATCGCACCCACATCTCGCAAAAAACGCGAGATATGGGCCACCCCCTATTGCTTCGCCCGTAAAGAGTGGTTGGTCTTGGTAAAGTTAGCCTGTGAGCTACCGAAGCCTGGTCTTGTTGTGCCTTACCGGCCTGCTGTTCGCCGGATGCCGATCGAAGCCCCCTGAACCCGCTCCCGAATCCGCGACGCCTGCCCCGGCCACCGAACCGGCACCCGACGGAAGGCCGGCGATCGTCGCTTTCGGTGACAGCCTCACAGCTGGTTACGGGGCCGACCCCGGCAACAGCTATCCCGACTTCCTGGAGAAAGACCTGAACCAAGCCGGCTATCGGTACCAGGTCATCAACCAAGGCGTCAGTGGAAACACCACCAAAGACGGGGTCGATCGCCTGCAGGAGGTGTTGAGTCTGAAGCCGGTGGCGGTGATCGTGGCCTTTGGCGGTAATGATGGACTCCGCGGCTTGCCTATCGCCACCACGCGGGAGAACCTCGATCGCATCGTGTCCACTCTGCTGCACTCCGGAACCAAGGTCGTCTTGGGCGGCATCACCCTGCCCCCGAACTACGGCCCCGATTACATTCAGCAATTCAACCAGAGCTATGCCCTGCTGGCGGCCAAGTATCACCTGCCGCTGCTGCCGTTCCTGCTGCAAGACGTATATGGCGTCGATGGCGCAATGCAGACGGACGGTATCCACGCCACAGACCAAGGCAATGCCCAAGTGGCAAAAAATCTCCTCCCGTTGCTGGTTCCCCTGCTGCGGAAAGCGCAGCATTAACCCAGAACCACAATGGGTTGAAACAGCGTGCCGGCAACGCGGCGCACGATGGCTACCAGATCGCGCTGGCCGGCGAAGACTTTCGCTAGAGGCGCAGTGGAGTATTCGGGAAGATTCACCACGTTGCCGTTTCTCAGGCGGCCGGCAACCCACAGGTCGGCCGTGGTGGCCGGCAGATCGGGCAGGAGCGTTCGGGGGTGAGGCAGTCGCTGCTCCAGGGTACCCGCTGCCGTTTGCGCCCCCACCTCCTCGAGCGTAAGCGCCTGGTCGAGCGTAAAAGGCCCGGCCGCCATGCGCCGCAATCGCGCCAAGTGGGCTCCGCAGCCCAATAGCTGCCCCAGCTCGTGGGCCACCGAGCGCACATAGCCTCCGGACGAGATGCGTATCGTAAACTCCGCGTACTCGCCTGCCCGTTCGCCGATCACAAACTCGTCGATGCTCACGGGCACCGGCTTCAACACCACGCTCTCACCGCGGCGTGCCGCCTTGTAAGCCCGTTTGCCGTCTACTTTTTTGGCTGAGAAGGGCGGCGGAGTCTGCTCTACCTCGCCGCGAAATAAATCCGCCGCTGACTGGATCTCCGCGTCCGAGGGAAGCCGGCCGTTTTCCGGGCTGGCCGGAACTCCCTCTGCGTCGTAGGTGTCAGTGGCAAACCCGAAGCGGATTGCGCCGGTGTAGGTCTTGGGCAGCGGCCCGAAGAATTGCGCCAAGCGCGTATACTTTCCCAGCAACATGGGTAGAACGCCGGTGGCCATGGGATCGAGCGTTCCCAGGTGCCCGACGGTGGACTCACCGGTTGCGCGGCGCACCCGAGACACCACATCGTGAGACGTCATCCCGCTCGGCTTGTCGATCACCAGGAGCCCATTCACACCTTCTACTATAGAGCCCCGGCGACTAGAGGTTGCTGTGCCCGCGCTGCACCAGCGAGAGGAACTCCGCCCTCGTGTTCTGCTTCTGGAAGACTCCCACCATGGCCGAGGTCACGGTCGAAGAGTTTTGCTTTTCGACGCCGCGCATCATCATGCAGAGGTGCCGGGCCTCGATCACTACCCCCACTCCCTGGGGCTGGATCGCATCTTGAATGGCATCGGCGATTTGCCGCGTCAACCGCTCCTGGACCTGCAAACGCCGCGCAAAAATGTCGACCAGGCGAGCGATCTTGCTCAGCCCGATGACCTTTCCTTTCGGGATATAGGCAACGTGGACCTTGCCGAAGAAAGGCAGCATGTGATGCTCGCACAGCGAGAAAACTTCGATGTCACGGACGATGACCATTTCGTCGTAGTCCACATCGAAGAGCGCGTCGCGGAGAATCTTTTCCGGGTCTTCCTGGTAGCCCTTGGTGAGGAACGACATGGCCTTCGCCGTCCGCTCGGGCGTCTTCAGCAGGCCATCGCGATTGGGGTCTTCCCCCAACCGGGTGAGCAATTCCGTGTAAAGGTCTGCGGTGGAGAATCCACTCAATCCCCGGGCCGCCGGGGGCTTACGTACGACTGCTGGGTGTGCCATGCTTTCCCTTTCCGGCATACTCAAAAAAGTTGTTACGCGTCTCCTCCACCCTTACTCGTTCAAGATCAGCGTGCACAAAGTGCTCCGCCAGCAGATTGTGAATGGCGATACATAAATTCTCAGTGGTGGGCACCTCATTCGTGAAGCGCTCATCAAAGTTCAGATTGGTGTGATCAAAGCGGTCGATCACCACTTTTTTGACGCAATTATCCAGGTCGGCCAGGTTGCATACCATTCCGGTAACTGGATCTACCTGGCCCCCGACGGTCACCTCCACCACATAGTTGTGGCCGTGGCCGTGGGGATTGCTGCACTTGCCGTAGACCTCGCGATTTTTCTCGTCGCTGTAGGCCTCGGAGTAGAGCCGATGGGAAGCGCTCAATATGTATCGACGCGACAGGTAGGCCCTCATGCTTCACCGTAGTAATCGGAGAAGAGATCCGGCATCTCGTATACACGGATGCGGTGCAGCTTGGCGCCCTCGATGTGGTTCTCCAACCGCTTCCAGATGGCAATGGCAAGATTCTCGGTGGTGGGAATTACGTCCTTGAATTCCGGAACTTCCAAATTGAGGTGACGATGATCGTAGACATCCACCACTCGGGCGTTGATCACATCTTTCAGCTCTTTCAGGTCGACCACGAAGCCCGAAATTGGATCTACTTCCCCTTCTACCGTTACTTCCAGGGTGTAGTTGTGGCCATGCCCGTTCCGATTCGCACACTTGCCGAAAAGACGCAGGTTTTCCTGAGGCGAGAGCTGCTCGGACCAGTAGTAATGAGAAGAAGAAAACTCAGCCTTTCGCGTGAGCAGAATCATAGGTTTATGACCAGATTGTATCGGCAACGACATGCCTTTGTTTTGATGCGATGCCGGGTCTATCTTCTTCATTATTTGGAACTTGTATATTCGACGGGGTTTATGCCCGTGGTTTCGCAGTGGAGTACTCCCGGCCCTTCCATTCGACCTTACTGCGCACCGTATGCTGCCACCAGCTGGCTGCCAGCAGGCCGCAGAACAGGGGCAAAGCAAACACAGACAGGGCGCAGTCGACGGGGGGAAAGTTGGATTTCGCGGTCCGGGCGTAGAACCTCCACAGCACCCTCAGCCAGACGGCTGCCAGAGCGTAGCGCGGCACCGGCAGGGCGAGGAAATGCCATACCAGCAGCGGCAAGCCAACGATGAGGAGCAGATCGAGCAATTTCCATCCCGCCATCATAAGGGGCAGCGCGAACAGCCGGGCCAGGTTCTTGGTCCAACCCTCGATCATGGAGCGAAAAGTGCGATACATGCGTGTACTCACCGCGTCGGGTGCATAGCGGAAGCGGATGGGATACTTGCGCCTTTTCAAGAGAAAGGCGAGGTCCACATCCTCCAAGAGAGAGCCGGCTACCGCGGAGTGGCCCCCCACGTGAAAATAGGCAGCGCGCTCGACGAGCAGGAATTGGCCATTCGCGGCCGCCAGCCGTGACGAGGGATCGGAGACTTTCGCCGGTGGGTACGCCAGCGCGAGCTCAGAGAAGATTAACGGCATCAGGGCTCGCTGCCAGAAGCCGGTCACCAGCTGGCGGGGCGAGTAGGAGAGCATGGCCACCTGGGCGTGCTGTGCCTCATGGAGGGCTCGAGCCAGGTTGCCGGCCATGTGGATGGTGTCCGCATCGGTGAAGAGAAGCCATTCCCCCCGCGACTTGCCAGCCGCGGTCCAAACCGCGTTGGCCTTCCCGGTCCAGCCCGGCTTGAGCGGGTTGGGATCGAGCAGAGTCACACCCGGCAAGCCGAGCGCGATGGAGCGCGTCTCGTCGGTCGAGCCGTCATCCACCACCAGTAGTTCCCAGTCGGCCGCCAAGGCAAAGCCTGGTTCCGATTGGGCCAGCAGGGACTCGAGACATGGCCGGAGAACATCGGCCTCATTGCGGGCGGGAACGATGACGGTGAGACGCATCTTGATCGAGTCTTTATGATAGAAGGCGTGAGCGGATGGATTGGTTCTCTTGTGGTTTTGTTTTCGGTGCTGTTGGCTGCGGGATGCGATCGTGGGGACCATCCGACGCAGATCGGCCGCCGGGCGCCCGATTTTACCGTGGCCGAGGGTAGCCGGAGTTTGCAACTGAACAGGTACCGCGGCAAGGTGGTGGTGCTCAATTTTTGGGCCAGCTGGTGTGCTCCCTGTATTGAGGAGATTCCCTCGCTTAACCAGCTGCAGCAGGAGATGCCGCAGCTAGTGGTGGTGGGAGTGGACGTGGATGAGGATCCCGCTGCCTACCACCAATTTCTGGCCGAGCATCGGGTCGACTTCACTACCATTCGCGATGCAGAGCGACGGGTTAATGTTCTTTACGGAACGCTTCGTTTTCCGGAGAGCTACGTCATCGATCGCGACGGGCGGATTCGCAGAAAGTTCATCAGCGCCCAGGATTGGACGTCGCCGGAGATTCTGGATTATCTTGCGCATTTGTAGAGGCACGGGGGCGTGCAGAGTTTCGACCCGGAGGCGTGGCGGACAATAGACATCCCACCCACATCTCGCGAAAAACGCGAGATATGGGCCACCCCCTATTAATTACTCGACAGGTTCGGTCACGGCTTGAAATGTTCAGGGAGAAACGTTAGAGGCCAGCCTCGAGGGTCGCGGCGGTAAACAGGCCCTTGGCCGGTTGTTGCTGGAGCCTGGGATCTCGATCGGTGCCGATGTACTCTCCTAGAAAATCCAGTAAGACTTTTACTTTGGGAGTGAGCCTTGCCGCCCCGGAAAACAGTGCGCAGAGAGTGAGAGTCTTGGGACTCCATAGGGGTAAGACGGGCGTTAGCTTTTTGAGCATATCGGGCGCCTTGCCCATGTAAAGCGGCAGGATAGCGATGCCGAGCCCTCTGACGGCGAGCTCTAAATGGACCGCGGGATCGCTGACAACCACTCTGAACACGAGATTCGGCGTAGCGGTTTTCGATCCCTTACTCAGCCTCCACACTCCCGACCCGATGCAGCTGTGCGCAGTGAGTTCTTCGGGAGTGGACGGGTTACCAAACGCGGAAAGGTAAGCGGGGCTTGCAAACAGTCCTCGCTTCGTGCCCGGATAAGGCCGAACTCGGCGAATGGAATCTTTGGGAGCCCTCACCTTGAAGAAGACATCCACTTCCTCCCGCGGCTCCTGATCCCATCCCGAGGCATACGGCTCTATTTCGACCCGCAGCTCCGGGTAGCGAGTCAGAAATTCCGTGAGCAGCGGCGCAATGATGGAACGAGCCATGGTGATCGGGCAAACCACTTTGATGAGCCCGCGCGGCAGTTCGCGATGGCTGTCCAGCAAGTCGCTTCCATCTCTTAAGGTGCGCAAGGCCCGCTTGCAGGTCTGCAGGTACTCCTTGCCGAAGTCAGTCATGACGAGGCCACGGGGACCTCGTTGTACCAGCAGCACGTCCAGGTGCTTCTCCAGCCGGGTTAGTGCGCGGCTTACGGTTGAGGTGGGGAGGTTCAGTGCCCTGGCGGCGGCCGTCAAGGTACCTTCCTGGCCAATCGCCACAAAAGTACGGACATCATTGAGATCGGGTATCTCCACAGGGCCCTCCAGCTTGCTCGAGTATTGCATAGCGGCAACTTAGGGTTGCGTTGAAGAATGACTCGATGAAGTCACGGCAGGCGTCCGATAGACAGGAAGACCAAGGAGACGACATGAGAGTTCTGGTAACAGACACGGCGTTTAGAGTCTGTACCCTGTCAAAATGAAGTCCCGGAGGGACGGCTGAACTTAGCCCAGCACGCAGTGCTGGATACCGTGTGCGAAGTATCAGATCGATATTCTTGGACCATTGCCTGGCTGATTTTATTTCACTGAGGGGCTGTCGTCGGCTTTCAGATCGCCCAGCGCATATTGAATCCCAGCCCGAAGGTGTTCCAGCATCGGCGTCATGGCATATACCCGGTCGCTGTGGCCATGTCCTTCGTAGAACACTCGGCCTTTGCCCTCACGGCGAATATAGCTCAAGGCATAATCGCCATCGCTTCGCGGATGCGCTTCCTTAGCCTTATCCTCAGCGCTCATCTTGTCGTAGTCGATGCTGGTCAAAACATGCACGTTCTTGCGGGAGAAGGATTCCTGCACGAACGTATAGGTCTCGTCGTGGATCTCGAAATCCTTGCCATGGAACATGGCCGTCAAAGGACTGTTGGGATCATCGATCTTGACATAAATCAGCTGCGGATCGGGCCAGTGAAATTTGAAGTAACCGCCAATCAACTTGTTGAACTCGGGCCATTGCTGAACAGGTTTCGACTCCACGCCTGTAAGGCGCGCGTTCGGGGGCGGCAACAAGGAATGGAAGTTCGCCACAAAATCGGCACGGGTGACCTTGCCCGTACTGCCTGTGTCCAGCTTCCGGAACCAATCGTCGGCAAGGGCTGTCCACTCCTGCCGGCTGACGGTGTCGTCACTATCTTTATCCGCTGCCGTGACCAGCCGGGCGGCTAGATTCAACGCCGCTGAATTCATAGCGGGCGTGCCGTTTTTTACGGCAGCTTCACTCGCCAGGCAATCGGTGTGGTAGGAGTCTGACGCCGCGTGGATGCCGGCAATCCCTTTCCCACCTCTGACGAAGTCGAGAAGCGCCGCGCGCCGCGCGGCCGTCACCGACGGATCCGGATCGTCAAGAAAGCAGGCGGTGGTGCTGTCCAGGAAAATGGCGTCATATTTTTTGAGGTTGCCGGCGTTGATGTCCGCCGCGTCGTAACTTATCGTCGTGGACCATAAACCGCCCTGGTTTCCCAACGCTTCCACCGTTTTCGCAGCCAGGGGGATGGAAGCATGCACGAAACCACCTGCACCCGTATGCGCCATCACCAGCACCCTACGCTCATGCATTGGCTTGGCACCCGGGGTAGTGGGCAAGGCTGCCATCATGGCGTCCACGGCCGCTTGCGGTGCGGGAAATGGGGTCGAATTACCCGCGGGGTTGAAAGTGCCGGATTGCCCAGGCTTGACCGCCGGCGGCGCAGGCAGCACTTTGCTGATTCCCGCCGTAATCTCGGGCTGGGTCAGGGTCCCGCTATGAGAGGTGTTCCAGGCGGTAAACCAGGAGTTGAAGCCAGACTCCAGCTCGGACCGTGTGAGCGTCCCATCGTTATCTTTGTCGAGGGCCGTGAACAGCGCCTGCGCATTGCGCGCACCGTCTGGTCCCTGCGCCCGTAAGCTTGCGATGCCAGTTGCGAGCAGCACAGCAGCGCCAGCCCAGATGCATGTGGTTACAATGAACCGAGTTTGTCTCATAAAATCCGCCGGAATGAGTCTATCGCGGATGCGGCCATTCCGGTTACCGAACTGTTGTTTCTCGTTGCAGCAAAAGGGAATTCTCCTTCAATGAGGCGCGCCGCCACGCCGATAGAAAAACCAGGGTTCGTTGCTCAAGGAAAAGAATTTCCGGTTGGGTTCACGCGAAGTGCCGGAAGTCACTCTTTCTGAATTGCCTGCTCATGACAGTTGTCCATCGGAGAAAGCTCGGGTTGGGCCTTACGCTTCTCGGATTTCTCCTGGGAGCTTTCGCCGGGCTCCGGCTCGGACGCAGCATGCTGCTTAGAACGGCCAAGGAGGATCTGTCCGATTATGCTCAACAACTCAGTCGCAATGCGGACGCACTGAGGGGAGAGTTGAGCGTGAGCCTGGACGAACTCAACTTGCCCCGTTTCCCGGTATGCTCCAATCCCGACCTGTGGTCGTTGCAAACGCGGACCTTTCGGTCCAGTCAGTTGAAGGATATTGGGCGCACCCACAATGGAATCCTTTACTGCTCAGCGGTTCTTGGCCGGCTGAAAAAACCCTACGTTGAAGGTATACCGACCGTGGTGATGGCCGACGGAACGCACGTGTATGCCGACGTCGCCCTGGTACTTGCTTCCATGGGAGGGGACCATGGCACGGTAGTCGAATGGGGTGATCTTGATGCTGTTCTCAGCCCGAATGCATTTGACCATTGGAATCGGCCACACGTCAGCTACTCGGTCGTCGCTGTTGATGGCAAAACCAATCATTTGGCTAGAGTCGCGGGAGCCGCCCTCAGTCCGCAGACGTCCTCGCAGGTGCTCGCGCACGGTTCTGCGATTCTTGGCGGAAGGATCTACCGCGGTCATTGCACAGACCGGAACCAGATTTGTGCGGTGACCTCAGAGAGCCTGGCGGACGTGTGGGGCTCCTCGAGAAGTACGCAAATTGCCTACTCGGCTATGGGGGGCTTTGCGGGTCTTAACCTCGGCCTCTTGGGCGCTCTTATTTACCTGCGAGCCAGCGGCCTTTCCCACCAATTGCACAGCGCGATCCGGAGAAGCTCTCCTTCTCTTCGCCTGGTTTATGAGCCGATCATGGACAGCCGGACGTATCGAACCGTGGGTGCAGAGGCCTTGCTTCGATGGACCGACCGGACGGGCGCATCGATCCCTGCGGATGTGTTTGTCCGCATGGCTGAAGAGAAAGGCTTCATTGATGAACTCACCGCCTTCGTGGTGCGGCGCGCCATACGGGAAACGGGAGACTTGCTGCGCGAGCATTCGACCTTTATGCTCAGCATCAACATTGCGGCCTCTGACATGAATGGGCATCAACTCTTAGGTATCCTTGAAAAAGAGGTGCGTCGGGCCAATATCTTTCCGTGGCAGATTGGACTTGAGTTGACCGAGCGTTGTGCGGCGGATCTGGTCGTTGCACGCTCGGCGATACGGCGACTGCGGGAGGCCGGTTACAAGGTTCTCATCGACGATTTCGGTACAGGCTTTTCCAGCCTTTCCTATATTGATCAACTGGCGGTGAATGCTATCAAGATCGACCGCTCGTTCACCCGAACGGTAGGAACCGATGCGGTCACGGCCCCGCTCCTGCCGCAGATGATTGCCATGGCTGAGTCGTTGGGAGTCGAAGTGATCGTGGAGGGTGTGGAAACCGAGGTGCAAAAGAAATTTCTCTCCGCCAATGAGAAATCACTCCGTCTGCAGGGATGGTACTTCAGCGAGCCGCTGAGCGCCGACGGCCTCAGTTCGTTTCTGCATAAGAATGACGCGCTGAGCGAGGCGCTCCAGCGAACTCCGACCTTACAGTACCGGCAGGAAGCGGCTGTTTTCATTGCTCCCCACGCTCCACAGGCTTAGGAGCCCCGGGCGGCGCCAGACGAGGCCGCTCCCATGGTATCGTTACTGCGGGCTCGTCGAAGAACCCAATTTGCGCAGCCTGTAATACTAATTCGTCCATGGATAGGAGAAGCGTGATGGGATTTTTAGAAGAAGCCGAAAAGATTGCCGGGGCGGTGATTGCTGTAGAGGGTGTGAAAAAGGTTGATCCGAACGCATCGATCTTTACGGAAGGTGCGGCTGCTTTCGCTGGTTATGAAGGCGCGGGCGCCATCGCGGAGCATCTGGAAAACAAGGAAGAGACGGACAAAGGCTAAAGCGGGTGGGTAGTCCCCCGGGGTTCCCCCCTTCCCCGGGTTTCCAATGCTTTCGTCAGCAACGGGTTTCCGTCTACTGCTTTCTGTAGGGGCTGGTGAAAAATAAGGTTTCAGCGGCTAAAGCCGGACCTGTTTTCGACGGTTTTCGTATGGCCTGAACAGGTTGCGGAAAAACTCCTGCTTTGTATCAGGGCCCGACTTCAGTCGGGCCGTAAGCCGCCGAAAAGATGTGGGCTTTAGCCCCTGAGGCTTTCATCCCGGCCCGGGCAAAGGGCGCAGGGGCTAAAGCCCATCATTTTTCTAAGCATCTACGGCACAAAACATGAGTTTTCCGCGGCATGTAAAGCCGCAGTTGGGCTGAATACGGCGTGGTGTACCCCACTCAAGCCAAAACCAGGCTTGAATGGGCCACCATCCGGTTCTTGTCCACTGTAAGGCGGAGGCTTAGTAGTTTTTGAAGCGAAACGAGATTCCTGCGGCCAGGCGCAAATCATGCTGTGTATTGCTGGCGGCGTTGGGCAAGGTCGAGCGGACGTAGTCCGCTTCCACGATGCGAATACCGATGGTCTTATGGAGAGTGCGGTCCACGCCGCCGCCGACCTGGAACACAAAGGAACTGGCGGCGCCGGCAACGCCGGCCGAAGACGGAACCACGGTATTGAAGGCGTGAACGCCCCCAATCAGCCCCTCTCCAAAGATGCGAAATCCGCCGTTCTGACCAACATCGTGGCCAAACCAGTTCGAGCGTTGATAGGTGTAGCGGGGCCCCATCATGAAGGAAACCTTGTCCAGATCCACTCCAGGCAGAACGCCGGAAGCGTGACCGCCCGTCAGGTTGGCAGCCACCCCCAGGCCGCGATAGAAGGTAACCGCCGCATTCATGCCGGCACCCTCCAACCAGAAACATCCGCACGGCGTTGAGGCAATTTTGGCTCGCTCCGCCACATAGGTGATCGCGACGTCGATCGTGGCGGGAGACGGTTTGACTGTACGTTGTTGCGCCAGCCCCGCCAGGCTGCTGAACGCTCCCAGGAGAAACACGGTATGACGAAAGGTTCCGGGCATGATCATTCCTTCGGTTACTGGACAATGAGGGTTACGGTGGTGGAGCGCGAAATTGTACCCGCGGTTGCGGTGACCACTACGGAATAAGTTTGTTGGGGGTTGGCAAAAAATCCGCTGCTGTTTGAGCCGCAACCACCCAGTCCTGCAGTAGCCGCCACAGCTGCCGCGCAGACTAAGAACACGGAGAAGGTTCGGCTCAATCGCCGGCCGGTGCGGCGCAACCTTCGTAAGAAGGGCAACAAGAGAACACCCCAAGCAACCGTAGGTATGCGATGGTTAGTGGGCTTGCCGGGGTGCAGGCTCGCTGTCGTCGATGGAAGCTGGACGCTCAAAGTCACATTCGTTAGAGGAGATCCGGCGGGGACAACCTGCGGTGAAACGGTCGCTGTGGCGCCCGGAGGAAGGCCGCTCACAGTCAGAGTCACCGGAACCGGGAAAGTAACTCCGCTGATAGGACCAAGAGCCAAGGTATAAGTGGCGGTTCCTCCGGGAACTACGGTTTGCGTGGGGGTGCTGCCAGATGCGCTGCCTCCAGAGGAACCGGTCAGGCTGAAGTCCTGAACCACTTGGGCCACGGCGCTGCTGGTAACGGAAGCGAAATTCGCATCCCCACTGTAGACCGCGGTAATACTATGCGTGCCCACCGCCAGACCGGAGGTCGTGAACGAAGCCGTAGCTTGTGAGAGACTCACTGTGCCCAAGAGTGCTGTGCCGTCGTAGAAACTGATCGTCCCCGTGGGCGCACCGGAGGAAGACGAGATACCTGCCGTAAACGTAACCGCGGTTGTCACCAGAACAGTATTCAGGCTGCTGTTCAAGCCGATGGATGGGGTTGCCTGACCGACGGTCAGAGAAGCAGTCTTGCTGGCCGCGGAGTACGTCGTGGTGTCCGTCGGGGTGAAGGTCGCCGTCAGGATATAGCTGCCGGCGGCTAGGACGCTTGCACTGGTCACCGTCGTGGCGCTTCCACCAGCGAGAATGGCGGTGTAGGTGAAGTTTCCTGGGATGGCCGTGGTTCTGTTGGCCGCGGTTGCATTCAGAATTCCGCTGAGCGACGTGCCATAGGTGATCCCGCTGGCTGCAGGAGTCCAGCTGATGGTGGGGGTCGCCTGACCGACGGTGAGAGAAACCGTTTTGATGGCGACAGCGTACGTCGTGTTGTCCGTCGGGGTGAAGGTCGCCGTCAGGATATAGCTGCCGGCGGCTAGGACGCTTGCACTGGTCACCGTCGTGGCGCTTCCCCCGGGGAGAGTGGCCGTATAGACGAAGGTTCCGGGGAGTGCCGTGCTTCCGTTGGTCGCTGTTGCATCCAGAATCCCGTTGAGCGAAGCGCCATAAGCGATCGCGGTGGCTGCAGGACTCCAGCTGATGGTGGGAGCGATCTGACCGGCGCTGACCTGAATTATGGTGGGCGTGGAGACGGCAAGATAGTTGCTGTCTCCGCTGTAGGTAACGTTGAGGGTATACGCGCCGGTGGTGAGTGTGCCCGGAATCGAAATGGAAGCGGTCGAGCTGCTGTTGCCTGCAGTCAGCGCCGGGGTTCCCGATGCAACCGATGTCCCCGATGCGTTGAGGAGGGTATAGCTGAGGGTTCCCGAGGGCGGCTGGAGGTTAGTGGAACCGGTCAATGTGACCACGACGGAGGCGGTCTGGCCGAGGGTTACCGTCACCGGCTGCACAGGTGGCCCGGCGATCGTGACCGATGCCTTGCTGAGGGCTGCGGTCGCCGAGTTGCTGCTGGTCTGGAATGAGTTGCTGACGCCGGCATATGCGGCGGTAATGGTATGGGTGCCGATACCGCTGAGGCGCACTCCGGTCAACGTCGCGGCGCCGCCGCTCAGGCCGACAGGAGAGCCGCCGTTCAAGGACGTGATGGTGGATCCCACAAGGTCAGTAAAGGTCACCTGGCCCGTGGGAATGGTAGACGTGTGGCCCGTTGCGGTGTCCGACACAGTCGCAGTGACGTTAACTGTCTGGCCGTTGGTAAGCGAATTCGGAGTGATGGTTACCGCAGTGGATGTGGTGTCGGCCGTAATGATTCCGGTACCGCTGACCGAGACCTGCTGGGTGCTACTTGGAACGTTAAGAGTGTTATTGGTCACAGTAATGCCTGCACTCAGGTTGCCTGCCGACTGTGGTGTGAAATTCACCGCAACGTCGCAATGGGTGCCGGCTGCGAGGGAAAGGGATGCGGTACAAGGATTGGTGTCGCTCGAATAGTTAGAGAAGTTCGCTGTGTAAGTGGGATTGGTGGCAAAAACCAGAGGCTGATCTCCCAGGTTGGTTACGGTTGCTGTCTTTGCCGCACTTGTTGCCCCTGTAGCTGTGCTTGGAAACGTCAGCACGCTGCCTGAAACGTTGGAGAACAAGACGCGATTGTTACCCGAGTCCGGAATATACAGGTTCCCGAACGGGTCCACCGTGATTCCAAAGGGGGAGCCCAACGTAGTCGGACTGGGAAGGCTGTTAATTGCCAACACCGACGCCACGCCTGCCGTGGTGATTTCCACGATGCGGTTGTTGCCTCCATCGGCAACGTAGAGATTGCCCATGCCATCGGCAGTGACGCCTTCAGGCCGGCTGAAGGTAATCCCGGTCGGAGTCAGCAGCGATGCCGCTCCGGCTGCCGTCACCTTAATGACGCGACTGGGATCGGCGCTGCCGGCGTACCCGTCTGGGATATAGATGTTTCCCATGGAGTCGACGGCGACACCGGTGATTCCTTCTGCAGAGGTGGTGTAACCTTTCGTCGCGATCACCGTCCCAACGCCGCTGGAAGTCGATCCGGCCACTAAGAGGCACGAGACTTCAACGACACGGCCGTTCCCGTAGTCCGAGATGTACAGATTGCCTGCAGCGTCGAAGGCCAGCCCCGTAGGCAATGCCAACCCGGTGGCCAGGCCAATGATGTTCAATACGGATGCAACACTGCCCGGCGTGATCACGATGATGCGGTTATTATTATGGTCGCTGATGAACAGATTGCCGGCGCCATCGATGGCCACGCCTGTAACTTCTGAATTGAAGGTATAACCGCTGGGGGACACCACGGATGCCGTGCCTCCCCCAGCGGGAATCTTGACCAGATTGCCTCCGTCGTTGGCGTCATAAATGTTTCCCGCGCCATCCAGAGCAATTTGGAAGGGAAAAGACAGGGGCACGCCTCCGGTGCTTACTACGGTTCCGGTATTCGGAGCTAACGCCGCCACCGGAGCATCGGCGAACCCATACAGCGGAACAGTGATGATCGGGGAATTGTTTTCGTCATAAAGCACCACAGCGCCGTGTCGCAGACCGGGCGCCGTCGGCAGAAACTGAACCTGGATGGTGCAGCCGAGGTAATCGCTCGTACTGCTGCAGTTTGTGTTGGAGCCCGTCACCACGGTGAAATCCTGATTCTGCGCCCCGGAGGTGAAGACATGGAAAGGCGTCGCCGTACTGAAATTGACTAATGGGACAAAGGGCAGCGTCAGAGTCACTGCCGTGGACACACCCAGCGGGACATGACCAAACCCGACAGCCGAACCATTCAACGACGATGTACCTGAGGGCCAATTGGTGG
>Ga0302324_100011054_pt1 | contig 18585 bp, 18 predicted proteins | sample Palsa_T0_1_FD_201949 | JGI IMG/M metagenome (GOLD analysis project Ga0302324, IMG submission 201949) | Peat permafrost microbial communities from Stordalen Mire near Abisko, Sweden - Palsa_T0_1 | ecosystem: Environmental > Terrestrial > Soil > Palsa > Peat permafrost | place: Sweden: Abisko...
GAAGTTCACGCCCCCCATAAGACGCTCCATACGCGATGCAGCCGCCAACGATGTTGCCTCCCGCGCGCATCGAGCTAGATCCACCGAAGGAGAATCCCGTTGAACATCCACCCTGAATTGAAGTCCATAAAAGGTCATGCGCTGCCGACGAATCGCTGGTTGCTGGCGGGAATGCAGCACTTTCTGTCTGCAGTGAACTCGATACATCGGCGCAAGTTCAAGCCGCTCATCACCCGAGCCAAGATCTCAAGCACCGATAATTACCTTGTTCCTATTTTGATCATACGGCCCGAGAATTTGCGGTCGCCTGCTCCCGCGTTGGTGTACTACCACGGCGGCGCCTTCGTCATGAAGCCCGCACCCCAGCATTTTGAGAATGCACTGTGCTACGCCCGTGAGGCGGATTGCCTCGTGATTTTTGTCGAGTACCGGCTGGCGCCCAAATATCCGTTTCCAGCAGGCTTCAATGACTGCCACGCGGCGCTGCGTTGGGCAATCTCGAATGCGGAGACGCTGGGCATCGACAAGGGGCGCCTCGTCGTGGGTGGCGATAGCGCGGGGGGCGGCCTCGCTGCGGGGGTGGCACAACGAGCCTGGCAGGAAGACGGCATTTCGCTGCGCGGCCAATTGCTGATTTATCCGTGCGTCGACCTAGCCTGCAATCGGCCCTCATTCGCCGCTTACGTCGACGTGCCACCCTTCAAGGCAGCATCGACTGTGTCGATCGCGGAAACCTATCTCGGACGCCCGGTTTCCGCCGGAATCCCGCGTTACGCCTCGCCCATCAACGGCGATGTCTCCAGCCTCGCGCCGGCGTACGTCGAAACGCCGGAGTTCGATCTTTTGCACGACCAAGGCGCAGATTACGCCCGCGCATTGAAGGACAAAGGCGTCGAGGTGGACTTGAACGAGATCAAGGGCGGCGTTCATGGCTTCGATCTGCTGGCCGCAAGCAGCAGCGTTGCGAAGGAGGCGATGCTGCGGCGAATTCAGTTCCTGCGCAGAGTCTTTGGGTCGTAAGTCTTTCTTTGGGTCGTAAGCCTTTCTTTGGCTCGTAATTTTTAAGGATGGGTGTCATGCCGCGGGAGCAGGTCGTCGATCGACGCCCACGATACGCTCGACTTCATCCAGACATGCATCTCCGGTGTCGGTACGTCGCCCTCATCGATTACGCCGAGTGGTACGCCGCGATACGCAGGTACATTGGCAGGCTCGTACCAAAGCGGAGAACCGCACGTGCTACAAAAGGCCCGAAGTCCGCCTCCCGAATCGAACCTGGTAACACCCGAATCGGCGCCGGTCACGACCAGATGACTCGCCTGAACCAATCCCCACGCGGCGTAGGCCGTGCCGGAAAATTTCCTGCACGTGGCGCAGTGGCAGTACCTAGCAGAACGGATGATTCCGTGAATCTCGAAAGAGACCTTCCCACATATGCAGCTCCCTTTCGGCATCTCGCGGTCCTTTCAGAGCGCCCAATGGGCATCGCCATGAATGTACACTGTGAGACATGGCTTAAGGAGCCGGCGTGCATTAATCTGCAAGCGCAATTGCGGGAGGGACGGTATGCATCAGCGCAGTCGCTTGATGGCGGGTGTATGTGTGGTTGCCGTCATGCTGGTGCCGGCGCAATCGCAGGCGCAATGGAAGACGCGCTGGGAGTACGAAGGACCAAAAGGTCCCGACCATTGGGGCGAGCTCGATCCGGACTATGCCGCCTGCAATCGGGGCCGGGCACAGTCGCCTATCGATATTCGGAACCCGGAGAAGGCTGATCTTCCCGCCTTGCGCTTCGAATCCAAAAGCGCGCCGCTTAAGTTCATGGTCAACAATGGTCACACGATCCGCGTGAATTATCATGACTCGCCGGGAAGCGGCGACTTGATGATCGTCGGCGATGAACGCTACCAGCTGACGCAATTTCATTTTCACCAGCCGAGCGAAGAGCGCGTTCACGGCAAGCTCTACGACATGGTAATTCATCTGATGTACCAAACCCCCGAGGGCAAGGTTGCCGGGGTCGCAGTGCTTTTGCAGGCCGGCGCCGCAAACAGCACCATCCAGCAGCTTTGGGACCATATGCCGACGACCGAGAGCAGGGTACTGGCGGATTTCTCTCACGAGGAGCAGGCAATTGCCGGCGTCGAAATCAATCCCGCCGGGCTTTTGCCGGAAAATTTAGGCTATTACACATACTCAGGGTCCGTGACGGCACCGCCGTGTACCGAGGGGGTCGTTTGGTTTGTGCTCAAAACCCCGGTCGATATCTCCCGAAAGCAGATTAACGCATTCGCCAAGCTGTATCCGCACGACGTCCGCGCGGTCCAGCCGCTCAACGGCCGCATCGTCAAGGAAACTCGATAGGGGAATCGCCATGCGGCTCATTCGGTACCGACCTACTTCACCGCTAGGCGCGTTTGTCGAGTGCTTCTGGTGGTCGCAGCGCGACGAACCGCAGCCCTATGGGGAACGCATGCTGCCGTCGGCGGGTGCACAATTGATTATCGCGCTGCACGACACCCCCATTGTCTGCCGACCGGCAACATCAACGGCGCATCCTCTGGTTTGGTCGCGCGGGATCGTCCACGGACCACAATGGAATTTTTACGAGTCAGGCACGAAGCCTGCTGGCTCGGTTGTGGGAGTCTCCTTTCGTCCGGGCGCTGCCGGCGCAATTCTCGGCGCGCCAATTACGGAGCTCACTGACCGCCACGTGCCGATCGATGCGTTTTGGGGATCTCGCGGCGAGGCATTACGCGAGCAATTGCTGGCATCTCACAGCCCCGCAGCTGCTTTCCGCATTTTGGAGGAAGAGTTAATAGCGCGCCTCCGTCGCCCGCTGCTGATTCACCCTGCCATTGCACACACCTTGGCGCTCCATCAAAACACCGGACCAACCTGCCGCGTCGCCGACATGCAACGGGCCGCCGGATACAGCCCCAGGCATTTCAATGCGCTTTTCCGTGCGGCAGTTGGATTGACCCCGAAGCACTTCTATCGCGTGAAACGCTTCACGGAAGTTCTGCGCAGTCTTGCGAAAGGGAATATTGCGAGACTGGCGGATCTTGCCGCTTCGACCGGCTATGCGGATCAGGCGCATATGACTCGGGAGTTCCGCGAGTTCGCCGGTGTCACGCCCACACAGTATCGGCCGAGAGGCCCCGACAGCATTTTGCATCAACGAATCCACGGCCCGGATTTCCGCCCGCTGAAATCCAGGTAAGAAATATTCAAGACCGCTTCGCCATCATCGCGAACAATAGGCTACGCGTCGCTGAATTGGCCGGCGCCCCTGGATCCAACGTTTCGAATATGGAGACTACAATGGCCGACATTCATGAGCTCTACCCTTATCTGCGAGTGCACAGCACGGCTGAGGCAATCGACTTCTATTCGCGCGCCTTTGGCGCTACAGAGCTGTTTCGCTTGACGGAGCCCAGCGGCCGAATCGGTCACGCGGAGATCAAAATCGGCCCCGCGACGCTTATGCTGTCCGACGAATATCCGGAAAACGGCATTCGCGGACCAAAGTCCCTCGGTGGGACCACTTTCTCGATTCACCTGCACGTCGCTGACGTGGACAGCACTTTCGAGCAAGCTGTTGCCGCCGGAGCGAGCGTCGTTCGGCCACTTCAGAACCAATTCTATGGCGAACGATCCGGTACCGTGCGCGACCCTTTTGGCCACGAATGGCTGATCGGCGGTCATTTGGAGACGGTGACCCCGGAAGAGATGCAGCGTCGCTATACGGCGATGTTCGAGAAGGGATAATCTCGCGTCGGTCACATACCGATCCTGAACCCGGTACCGATGGCGTCGTCCATGTCCAATGAACCAGATTTTCCACTCGGATTCTTCGACCGACAGGATGAGGACGATGACGCGGACTTCTATGCGCAGCCACGCTTTGTCGTGCACATCGATGCGCCGACGATTGCTGCGCTGACGCAGGCTTATCGAGAGCTATTGCCGCCGGGGGGCGCCATCCTCGACCTGATGTCCTCCTGGGTATCTCATCTTCCCGACGAGATGGCATTCGCACAGGTCGCCGGGCTCGGCATGAACAGACTCGAGCTCGAGCGCAATCCGCGGCTGACGCAGCATGCCGTGCAGGACCTGAACCGGCAGCCCGAGCTGCCGTTCGCGGACGCGAGCTTCGATGCCGTCGTCAACGCAGTCTCGCTCCAATACCTGACGCAGCCCGTGGCGGTGTTTCGGTCCTGCGCGCGGGTGCTGCGCCCGGGAGGCGTGCACATGATCGCACTGTCGCATCGGTGCTTCCCGACTAAGGCGATCCGGGCCTGGCATGCCCTCCCGGCTGTGCGGCGGCTGCAGGTGGTGCGCTCCTATTTCGAGCGGGCGGGCGGCTATGAAACGCCCTCGATATGGGACCGCTCGCCGATGGACGCCGACCCACTCTGGATCGTCTGGGCTCGGCGCGCCGATTCTATGTAGCGCCGGGCCAGCTACTCCCGTCCTGTGTCCTTCCTGCGTCTTTTTTGCGCCGCGCGGGCGATCCGGCCAAATTGAGATTGCTCCCGGCGGAGAATCCAGGGCGGAGTTGCGGCTCGCTCTGCTTCGCGGGATAGCTTCAAATAATTCTCCAGCCGACGGGGATCGAGCCTGCCGTCTTGCAGCGCGCCGCGTACCGCGCATGCCGTTTCACGCCGGTGACTACAATCCCTGAAGCGGCATTCGGCGGCCAGCGACTCAATATCAACGAAGGTACGACCAAGACCCCGTTGAACTGCACCAATCTTCAGCTCGCGCATTCCGGGCGTGTCGATCAACCAGACGCCACAGGGCGCTCGAAACAAATGCCGAGCCGTGGTGGTGTGACGGCCCTTCTCGTCATCTTGCCGGATTTGCTGGGTCTGCTGTTGGTTCGCGCCAAGCAACGAATTGATCAACGTCGATTTACCTACTCCCGAGGACCCGACGAACGCCACGGTTTGCGCATCTCCCAACCAGGGTCCTGCCGACGCGAGCGAAGCATCCGCGTCCGTGGCGTTTATCGTGATCACCGGTACATCCTTCGAAGCGCGCTGAGCTGCCGCGATGTAGCCTTCGGGATCCGCACAAGTATCCACCTTGCTCAGCACGATGACGGGATTTACCCGGGCTTCGTACGCGATGGCCAAATAACGCTCGAGGCGAGACGGATTGAAATCAGCGTTGCAGGATGTCACAACGAACAGCGTATCCACGTTCGCGGCGATGGACTGAGGTCCCGGTTCGGTACCCGCCGCCATCCGCGCGATAAGTGATTGCCGCTCCAGTATCCGCGCGACTTGAGACGTCTCATTTCGAACGAAGACCCAGTCGCCAACGGTGATACTCGGCGTGGCGCAGTCAGCCTGCAGACGTTGCGACAAAGTTACACAGTGCTCTCCGGATTCGGCCAGCACTGTGATGAGGCTGCGCTGCACGACCGCCACCCGCGCAGGGAAGCCTTCGAACAAGTCCTCCAGGGTCAATTGCTGTGAATAGAACGGCCGCCAGCCGAGCTGTGCGAGCGAATTTGTTTCTTTAGACATTTCTGAAACCTGCGATTCATAAAACGGCACCGCGGCGCCCCATGGTGAGGGGGCCGAACGTGGGCTGGTTTCAGCGGAACGTGACGACGCGGGGCAGGCGCGAACCGCCCACCGTGCGCGGCGAAAGCAAACTTAAGCGCTAGCCGATTGGCGGCGTGGCTGATCCAAGTGCGCAGCTGATCCAGCCGAGATTCGTGTTTTGAGCAATCATAGTTCTCTCGACCTCGCGCGTAGTGGAGGGAACGAACCTCAGAGCCTACCTCGCGTCCCGCTCCATGGCAACCGCGCGGCCCCTATCGCGGCTACGCGCCACCACCGACCTCTGGTGAAAGACGGCCTTTTCACCTGCGTATGATTCGGCGGGCGCCAGATTGCCGCCGCGAAGGAATAGGCTATTATCCGGGTGTTCAAGAACAGGCCCTAAGGCCGAAGTCGCAGCTCGTTGCCCGGAAAATCACGCGCGAAGGGATTCCACCATGCAAAAACAAGAACAGGTCATTTCCGATTTCACGGCGGCAAGCAGCGACAAAGATGTCGCAATGCGCAGGATAGTCGCAGCGAGCGCAATCGGTACAACCATTGAATGGTATGACTTTCTGATCTACTCCACCGCGGCCTCGTTGGTCTTGAACAAGATTTTTTTCCCAACCTACGACCCATTGACGGGCAAGCTGCTGTCGATCGCTACCATAGGCGTGGGATTTTTCGTGCGACCCCTGGGTGCCATCATATTGAGTCATTTCGGCGATCGGATGGGGCGTAAATCGATGCTGGTCCTGACATTGGTGGGCATGGGAGTTGGCACCATGCTGATCGGATTGCTGCCCACCTATGCAACCATTGGCGTGGCCGCGCCGATTTTGCTGGTCGCATGCCGCTTGGTCCAGGGCATTGCGGTGGGCGGAGAGTGGGGCGGCGCCGTGTTGATGGTAATCGAGCACTCGCCGCCACTCCGTCGTGGCTTCTATGGCAGCGTCGTGCAAATCGGGTTCCCGCTCGGTATGGCCATCGGCACCGCATCATTCTTCGCGCTGGGGAGGCTGGACGACGCGCAGTTCACGAACTGGGGTTGGCGGCTGCCATTCCTCGCCAGCGCGGTGCTGGTCATAGTCGGGACTTTCATTCGCCTGCGTGTCGAAGAAACCCCGGACTTCAAGCGCAATGTGCGCGAAGGAAAAATCGTGCGTTTTCCGGTTCTCGACACCATCCTTCGGCATCCGAAGGACTTGTGCATCGGACTTGGCGCGCGAATCACGGAGGTCTCCTGGATCTACGTGATCACGATTTTCGGCCTGAGCTATGCCGTGACGAACATGGCTCTTTCACGCACCCTCGTTCTCGGAGCGATCGCGCTCGGCGCCGCGGTCGAGCTGATTACGATTCCGTTGTGCGGCGCGCTCTCCGATCGAATCGGACGACGGTCGGTCTATCTGCTCGGTTGCCTGGCTGCGATCGCTTTGTCATTTCCGATCTTCTGGGCGATCGAGACACGCGACCCCTTGACCGTCGTTCTGGGGTTTGTAATCGGCATGTCCCTGGGACACGGCATCATGTATGGAGTTCAGGCAAGTTTCTTGAGCGAAATGTTTCCCTCCAATCTTCGCTACAGCGGCGCATCCTTGGGTTATCAACTCGCTGCGCCTATCGGGGGCGGGCTGGTACCCGTAATCGCTGCGGCGATCGTCGGCCGAAATCATGGCGCCACCTGGCCAGTGTCGATTCTGATGATCGCCCTTGCACTGGTCACGGTCGTCGCAGTCTTGTACGCGAAGGAAACGGCGCCGGCGATGGCGCACATCCGCGCTCGAACAAGCAACTGAGGAATCGCGGAGCACCTACCGCGCAGTGGCCTCGATCTTGTCGTTCCACCAGCCTCCGCCCAATGCGGTCAGGAGACTTGCGCTGTCGGTGAACTGCTGTACTCGAGCACTGACATAGCTGAGCCGCGCCTGTGCATAGGCGCGTTCCGCCGCGATCAAGTTCAACACCGTGGTCGTGCCGACCGAGTAGCTTTTCTGTTGCAGCTTCAAGGCCTCGTATGCGACGTCCATCGAGTGCCGATCGACGGTGAGAATCTGTGCATCGTATTGCAAGGCCCATAGGTCGTCCGCAACCTGCCCAAGCGCTTCCAGTACGACGGCCTGATAGGTGGCGGCCTCGGCCTTGAAGGCATCGCGCGCAGCACGCACCTGCGCGCGCAGCGCCCCGCCTTTGAATATCGGCTGCGTCAAGGATCCTCCGATCCCCCAAAGCGTATTGAATTGATGAAACAGATCGGCCGCGGTCAGCGCCTCTCGCGTAACGGAACCCGACAAGCTGATATCCGGAAACTCCTGAGCGACCGCCACCCCGATCGCCGCGCTCGCCGCATGAAGTTGCGACTCGGCGGCAAGAACGTCGGGACGCTGGCGCACCAGCCGGGCGGGTAGGCTCACGGGAATATCCCGCGGCAGCGTGAATTGCTCGATGTCGAATGGCGGCACCTGCGAGCTGGATGGCACGCGGCCCGCAAGCACGGCGAGCTCGTCATAAGCCTGATCGAGCTGCTTGTGCAGAGCGGGCAGTTGAGTCAGATCAGCAGCCAGCTGGCTGTCGGCCGTAAGCACGTCGCTGCGTGGCACTACGCCCACGTCGAATTCGCGCTGCGCGAAAGCCAGGTTCTTGCGATCGCTCGCAATCAGCTCCTCGGCGGTCGTGATCTGCAGCCGAGTCGAGGCAATGATCAGCACTTGATTCACGACGCTGCCGGTAAGGGTCAGGTACGCCGCCGCGAGCTGATTGCGCTGAAAGTCCGCGAGCGCCTGCTGCTGCTCGACGGCACGCCGCGTGCCGCCGAATATGTCCGGGCTGTAGCTCGTGGACAGGCCGATGCTGTAGAGGTTTGCCGTCGTCGCTGCGCCGGGTGCTCGAGCCGCGCCCGCGCCCGATCGTTGTGCGCCCGCCGCCGCGCTCACGCTGGGCAGAAATGCACCGCGCGCCACCGCCACCTCCTCGCGCGCCTGCGCCAAAGTCGCATTCGCCGCCACGAGCGTCGGGCTCGCGGCAATCGAGGCACGAACCACTTCGTCCAGTTGTGGAGAGTGAAACAGTTGCCACCACTCGCCCGAGAGCTCGGCGCCGGGAGAGACGTTCTGCAGGTCCTGTGCCTGGGCCTGCACCGGCGCCGTGTCCGAGCTCGGATGCAGGTAGCCCGGTGCGTCCGGAGGCTTCGGTTGATGAAAGTTGGGACCGACCGCACAGCTCGCGAGTGCCGCGGCAGCGGCGATGCCGGCTACTATCCGAAACTTGATGGATCGCATGAGCACCCTGCATTTACTCGTAGCGCAACGCATCGATTGGATTCAGGCGGGACGCCTGCCGGGCGGGATAGAAGCCGAAGAACACGCCGACCGCCCCCGAGAATGCAAATGCCAGCACCATCACGTCGGCTTCCAGCAATATTGGCCAACCGGCGAGGTGGGAGATGAGCAGCGAGGCGACCACTCCGGCCGCAATGCCCGCAATGCCACCCATGAGCGCGAGCAGCATCGCCTCGATGAGAAACTGCGCCAACACATGCAGCCGCCGCGCGCCCGTGGCCATGCGAATGCCGATCTCTCGAGTCCGCTCCGTCACCGAGACCAGCAGGATGTTCATGATGCCGATACCGCCGACGACCAATGAGATCGAGGCGATCGCGGCCAGCAGCAGCTCCATGGCTTTCGAGCTCTGCTCTGCCACTTCGGCAATTTCCGTCAAATCGCGCACCACGAAATCGTCAGGTTTGCCCGGCAATATCCGGTGGGTCCTTTCAAGGGTCTTGGTGACCTGATCAAGCGCAGTCTTCACGAGTGCCGGGCTGCGTGCCTGGACGTAAATGGTGTTGACGAACCCTTCCAGCTTTGGCACGACCCCGAAGGGATTGGGCGGCGGCCCGATGGTGGCAAAAATATTGTTCGACGGCGTCTGGGCGGACGTGGGCGTCGCGACACCCAGAATGCGCTCTTGCGACGTGGTGAAGGGGATGAATATCACGTCATCCTGATCCTGGCCGCTGGCAGAGTGGCCCTTTGCACTCAAGACCCCAACGACGGTCATCGGGACATTTTTCACCAATACGGTGGCGCCGATGGGGTCGGCGAATTCGCCGAACAGATTGGCCACCACCGTCTGACCCAGGAGGCATACGACAGCGCCGTCGTGATCATCCTGAGCGGAAAGCGTGCGGCCGGCAACTACCGGCCAGCGACGAATGGAAAGATAGCTTGCCGAGATGCCTTGAACGCTGGTAGTCCAGTTCTGATTGCCATTGACCGCCTGCGTGCCCTGGCGATTGACGTAGCTGACATCGGCCACGGCCGAGTCCTCTTCGAGGATCCCGCCGACGTCCTTGACGCGCAAGCTCGCGGCACTGCCATTGCCGGCACGCACACCGTTCGTGCGCGTGGTACCCGGCAGCACCACCAACAAATCCGTGCCGAGGCTCTGAACCTGGGCTTCGACCGCCGCACGCGCCCCCTCGCCGACTGCAACCATCGCGATCAGTGCCGCGACGCCGATGAACATGCCGAGCATCGTCAAGCCGGCGCGCAATTTGTTTCTGCCGATTGCACGGAGCGCGGCCAGCACGGCTATCCAGCCAATCGAGCCGGCTTCGTTCAGCAAGCTGTCGAAGCGGCTGGCGAACCGGCGCTCGCGATACGGCTGTACAGGCGGCAACGTGCGCGTCGCGCCGCGCCCGGCGGAGCTCGCCGTCGGCAGATCGGATATGATCCGGCCGTCGCGAAGCGTGATGATTCGATCCGCAAGTTCCGCCAGATCGCGCTCGTGTGTCACCAGCACCACGGTAACGCCTCGCTCGAGATTCAAGGCGCGAATGGTCGCCATGATGTCGAGCGCGTTCTGCGAATCGAGGTTGCCGGTGGGCTCGTCCGCCAGCACGATGGCCGGATCGTTGACCAACGCACGGGCGATCGCGACGCGCTGCTGCTGTCCGCCTGAAAGTTGATTGGGCTGATTACGCTCTCGATCAGCCAGTCCGAGCATGTGCAGCATGTCGCGTGCCCGCGCGATGTTCCCTTCGATCTGTGCCGCGTAGAACAAAGGCAGTTCCACATTTTCGATGGCACTCGTACGGGGCAGCAGATTGAAGGTCTGGAATACGAAGCCGATGCGCCGCCCACGGATGCGAGCCAACGCAGGCTCATTCAGCTGCGCAACGTCGATGCCCTCCAGCAGGTACTCGCCGCTGCTCGGCCGGTCCAGGCAGCCGAGAATGTTCATCAGCGTGGATTTACCGGACCCCGACGCGCCCATGATCGCGACGAACTCGCCGCGGTTGATCGTGAGCGTGACGCCCCGCAATGCATGCACCTCCGTGTCGCCCATTTGATAGACCTTGGTTGCATTGCGTACGCAAAGAATGGGTTCGCCGGGCGCCGGAGGCTTCACATTCTGACGCCTCCGCCGCGGACGTTGGGGTTCGTTCCCGGGGGCCGGTTTTCAGCCTGGGATCCGCTCGTCGGCGCGTTGGGTCGGACCGCGTTGACAACGACGGCATCGCCCGCCTTCAGGTCGTCACCGGCAACCTCAATCAAGGTTCCGTCGTCAAGTCCCGTGTGTACCCGCACCGCTACCAGCTTGCCGTCACGAAGCAGCCAGATTTGCGCGCGCCGGCCGGCTGCTCCTGGTCTGCCGTCGCCCGCATCCGTTCGGGCCGCGCCTCCCTGGCCGCTTCCTCGCCCTTGAGAACCTTGACCCTGTCCGCCGGCTCGCGGCGCACGATTCAGTCCTTCAGGATTGAAACGAGTCGCCGGCAGCGGGACCCGCAGCACGTTGCTGCGCTCGGCAGTGATGATATGCGCATCGGCGGTCATGCCGGGGAACAGCGCCAAATCGTCGTTCTTGACGTCAATCACCACATCGTAGGTTACGACGTTCTGCACCGTGATGGGTCCCTCGCGAACCTGGCGGACGGAGCCCCAAAAAGTTCGCGTCGGATAGCTTTGAACGGTGAAATAGGCGCGCTGCCCGGGCTTCACGGCGCCGACATCCGCCTCGCTCACATTGGTGTCAACCTGCATGTAATGCATGTCCTTGCCGATTAGAAACAGCGGTGACGCCGACAGACTCGACACCACTGTCTGGCCGACATCGATGTAGCGCGTGATCACCATGCCGTTGACGGGCGAGGGGATCTTTGTGTAGCCGAGATTGACCTGCGCGCCATGCAGCAAGGCTCGTTGCTGCGCGATGTTGGCCGTGTCGAGCTTTACCTGGGCCCGGTCCTGATCCAGTGTTGCTTTGTCCGCATTGATGGTCTCCTGCGAAACGATTCCTTCGTCGATCAGCTTCTGGTCATAGGCATAGACCACGGCCTGATTGGCGGCGGCCACCCGGTCCTTCGCCAGTTGCGCGATTGCAGAGTGCAAGGCCGCCGTGTCCTGATCGACGATGACCTGAAACGGCAGCGGGTCGATGAGCGCGCAGATCTGACCTATGGTGACCGGGGTGTTGTAGTCACACGACCAGGATTTGATGTTTCCGGAAACAAAGGATTCGACTTGCGCGGTCACGACTGGATTGAGTGCGCCAGTCATGTTGACGGAGCGCTGAATGTCGCCCTGAGTGACGCGTGCGGTGACGTAGTGCAATGGGGGGTTGCGGCCCTGCCACCACCACACCGCGACCCCGGCAAGAACGATGGTCAGCGCAAGTGCGGCCCATAGCAGACGCGCGCGTCGCCGCGGCGACTCGATGCGATCGGGTTGTGTCTGTTGCTCCATTCTTGAGACAGGGAACGCACGACTCTCCGCTATGGACTTACGCGCGATGAGAACACAAGAACAGGCGGGATTTTGTCTAGAAACGTCAAGTGGCGCAAAAGTTCCGAGTACGGCCGGCAATGAGCCGTCAGCCCCCGGAATAAAAGCGGCGCATCGGCAGTCTTACTGATGGACAGGCCCGATCGTCACCACCTAAAGAAAAGAGACTCCCATGAAACAAAATGCAGGTGCCAAGTTAGCGAAGAATTCTCGCCGTATTGCAATCGCGATCGTCGCCGGCGGAGTTATGGCCGCAGCTGTCCACGCCAGTCCGTCCAACAATGTCATTCTCGTGCCCCCGGCGGATCTTCCGGCATTGGCGCGGGAAAGCGGCGAGGCGATGCTTCTTCGCAAAACCATCGATGGCAGAACACTGCTCTATATTGAACAAAACCAGGGTTCACGGCTGGCGAGTTTCGATGTGACAGATCCAGTTCATGTCAAAAGCGCAGGCTCCGTGCAACTCGAGTCCTCCGGACCGTTTGACTTTCTTTCCCCTGTTGGCAAGCAAGCGGAGCTCATCCGGTTCCGTCAAGGCCAAGAAAAAGCCGTATTGGACTTACATAAAGGCAAAGTCCTGAATCTGAAGACCGTTCAGTGGCCGACGTTGCAGGGCCCGGTCGCGCGTCTGGGTGACGATGCATTCACGGTCGCCGGCCAGGAGACAGATATGCAATCGGATCAGGAGTATGAAGTGGTCGAAACAACTGATCCATTGGATCTCGGTCGCGTCCTCGACGTGAAGCAGGTTCGTGAGAAAGTGACGAACGAAGCGACCGGCACGACGTTTCTGCTGACGCAAAACGGCCTGTACGTCATCAGGCGACCGGCCGTGGAGTGGAATAAGCGGGAGCGTGATCAGGAGTGGTTCTATCACCACGCGGGTGGTTGAGAAGTTTTGGCTTTCCAACCCCGAGCAGTCTGTTTATCTACTAACGCGAGAACACTACGCCATGAGGCTGCCCTGTTCCTTTCCAGCCATGGGGCCACTCGCGATTGGCGAAATCAAACCCAGGTTTGCCATTGGCGTCGTGGAACGCCGAATCCACGGTCACAACTCCCGTGCTCTCATCCAGCTTCACCAAAAAAAGCCGTCCCGCCGAACCCGTCACCACCAGACGATGCGTCTTGGCGTCCCATCCAGTCCAGTGGGTTGAGAACCCCGCATCCAACGTAAGCCTGGATACCTCAACCGGGCGCTCGGGCTTTGCGATATCCATGGCCAAAGCAATCACTCTCGTCAACAGGAGATTCCCTATACTTTTTTATCCGACATAGTCTCCATAGATTAGCAAAACCGGCCCGGGCGTTGCGCCTGCAACAATGGCGCCCGATACCCGGCGATGCGCGCCTACTCCACCGACCTGCGCCAGGGAACCAGCATCGACACCCGGCGTTTGTACATTCGATACTCGTCGCCGAAGAGATCGATGAGGTCGCGTTCCTCCAGCAGAATGCCAACGAGAATGTAGGCGCTGGTGACGGCTGCAAACAGCAGGTGGCCCGCTGTCATTACCGGAGTCGCCCAGAATGCGATAATGAATCCCAGGTAGATGGGGTGCCGCACGAATTTATAATATAAAGGTGTACGGAATCGCGGCACCGGCAATGCGCTGCCCGTGAGGTTGCTGGTGACCTGGTGCAGCCCGAACAGTTCGAAGTGATTGATTAGAAACGTGCTGGTGAGCACGATTAAAAAGCCCGTGAACGAAAGCGCGGTCAATGCCGTGCGGAGCAGCGGATCGTCGAGGCGCCAGATTATCGTCGGGATGGGCCGCCACATTGCGAAGAGCAGGATGAGCGCCAGGCTCGCGAACAGCACGTAGGTGCTTCGTTCCACCGATTTCGGCACGAACTTCGTCCACCACTGCTTGAACCGCTGGCGTGCCATCACACTATGCTGGATGGCAAAGAGGGACATCAGTAGAAGGTTGACCAGCAATGCTTCGGGGGTCGGGACTACCACCCCGGTGTCGATGGTCTTCGGTGCCAGGACACCCGTGACGAAGCCAACGGCGTAAAGAAACGTGACAAAGAATACCACGTAGGATGCAATTCCGTAGAGAAACGCGATGAATGTGCCCATGGTATCTCCTATTTTTCATGTGCTGTGCGGGATACGCATCGGCGAGTATAAAGCCAGTAGGAGCGGAAAGTGCTTGCGCTGCGCTTGATTTAAGATTGAGATTGCCTTGATAAATCGTTGAGAGCCGCGTGCAATTCACATTTTCCGATCATGCACTTGATACCGACCGGCGCGAATTGCGCCGAGGCTCCGATCCGATTGCCGTTGAACCGCAGGTATTCGACCTGTTGGTCTATTTGCTGGAGAACCGCGAACGCGTCGTCAGCAAGGAGGATCTCATCGCTGCAATATGGGGCGGCCGGATTGTTTCTGACTCGACGATGACCAGCCGCATCAACGCTGCGCGCAAAGCGATCGGCGACAGCGGCGAGCAACAAAAGTTGATCCGCACGGTCGCGCGCAAGGGTCTTCGTTTCGTGGGCGCCGTAGTGGTGCACCCGGATGGCAGCCCGGCGGACTCCCGCGGCGCCGGCCTTACGATAGTGGATAACGATCAGGATCGACGCTCGACGCGGCCGCGAACGGATCGACCCGCGATTGCCGTACTTCCCTTCGTCAATATGAGCGGCGATCCCGAACAGGAGTACTTTTCTGATGGCATCACGGAAGACATCATTACTGCGCTGTCCAAGCTACGTTGGCTGTTTGTGATTGCGCGTAACTCGTCCTTTATCTACAAGGGCCGCGCAGTGCACATTCGGCAGATTGCGGATGAGATCGGCGTCGGCTATGTGGTCGAGGGCAGCGTGCGTAAGGGCGGCGACCGAGTTCGAATCACGGTTCAGCTCAACGATGTCGCGACCGGAAGCCACATCTGGGCAGAGCGCTACGACCGCGGCCTGGCTGACGTCTTTGCGGTGCAGGATGAGATCACCGAGGCGATCGTCGCCGCCATCGAACCGCAGATCTACGCGGCGGAAAATTTTCGGGCGCGGCGCAAGCCGCCGAGCTCCCTGGACGCGTGGGATTTGGTTATGCGCGCACTCGCACATTATTGGCGGGTGACCCGCCAGGACAACCTGGTGGCGCAAGCCTTGCTTGAGAAGGCGATCGTCATCGACCCCACCTATGGTCAGGCGCTCGGCGTGCTCGCCGCCAGCTACACCTTCAGTGCGCATATGGGTTGGGCAGATATGACGGCGGCAGCCCCGCTCGCCGAGCGCGCCGCGCTGGCCGCAATTCTCGCCGACAGCGAGGATCCTTGGGCTCACTACGCTCTGGGCTGCGCCCATTTGTATAACCGGCGCTTTGACGACTCGCTTGCCGAATTCGAATTGGCGCTGCGCCTCAATCCAAACTTCTCGCTGGCACAGGCCTACCATGGGCTGGCGCTGTCCTATTGCGGCCGCTGGGAGGAAGGCATCGTGGCCGCTCGCCGGGCGCTGCGCTTAAGCCCGCGTGACCCCTATTCTTCGATCTATTGCGGCATCGCCGCTTACTCCCACTATGTTGGACGGGACTATGAGGAGGCGATGCGCCTGTCGCGCGAAGGCATCCGGCAACGCAGCGATTTCGTCGGCGCACACCGCGTGCTCACTGCCGCAGCGGGCATGGCGGGGAAGTTGGAAGTCGGCAGGGCCGCATTACAGGAACTCCGGCGCGTGCAACCGAACATCTCGCTCGACTGGATCACAAGTAAAATGCCGATCCAACACCCTGCCGAAATGCAGCACTACCTGGAAGGCTTTCGCCGTTCGGGACTAAGCTAACTTATGCCGGCGTCGGTGCTCCGCCGACAATTACTTGATGGTTATCGGCTGAGCAAAAAACCAATGGTGCCCTTCACAATCTTCGACGGCACAACGTCGATCACCGTACTCCTGGTTTGCGGGCGGTTCGATGACCTTGGCACCCGCTTTGGTAGCACGCGCAAATAGCCCGTCGACGTCATCGACACGGATGTAAAGACTCTGGGTGACGTGGCCAAGATCTCTGGGATTGCGGTACTCAGGTCCTGGGCATCCCATCATCAGCGCCCCGTCCCCACCGACGATCAACTCGGCATGAAAGGGGTTTCCATCGGGACCATTGGCCCGCATCTTCTCTTTCCATCCAAACGCCTGCGTGAGCCAGCCAAGTGCACTGCCTACATCCCGGTAGTACAAATACGGCGTAATGCGCGGCGCGGTGGTGTTCATCGGACCTCCAGCTCGATCCGAGCCTAATATTTAGGGATTATGTTCAGGGGGCTCTTTCTCTTTAGGGTGTGCGGCCTGAGGTGGATGCGGCGCTGGCTTTGAAGGCGGTGCCTTCGGTGCCGCCGGTGCCTTTGGTGGAGGCGGGGGTAGCTTGTTCGCCGGTTTTGCAGCTTCAGCTTGCTGTGCTGCGGGCTTCGCGACAGCAGCGGGCTTCGCTGCATCTGCGGGCTTCGGAGCAGCAGCATAGGGCTTTGCTCCCGGAGCAGCTTTGGCGGGCACGGCACTGTGCTGCAACTCCGCTACGTTCGTGGCCGGACGCGGCACTGCTGCATGCGCCGGGACGCCATGATTCGCCGAAGCAAAGTTGGACTTATCCTGTTTCGCAACCTGCTCATGCTGCTGTTGCGCCGGGGTCGCCGGAAGATGAGGCTGGTTGGCGACGGCTTGCTGCTCCGGAGTCGGTTTGGCGGCAACTCCATTCGGACCACCGTTGAAGCTGGTGTGGGTGTTATTGTTGATCGTCGTGTTGTTGACGATCGTCGTGTTGACGTAAGTTGTCCGAATCACCGTCGTGTTGACGCTGACAGCGGCTGTGTTGTAGGCGAAGACACCACCGCGCCACTCACCGCCGGCAAAGCCGCCTCCGCCATAGCCGAACCCATAATTCACACCGCCGTAGAAGCCGACCTGTGTTCCCCAGTAGCCGCTATGGAAGACATACGCCCCTCCATCTCCCCAGCCCCAATAGCCCGGTGTCCAGAGATAGCCAGGTTGCGGAGCGAGGACCCAGGTGCCCGGGACCCAATAGTAATCGCCAACGCCATCCCAAGCCCAATAACCGGGTACCCACATGTAGTTGGGTTGTGGACAGGGAGGTTGTACGTAGACAGGAAGAGCGGGCGGTTCGATATTGACGCTGACGCCGATTGTGATCTGCGCGAGGGTCTGCGCAGGCATTGAAAAGAGCGCCGTCAACAGAGCGCCAAAGACGAGCCGCATACCGGGAGTTTTCATTGAGACCGCCTCTTCAGCATACTTTTGCTGGCTCCAAGCCATCCTAGCGTAGCACGTCGCATAAGCCGCATTGCTGCTGGTACGCCGTCCTCCGCTCGACCGAACGCCGCGCGACGCCGACCCTATTTCTTCAGATACAAGGTGTAGGAGGCATCGCTTCGGTCTCTCGCTCCTCTCCGGGTGCCGAAGCCCGGCTCGCTAGGGAGGACCGGATCGGTGCGCGTAAAGTCGAGGAGCATCGTGCGTCGCGCGATTCGCCACTCGCCGTCGCGCTGCTCCATGCGGTCAACATAGCGTCCGTACGCGACGAAGTCGCGCTCCGGCCCTGCCCCGTCGGCGGCGATGCGATGTGAGGAGATCGTGTAGTGTTCGGCCCAGGCGGCATCGCCCTTGACCTCGACCAGCTGGTTGCCGGTGTTGTGCCAGGTCACCGTAAACCGGCTCAGAATGGCGCGGCCGAGCGCGAGGAAGGCCTCGACGTTCAACGTCTCGTGCAGCTCGATCATCGCGTCGGGATGGAAACAGGAGCGCATGAGCTCCTCGTCGCGGCGATCATTGGCGCGGCAAAAGCGTACGTGCACGTCCTTGATTTGTGCTTCGGCCAGGAGGTCATCGATCGTCTTTGGCATGCGGGCTCCGACTGTAGGACTCCATCATTTCCGGGTCAATTTTGCCGTAGGTGGCCCTAAGCAAGCCAGTGTCTCTTTTTTGCGCTGCCGCACGAGTTGCGCATTCTTGCCGCAGCGATGTCCGTCCGATCAAGCGCACATGATCAACGAATTTCGCGACCTTGCGGGGCTCACGCCCAAAGAGATCTCGAGCAAGGCTCAGCCCGACGCAAATAGCGTGGTGCTGTGGTAACAATTTTCCAAGACATCCGCCGACGTGACGGTGGATGATGATGCGGTGCCGCCCACCACACGAGACCAACCATGCCTGAGATCAATTTTCTAGCCGTCATAGCCGCAGCCATCTCCACGTTCATAATCGGAGGGCTGTGGTATTCG
>Ga0302324_100011060_pt1 | contig 18579 bp, 16 predicted proteins | sample Palsa_T0_1_FD_201949 | JGI IMG/M metagenome (GOLD analysis project Ga0302324, IMG submission 201949) | Peat permafrost microbial communities from Stordalen Mire near Abisko, Sweden - Palsa_T0_1 | ecosystem: Environmental > Terrestrial > Soil > Palsa > Peat permafrost | place: Sweden: Abisko...
GTCTCGAACCCACGCTACCACTGCATGCCGGATTGAGTGCGAACGTGAGCGTCGACACACAGTATCAGCACCATTTCTTCGCGTCGGCCACGGCGAATCCGGCCGGCGCTTCCGCCGCGGTCAAATGACCGCCGATTCAGCGGCGGGAGGTGCTCCGGCCCCAGCGCCGCACCGGGTACTAATTACCTTGTCGGTGATGTTGGCCTCTATCATGCAGGCGCTGGATAACACGATCGCCAACGTCGCGTTGCCGCGCATCCAGGGATCGCTGTCGGCGACCCAGGATCAGATGACGTGGGTGCTGACGTCCTACATTATCGCAGCCGCTATCATGACCCCTCTGAGTGGGTGGTTGGCCGGACAAGTCGGCCGCAGGCGCGTGTTCCTGTTTTCGGTGGTCGGATTCACCGTCGCCTCCGCCTTGTGCGGGCTGGCGCAATCGCTGCCCGAAATCGTCCTGGCCCGACTGTTCCAGGGGATGTGCGGAGCGGCCTTGATTCCGATGTCGCAGGCCGTCCTGCTCGACATCAATCCGCCGGATCAGCACGCGAAGGCGATGGCGATGTGGGTGACGGCCGTTACCATCGGGCCCATCCTTGGCCCCGCGCTCGGCGGCTGGCTCACCGAAAATTATAACTGGCGCTGGGTGTTCTACATCAATGTGCCGTTTGGGATTCTCTCCTTTCTCGGCATTCTGACGTTTATGCCGGAAACGAAGTTACGCAAATTGCGTTTCGACTTCTTCGGATTCGCCGCACTGAGTTTCGCCATTGGCGCGTTGCAACTGATGCTCGATCGCGGGCAGCTCAAGGATTGGTTCAGCTCAACGGAAATCTGGATCGAGGCCATCGTCTCCGGGCTGGCATTCTACTTGTTCATCATCCACATGCTGACAACATCAAAGCCAGCTTTCGTCAGCCCCGCCTTGTTCAAAGATCGCAACTTCGTGACCGGCAACGTTTTCATTTTCATTGTCGGTGTCGTGTTGTTCGCGACACTCGCGCTACTGCCGCCATTGCTACAGGATCTGCTTAACTATCCCGTTCTCCTGACCGGATTGGTCACTGCGCCGCGCGGCATCGGCACGCTCGCGGCGATGTTCATCGTTGGCCGGCTCATGGGTAAAGTGGACACCCGGCTCATCATAGCCGCGGGCTTCGCGCTCACAGCGATATCGCTGTGGCAGATGACGGGCTTTTACCTGCAGATGGATAGTTCGCTGGTCGTGTGGTCGGGACTTGCGCAGGGTCTTGGCACAGGGTTCGTCTACGTGCCACTGGCGGCGATAACATTTGCAACGCTTTCTCCTCAGTTTCGAAATGAGGGGACCGCGTTGTTCAGCCTCACTCGCAATGTTGGTAGCAGCGTCGGCATTTCGGTGGTCGAAACTTTGTTCACACGCAATACCCAGATGATGCACTCCCGGCTCGCTGAGCAGATAACACCTTACGGTGACGCGCGGCACTCGGACGGATCGACTGCGTTAACGACCCATGGGCTAGCCATGCTCAACCAGGGCGTCACCGATCAGGCAGCGATGATCGCATACAACAATGACTTCAAATTAATGATGGTACTTACTCTTTGCGTCATCCCGCTGGTCGTGCTCCTTCGAACCGGGCGCCAAAATAATCGCGCCGAGCCTGTGGTGATCGAATGAATCGGGCAAAGTTTGCCGTACAGTGGTCGTTTGCGATAATCGTGGCGACCCTCGCCGGCTGTGCGCTCGGTCCTGATTTTAGGCACCCCGACTCGCCGTCCGCCGAGCGTTACACTTCGCAGCTGTTACAGGTCGAAGCAACGCCGACAAGGGACACTTCCGCGCAACACGTCAAACTCGGGGCGGAGCTTGACCATGAATGGTGGCACCTCTTCCAATCGGGCGCCCTCGACGACGTTGTCAGGCGAGCCCTGGCAAGCAATCGCACACTTGTCGCTGCCACGTCGACGCTCGCGCAGGCGCGGGAGCTGGCTGCCGCCCAAGCCGGAACGCTCGCACCTCAGGTCGGCCTCAACGGCGACGTCGGCCGCCAGAAGTACGGAAGCGAGTTTCTTGGTCCGCTGACCAAACCGCCGCCGTTCACGTATTTCGCCGTCGGGGCTACGGTCAGCTATGCGCTCGACTACACGGGCGGCATCGCGCGCTCCGTCGAACAGCAATACGCATTCGCGGAGTATCAGCGCCAGCAACTCGACGCGGCCTATCTAGCTGTCAGCGGCAATGCTGTTATGCAGGCGCTAAAGATTGCCTCGGTGCGTGCGCAGATCGCAACCGTAGAGGCCATCCTAGGGCAGGATCGGGAGAACCTGAGATTAGTGCACGAGGCGTTTGCCGCGGGATCCGTATCGCGTCTCGACATCGTGACCGCGGAGAGTCAACTCGCGAGCGACACCACGCTGCTACCACCGTTGCGCCGAGAAATTAGTCTAGCGCGGGACGCCCTGGCGGTCGTTCTGGGGCAACCTCCCGCCAGTCTCTCGCTGCCAGAATTCGACCTGACACAACTGACGTTACCGCGAGATCTTCCTGTAAGCCTGCCATCCGAACTCGCGCATCGCCGGCCAGACATTTTGGCAGCGGAGGCACAGCTACACGCCGCGACGTCTGCCGTGGGTATTGCCAACGCCAACCTCTATCCGCACATCATGCTCAGCGCATCAACTGGGCAGCAGGCCGCCGATCTCGGCCACCTGTTCGATCGCGCAAGCAACGTATTTAGCTTGGCCGGGGCACTCGTCGCGCCACTGTTTGATGGTGGCACACTGCGCGCGGAACAACGGGCAGCGGTCGACGCCATGCATGCAAGTGCGGCCAATTACGAGCAGACGGTGCTCATCGCATTCGGCCAGGTCGCCGATTCACTGCAGGCGCTCGACCACGACGCGGAGCAACTCGACGCCCAGGCGCACGCTCAGGATGCCGCCAGCGACAACGTCGAGCTGACGCGAAAGAGCTACACCGAAGGCAACGTTGGCGTGTTGCAAGTGCTCGACGCTGAACGCCTCTATCAACAGGCGCGCCTCGGCTACGTGCGGGCGAACGCGCAGCGCTACATGGACACGCTACAGCTTTTCCTAGCTCTGGGAGGTTCCGGTCCAGACGCCCCTATATCGGGCACCAACAGCGGTATTCAACAATCAGCGGCTCGATAGAGTGCGGGCCATGAGACATAAATCCGGGTGCATGGAAGAGATGAGCTAGCAGACCTCGTGCAGAGGCTCCATGGCCAATCGGACGTCTCGATTGCCAGACAGTGCAGGCATTCAACCGGTGACATACACCATGGATTTCGCAACTGAATCGAGCCATGGGATTCTGAGGCGGCCTCCGGGTCTCTACGAGTTTCAGCGCGATAGAGCTCACGCCGCCAGGTCTATCTACTGGTGCGACAAACGATCTCTGCCGGCGTACTCGCGATGACCACGGACTGCGCATCGAAATCTGTATGAGTGCTGCCGTTGACGCTTACACCGAGCAGGCGCCCGGACAGCGGCGGCCGAAGCTCGATGCCCGCTGCCACACCGGGTCCGATGTCAACTCGAAAGGTATGCTCGTCGAGGGAGCGCGCGGAGAAGCTCAGGGCGCCGTAGAGAGTGGGCATCTCTTGTACCTGAACGCCCGGGCCGGTCGTCCACTCCGGAGCGAGGCCTGCCCCCAGCACGAGCCTTCGATCTACCGCCCGCTCGTAGGCGAACAGGCTGCGGACCGCGAGCACGTACTCCGCAGCAACCCAGGTGTGCGGCAGATCTCCCACGTGCGCCGGCGCTCGACGATCCCGCCATGCGATCTCCGGCCATTGATTCCACTCGGGTGGCCGCCGGTCTGACAGGAAGAACCGCAGCAGATCAAGCGCCGCTTCGCGCCGCCCGAGTCGCACCAGCGCACCGATGATGCGAATCTCGTACGGAGAGTAGTTTACCCATTCGAGGGCTCCGCTGCGCTTTCGGCGCCAGTCGGCAACGTATTTGTCGAAGGTGTGTTCTACCGCCTTGTGGTCGAGACCTTCGACAACGTCGAGAAAGGCAATCGCATTCGCTGTGGCGGTCGGGTCGAAGTCCGCCCATTCGACGCTGCCCGGGATGAAATCGAGTTTATGCGCGGCGCGCGTCCGCTCGATCGATCCGAACAATGCGAAGGCAAAACGCTCCGCCGCGCCACCCCAGCGCGCGGCGGCATCGCGGTCCTCGATCATACGGGCAAGATCCACCGCATCGCGCAGACCGCGGAGCGCCCAGAAGTCGTCCCAATAGGAATGCACCGGCTGTGCGAGATAACCTTCGTGGCTGACGGACACGGGCAACAGCCCGTCCTGCTCGAGCAGTCCCTCGATACAGGCGACGGCTTTGACGACGAAGGGCCAGGACTCCTCGAGGAACCGAGCATCCGCCGTGAACCGGTAGCAGTCGGCGATAGCAGCGATCAACTGCCCGTGACTGTCGTGCTCCACTAGCCAATCAGCTCCGTTGTGATCGACGCAGCACGGGACGAAACCGTCCGCGCGCTGGTATGGCGCATACCAACGGATGAACTCCAGGACCTCCTCTCTGCGCGCCATCCGCAATAGCGCCGCGCTCATGATGCCGCCATCGCGAATCCAGGAACGTGTGTAGCGCCGGGGCCCCGGTTGCAGCGCCGGGCCGCAGCGCGTCACGAGTATGTGCGCGGTCGCCGTCAGCGCGGCGCGGATAGCGTCCATTGCCCACCCCGAGCCGGACCATTGCGCTGCGGGAAGCTCCTTCGCCCAATCGAACGTCGGCTCCCCGATCGTGATCGATGAATGCGCAGGCGGGCATTCCACAATGTGCTCCGCCGTTGCGCGAGGTTCGAGCGCCAGATCGAAGGCGAGCGCGGCAGAAGCAAAGCCAAGTACATCGTGAACTTGTGTGTCCGTGGGCTCGAGGTCGCCTGCGGCAAGACGCAGTGCGACGAAACCCTCGTCAAACCTCGTCGCCGCGAAGCCCGAAGGCACGCTCGACGGCACAATGGCGGCCGTCTCGTTCACACACAACGCACCACCTTCCCAAGCCAGATCGTGGATGAGGCTCACGCCGCCAATCTTGCCGACGCTCTGCCAGGGCGGGGTCACCTGAAACGGGCGAACGAGCAGCAGCAGGCGCGTCGATAAGGATCGGTCCGAGCGGTTCTCGAGTCGATAGCGCAGACGAATGAGCCCGCCCTCCGCTGCCTCGCCCTGGACGCGCAGGTACCACTCTGCGGTTTCCCAGATCGCAGACGGCACGGGTAGCACGCCCGCGAGCAGTTCCTGCCGCAGAACGACGTCCGCCCAGGTAAAGAGCCGGCCGTCGATCGCCACCATCGGCTCGATCGAGAAGGACCCCGGCGTCGGCTCTACCACGCCTTCCTCGTTGATGAGAGCGCAATGCGTACCGTTTGCGGTCCCGATCGGTGTCCACAGGGTCTGCTCGCGATGCAGCCAGCGCGGGTACCAGCCCCGCGACTCGTGCCGAGCGATGTTGTACCAGAAGGTCTCGATGGAACGGCTAAACTCGAACGACTGGGGTTGCAAGGCGGCGCCCGCTGACGGTGCGTTTAACTCCAGCCGAAGAAGACGCGTCTTCAGGTTCGGCAGGTAGAGGTAGCTGTGTGCGCCGCCCGCACGACGCGTCGTGTATAGCGTCCGCCAACGCAGACCACGCGACGATGCTCGCACCCGGAAGCCGCTCACCGGTGCGCCATCCCGCCAATCGATGATGAGCCCGCCGAGCTCGCGCGCCTCAGTGAAGTCCACGGCGATCCAGGGCCTTGCATCATCGGGACGGGGGGCCCAGCCGGACGCGGAGAGCGCCTGATCGGCATCGAACCCCGGGAGGGCGCTCGAAGCGCTCGCCTTGGCGTCAATCAGTGGGCTCTGATCCTCGATCCTCAGGTCGCTGACCCATAATGTACCGGCGCCTCCTTCGCGGGCTACGATGGCGAACTCGATCGCTCCGAGCTTCTCGGGAACCCCGCCGCTCGCCGGACCCCAGGCGAACTCGAACCCGCGGCTGTCGATGCGAAAGCGCTTCCAGCGCGCGGGCGGCTGGAGATTTGTTTGGACGTGCCGCCAGACATTCTGTCCGGTCGAGTCGACGAGCTTGAGCTCGAGGTCGTTGGTCTGGCCCACGCCGCGCAGCCGAAAAGTAACCGTATAGTCCTCGTACATATCGCGCTGCACCGGGTACCGGGCGACCACGAAGCCCGCCCCTCCTTTGAAGTCGAAATCCATCCGTAGCGCCGGCCGTCCGCCGGCCGAAGCCGTGGACAGAGCGAGCTGTGCTTCTCCCGCCGCGACGGGCGACCAGACCGCCGCATCCAGAGGGACTTCCGAAACGCGTTCTGCCCGGGCCATCACGAGCTGGTTGCAACCTGCATTCCCGGTGGCAAGCCCGCCGTTTCAGCGGACTTCTGACGGACCAGCCTGCGGATCTTGGGATCCTTGATGAGGTGGAGCAAGCGTGTGAACGTAGCATCGGCAGCGTTGCCGCTGCCGATGTGGATAATGGCGGCGCCCTTCAGATCCTTGGACAAGATCTCGAGCGCGCGAATACGCGTCTCGCCGTCGATCGCGTCGAGCAACTCGTCGATCACCACCCAGCGCGGTTCGTGGATCAGCAGACGCGCGAGCATGAGACTTTGTTGCTCATCCCAGTTCAGTTCGGGGTCCCATAGCGAGGTGCGATCGAGCATCGGGGCCAAACGCCGCAGGCCCACCCGCTCGAGCACACCAGTGAACGCATGCGGCTCGAAGTTTTCGACGCTCTGCGGATAAGCCAGGATCTCGCGCAGAGTGCCGGGCGGCAGGTACGGCTGGCGCGGCACGAAGAAGACGGTTGCGCCTCTCGGCCGGCCGATGCGGCCCGCGCCCCAGGGCCACAGCCCTGCGAGTGCCCGAAACAACAGGGTCTTGCCGGCCCCGGGCTCCCCCACCACGAGGACGTGCTCGCCGGCCTTCACTACGACTTTGCGCTCTTCGAGCATGGTGCATCCCGCCGGCGAGGCGATCTCCAGGTTCTCAAGCGTCATCTCATCGGGCGACCCTTCCTCGAAGGTGATGCGGCCCGAGACGTCGTGCCACACGTCAGACACGAGCATGGCGCGGCGAAAGCTTGCGACGCGCAACAGGGTCGCGCGCCAGTCCGCGATCGTGCCGAAGTTATCTATGAACCAACGCAGCGACGACTGGACCTGGGTAAACGCCCCGGCCGCCATCATGAGCCCGCCAAAGGTGAGACTGCCACTGAAATAGAGTGGCGCCGCGACAAGGATTGGAGCCACGATCGTCAGCCACCCGTAGCCCGCCGTGACCCAGGTCAATTGGGTGTAGCCAGTAACCAGACCACGCATGGCTGCTAGCACCGCTGCGAGATTGAGCTTGATCCGCCGACCTTCGTCGGCTTCGCCACCTGCGAGCGAGATGGCGTCGATGTGCTCGTTGACGCGCACTAGCGAGAATCGCAGGTCGGCCTCGCGTGCATAACGCTCGGCGTTTCGCCCGACTAGGTTGTGGCCGACCCAGTAGCTCAGCACGGAAGCGGAACCAGCGTAGAGGATGCCAGCCCACACCATGTAACCGGGAATCGAAACGACCCGGCCGGAGACGTGGAAGGCGAAGTCCGCCGACAGCGTCCAAAGCACGCTCACGAAGGTGACGAGCAAGATCCCGGCCTGCAGCAAGCCGATGCCGAGATCAGCCGAAAGCTCGGTCAGATGACGCGCGTCCTCGTGCATGCGCTGGTCGGGGTTGACGCCGATTGGCCCGGCGCTGGTGAGCCGGAACGCGCGGCGGGGGATCATCCAAAGATCGACGAGATCCAGAGTCAAGCCTTCGCGCAGCTTGACCTTGATCATTTCCGTCAACCAGCGCTGGAAGACGTTGAGAACGAGCAGCGCACCCGCAATGATGCCGAATACCCCAAGCTGCACTTCGAACTCTTGGAAATCGCGCCGTGTCAGCGCATCGTAGAAGGGCTCGTTCCAGCGGTTGAGCCGTATCTGCCCGTAGGCCGTCGAGACGACGACCAGAAAGATCACGCCCGCCAACCACAGCAGCGTGTTGCGTAAGGGGGAGGCCGAGAACGCCTTGAGCATCATGCCGACCTGCGGCACGAGGTGCGAACTGGCAATGTCCTCGCTGTCGGGTGTGCCTGGGTGTTGCGGTTGGTCGCTCATAACTTGTCCCGCTTCGATGCACCGTGATCCTGCCAGGGACCGGCACCGCCGTGGTACCGGTCGGGAACGAAATGAAGCATCTCCAGCACTGCCACGAAGGATAGCAAACTCGCCCTACACGACCGCGTTTCAGACCCTTTACCTCGCGATAGAACGACGCGCTCGCCAACGGCGTGCGCTCTTGCGTCGCGTAGTCCAAGCCAAGCCGGTTGCCAAAAAAAAGTCCAGCGCGCTGGTGCCTCATCATCTCTAACGTAGAGTGCCGGACGGTTCGAGCTCGCAGCGGACTTCAAGGCGTACCCACGTTGACAAAATGGGACGCATCGCCCCGAAATCGTCCGTGATAACCCGAATCAAACCCATCCGGGCCGCGCTACATGCTGATGCAGGCTCATCGTAGCCTCGGCGCTAGGAACAGATCCAAACCCGTCGCCGCCTATTGGATGGTTGCATTCTTGCCATTTTTATGCCATAACTTATACCATGATAGCTACCATTGATGCCGCTGGCCGTATCGTTGTGCCGAAGTCGCTGCGACAAGCCTTGGGCTTGAGGCCCGGTCAGCCCCTTGAGATTCGGGCGAGCGACGGACGCCTAGAGATCGAGATCGCTCCGACTCCGATGCTGCTGAAGAAGCGAGGGAAAGGGCTCGTTGCCGTGCCAAACGCCGAACTACCCACACTCACAGCCGATCAGGTCCGCGACACGTTGGAGAGCGTCCGGCGTTGAGGGCTGCGGACACCAGTCTGGTGGTCGCTGCCTTCGCTTCCTGGCACGAGAGCCACGAACCCGCACGCCGCGCGCTCGACCGCGGGTTGCGCCTAATCGAACATTGTGCGCTCGAGACTTACTCCGTACTCACACGGTTGCCTCCACCCCACCGGATTTCCGGTGAGATAGTTCGCGATTTCCTCGTGGCGCGGTTTCCGCAGCCGTTGTTGCGGCTAAGCGAATCGGCCTACAGGGCTTTCATTGTGGGCTTGGTTGACCATGGGGTGACCGGCGGCGCGGCGTACGACGCTCTGGTCGCGGCGACCGCCGCTGGCTGCGGCGCAGATCTTGTTAGCTGCGACCGGCGCGCGCTGATTGTTTACGAGCGTTACGGGGTCCGTACGCACTTTCTTCCGTAAAGGACCAACGGCGCCGCGCAACGACCATTCCCAGAAGGGAACAGCGGGCTGGCACCTCACTCGAATTATGACTTGTCCTCAAAATTACGGAAAAAATAAAAACTGCAAAATACTGCCGAAACCTGCACTGAGATGCGCTGCTAGCGTGTGCACAATCCCCCTCATCCGGGGGAAATTCTGAAGTCTCTATGCCTCGAGGCGCTTGGCATCCGCTCCGCGTATTCACGTTCAATGGCAGACCACTAGGGCAAGCTGACACGAGGGCCTGGAGGAATGCACTCAAGCGCGCCGGCATCAGGAATTTCCGCTGGCACGATTTGCGGCATGTGTGGGCCACGTGGAACGTCATGGCCGGTACAACGATGGCGTGAAATAGTGTCACGCTGACACATCGTGCGTCGGTACTTACGACCAACCTTACGACTCCCGCGCATGTACGGATCCAGACGCAGATAGACGCTGTGAGCCTCCAGGCCACTGCTGAGGGAAGCGCCCCCTCAGATCTGCGCGGCGCCGCCATCGACGAACAATTCGACCCCGGCTCGCGTCGTCGGAGGCGAGGAAGGCAGCCGCCCTGGCGATCTCCACCGAATCGCCGAGGCGGCCCATCGGGGGGGTCTGCCCCTAGGATTACGCAGCAAAAAGCTTCCATTCGCCAGGAACGCCTTTCAACGCATGGATTCCCATGTACACGAACTCGATGTCAGAGCCCGCCACCGGGCCGGCGCGGGCGGGCTGATCCGCAGCGCGCAGTCAGACCGGTGTAGCATCGGCTTAACGCGAGGCGCCCCAAGCGAGCGCCCCACCGACAATGGAGAAAACCCCTCTAATCCGCCGCCTCGCGGCAATCGTAATCGCCGACGTTGTGGGGTATACGCGCCTTATGGAGCGCGACGAGGCCGGCACGCACTCGCGCCTCCGCGAGATCCGCGACGAGGTTACCGATCCGAAAATTGCGGAACACGGGGGCCGCATCGTTTGGACCGCCGGCGACGGAATATTGGTGGAATTTCCGAGCTCTACCGCTGCGTTGCTCTGTGCGGTCGAAGTGCAGCGGGAGATGGGGCACAGGAACCTTTACGCGGCCCCCGACACCAAAATCGAGTTCCGCGTAGGCATCAACCTTGGCGACATCCTGATCGACGGGGACAATATCGCCGGCGACGGGGTCAACGTCGCTGCGCGACTGGAGACACTTGCGGAACCGGGTGGCATTTGTATCGGTTCAACCGTTTACGAACAAATTCACGAGGACCTGGGGTTCAGCTTCGTCGATATCGGCGAGCAGCAAGTGAAGAACATCGCACGACCGATCCATGCGTATCGCGTTATGCTTGGAGCGAGCGTTGTGCCACAACTAGGCATAAAAGCAGTCCTACGCGGGAGCCGTTCCGCTTGGACTATCGGGGTGATCGGCTTGCTGGTCGTGAGCGCCTTGGCAACGCTCATTGTCCGTGGCTGGTCCGGTCAGAGCGCAACAGCGCGTTTTGAGACGGCTGCGAGCGCGGAACCCGCACACCCCATGTCGATCGCGGTGCTACCTTTTACTGTCATGGGTGGAAATTCGCCGGACGAGCAACTCAGCGAATCGCTTACGCAGGATGTCACAAGGGCGCTCGGGCGCTCCGCCCGAAACGCCTGGGTCGTATCCTATGGACTTGTGTCAGGCTACAAAGGCAACGCAATCGATGCGCGCAAGGTAGGGCACGCGCTAAACGTCCGCTACCTCGCCGAAGGGGAGATCCGTCGCGTCGATGGCAAACTCGTGCTCAACGCAATGCTTATCGATACCGAAAATGCGACCCAGGTCTGGAACGACAGGATTGACATTCCCGATTCACAAATTGATACGGGCCACGATGTGATCGTTGCTCAGCTGGCAAAGAGGCTTCGGTTAGCACTGACCGATGTCGAGACTCACCGTGCCGCGCACCAGTCGCCCGCAAGAGCCAACGCGATCGAACTATCGCTGCTCGGCAGCGCCGCGCTTGATCGCCAATCGCTAGCGGGTGCGCGCGAAGCCCGGACGCTGTACGACGAGGCGCTGCGCCTCGACCCGGGCTTCGCTTGGGCGCTGATTGGTCAGGCCTGGTCGATCGATTCCCTCCTGGATTTCGATCCACATGCCGATCGCGACCTTCTCGTGCAAGAAATGGATGACTTTTCGCTTCGAGCGGTTGCGGCGGACCGCAACGATCCTCGTGTGTGGATTGCGCGAGCAGACGCCCTTATACGTCAGTATCGCTGGCCAGAGGCCCAAGAAGCGCTCGCGGAGGTCCTACGCATTGATCCAGATCGGAGCGACGTTTATCACACACTTGCTTGGATATCGATATGGAACGGACAGCCCGAAGAGGCGCTTACCCAATTGGACAGGGCAATCACGCTGGACCCGAGGGAGACCGACGACGGCGAACTTCTGAGCATTCGATGTAGGGCGCATTTGTCGTTAGGTCAGTACGATGAAGCGATTAGAGCGTGCCAGAGGGGAGTGGCGCTCGACAACTGGTGGGTGACCTACATGTTTCTTACCGCCGCATATGCACATCAAGGCGAGATGGCTAAGGCTCTAGCGGCAAAGGACCAGGTACTAAAGCATCAGCCTGGACTTACTATAGCGCGACTAAAGGCAATTCGCGTTAGCGACAACCCCATTTTCTGGAAACAAACGGAAGCTTATGTATTTGCGGGCCTCCGTCAGGCGGGAATTCCGGAACAATAGGCGACGAATACATTAAGCCTGCACCTCTTCTTCCCGTACCGGCAAAATCGCTATTTTTGCCGAGATATGCTGAGTTGTCGCCGCGTGCGGTCCGTTATCAGGCCTCAATAGACCGGGAGATTGGAACGCAAGTTGCCACGGGGTGGCGAAGGATAGCGACAGGCCGTTGTCGACCTCAGTGGGCGGCTGATCTTGCGCCAAGCCGATATTCGCCAGCAACAAGGCCGCCGCTCGACGCCGCGGTTCAGCCTTGCGGGCTTGGTAATCGAATACCCCTCAGGACCTGCCGCAAGCGCGCTTGATCATATCCGTATCAGGATAATCCATCCATGAAGCCGGTGCAGTTCCTCGGAAACTCGCTTCAAAGCTTGCGAGATTTCCCAGCGGACGCGCGACACGACGCCGGCTATCAACTCGACAAGCTGCAACAGGTCTGCAACCCAACGACTTCAAGCCGATGCCCATAATTGGCAAGGGCGTCCAAGAGATTCGGATACGGGAAGAATCTGGCATCTATCGCGTGATCTACACCGCCCGACTCCCGAAGCGGTGATCGTTCTGCACGCGTTTGAGAAGAAAACGCAGCGCACCTCGAAGCGCGATATTGAACTTGCGAAAGGTCGGCTCAGCGAATTGATGAAGGATCGAAGACGACCAAAGCCAAGGTCTATGCAAGCGTGTGGGATGCACTCTCCGATACACCAGAGCAGGCCGCGAATCTGCGAGCACGCGCCGAGCTCATGCAAGCAGATCGCAGCCATCGCCAAGAAGAACCGCTGGACGCAAACCGAAGCGGCGCGCCACTGTGGAATTACCCAGCCGCGTATGCACGACCTCCCGCGCGTGCGCGTGTCCCGCTTCTCGCTCGATGCGCTAGCCAACATCGCGACGTCGATTGGTCGTCGAGTTCATGTGGAGCTGGAGACCGCGTGACGCGTAAATCCAAATGGACCCATATCAGCCCGTGCTGTCTACCCAAACGATGTGGGATTGGCTCCCCGACAAGAGCTCGAACGTGGGACCTGCGGATTAACAGATCGGCCCTCCGCCCGCCTGTTTCCCCTATCAGTTCATAAGCTTACCGCACATGCGCCCGGTCTATTTTTGCGGAGACAATCCCAGTTTTCGCCCCCAAAGGTCCGTTGCAAACCCGCAATAGACCGAGCGAGTCCAAGAGTTGTCGCTGTAGGGGACGAGTAGATCGCCTCGTCCTCGTAACCTCCCCTTAGGCGAGACGAGCCCCCAGTTGTACGCAAGTTGCGTATCTACGCAAATTGCGTATAATGCCCAATCGTGAAGGCTGTCTTCGTCGAGTTGCCTGCCTCCCATGCCATCGAGCGCAGTATCTCAGCGACGAGGCATTCAGGATGCTTCAGACCACCTTGATGCAGAGCCCCAATGCGGGTGCGTCGATCGAAGGCACCGGTGGTCTGCGCAAACTTCGTTTTGCTGATGCGCGACGTCGGCAAGGGCAAGCGAGGCGGTCTGCGGGCAATCTACTTCTGGCGGGAAGCCGGATTTGGGTTTTGGCTCTACACCCTTTATGACAAGGATGAACGGGACGATTTGTCCCCTCAACAGCGCAAGAGGTTGAAGGCCATGCTCAAGGCAGAGTTAGAAGGAAGGACAAAGGCATGAGAACAATCGTGGAGCATCATGACAAGCAGAATGCCAAGCGGAATGTGTTCGGTGAACTGAAGGAAGGTATGGCGGCGCTGGCCGAAAACCGCGAAGGAAAACGGACTCTTCGAACCCATGCAGTGGAATTCAAGCCAGTGCCGACGGTCACCCCGAAGGAACTGATTCGCGTACGCGAAAACCTGAACATGTCGAGAGCTCTATTTGCCGTTTACCTTCGGACCAATGTTCGTACTCTGGAGAATTGGGAACAAGGACGCGCCAAACCGAATGCTCAAGCTGCGCTACTGATCAACTTGGTGAAACTCTTTCCGGATACGGTCCAGCGGCTCGCGGCCGTTTAGTTCGCGACGTCGTCCAGGCGTCAATCGTCGCGTTCCCTCGCGGCTACATTGCCGAGATTCATTCTTCGGCTAGCAAGTAGATCGGTCTGCAGGCCGCGCAGTGGAGCGAAGCGCGCACATGACTTACTGGGTCAAGGAAATCTTCTACACCCTCCAGGGCGAGGGCGCCAATGCAGGTAGGGCAGCCGTGTTCTGCCGGTTTGCCGGCTGTAACCTATGGTCCGGATTGGAAAGTCACCGCTCTTCTGCCATCTGCAAGTTCTGCGACACCGACTTCGTCGGTGTGAATGGCACGTTTGGCGGAAAGTTCGAGGCGCCGGCTGCGCTCGTCGATGTTATCTCAGGACTTTGGCCCCCTGGCGAGTCGGAGCAACGATTTGTTGTCTTGACGGGCGGCGAGCCGCTATTACAGGTCGACGAGCGACTCGTTTCGGAACTGCATGAGCGCAGGTTTCTCATCGCAGTGGAAACAAACGGAACGGTTGACCCGCCGCCGGGCTTGGATTGGCTATGCGTCAGCCCAAAGTTTGGCGCACCCCTTCGCGTGACCAAGGGAGACGAACTTAAAGTTGTAATTCCACAGCCGGGAATCGACCTGCGCCTTCTTGCGACCCTGCCGTTTGCGCATCGCTTTGTGCAGCCAATGGATGGACCGTCTCTTGCCCAGAACACGCAACTTGCCGTGGATTGGTGTCTTAAGAATCCTCAATGGCGCTTGAGTCTTCAGACCCATAAGGCCATAGGTATTCGATGATCCTAGAACTAAGCCAAGAGTTTTACTTCGAGGCGGCACACACGTTATGTCGAGGTCACAACGCTGAGTCAAGCGGGCAGATTCACGGCCATACATACAACGCCGAAGTAACAGTGCGCGGGGAGCAGGATCAAAGCACCGGCATGGTTCTCGATCTTTCGGTTCTCAGGGCGAACATCGACTCTGTTCGAGCGATGCTCGATCACCGTCTACTCGACGAGATCGCTGATCTCGGGACCCCCACTATCGAAAACCTCTCGACGTTCATAGCGCGGAAACTTTGCGCGCTAGAGCCGCGTGTAGTTGCCGTTAGAGTATGGCGAAACGCGAGTGGCGACAGCTGCCTGCTACGGCTTTCGCGGGACCAGACATGAGGCCCGAAGCGGATCTAGAGGGTTTCATGGAGTATGGCGCCGCAGAGGCTGTGACTTGACATTATGTCCGCCTGACGACTTTGCGTGAGGCGCGGTACGACGTTGAGAACTTATCCACAGAATTGCGGAACAAAGCCAGATCGCAAGAACCGCCGAAACCCATTTAGATTGGCTCCCCGACCAGGGCTCGAACCTGGGACCTGCGGATTAACAGACCGCCGCAGTACGTATTCGAAACAATACCTTAGGTTAAATTTCGTTCCGCAATGAAGCCGTTTTGATGCTCCGTAGTGCCAGTTGCGGCGCGGTATGCGTCAAATTTGCGGAACAAGTTTCTTCACTATCGTTTGGTAGCGGGAGAGGCCTCGAACCAGGCCATTTTTTCCATCGAATAGGCGTCAGGCTGACATGTCACCCGCGCTCCTTTCATCACGGTTACCACTCAATCCATAGTACGACCGTAGACGCGGATAGACGTCGCATCAATGCAAGTCCTGCGGACTTGACAGCAAATCGTCGTTTCGATAATGCTGAAAACATTAACTCGATTTGGCGGCAGTGCCGGGTTGACTTTGAACCAACCACCGGATGCCCAAACCGCTCAATGCCTTCGCAAGAAGTCCTGGCCAACGGGAGCAGAACGGTCACCACCGTAGCAGTCGGCTTCGCGCAAACGCTCGCCTGGGCGTCAAGCTACTATCTGCCAGCGATCCTCGCTACACCGATCGCCCGTGATCTTGGACTCGATAGTTCCTGGGTGTTTGGTGCATTTTCCGGTGCGCTTCTAGTTTCCGCCTTGCTCGGACCAATCGCTGGCCGCGCCATCGATTCCCGAGGCGGTCGCGATGTGCTCATCCTTTCCAATGTGGCTTTCGCAATTGGGCTTGGGGGTTTGGGACTAACAAGCGGGCCGTTCGGGCTGATTCTAGCGTGGTTGGTGATCGGCGCTGGCATGGCAACGGGACTCTACGACGCTGCGTTCGGGACGCTCGCGGGGCTATTCGGCAAGGGCGCACGCGGTCCGATTACCGGCGTAACCTTGATGGCAGGCTTTGCAAGCACGATTGGCTGGCCGCTTACCGCTGTGTTGAATTCCGAATTTGGTTGGCGGGAGACTTGTTTTGTGTGGGCTGGGGCTCATCTGTTGTTGGGCATCCCGCTTTATCGCTTGCTCGTACCGGTGGCCACAGGGTATCGCCCTGCGAAGGCGAGCCCGCCCAGTGGCGAAGGCAACGCCTACCCGTTGATGCTCGGGCTTCTCAGTTACGTTTTCGCTGCGGGATGGTTTGTTTCCACTGCTATGGCGGCACACCTTCCACGATTACTGCAGGAGGGCGGCGCATCGGTTAGAACCGCGATCATTGCCGGTGCGCTCATCGGGCCTGCGCAAGTCGGCGCCAGACTGATCGAATTCAGCTTTCTGCAGCGTGCACATCCGCTAACCTCTGCTCGATTCGCTGTCGTTCTGCATCCACTCGGCGCTTTGCTGTTTGCGGTATTTGGGGCACCTGCTGCCGTGTTCGCGGTGCTACACGGCGCCGGAAACGGACTATTGACCATCGCAGTTGGCACCTTGCCGCTCGCCTTGTTTGGCCATGCGGGTTACGGGCTGCGTCAGGGGCTTCTGGGCGCGCCCTCGCGTGTCGCGCAGGCCGCATCGCCACTGCTTTTCGGGTTATTGCTGAATCGTCTTGGGGTTGATTCGCTCGCAGTGACATCGGGAATGCTCGCTATCGCACTGGTAGCGCTGATCATCGTCGGTCGCCTAGCGCCCAAGACCGCCCATCGGTAGCGTTGCCACAGTGCGCTTCGCCGTCGAAATCAGCGCGCCCCTACGCACGGGGCTCTGGACTGCGCTGCCCCCCAACGAAGGGTGTAGCCGCATCTTGGTTTGGGGGTTGTGGTGGTAGAGAACTGAGTCGAAGTCGGTTTCTGATGAATTTCCTAGCGATGACCGTTTTCGGACCCAAGGCGGTCATCGGGAGCGGCCGCTTTCGGGAAGCCTGATTACGGTATTCTTGTAGTCGATGCTCAGCCTCGGCGCAATGGAGCTGCCAATGACCAAATTGCTCTACCTCTATCCCTGTTTGATGGCCGTGATGATCAACGCTGCCTCGGCCGATTCGACGTCGCCTTACGCCGGTCAAAACACGCGGGACATAAAGTCTCTGGCGCCCGAAGATGTCGACGCCTATCTATCGGGCAAAGGTATGGGACTTGCGAAGGCGGCTGAACTCAACGGTTATCCAGGTCCGGCCCACGTCCTGGCGTTGGCAAGCGAACTTGATCTGAGTCCCAACCAGAAGCAGCGGACCGAGGCTCTTTTTACCAGCATGGAGGCCAAAGCCGCTGACCTTGGTCACGCTTTGATCGAGCAGGAGCGTGAACTGGACGAGCAGTTTGCGTCAAAGCAAGCTACGCAGGAATCGGTGGCGGCGATACTTCAGCGCATTGGCGAGTTACAAGCGAAGGTTCGTGGGGCGCATCTTCAGGCGCACCTAGCTCAACTGGAAATCCTAACTTCTTCACAAGTCGCCAAGTACCAGGAACTTCGCGGTTACACGGGGGCAACAGCACACGAAGGTAGCCATCAGCACCCGCACTAATCGCGAACTGCCGGATTCGACTGCGGTTTCAACCGATCAATGCAACAGTTTGGTGGAATCGTTCAGCCGGTGTTTCGAAGTTTAAAGTCTTTCTTGGCCGCTCGTTCAATTGCGTTGCCACGGCGTTGAGTTGGGCTTGGGAGTAGCCCGACAGGTCGATTCCCTTTGGGAAATGGGCTAGGCGCCACTTCGGAGCAAACGGCACAAGCCCATACCGGCTCATCACGGCTACCAGTGCCCCCTTGTCTGGCGGTCCGCCCGCGTTGACGACTGCAGCGACATCCTCGAAATACTGCGCCCCAATGTCCGGAGACTGGATGATCAATGCGCGGGCGACGCTACCAAACGGGTTGGAGAACGCATGAGCAGTGCCCCTTGGCGTTTGCATGCTCCGTCCCGGCGTGAGATCTCGCGTATCGGAACCCACTGTGTAGCGAAGCGTGCCCTCCAGGACATAGACGATCTCTTCGTTGTTTGAATGGCTATGCGGAGGTAGGCCGTTTGAGGCTGGCGGTACGGTGAGTTCAAACATACCCAGACTCGCAGTTTGCGATCCATCGACGAGGTACCGGATGCCCAGTTGGCCAACGTTGATTTCAATTGCGCTCATGGTGTGGTGTCGGCTGAGTTGATTATGGTTGGTGTGGGTCACTGCCTAACAGTGACTAGTCGGCCGCACCCGGCGCGAATCACGAAATTGTAGGCGCGACCGTCCGGTTTGGGGAAAATTCGCGACCGGCTGGTCCTGGCCGTTATGAAAGTACCCACGTTTGATGGACACCTTAATTCGGGCAATACTAGCTCGAGGGAGGTGTTCGAAGGAATACAAGCCGCGCAGGAA
>Ga0302324_100011062_pt1 | contig 18578 bp, 21 predicted proteins | sample Palsa_T0_1_FD_201949 | JGI IMG/M metagenome (GOLD analysis project Ga0302324, IMG submission 201949) | Peat permafrost microbial communities from Stordalen Mire near Abisko, Sweden - Palsa_T0_1 | ecosystem: Environmental > Terrestrial > Soil > Palsa > Peat permafrost | place: Sweden: Abisko...
AACCAGGTATGGACGCTGCCCTATAGCAATGAATGGCTGCACGACGATGGAACAGGTCATGCCGGTTGGTGGGATCAGCACACGGCAACCGATTCGCCGGGTGTCTGGGTGGATTCGATGTACAAATGGGCCGCCGATTTCAAATATCGCACGGAAAACCAGAAGGAGATCGTTGTGTGGGGCGAGTTGGCGACAGGCGCTTCGCCGGACGATCACACTGCGGACGTGAATTGGTACAAGGCAAACCAGCGCAGCGGCTATGATCTGAAAGCGCACGAGACCGTCGTGGGGGCATACGAGAAATTCCTCGATGACTACCAATTTCGGTCCGCGTTTCCCAGCGCAGAAAAGCTCTTTCGGGAGGCGGGGGCCAAGCATTATTTCTCGGCCGCGCATCTGCTGGAAAACGCCCGTATCTGCAATAACGTCGATTACATCGTGCTGTCCGGCTGGGAGTCCACGACGATCGACGATCACAGCGGGCTGGTTGATGCGCTTCGTCAGCTCAAAGCTGATCCGGCGCTGATCCACCAGGCATCGCAGCCCGAAGTCCTCGTCGTTCGACCGCGCCACTACGTGATCGCCAAAGGCGATACAGCGGTGGTGGATGTTCATCAGATTAATGAGCAAAATCTAACAGGCTCGTGGCGGCTTGCGGTAATAGCCTCGATTGCGGGACATGAGCCGCTCTTTCAAGCGGAATATCCAGTTGAACTCACGGGCGGGGAGACTTACGGTCAACTGCTGAAACAGGACATTCGATTTACGGTGACCGAGCCTGGGCCGGTTACTATCCATGCCGCGCTGAGCCCCATGGCCGGAGGTCCGCCGGTGCTTCAGCGGGACGAGCCAATGCTGGTGATTGATCCGCAGCCGGCGCCGCTGATGGGAAAGATTGCCTGCGGCGGCGACAGCGACGAGTCGATCGATGCACTCAAGCGGCAATTCAATGCGGACGCGGTTGCGCTCTCTTCAACGCTAGGAAAAGTGCCGACAGTTTTGGTCGCGACAGGCGGCGGAGGCCCGGAAACCTGGAGTCCCGGGGACAGCGACGCGGGTATTTCCAATACATCCGATCCGGACCTCTATAAGCAGCAACTGTGGGGACAGGCGGGTCCAATCGGGACCTGGCGGGGGCTGGCGCCTGGGAAGATCACGATCAAGGTATATCTGGCAGACTCTTACCAGAACGGGCCCGGGCAGCGACTTTTCGACATTGCGATCAACGGCCAAACGGTTGCCAAGGAGTTGGACATTTTCGCCAAAGCAGGTGGAAAAAATCGGGCGCTGGTCGAAACCTTCGTCGTCGATACGCCCGACGGAAAGATCCGACTTTCGGTCCCGCGCGTGGAGGCCGACAACGCGACGCTGGCTGCGATCGAGCTCAGCGATTCATCCGGGAAGGTCGTGCGGGAGGTTTTCCGTCGCGAGCCATATACCGACCATGCGGGTCATGTGTGGAAGCCTATCTCGCAGGAAGGCGGCGACGACTGGACAGCGGATCTAAGGGCGGCAGTGGAACGGGCGCGGCGCGATGGCTCGCGGGTAGTATTGCTGACCGGAGGCGGCACGGACGCGGACAAGATTGCCAAATACCTCGCTGATCAAGGGCTTTTGAGTTATGCCGGCCCGGTGGGCGCATCAGGTCCGTCCTGGATGGGGTTCTGGTACTTCGGACGCAGCCACTGGCTGCTCGACGGGCTGCCCAGCGATTGCGTACTGGATTGGCCGTATCAGATCGGACAAGGCAATGGCTTGATGCTTTCGGGCCGTGGCATGGAGGCGGTTATCGGCTATGGGAAGGACCACGATCCGAATATCGGTGTTGCTGCCGCAACCATCGAATGCGGGCAGGGCCAAATTGTGATGCTGGCGATTCCAGGGCTGATGAATTCATTCCTGAACGGAAATGCCAACGGTTTTCATCGAGTAACTGCCAGGCGGCTCATGTTTAATGCGCTGGCGGGTGGTCGGAGTTTGAGCAAGTGAAGGTCCGATACAAATCCTCGGTTTTCGGCTTCGCTTTCCTGACCGCCAAGCAGACTCATTCTATTGTGGCGGCACCGGAGTCCACCTCTTCCACTGATCCGGCGCCCATTGCTCAAGTTGGCTAATCGGCGTGGCGGGCAGGTTGGCCAGCAATTGGGTCAAGTAATGTTGCGGGTCGATGCCATGCCGGCGACACGTGCTGGTCAGGCTGGAAAGGATCGCAGCAGTCTGGCCACCTCGCTCATTGCCAACGAATAAACTGTTTTTGCGATTAAGGCAGATTCGCTTCATTTCTCGTTCCGCCGCGTTGTTGTCCGTCGGCACCGCCCCATCCGTGGTGAACACGTTCAACTCCGTCCATTGGTTCAGCAGGTAGCGCACCGCCTCGGACATCGGATGCTTGGGCAGCAACTGATCGCGCCAAGCGAAAAGCCGATCTTTCAACGACAAGAGCATCGGGGCCGATTTCCGCTGACGCAAGTCCAAACGCTCCGCAACGTCCAAAGGCTTGCCCCGTTCCTCGATGGCATACAGACGATTGATCCAGCCCACGGCTTCAGCGGCTATCTGCGGTTGCGATTTCTCCGCGTCCACGAACTTCCGTCTCGCGTGCGCCCAGCAGCCGGCCCGCATAATGTCATTGCCGACCACAACGCCGTCGTAGCCACCGTAAGCATCAGCCAGGAGGATTTGTTTGTAATCACCGAGGAAGTTCGCCGGTCCGTCGCGGCTCCGGCCCAGGGTAAAATCGAACACATTGTACGGATGTTCCGTATCGCCAACGTACACCCACATTCTGGCTTGCTGAGTCTTCTCCGGTGCCAGCATCGGCATCACCGTGTCGTCCGTGCCGATCACGTGCGATTGCAGCACACGCTGAATCATCAGGTCGTACAGCGGACGTAGGAGGTCGGCCACGTCCCCGCACCAGACGCTCTGCGTCGCCCGGTCAATCTCAAAACCGTTGCGTTCAAAGATGTTTTGCAGCCGGTAAAGCGGCAGGTAATCACTGAACTTACTCGTCACCACGTATGCCAGAAGTCCTGGTCCGGCCATGCCCTTGTCGATTGGCTGCATGGGCTTATCCGCCAGAGCGATCTGCGGATTGTCAGCGTTACGTTCGCAATGCTTACAGGCGTATTTGACGCGAACGTGTTCGATTCGCTCGAATCGGCCGGGAATGAACTCCACTTGCCAACTTGATTCCTCGCCGATCTTCTCGCGCATCTTTCCGCAGCAAGGACAGGGCTTGTCAGCTTCGGCCAAGTCATGCATCTTCCGGGTCATGGGCAATTGATCGAAGGCCGCCAGATTCCGCCGGCCACGACGAACCCGCCGCACCATGCCGCCTTCAACCGAGCCGGAACTATCGGCTGGCGGAAGATCGCCGGGATTCACAGGCCGCGATTCCAACTCGGTGGAGAAAGCCAGCAGCATCTGAGCCACGTCGCCAGGGGTTTGGAGTCGGTCGGCCCGCGGGCCGTAATACCACTTCCTCAGACGAAGCAGTTGCATTTCCAGGCGGAGCTTCTCGATCTCGATGTTCTGGAACTTCACGCGCCAGCCATCGCGCTGCCGAGCGTTCTCGTCACGCTGGCGCGATAGATCAATGATGATTTGCTTCAGCGCTCGCGGATCATCCGGCAGAGAGGTGATGGACGATGCATCTTCCATGACGACATAAGAACGCTCCGTCCAGCGAATTGTTTCAGACGGTTTATTTTTTCCGAAAATATCTTTTCACCCGCCGGACGCTCCGCAGGTCGATGCCGTCCAGCATCATCGCCAGCTCGCTGGCACGCAGTTCCACGCTCCTGGCATCACCTTCGATTCGCGGCATTTTGAAAACGCCTTCCTCTAACCGCTTGTACCACAGAACAAATCCGTCGCGCTCCCACAGAAGTATTTTCAGCCGGTCACCACCGCGCGAGCGGAACAGGAACAGATGCCCGTCCATCGGGTTCTGATTCGTGACGACGTGGGCCAATTCCGCCAGACGATCAAATCCGCACCGCATGTCTGCTGGTTGCGTTGCCAGCCAGATGCGTGTTGCGGTCGAGTCATCCAGAGCCGCCAGTGAGGGCAGGCCGATCACGCCGTCGCCTCAAGTGTGCGCACCAACTCAATCAAAAGGTCACGGTCGAACCCGCGCCACGCTCGCAGGCGACGTTCGCCGCGTAGAAAAATCTCGATCGCTTCGGCCGTCGGTGTTTTCGGAGACTTCACCTCGACGAATGCGGGCTTGGGCGTACGGTTTTGTTTGGCTGGCGAGCGCAAACGCCGCTTCCATGCATAGAAGGCGCTATCTTTAATTCCCCGATCGCGGCAATAGGCCGCTACGGTGAGTCCGCTGGATCTTTGCCCCTCAATAATCTGGTGCCACTGTTCCGCGCCGAGAAGATTTGATTTGTTCATGCCGCGTCAGTGTGCCGACCGTCCAACCAAGAAAAAAGATGTGGTTGGTTTAACGCTCACAAGCTGATGGCCAAGACGCATGGATGTTTCGAGGTAAACCGCCGGTGTTGGCGAGTGCGAATTTCTTTCAGGGCTGGAATGATTCTGACTGGCGGTTCGCTGATCTTCTGCATTTCGAAGCGAAGCTAGAAGTTTCCAATCCTTCGGATTCAATCAAAATCTATCATTTACACGCCGACGAGAACCGTCCACCGAAAAGTACCGTTCCGCGCATTCCTGGCATGATGATCGATAAAGCCATGTTGAAACCGTCTTATCTTACTGCTGACCCAGCAAAACGCTCAAACTAGAGAGTGGGATATATCTCCTCCACCTGCTCTTTCAACTCTTTGATTGAAATTACAGTGTTTATGATTGCTGATTCTGCATATGGTCTAATGTCGGGTTCTGTTGGAACAGCACCACGCGGGCGACCTTCTATATCTTTTTCGCGTGCTGCCGCGTGTTTGTTCTGCCAGTCATTCGTAAGTTTGACGTTTGTATGCGCTTTGGCGATCAAAGCAAGGAAATCTACTTCCTCATATTCGGCCAAGGTCATTCGGCTGGCACTTAAAATGTCGTAGTCAAAACGCTTCATGCAAAGCTGTTTCTTCGTGACCACATCGTCAAATATCTCTCTAGCGGTATCATGAAGATTTCCAACTTCAACCAGCAATGCCCCCATCAGATTCTTACGTCGTTTTTTCGACTTCGATATATCGGAAAAATAGGTAAGACCGAAACCAGCAACTACGCCCAGCAAAGTGCCGCCGATCCCAAGTAACGCTGAATCGCACATGCTTTGCCACCCGTAAGAATATGAACTCGTCAATGAACACCAAGTAGATGACGGAGCTTTTCAATGTCGCGAACCCAGATACATTCGGCTGTAATGCCTTTGATGTGGTCTGGTGGCCCAAACATTTCGATTACCTGTTATGCCTTGACGCTCGTTTTATAGGGACCGAGGTTTACAACTTCAACACCGCCGCCAGCTTTCGGCTGGACAATGATCGCTTCGATGTCGTCCGAACTAGCCTTGCGACGTATGCCCGAGATGCCTTCGACCGTTTCACTCATTTGCAATATCCACGCTGCTCTGCGGCCCACACTCGATTGACAAGCTGAACGTGCTACCGACCCCCGGACTCGATTTAACCTGAATGTCACCGCCAAGAAGGCGTGCAAGCCTCCGGCTGATCGCCAGCCCCAGCCCCGTCCCTCCAAAGCGCCGCGTCGTCGATTTATCCGCCTGGGTAAAGGCCTCAAACAACCGGCCCTGTTCTTGCGGCGTCAGCCCGATTCCGGTGTCTTTCACGTCAACGCACAGGATGTTCCTATCGGAATTGGATTCAAACCGCACGAGGATTTCAACCCACCCTTTTTCCGTGAACTTGATGGCATTCCCAACAAGATTCACCAGTATCTGTCGGAACTTCATGCTGTCTGTTTGGATGTGCCGGGGAATTTTACCGACGAATGTAATGCAAAACTTCAGCTTCTTCTCCGCAGAGCGCAGCCGCAGCGCCGTGGAGATTCGCTTTATTACATTTGATCTGTGGGGTTCCCACTTGGACACGCTAGTCGATACCGAGGTTCAGGACATGCCGGTTGGACAGACGGAGGTTAAGTCAAAGTGGAATCTTTTCGACGAAAATGATTGCGCGGCTTATTACGCCTCAATTGCGTATGTGGCCCGCGTGCGCACGCGAGACGGTCGCGTCATCGAAGCGGATACCGGGCCGGTCATGGAGGAGGCCAGGAAGTTCTCCGCGAAATTCAAGCCAGAGGATTTGGAGCCTCCCGCGCCAAAGCGATAGACGCGGGCGGACGGAATCGGCCCTCCGCATCTAGGTCACGGATTTGCGGCGCTTATCCGGCAATTCTCATCGTGGGGGTGGTTGCCTGTGATTCAATTTGCTTGACGGCCCGCCGTTCCTCCTCTTCCGCGATGGCCAGCGCGGCCTTCTTTGCTTCCAACGGCTGGTTCAAAATATCAGCGGGGATTTGGACCTGAATTACACGGATGGGGTTGGGGCCACCATCAATGGTCATTTTGCCGTCGTCGCCGAAGACATGCCGGACCGCTTTGGACAAATACCATTTGGCGGTGTTAGCGGCCACGCCGATATCTTGGCGCTGGGTTATTGCGTCCTGAATCGCCCGGATGCTTACGGACACCAGCGCTTCCCGAACCGCCTGCTCCTCTTCCACCACCAGCGCGGCAACGTCGGCCCAATCAGGACGGCGGAGCAAGTTGTAAACCGTAGTTTGGGAGACCCCCATCCGCTCGGCTATTTCCCTGCGGTTGCCGCCGGTGCCTTTGATGGCCCGGATGAAGTCGAACTTGCTCGTGCGGGCGGGGTCCAAAACAAGCGGGCGCTTTTCACCGCGCTTCCTGGCCCACCGTGCCTGTCTCTCCAAACCGTTGGTGCGGCTCTTACGCATAAATTAACAAACTCGTTGGCGGTTACACTGGTTTACCAGTGTAAAAACGCAAGGGACCGATTACAACGGTTTTGGGTCTCGCGGGCTAAATTAAATCAAGCGGATCGGCGCAATGGCGGTCGCGGCGATTACCGTGTTCCTTTGGCGGTACGATTGGATGCCCATTGGCGATGTTGAATCCTTCCAATCCCTCCAAACCCCCGCGAAGCGGAATACAATAGTCCGACCATCCGCTTCGCGGGGGGTCGGACTCGTTGAGTTCTTAATTTCGTTAAATTCTTGTAGTCTTATTCTCCTGTGTAACAGTTGGGCGATCAGCCTTCCCAAATGCTTGCCCAATCTTCTAGTGCCTGCCCCCTGCTGTATTCCCATGCCTTTCGGACGCCGCGCGGATATTCCTTCTTCAACGTGAGATAACCGTCGCCAACGGCCAAATCTATCCATAAACCAACTGTGTTCGGCCTTGTCCCCAGGGCGACTGCCGTGTGGCGCTGGGGGAGAAAAAAACCTAGCCACCCCTCGGCGGTCCCCTGTCTCGTCACCTCCGGTAGAAATGCGCACATGGACAGGAACCTTGGATAGCCGTCGTAGCCGTGATCGTCGTCGGGCTTGAAGAAAGGTCGGCGCTGGTCCGCCAGTTTTACGGCGACGTTCAGCGGATTTATCCCGGCTGGGACGCGGCATTTATCGAATGAGTTAACGAAATCCGCGTGGATGCTGTCCAAATCCCAAACATCACTATAGCCGTGATCGCCGTCCTCGCAGGGAATATATCCTTGAATTGGCCATCGACTCCAACCTCCAAGTTTTTTAGCCACAACGTGGTCTATCTTTAACCAAGCCTGTTCGCCAGTGGCATTCGGCAGGCGGCCTTTGACCACTCTCGCGAACGGAAACATTGGACTTTGAAAATTACCATGCACAGGGCTACCCGGCGACCACGGTTCGGATTCAATGATCTTCGTCAGTTCCCGCTCCACCAGCTCTGAGAGCGATATGCGCTTCTGATTTTTCATCTGGCCGCTCCTCTTGCAGCTCCTCAATAAAACGCGGGGCAGGCGGGTGTAAGCATCGGTGGGAAAGAAGTTGACGGCGGCAATTAGCCATCACTTTGTGCCGCTTGGATCAAGGCCACGATGCCCGTCCGAATGGCGGTGGGCAGCGTCGGCCAAGCTCGGATCAGTTCCGCCAATTCGGAGTGATTCGTCACATTTAGTAACAAGTCAAGTAACAAGGGGGAATCGACGGTTCCGGAAGTGTCTTTGTCGTAATTGCTTGCGCCAACGGCGGGACGGATTGCAAATCCGTTATTCGTCGGTTCGAATCCGACCTCGGCCTTTCAAGTTACACGTTCAGCCGGGGATTTTCTTTTCCGGGAGCGATTATGAGCGGGAGGGTTCCGTTCGTCTTCACCGGGTGACGTGAAAGTGCGGATGCCATCATGATCAGCGAACAGTTACATTAGAATTCTTCCGCGAGCCGCTTGTACTCCAAGCAGTTCCGAAAGCTCCGCTTGTTTCAGCTTGTCTCTTTGTTCGGATTTCTCGCCGCGGAAATTCACGAAGCTGGCGCCGATAAACCGGAATGTAGAGTTCATGATTTGTCGCGGTCATCGATTTGCCCTTCCATGTTCTTATTGTCGTGTTACCGGTGCATCAGAAACCTACAGGACGTAAACCATCGCCTATCTGTAATTGATCGCGACGACGAAAACGGCCGCAGGCGGTGACGCGGATGATGGGCAATGGACATTGCCCCCCAGCCATGCTACGATAGGGCCGGTAAGTCGACGACCGAGTCTCATCGGTACGAGCGCTGATAAAGTTCTCAGTTCCCGTCCTTGTCTCTCCCTCGCTTTCCTACCAAAGGGCCGCTTGGCCCATTTCCATCGCGTCGCGGAAACTTATACGGCCGGCGCAGACACACCCATACAGGAACATTCCATGGGCAGCAAGTTATATGTCGGGAACCTGAGCTATAATATGACAGGTTCGGATCTGGAACAGTTATTTTCACCGCATGGCGCGGTGCAGAGTGCGGAAATTATCGCGGACCGCGACACCGGTCGAAGCAAAGGCTTCGGCTTCGTGCAGATGGGCAGCGACGACGAAGCGAAGGCTGCGATCGGCGCGCTCAATGGCCAGGAAGTCGGTGGCCGAGCCCTGACCGTCAACGAAGCCAAGCCGCGCGAAGAGCGGCCCCGCGGCGGCGGAGGCGGCGGAGGCGGCGGTGGTGGCTATGGTGGAGGTCGCGGCGGTGGTGGGGGGGGCGGTGGTGGTGGTCGCGGCGGCAAGAGCGGCGGGGGGTTTGGCCGCAGCCGGTATTGATTTACCGGCATTGATTTGATCGCCACGATCAGTCGAGTCCCTCAAACTTTTCGGCGGTGAGTGTCGCAAAACGCGCGCTCACCGCCGATTTATCCTTCTCTCGCAAGGAGCTTCCATGCCGGTGAAAGTATCGCAGGAGATGGGAATCGAGGCGCGACTGGAAGAATTGCTCGCAAAGACCGGCGCCCGGGACCGCGTCAACATCGAGAAACATCTCGCCGCTTGCGATGCCGAGACCGATCCCGGTCATGCATCGCTCTGGCGGCGATTGTTGGTGAAGCTTGGGGGATTGGCGCCGATGACGATGACCACCGTCGGCCTGCAGGTGGTGCGGTTTTTCATCGCCGATGGAAAATACCGCATGCAGGTTTTCGCATTGGAAGATAATTCCGACGGATTGATCGGTGTTTATATGCCGAACGTGCTCCCCAAGGCGGTAAGCGAGAAACTGCTCATCAAGAACAGTGGATCGTATTCACTGGTCAGCTCTCCCAAACACACGCTCACCATCGAGCAGATGGATGCGAACAACCCATCGGATCCCCCGGAATTCGTCAAGCATATGACGGGATGGAATCGAAAAGCAGTGAAATTGACGCTGCAGGCAAACGAACCCGACAGTCCACAGGTGAACGCGGCCGAAAGCCTGTGTGAGCTTGCCGCCAGGCAATGGGCGAATTCACCTCGGTGATTCCCGCTCCGGCTGGCTCCTCTTGCCCGCTTGTGTTCAAGCTTGATCAGGAGGAAATCGTGACTGAACTTTCATCACTTCCCGCTCTTTCCGAAGAACAGATCGAAAACACGCTACGCCATCGGCTGGAAAACCTGGTTTCCGCCGAAATTCGGAGTTGGAATCTCGTCAGCGTCCTTATGCGGAGATTTTCGCTTCCCAGCCAAAGGACGACGCGATGAGTGAGCAATCGCCCGACGAGAGCGCTGCTAACAAGGTTGTACGGCAGGCGAGCAATGGACAGCCGCCCGGCACGGATTTATCCCAGGAAATCGAGCGGGTTGTGGACCGTGAGCCGCTTGATCTGGTGAAATGCGTGCGCGTGTTCGGCAATTATTATCGATGCAATTGGTGGTCTCGCACCGTCGCCGCGCGCACGCGTGCGGATTATGCGTGGAGCGGCCGCATGGCGGATTACGTTAGAAAAAGCTGTTTTTTGAACGTAACGATGAACGCAGGCGAGTTGATCATGAAAGAAATCGGTCCGGTTGGCGAGCATCGGAAGAATCTTGTCCGTGAGGTATGAGAAAGAGTGTTCTCACCCTTGGTTGCATTTAAAGCCATTCAAGGAGACGGTCATGTATCAATCAGACAGAATTTTAAGGATATACGCGGAAAGCGGTCTTCGGTCGGTGGAAGATTGGATTGCGCAGGGCCGAAATATTACCAGCGGTGTCAAACCTCGACTCGCCACCCTCTACCGCGGATTGCCGGTGTTGCTTTACAGCCGCGACCAGACGCAGCGGCGCACTCCCTCCAGACGGCGTTCCCGAAATTGACGAGCCATGAATCATCCCGTCGAGTCCGGGGGCCAAGCGCACGATGAATCCACCGTCGCGGCCGCCGGCGATGCGATGTATCCATTGATCTTTTCGACCCACTGGCGATCAGCCGCCGCAAGCCGGTATTTTCGCGATTCGGCGCTGCGAATGCTCCTGGAGTTTTTCGAGAGCAAGGGCCTGCCCGCCATCAAGGACGAGGACCAGCGCCAGCAGTGGTACGAAGATTGGATTGCTTTCCAGGCGGCGTACGGGCTGTACGCATCTCTTCTCTCTCCGAAAAAATACTCAACTCTCGGAAACCAATTCGATCTCCTGCGGCTCACGCGGTTTCTCGAGGTTTTCGCGTATTTCAGTCCCGCACATGGATACAGCCTTCAGGTGACATTCCTGGGGCTGTTTTCGATTCTGATGGGATCCAATGAACCTTTGAAGCAGCAGGCCGTCGCCGCCTTGGAAAAGGGATCGCTTTTTGCTTTTGGTGTATCGGAGAAAGATCATGGCTCCGACCTCCTCGCCGGCGAATTCACCATTACAAACGTCGCGCCCGGCAAGTGGATCGCAAGCGGATCGAAATATTACATCGGCAATGCGAATTGCGCGTCGATCGTCTCCATTCTCGCGAAAAAAGCGGATGATCGCCCTGCGGATCGCCCCCGGCGGGCAACGCCGATTCTGTTCGCCTTGCGGCCGGCGCAGTCGAACGGATTTGGAAACGTGCGGAAAATCCGCACGCTGGGCATACGCTCGGCATTCGTCGGAGAATTTCAGGTCAAAGACCAGGAAATTCCCGAAACCGATCTCATCGCCGAAGGCCGCCGGGCCTGGGATGCGGTGCTGGGAACCGTATCGCTTGGAAAATTCTTTCTTGGCTTCGGTTCGATCGGCATCTGCGAGCGCGCCTTCGAAGAAGCAATCACGCATCTGACCCGCCGGGTGCTTTACGGCAAGCGGGTGATCGATATGCCGCATATCGCAGCGGCGGTATCCCAGGCCTACGCGCGCCTGACCGCGATGAAACTGTACGCGTACCGGGCGCTGGACTATGTTCAGGCCGCGACGGCTTCCGATCGGCGTTACATGCTCTTCTGCGCGGTCCAGAAGGCGCGGGTCAGCACCGAGGGAGTCAAGGTCATTTCCCTGCTGTCCGAATGCCTGGGGGCCAAGGGATTCGAATCGGACACCTATTTTGAAATGGCCCGGCGCGACGTGGAGCTGATTCCCAGCCTGGAAGGGAGCGTGCACATCAACCTGGGCCTGACAGCGCAGTTTATGCCCCGGTATTTCGATCACGCCGATCTCAATCTATCCGTTCCGGAATCGTCCGCCCGGCGGTCCGAACTGCCGGAGAACGACTATCTGATGGAGGCCCGCAGCGGGCAAATCAATGCGATCAGTTTTCGTCCGTATCTGGAAGGATATCAGTCGCTGAAATCGGTTGCGAACGCGCGAATTTTCGCGCGTCAGGCCAGGGCTTTTCGATTATTTATCCGAAGCCGATCGCCGGGTAATCGCGAGTCGGACACTCAGACCGCGATGGCGCTGGGACGCTGCATGGCGACGATTGCCTACGGTCAACTGGTCGCTGAGAACGCCGCTCATTTCAACATGCCGCCGGAAATGGTTTCGGCGATGTTTCACCTGCTTATCAGCGATCTCAGCGTTTCAACGCTGGAGTTGGCATCGCTCGATCATCTCGGCAAATTAAATCGCATTCCGATCAAGCGCGTGGTCGCAATACCAACCACCACCAATGCTGATTGGAGTTTCGTGTTACAACGCGCCACGATGTGAATCAGAGTTCAGGGCTGAGGGACCTGATCAACCGGCCGCCCCATTTCCACGAGCCACCTGAAATGCGAACCGATCGCCGACCACATTGTTTTATGCTCGGCATATGTGAGGCCAAATTCATGACACGCCTCTTCGACCAGCTTGGACAGCGCCGGGTAATGAATGTGGCAGATTTTGTGGAAGAGGTGATGCTCGATCTGGAAATTAAGCCCGCCGAGAAACCAGCAGAGAACTCGGTTGCCCCGGGCAAAATCCACCGTCGTCAGCACCTGGTGCACGGCCCAATCGGTCTCGATTCGCACGCTGCCTTCGGAAACAGGAATCGGTACCGGGAAATCGGCTTCACCCACGCAGTGGGCAAGCTGAAACACCACGCTCAGCACCACGCCGCTCACAAAAGCGGCCGTCACATACACAAACAGCACCTGATACCAGTGATGGAGCATCATCGGAATTACAAATGCCAAGGATATGAATACGACCTTGCCCGTAATGAATATGGCCAGGTCCTTCCCCTTGGGCCGGGGAATCTTGTGTTTGCCGATGCGGCCAATGATGATTTGATAATAGTCGTCAACCAGGTGCCACTTAATGGCCATGAATCCGTAAAGGAACCAGAGGTAAATGCCCTGGAAGCGATGGAACTTAAACCTTTGCTGCTGGGGCGAAAGGCGTCCGAGAAAACCCAGGTTGATATCGTCATCCTGCCCATCGACGTTCGGATAAGTGTGATGAATCGAGTTGTGTTTCCAATCCCACAGGTAGGAACTGCCGCCCATCATATCCAGGGTCAGCGACATGACTCGGTTGACCCATTGATGATTGGAATAAGCCCTGTGGCCGCCGTCGTGCTGAATGTTAAATCCGATGGCCGCGATCGCCAATCCCAGGATCACAGTCAGCGGAAGCACCGTCCACCAGCTTGTGGCAAAAAATAGCAGCAGCAGGTAAGACCCGAAAAACCAGGCGAGGATCGTGGCGGTTTTGAAATACATCTGCGGACAATCGCGACGCGAGCGCCCGGTTTTTTCGAAATAGGCGTCCACTCGACGCCTCAGCTCGCGGATAAAGCGATCGCTTCCGCTGAATTTCAATCGTGCAGGTTCATCGCTGTGCGTGGGGGTTATCGATGGAGTAGACATTACTGCCGGGTTTGGAGATGGGTTGTTCAATTGAACCTCCTCAGGTCGCAATCAGGAGGCCCTGCGGTATTGCACCGGCGAAAGAATATCGCAAATGCACAACTGGGGATTCCTAAAACAACTATAGCTGGCGTCAAAGCGCGAAACAATGAGAGAAACTTCAAATAAAGCGCGCAACACCATAATTATCGGCATTCCTTGACAGTGGTCAGGAATTAATTGCTCGCCTTCTCGTCCAATAATCGTTTGAGCACTTTTCCCGTTGGAGACCTGGGAAGGTCCTTAACAATCCGAATTTCCCGCGGCGTCTTCCACTGCGCCAGGCCCTGCCGTGTGCAGAATTCGCGAAGCTCATCAAGCCGAGGTTCGCGTCCTTCCCGGGGGACAACAAAAGCCATCACGACTTCGCCCCGGACGGCATCCTTCTTTCCAATAACCGCGATTTCCGCAACGTCAGGATGCGCCGCCAATATCTGCTCGATTTCGGTCGGAGCCGCCTTTTCGCCGGCGATGATTATCAGATCTTTCTTGCGCCCTGTGATGAATACAAATCCATCGGCGTCCACGAATCCCACGTCGCCGGTTTTGTAATATCCATCGGGCGTGAACGAAGTGGCCGTTTCACCCGGAAGATTGTAATACCCCTTCATCACCATTGGACCCTTGACGCAAATCTCACCCGTTTCGCCGCCGGGCAAATGATTCCCATCGTCATCGACAATGGCCACCCGCATCCCCGGAATCGGCTTGCCCACGCTGCCGCGTTTTTGAATCTGCGGCGTGTTCAGCGCAATCGCCAGGCTCGTCTCCGTCATTCCATAGGCTTCCAAAAGTGTCACACCAAACCGCGAGCGAAACGCTTCGTAAACAGCCGCCGGTAACGGCTCGCCGCCGCTGATCATCGCAAAGATCGTCTTGAAATCATCCGCCGACGCCTCCTTGAGCCGTGCCATTGCAGCGAACATGCTCGGCACCCCCAGCACCAGCGATATCCCGTATTTCTTGATCGCGTTCAGGGCGCCGACCGGGCTGAATCGCGCCATATAAGTGATTGTCGCGCCCAGTTGGATCGGCGCCAGCATCATCGCCGTCAATCCAAAGACGTGAAAGAGCGGGATGATTCCCAGAAATTTGTGCCGGGTCTGAAAATCCACGTATTCGATCGCAGCATCCACATCGCTCTGAAGATTGCCAAACGTCAGCGGCACGCCCTTGGGCAGCCCGCTGGTGCCGCTGGTATACATCAGCACCGCCAGGTCATCCCCCGATGTGGACGGAAGCGAAGACGGCAACTCCGCAGGCGCTGCAGGTGGGAGCCGGCTGAGATCGATCACCTTCAAACTCATCTTTTCAACGCGCCCCGCAAGCTGCGGGATCGTCACGATCGTGTCGATGCCGCTGTCGCGGATGCAGTGCGCGATCTCGGCATCACCCAGCAGAAAGTTAATCGGAACTACGCCCTTGCCTGCCAGGAGCGTTCCATAAAACCCGGCGACAAAACCCCTGCCCGACGGCAGGAGCAATCCCACCCGCCGGTGATTCGTCTGCGTTGAAATGAATTTCGCGAAACCCGCCGCCGCCGTTGCAAGCTGCCGGTAACTGCATTCACCATGGTCATCGATGATGGCCAGCACATCCGGCTGGCGAGTTGCGTAAAGGAACAATGACTCTAATAGCATCGGCTTTTCCGCGCAATCATCCTACCACCCCGCGGATAGCGTAGTTTGAACAATCCAATCGGATCAATGGGAAATCCCTCTCCAAATCCGGATTGTCGTTGCGTCAGAAAGCCGCGATCAGCCTTCGGCGATGAGAACCAGCGCCCGATGAATGGCCGTGCCGTCCAGGGCTGCTCACAGGAGAATGCCGCTGGTGTTGAAACCGCCGATTCTGCGGCTCGAATTTGGGCCGTTCTTTTTTCGCCGGATGAATAATTTGCGGTTCGGGCTGTCGAGTGACGGTTTTCGCCTTTTTTACCGGGATCTGCCGTTTAATCAGCCTTTCGATTGCTTTCAGGTTTGGCATTTCTTCCGGATCGCAAAACGAAATCGCCGTCCCGCTGGCGCCGGCTCTGGCGGTTCTGCCGATCCGGTGAATGTACGTTTCCGGCTCATCCGACAGATCGTAATTCACCACGTGGGTGATCCCATCGACGTCGATCCCGCGTGATGCGACATCGGTTGCGATGAGAAGCGCTGTCTTGCCGGTCCGAAAATTTCCCAGCGCCCGCTGACGGGCGTTTTGGCTCTTGTTGCCGTGAATCGCCTCGGAGGGGATTCCGCTTGTGTGCAGCCGCCGCACGAGACGGTCGGCGCCGTGCTTGGTGCGGGTGAATACAATCGCCCGCGACAGCGGCAGCTCATTGGCCAGTTGCGCCAGCAGTGCCGGCTTATCTCCCCGCGAAACGAAATAGACCGACTGATCGATTCGATCCGCGACGGCAGATTCCCGCGCCACCTGCACGATGGCCGGATCGCGCAATATCGCGCCCGCCAGTTTGCGGATCTCGGGCGGTATGGTCGCTGAAAACAGCATCGTTTGCTGCCGGGCGGGAAGGCCCGCGATGATCTTGCGGATATCGATGATGAATCCCATATCCAGCATTCGGTCGGCTTCATCGAGCACGAGAATTTCGATGCCCCGCAAATCCACGAGCCGCTGTCCCATCAGGTCGAGCAAACGTCCCGGGGTGGCTACGAGGATATCCACGCCCCGGCGCAGAATATCCGCCTGCGGCCCGACGCTCACACCGCCGAAAACAACCGCGCATTTCAGGCCCAACTGCTTGCCATAGGTACGAAAGCTTTCGGCGATCTGCGTGGCCAACTCACGGGTTGGACAAAGCACGAGGGATCGCGGCCGCGTCACCCCACCGGGGCGGGCGACGATCGACAGGCGATGCAGAATCGGCAGCGCGAACGCCGCCGTCTTGCCCGTGCCCGTTTGTGCGCAACCCAGCACGTCGCGTCCGCGCAATGCGTGGGGAATCGCCTCGGCCTGTACCGGCGTGGCAACGGTATAACCTTCTGAAACAATGGCGCGAAGAATCGGCGCCGACAACAATAACTCTGAAAAACTCAAGGGAATGTCCTTTGGTAAACGTGCGTACCAAAGGGTCAACGGCAAACGCCGAAAACAGGACCAGTCAGTGCGCTACAATCAAGCCCGTTACGTCCAGTTTCTATTGCCGTTCAATTGGCGAGAGTCTGAGAGGATCGAGACAGGATGTTGTTCAGTAAGTATATCGGATAAACGGGGGATGTCCATCAGGCGCACCGAATTATCGCCCAACAGTCATTATTCGACGCCTGACGATGAATCATGAAATTGTTCACATGGACAGATAACGTCCCTCCGATTACAATCCCCTCGTTGGTATCCAGCTAAAGAATCGGATTACGCGACAGTTTCAATTCTGCCGGCAGTCTAGTTCTCATCTGCCTCCCATCTTTTGGGCCTAAATGTCGGCCCCTTTTACTGCGACCTCGAAAGTGAATTGCGGGTCGCGCGTTCAATATCCAAGGTGGATTCATGAGCAAGAAACTCTATGTCGGAAATCTGAGCTACGAAGTGGACAGCTCGGCGCTGCAGCAATTGTTCTCGGCGCACGGGACCGTGACGAGCGCACAAATCATCGACGACCGCGACACCGGCCGCAGCAAGGGTTTTGGTTTCGTCGAAATGGAAAATGATTCCGAAGCTCAGGCCGTAATCACAGCGCTCAATGGCCAGGATCATGGCGGCCGCAAGTTGACCGTCAATGAGGCCAAGCCCCGCGAAAACCGTTCGGGCGGCTACGGCGAGGGCCGCAGCGGCAAGGGCGGCGCCAGCGGCGGCGGGCGCAGCCGGTACTGATCCCGCGGCGCAAGCCACGGAGTCCAATATGTGCAAATCCGCTCTGCCTCACTGGCAACAGGCTCTTGTTGTGCGCCTTGAGGGCGCCCTCGGCCGGCCACTGCTTGACGCGGATTTGAATTGCATCGTCTGGAACGCAGTCGATCAAAGTCTCACCGTCGAAACCCACCCGTTGCTTCGGGAATTGCGAAATCACAATCTGATTTCAAATGTCTTTCGAAGCCGCAAAGTGGGGCGGTAAGTCAGGCTTCGTTAATTGTGATCCACCCGCACATATTTCACCCAAACCCGGTGCGCCGTGCCGTCCAGCGATTGCACCAGCAGCGTGCGATACGATCCGTCGAGTTGATAGGGCCGAAAATTCTGGCCGTTTGGATAGGTGTATTCCAATTCAGTTTCACCGTTTGGCCGCGCGCGAAAGCGAGTGATCCCCTCAAGCTCCACCAGATACCGAAACCTTGATGAACCCGTGATCGGCATGCTGATGTCGATGGACGTCCAGCCGCTCGGCTCAACCAGGTATTCCCTTCCGTAAAACACCGGCTTGAGATGGTCCGGCTCGGCTGGATCCCACCATGCGTCGCCACGGTGCGCTATCACCTGTTGCTGCGCTTCGGTCTGAGCCAGGGAGCTGTCGCTTTGCTGCACCGCCTGTGATTGCGACATCATGACCCCGGTATGACCAATCGTGAAAAATGCCATCGCACAAATGGCCACAATCATCGCGATTCCGATAAACCACCCCACAAACTTCGTCAGCGTCCACGCCGCCCTGGCTTTCTCGGCAACGAGTTCCATCCCGCATCGCGCGCAGAAACGGGCCATCGGCGATACGTTGCTGCGGCACTGCGGGCATATTCCTCCGGCCGGCATATCACTATTATATTCGATATGAATCGATCTCTGCTCTACTGTTTCGCATTCGCTGCGCTTTTGCTCAGCCTGATTCCCGTCGCCAGGGCGGATAATTCGCCGGCAACCACGCAGTCAAGTGCGGACGTCGATCTGTCCACCCCATCGGCCGCCGTGATCACTTGCTTCCATGCAATCAACGCCGGCG
>Ga0302324_100011065_pt1 | contig 18575 bp, 17 predicted proteins | sample Palsa_T0_1_FD_201949 | JGI IMG/M metagenome (GOLD analysis project Ga0302324, IMG submission 201949) | Peat permafrost microbial communities from Stordalen Mire near Abisko, Sweden - Palsa_T0_1 | ecosystem: Environmental > Terrestrial > Soil > Palsa > Peat permafrost | place: Sweden: Abisko...
GAGAGGCCGCCGAGGGCAGCCGTTTCGACGACCTTCCGGCGGCGTTTCCCGAGGAGCGCATCGCGCTCGGATCCGAGGATCCGACGGTCAAGGCGATCGAGTGGCTGACGCCGTTCGGCAAGGGATCGCGCGTAATCATCGTGGGTGCGGCCCGCGCCGGTAAGACCGAGGCGTTGCGTCGGCTGGCGGGCACGCTCGCCGAGCACTCCGAGCTTCAGGTCTCGGTCGTCCTCGCGGGCGTCCGTCCCGAGGAGATCGGCGATTGGCAGGAGGGATCCCTCCAACCCGTTGCCGCCGTCAGCTTCGCGGTATCGCCCGACGTCCAGGCCCACCTCGTCGAGCCGGTGGTCGAAACCGCCCGACGCCTCGCTGCCCGGGGGGGAGACGTGGTGCTCCTGATCGACTCACTCGACGGGCTGCCGACCCTCGCCGCGCGCAAGACGCTCGCCGCCGCACGCAACATCGTCGGCGGCGGCTCGCTGACCGTCATCGCGACCGCTACCGAGCCACTCGGGGGAGAGACGACGGTGATCGCGCTCGACGCCGCGCTGGCGAGCACGGGCCGCTTTCCCGCCATCGATCTCCTCCGCAGCGGGACCATCCGACCCGAGCGCCTTGTCGGAGAAGCGGCGGCCGAAGCGATCGCCCGGGCGCGGATCGAGGCCGCCGACGAGGCGGCGTAAGGGCGTTCAGTAGGCGGTGCAGCGCGAACGGTGGCGGAGCGCTGACTTGTAGCGCAGGCCGCCGCCACGGTTCCACAGCACCCGATCGACCGCCACCGCGGACGCCGAGCCGTCCGGGCGCGCGGCGACGATCAGCTCGACGGCATGGAGCGCGCACGCCCTGATCTCGACTTCCTCGGCCGAGCCGTGCTCGATGAGCTCGCCACCGTCGATCCGGGCCAGCAACTCGGGCGCGTAGCGGAGGATCCCGTCGAGGCGCAGGACGTGAGGGACGAGATTGTCTGCGAACATCGTCAAGCGGTCGCGGTCACTCGAGCGGACGACGCCTCCGTCATCGAGGTCGGCGGCGACTATCTGGGCGCGCTTGTAGAACGGCACCGCGAAGCCGTCGTAGCTCGAGACGTCGGCGAAGCAGTCCCACCCAGCGAGCAGCCCCGCCAGCGCCACCGCCGAGCCTCCGGCGGCCTCCACGACGGACAGGAACCGCCCTCCGTAGTCGTGGCCCACGTGCCGGCCGAGATCCCGGAGCGAGGACGCGAACAGCGCCATCAGCTCATGTGCGGGATCCTGACCGAGCACCTCGGCGACCTCCCGCGCGTCGATCGACGCCAGCTCGCCCGCGGCCCAAGGCCCGGCCGCCGCGAAGCGCTCGCGTAGGCCCGTGGCCACCGTGTAGTACCCCGAGCGCCCGGCCCGCTTGCGCAGCGTCGGGAACCACCCCGATCCGAAGTTGATCGCGTCGAGCGTGAGCCAAAACGCGGCGCGCTCCTCGCGCGTCCCCGTCACCAGGTGCGCCTGGGGATCAGGCGCAGCGTCGGGCAGGGTCAGCGGGAGGGCCGCCGCATAGGCGGGGATCGCGTAGTACTCGATCGTCACTCGCCGGGCCCGAGCGGCCACGCGGGCGCAGGCGCTGCGAACGGTGGTCGGGACGTCGGGCATGGTTGGGAGGATGACGGCGGCGGGGGCTCGACCGGGGCGCCAATCCCCGTCGTCGACCTGATGCACGTTAAGCCGATATACGCGGCTTAACGTGCATCACCCCCGGCTGCCGCGCTTCGGCATTCCGCGATGGCTCGGATTCGCGACCGTCCGCGCTCGTCGCGCCCGGTGAGTGTGGTTCGCGCTGGCGAGGGACGTGATCGCCGTTGACTACCGTATGGGTACTCAATAGCGATCACGTCGACTCCGCGCCCTCTCGTCCCGTCGGAAAAAAGAGATCCGGGCCGCCATCCTGGCGAGCACGTCGCCATCCGAACGCATCAGGCCAGAACGAGCGGTTCGCCTACCCGCCTGAGCCAACCGGACACGCACTACGGGGCTTGACGTGCATCAGCCCCGGCTACCGCGCTTCAGCCTTCCGCGATGGCTCAGACCCGCCGCCCGCCTCGCTAACGTCTAACTGACTCAATGCCCGAGGCCTTCAGCGACATCGACACCCTCCTCGCCGGACTCAACGATCCCCAGCGCGAGGCGGTCACCCACGGCGAGGGGCCGCTGCTCATCCTCGCCGGGGCGGGCTCGGGCAAGACGCGTGTGCTGACCCACCGGATCGCCTATCTGGTGGCGTCGGACTTCGCCCGCCCGAGCGAGATCCTCGCGATCACGTTCACGAACAAGGCGGCCCAGGAGATGCGCGAACGGGTCGAGCTCCTCGTCGGCCGGCGCACCCGGGCGATGTGGGTGATGACCTTCCACGCCGCCTGCGCGCGGATGCTCCGCGCCGACGCCCACCGCCTCGGCTATACGCGCCAGTTCACGATCTACGACCAGGCCGACGCCCGCCGGCTCGTCAAGCGCTGCCTCGACGAGCTCGGCATCGACCCCAAGCGGTTCACCCCCGGCGCGATCCACACGCAGATCTCCGACGCCAAGAACCGCCTGCGCGACGCCGACGCCTACGGCAAGCTGGTCGGCTCCTATTTCGAGCAGACGGTCGCCGACGTGTTCCGGCTCTACGAGCGCGAGCTCCACCGCATGAACGCGATGGACTTCGATGACCTGCTCGTACGCGCCGTGAACGTGCTCGAGCTCTTCCCCGAGGTCCGCGAGCGCTACTCGGCCGCCTTCCGCGACGTCCTCGTCGACGAGTACCAGGACACCAACCACGCCCAGTACCGGTGGCTGCAGCTGCTGGCCGGCGAGCACCGGAATCTGGCGGTGGTGGGGGACGATGCGCAATCGATCTACGGCTTTCGCGGCGCCGATATCACGAACATCCTCAACTTCACCGACGACTTCCCCGATGCCCACGTTGTCTCGCTCGAGCAGAACTATCGCTCGACGCAGACCATCCTCGACGCGGCCAACGCACTCATCAGCAATAACCGCGCCCAGAAGCCGAAATCCCTGTGGAGCGACCTCGGCCACGGCGATCCGATCAAGGTGCGCGAGCTGGACGATGAGCACGCCGAGGCGCGGTTCGTTGCGGGCGAGATCCAGCGGCTTGGCGACGAGGGCGTCGCGCGGAGCGAGATAGCGGTCTTCTACCGCACCAACGCACAGTCGCGGGCGCTCGAGGACACGCTGGTGCGGGCCGAGATCCCGTATCAGGTGATCGGCGGCCCGAAGTTCTACGATCGCTTGGAGATCAAGGACGCGATCGCCTACCTGATCGCGCTCGTGAACCCCGCCGACACCGGCTCGTTTACCCGAATCGTTAATTCACCGAGACGCGGGATCGGCTCGACCTCGCTGAGCCGCGTCCTCTCGTTCTCGAACACGATGGGGATCACCATCTGGGAGGCGGCGTCGGAACCCGAGCAGGTGCCGAGCCTCGGCGCCGCGGCGGTGAAGGCGCTCCGCCGCTTCATGGGCACGATGCAGCTGCTCCGGGAGCGCGCCGAGAGCGAAGTGTCGATCGCCGAGCTGCTGCAGGAAGTGCTCCGCGAGACCGGCTACCTGGCGGCACTCGAGGCCGAGCGTACGTTCGAGGCTCAGGGACGCATCGAGAACCTCGAGGCGCTCGTCAACCGTGCCTCGGAGTACGACACCACGCAGTCCGGCGACACCCCGTCGCTCGCCGAGTTCCTCCAGCAGCTGTCGCTCCGTTCCGACGCCGACGACCGCACCGACGACGAGGGCCTGGTTACGCTCATGACCCTCCACAACGCGAAGGGTCTCGAATACCCGATCGTCTTCATCATCGGCTGCGAGGAGGGCGTGTTCCCCCACTCGCGGGCGCTCGACGAGGGCGGCCTCGAGGAGGAGCGCAGGCTGGCCTACGTGGGGATCACTCGAGCCGAGCGCGACCTCTACCTGACCTACGCGCGCAGCCGGATGGTGTTCGGCGCGCCCAGCGCCGGCCTCTCCAGTCGCTTCATCACCGAGATCCCCGTCGCGCTCACCGATCACGAGGAGCAGCGGCCGCGGGGCACGAACGGCTTCCGCGCGCGGGCGACCTCGTGGAGCTCTCAGGTCACCGACCAGCCGGCACCGGTCGCGTACCACATGGGGGACGACGTCGTGCACGCCGCCTTCGGCGATGGCGTCGTCACCGGCGTCGAGCCGGGCGGCATCGTCGTGATCCGCTTCAGTAAGGATCGCTCCGAGCGAAAGCTCGTCGCCGGCCTGGCGCCGATCTCGCGGAGGTGATGGCGAGTTCGCTGGCGCGAACTCGCTTGGCGCGGATACGGCGGCGCCCGGTGGGCCGGACTCCTGTCGATCCGCACGGCGAGTACGCCGGAGCGATTCGCCCGCCGCGCGATGGTTTACCGTCCCGCCCGATGACGGCAGAGGTGATCGACGGTAAGGCGGTGGCGGCGCGGGTGCGCGAGGGGATCGCGCGCGAGGTGTCCGAGCTCGTCGCCGCCACGGGTCGCACGCCCGGTCTCGCGACGGTGCTCGTCGGCGATGACCCCGCCTCGGCCGTCTATGTGGCGGGCAAGCGCCGAGCCTGCGCCGAGGTCGGTATCGCCGATCTCCACCGGCATCTGGCCAGCGGCGTCCCCGAAGGTCAGGTCGCCGGCCTGCTCGACGAGCTGAACGGCGATCCCGACGTCAGTGGGATCTTGCTCCAGCTCCCCGTCCCCGACTACATGGACGGCGCGGCGCTCACGGCGAGGATCGCGCCCGAGAAGGATGTCGACGGGCTCACCCCGATCAATGCCGGTCGTCTCGCGCAGGGCGTGCCCGGCCTGCGCCCGTGCACGCCTCGCGGCGTGATCGAGCTCCTCGACGCCTACGGGGTCGCGCTCGAGGGAGCGGAAGCCGTGGTGGTGGGCCGCTCGAACCTGGTCGGTCGTCCGGTCGCCGCGATGCTCCTCGAAGGCAATGCCACCGTGACCACCTGCCACTCGAGAACGCGAGACCTGGCGGCCGTGTGCGCTCGGGGCGACATCCTCGTCGCCGCCGTCGGCGTCCCCGGCCTGATCGGATCAGAGCACGTCAAGGAGGGCGCTGTGGTCATCGATGTAGGCATCTCGAGGACCGAGGAGGGGCTGCGGGGCGATGTCGACTTCGAAGCCGCATCGCGGCGCGCATGGCTGATCACCCCGGTCCCGGGAGGCGTCGGTCCGATGACCATCGCAATGCTGCTGCGTAACACCCTGACGGCCTTTGGCGGCTCTGCCCTGTCGCTACTTCCGGTCACGCGATAGCGTTGCAGGCATCGGCGCCCTGAGGGCGAATCCTTAGCCGCTTGGGGCTTTACTGGTCATCGATCTGCGCTTCCTGCCGTGGTCAGCGTCAACATAGTCGGCATGGCAGTAACCGAGCGACAACGCGTACGGCCCTCGCGGGTGCCACACTCGCGTTCATGGTGATCAAGTTCGTCGCGCACGCGAGCAATCTCGGTGTCGGGTGCCGGCTGGGGTTCGTGGCCGCGATCGCGTTGGTCGTCCTGTGCGTTCGCGTGACGGCGCCGTGAGAGAGGGCATGGATTCCGGTAGCGGCGGCATCGATCCGCGCTCATTCGATCCCGCCGGCGCGGTTCGCGATCCCGCGCATGACCAGGAGCCGCGCCCGCTTCGTCCACTCCAGGCTGAGCTCATCGCGGCCGCCGGAGCGGGCCTCTTGGTCGTCGCGCTCCTCTTCCTGAAGTGGTTCGGGCTCGGTGACTCCGTCGGCAGCTTCGCGCCCCGGGCTGCGACGACCGGGTCCGAGGGGGCATGGCACACCCTCACGCTCCTGCGCTGGCCGGCCCTGCTCGCGGCCGGGGTGGCGCTCTTGCCCCTGCTCGTGCGGCCCGTGCAGCGGTGGATCGGGTTGCCCCGGCAGACGCACACCGTGGTGGCCTTCCTCGGGAGCGTCACGGTTCTGCTGCTGAGCTATCGCGTGCTCATCGACTTGCCCGATCCCAGCCACGTGGTCGATCAGAAGGCAGGAGCGATCGTCGGTCTCCTCGGCGCGCTGCTGATCGTCGTCGGTGGGGTGGAATCGTCGCGGGCGCAGGCCGTGCACTCGCGGGTGGCCCGAAGGCGGCGCCCGTCCCGCCGCACGCGCCGCCTGGCCGCCGAGATCGCCCGGATCAACGCCTGACGCCAAGTCCGAGCCCGTGGCTTTCGACGCCGGCAGGATGCACAGGGGGGAGCTGATCGCAGCGGGCGGGGGCATCCTCCTGCTCGCCGCCATGTTCATCCTGCCGTGGTTCGACATCAGCACCGGCGCCAGGCTCGCCTCGACGGCAGGCGTTCGGGTGTCGCTCGACGGATGGCAGGCGCTGACGAGCACGCGCTGGATCCTCCTTGTCGCGATCGCGGCGTCCACCGTGCTCGCCCTCCTCACCGCGTCGCAGCACGCCCCCGCGCTTCCGGTCACCTCGAGCCTGGTTACGTGCGTGCTCGGCGGTCTGGCTTCGCTCGTGCTCCTCTACCGGGTCATTTATCACCCTGGCCTCACGGCGCGAGCCGGCGTGTACGTCGGTCTGGCCGCCGTCCTGGCGCTCGCCTACGGCGGCTACCTGTCGCTGCGCACCGAGAGCAGCCCGTTCGGCGATCCTCGGTCGATCGAGACCGTGCCCACCGGGCGGACCGAGTCGGGCTCGGCGGGAAGGACGGAGTCGACCTCGGCTGGGCGGTCCGGGCCCTAGAATCGCTGTAGATGATCGATCGGGATCAGGTCCTCCACGTGGCGAGCCTCGCTCGTCTCGAGCTCAGCGAAGACGAGATCGATCGGATGGCGCGCGAGCTCTCCGACGTCCTCGGACATATCGAGAAGATCGGCGAGCTCGACCTCGCTGGTGTTCCGCCGACTACGCACGTGATCGACCTCGTGAACGCGCTCCGGCCCGACGAGCCCGAGCCCTGCCTGCCGGTCGAGGTGGCGCTTGCGGCGGCGCCGGAACCGGTCGCGATCCCGTACGGGGGAGAATCGCCAACCGGCGCCGGATCGCTTACTGCGGTCGATAGCGGGTTCGGCGTACCAAGTCCAGCCGCCAAGGATGATTGAGTCCCGAACTTCGGGGACCGGCAGCCAGGCCCCGATCGTCCCGTGAGCACGCTGATCGATCTGACTGCCGCTGCGGCGGCCGAGGGTGTGCGGACGGGGGAGATCGATCCGGCCGAGCTGTTCGAGGCCTACCGGGCCCGCGCCGCCGGCGACGAGCTGAACGCCTTCACCTGGATCGCGGACGGACCCCCGTCGCCGGGGCCCGCTCGTGATGCCAAGCTCGGCGGAGTGCCCCTCGCCGTCAAGGATCTGTTCTGTACCGAGGGGGTTCCGAGCCAGGCGGGATCGCGCATTCTCGAGGGCTACCGCCCGCCGTACACGGCGACGGTCGTCGCGAAGCTGACCGAGGCCGGCGCCCCGCTGCTGGGAAAGACGAACCAGGACGAGTTCGCGATGGGATCCTCGAACGAGAACTCCGCGTTCGGGCCAGTGCTCAACCCATGGGACACCTCGCGCGTGCCCGGCGGCTCCTCGGGCGGCAGCGCCGCCGCCGTCGCGGCGGGTCTCGCGCCGTGGGCCATCGGAACCGACACCGGCGGATCAATTCGCCAGCCGGCGGCGTTGTGCGGCATCGTCGGTCTCAAGCCCACTTACGGCGCGTGCTCGCGCTACGGGATGATCGCCTTCGCCTCGTCGCTGGACCAGGCGGGACCGCTGACCCGCGACGTGACCGACGCCGCGCTCCTGCTCTCGCGCATGGTCGGGCGCGACCGACGCGACTCGACCTCGCTGGAGTTTCCCGGCGAGATCGCGCTGCCGCGGGCGGAGGATCTCGCCGGCATCCGGCTCGGCGTCCCCGAGGAGCTCGCGGGCGATGGCATCGAGCCGGGGGTGCTCGAGAGCTTCAACGCCACCCTGAAGCTCGCCGAGGGTCTCGGGGCGAGCATCGAGACATGCCGGCTCCCGCACGCACCGCACGCACTCTCCGCCTACTACGTAATCGCGCCCGCCGAGGCGTCCTCGAACCTGGCGCGCTTCGACGGCGTCCGCTACGGCTTACGGGTGGACGCCGACGACCTCACCGAGATGTACAGCCGCACGCGCGCCGCCGGGTTCGGCGCCGAGGTGAAGCGGCGGATCATGCTCGGTACCTACGCCCTCTCCAGCGGCTATTACGAGGCCTATTACGGCACAGCACAGAAGGTGAGGACGCTGATCAGCCAGGATTTCAAGGACGCGTTCGCCAAGTTCGACTTCATCGCCACACCCACCAGTCCCTGGACGGCCTTCGAGCTGGGATCGAAGACCGCGGACCCCTACGCGATGTACCTCAACGACTTCTGCACGGTGCCGATGCCGCTCGCGGGCATTCCGGCGATCTCGATTCCCAGCGGTCTCAGCGACGGCCTCCCGGTCGGGTTCCAGCTCGCGGGCCCGGCGTTCAGCGAGAACCGCCTGCTCGACGCGGCGTTCGCGCTCGAGGGCGCGATCGGATTCGACGGAAGCGGGGCGCGGCGATGACCGAGTGGGAGCCGGTGATCGGCGTGGAGATCCACGTCCAGCTCTCGACGAGGACGAAGATGTTCTGCGGCTGCGAGCTGTCGTTCGGCGACCCGCCCAACGTGCACACCTGCCCGGTGTGCCTCGGGCTCCCGGGTGCGCTGCCGGTCCTCAACGCGCGCGCCGTCCGTCACGGCATCCTCATCGGACTGGCGCTCGAGAGCGAGATCGCCGAGCGTTCGCTCTTTCACCGCAAGAACTACTTCTATCCGGACCTGCCCAAGGGCTACCAGATCTCCCAGTACGACGTGCCGCTGTGCCGCGGCGGACACCTGGAGGACGTGCGGATCCACCGGGTCCATCTCGAGGAGGACGCGGCCAAGCTGGTGCACCTGGGGGAGAGTGGGCGCATCCACGGCTCGGACCGCAGCATCGTCGACTTCAACCGGGGTGGCACGCCGCTGGTCGAGATCGTCACCGAGCCCGACTTTCGCTCCGCCGAGCAGACGCGCCGGTGGCTGATCCTGCTGCGCACGACGCTCAAGCAGCTCGGCGTCTCGGACGCCAAGATGGAGGAGGGGTCGTTGCGCTGCGACGCCAACGTGTCGGTGCGCCCGGCGGGATCGACCACGCTGGGCACCAAGACCGAGCTCAAGAACATGAACTCCTTCAGGTTCGTCGAGCGCGGGATCGAGGCCGAGATCGAGCGCCAGATCGCCCTGCTCGAGGCGGGCGAGAAGGTCGAGCAGGAGACCTTGCACTTCGATCCCCGCACCGAGCGGCTGACCCCGCTGCGCTCCAAGGAGGAAGCCCACGACTACCGGTACTTTCCCGAGCCCGATCTCGTCCCCCTGCTCGTCGATGCCGAGATGCGCGAGGGGGTCCGGGCGGAGCTGCCGGAGCTCCCGGCCGCCCGGGCGGCGCGATTCGAGCGCGAGCTCGGCCTGGGCGCCGAACGGGCGCACGAGCTCGCCTTTCGGGCCGAGCTCGCCGACTACTTCGAGCTCACGCTCGCCGCAGCGGCGGACACAGGTGGCACTTCGGCGCCAGCCGGCTCCACCGTCGCCAACTGGATGCAGCAGCTCGTCGAGCGGATCGGCGCCGACGCCGACCCGGCAGAGTCGAAGGTAAAGCCCGGAGCGCTCGCCGCCCTGGTCTCGATGGTCGATGCGAAGGAGGTCGGGCGCGAGGCTGCCCGCGATGTCCTGACCCGGCTCGTGGCCGAGGGCGGCGACCCGCGCGCCATCGTCGAGGCCGAGGGGCTCGGGGCGATGCGCGCCGACGACGCAGGGGTGGCCGAGCTCGTGGACCGCGCCATCGCCGCCGATCCCGCCGCCGCGGACAAGGTCCGGGAAGGTAACAAGAAGGCAATCGGACCGCTCGTCGGCGCCGTGATGCGAGAAAGCAACGGGCGAGCCGACGGCGGCGAGGTCAGGGAGCTGATTCTGGCGCGACTGCTCACGTGAGCGGCTGATAGCACGCACCGTTGGGTGTGGTAATGTCGCCATCAGCCGCGGCAGCGGCGGCGGCGCCGGAGCTCGGAGGGCGGATGCGTAAGACGTGCGTTGTGTTGGCTGTTGGGGTGCTCCTGCTCGTGTTTGCGTCGCCGGCGTTGGCATCTCCGGCGTTTGTTCAGAGCGCGTCGGGGGCGGGATCTGCGGCTAGCCTGGCTGTTAGCTACAGCGCGCCTGTCAACGCTGGAGATTTGCTCGTCGGGCAGTTTCGCGCGAGCGGTGTGACGTCGGTTTCTGACTCTGTCAATGGGCTGTGGAGCGAGGCGGTGCAGCTGACCGCTTCAGGGGTTACGCACTCGATCTGGTACGTGGAGGACGCGAAGCCCGGTCCGACCACCGTGACGGTGTCGGGCGCTGGCGGCGGTCCGGTACGAGCGGTGCTCGCGGAGTACTCCGGCGTCGCGACCAGCGGCGCGCTTGATGGGACGTCTTGCAATCAAGGCAAAGAACAGACGGTGACGACGGGGTCTACCGCGCCGACGGCTGCTGCCGGGGACCTCGTATTCGCCGGATTCGGCGTGTTCGATCATCCGATCACCGTGAGCGCCGGCTACGCGGGAGAGGCGCACGCGACACTGCGGACGCAGCTGTCTGGGTCCGACGGCACGAGCGCCGATGAGGACGCGGTATCAGCGGTGGCGGGGGGGCAGGAGGCCAGCTTCTATCTCGGCGCCGCGACGACCAGCGGTTGGGCGGCGTGCGTGGCGGCCTTCCACCCGACACCGGTTACGATCCCTAACGGCGGGCTGAATGGCGTGTCGTGCAGCGCCCCATCGGCGTGCACAGCCGTCGGGGACTACGTCTCGAGTGACGGCGCGACGCTCGCACTGGCCGAACGTCTGACCGGGTCGGGTTGGCAGCTGCAGAGTGCCGCGGAGCCGGTGGGGGCGCTGAGCAGCACTCTGCTGGGCGTATCGTGCTCGTCGGCCGTATGGTGTGTCGCGGTCGGCAGCTACGTGGATAGCAGCGGCACGCAGATGCCGTTGTCCGAGCGCTGGAATGGGACTAGCTGGAAAGTGCTGAGCACGCCAGGCGGCGGAGGCGATCGCGAGGTCCAAGTTAGCCTGAACAGTGTTTCTTGCTCTTCCTCGACCGCTTGCACTGCCGCCGGCACCGCATCGGCCAGCGACAACCTGGCACTGGTGGAGCGCTGGAACGGCTCTAGCTGGGCGGTTCAGTCTCCCTCTGACCCCAACGTGCACGACATCCTCAACGGTGTTTCCTGTCCCGCGACGGCGGCGTGCTCGGCGGTCGGCCTGTACTCCGACGGCGCCTACTATGCAGCGCTGACCGAAGGTTGGAACGGATCCAGCTGGCAGCTCGAGAATTCCGCCAATCCTGGAGGCTTCACCGACGAGTTTCAGGGCGTCTCGTGCACGTCCTCGACTGCGTGTACCGCCGTCGGGTTCTACGTCAATGCGTCAGACCAGTTGGTGACCCTCGTGGAGCTGTGGAACGGAACGACCTGGACGGTTCAGAGCACCCCGAATCCCGGCGACCGGACGGCCGACCTCGCGGCCGTCTCCTGCAGCGCCCCTTCGGCATGCAGCGCCGTAGGCTACTCGGCTCCTCCGGGTACACCCCTTGCCAACCCGGTTCCTGTAGATATATCCCGGCCCCTGGCCGAGCGTTGGACCGGGTCGGCTTGGGAGATCGAAGCGACCCCGCATGCGCTCCCGAGCACCCTGAGCGGCATCTCCTGTGCCTCGGCGTCGCAGTGCACCGCAGTCGGCAGCCAGGTCAGCGCCGACGGGACCACGTTGACGCTGGCAGAGGGGTGGAACGGATCCAAGTGGCAGATGGAGAGCACGCCCAACCCGGTGCCGTAGGCACATGGGCGTCTAGACCTTCCGACACAGATAGATCGTCTCGCCCGTGTCGAGTCCGAGCCGATCGATCGTTGAACTCGGCAGCGTCTGCACGAACTCCTCGACGGAGACGTCGAACCCCGCCTCCTCGAGCCTCTGCACGTAGTCACGTCCGTAGATGCGAACGTGGTCGTACTGCCCGAAGATACGGTGACGCTCGCGCGGATCGGTGACGGTAGGGTCCTCCAACGTCTCCGCGCGAGAGAGGTCAAGAGGAACCTGAAGCAGCGCCCAACCGCCGCTGCGGAGCACACGGAATATCTCTTTCATCGCTTGCCTGTCGTCGGTGACGTACACGAGCACGTGGTTGCAGAGCACCACGTCGAAGGAGTCATCGGGGTAGCGAATGTCGGTGACATCGATGTGCTCCATCGCCAGCGCGGAGTCGTAGTCGGCTGACACATAGAAGAGATTGGGCCGACGTTGAAGAGCGTGGGCAAAGCTCACCTCCGGTGCGATGTGGAGGAGCCTCCGACGACGTTCGAGCAGATCTGTGCGAGTAGTCAAGAAGAGCCAGTCGACGCGCATACGGCCCAAGGATCCGCACCGGGGGCACATCGGCCATAGCTGGCCTTGCTCGTCACTCCAGGGACGAAAGCGCCGGAAGTGTCCTTCGCAACAGTTACAGGCCACACGGTTGCCAACGAAGAGCGGCCACGTGAGCTGGTTATACGAGCGACGGAGCTGCGGCCACCATCCGTGCGGAACGAGTCTCCGCGCGAGGTCCTTGGCCACGCTCCGGAGATAACGCTTCATTGCGAGTCAGCATAATGCACCGGCGTGACCGATTTATCGGGAGAGCCCTCGTGAGCCTGTGCGTCTAGCGGTCTATACCGACTATGCGTACCGTTCCGATGGGGTGCGGCGCTATGGGCAGCGCGCCTTTGTCGTATTTCTCGAGATGCTCCGCGGCGAAGTGGAGCGGCTCGTCCTCGTGGGTCGGCTGGACCCTGAGTCTGGAAGCTCGCACTATCCGCTGCACGAGGACACCGAGCTGGTGGGCCTTCCGCACTATGAGAGCCTGGCCAAGCCTCTGGCCGTGGCGCGGTCGCTGGTCCTCTCGCTGGTGCTGATGTGGAGGATGCTCGACGACGTGGACGTGGTGTGGGTCCTCGGGCCCTACCCGCATTCCGTGGCCCTGGCGCTCATTACCATCGCCCGGCGGCGGCAACTCGTCCTGGGGGTCCGACAGGACATGCCGTCGTACGTGCGTCTTCGTCGCCCCCAGCAGCGGTGGATGCATTTCAGCGCCGACGCCCTGGAAGCGGTGTGGAGGCTGCTCGCGCGCCGCTATCCCGTGATCGTCGTTGGTCCCGAGCTCGAGGAGAACTACCAGCACGCGAGGCGCTCCCTGACGATCGCGGTATCGCTGGTGTCAGAGCGGGACTTCGTCAGCGTCGAGGATGCACTCGCGCGCTCGTATGACGGAGAGCTCGTTCTCCTCGCGGTGGGCCGGCTCGATGCCGAGAAGAATCCGCTGATCCTCCCGGACATCCTCACCCTGCTGCGCGCGGACGGGCGGCCGTGGCGTCTGATCGTGTGCGGGGAAGGACTGCTGCAGTCAGAGCTCCGGGAGCGCGTGACGGAGCTCGGTCTGGCCCAGTACGTCGATCTCCACGGATACGTGCCGTTTCAGGACGGGCTCCTCGACCTGTACCGACAGAGCCATGCCTTCCTGCACGTCTCATGGACCGAGGGCTTTCCCCAGGTCCTGATCGAGGCCTTCGCCTCGGGCGTGCCGGCCGTGGCCACCGCTGTCGGTGGTGTTCCCGCCGCTGCGGCAGGGGCCGCGCTCCTGGTCGCACCCGGGGATGCCGCCGCGGCGGCGCGGGAGCTCGAGCGGATCGCGGCAGATCCCGATCTTCGCCGCGAGCTCGTGGTGGCGGGCCTTGAACGCGCGCGCGGGGTCACCCTCGAGGCCGGCGCGCGGAGCGTCGCTACGTTTCTCGCGTCGACGTTAGCATCCCCGGCGTGACCCGCGAGTCGCTGTACTCGAAGCTGACACGTATGCCGGTGCTCAGCCATCCCTTGGTGTTTCGCTGCGTCGGCCTCGTCAAGCGGGCGCGGCGCAAGGCCTGTGAGCGGATGGGGTCCGATCGCTATTCACAGCCGTCATTGGGCCATTTGGAACCGAAGCTGGCCGAGTATCTGCCGCAGTCGGGGGGAGTGTTCGTCGAAGCGGGCGCGTATGACGGTTACTGGCAGAGCAACACCTACTGGCTGGAGCGATTTCGCGGATGGACCGGGGTACTGGTGGAACCTGTGCCCGAGCTCGCCGCACGCGCGAGGCGAGAGCGTCTGCGGTCACAGGTATTTCAATGCGCCCTGGTTCCGTCTGATGCCGGGGTCGACACAGTGTCGATGTTCTATGCCGGCACCATGTCGATGCTGCAAGGTGTGTGGGGCTCACCGGAGGCCGAGCGCGAACGGGCCCGCGAAGGGGCGGCTCTCGCTCTTTCGCAGCCGCGAGAGCTTGTTGTCCCGGCACGCACTCTGACCGACGTGCTCGCCGAGGCCGGGGTCGATGCAGTCGATTTTCTCTCACTCGATGTCGAGGGCTACGAGGCGTCGGTGTTGCAGGGCCTCGACCTCGCGCGTCACGCTCCGCGCGTGCTCCTGATCGAGATGCTCGACGTGGAGCGCAACAGGCCGGAGATCGAGGAGATCCTCGGTGACCGCTACACCTATGACGCGTGCATCTCGGAGTTCGACTACGTCTATCTGCGCGTGGATAGGGAGGAGGCCGGCGCGGGAGGTAAGTGAGCCGCTACCCGATCGATGACGTCGGACCAGCGGTATCCGTTCATGACCTTCGCATAGCCGGCCCGACCCAGGGCCCGAGCCCGGTCTCGGTCGGCGAGCAGGTCGATCAGTGCGGCGGCAAGCGCCTCGACGCTCCCGCGGGCGACCAAGATGCCGGTGACCCCGTCGGCAATGATCTCGGGCATGGCGCAGCACGAGGTACCCACGCAGGGTAGTCCGTAGCCCATCGCCTCGAGAAAGACATGTCCCCACGGCTCGAAGAGCGACGGGAGTACGAACACCGACGCGGAGCGATACAGGTCGGCGAGAGCGGCACGATCCACCCGTCCGACCCATCTCACCCCCGCGAGGCCCGCGGATGTCGGGTCACGCCTCGGCCCCGCGATGATGAGCTCTGCGTCGCCGACATGCTCGCGCACGACGTTCCATGCCTCCAGCAGCACCTGCCCTCCCTTCCGCCCGAAATCGGCGCCGACGAACAGAGCCCGCGGTGTCGTAGCCTCGCCATCGTCGAGCTCAGGGAGGAACTGATTTGCTCCTGCCCCGACGGCGACGACACGTTCGGCGGAGCAGCCATAGTCGTCGATCACCGAGCGACGCGCGAACTCGCTGAAGGTGAACACGACACTCGCGGATCGGCAGACGTCGGCTTCGAAGGTCATCCACGCAGCGATGGCGTCAGGGGAGAGGCCCACGCCCTCCGGGTAGACACGACGGTTGAGCGCGAGCGTGCTGTCTGTATAGATGGTGTACGGAGCACCCGCGCGGTCGAAGCCCGGCTCACATAGCGTCTGCAGCTGGACGATGAGATCGTAGGAGCCTTGGTAACGGTCCAGGCCGCGCTGGACGGCCTCGGTCCGCCGCCGCACGAGAAACGGGTTCGCGCCGGCGCGCGCGCTCCAGTTATGCCTGCGAGGATGGAATGCGCGCGCGAGATTGAGGGAGCGATCAGCTATTGAGAGCTCGGGCTGAATTACGTCAATGAGAGCGAACCGCTGAGCGAGAGCCGCGTAGAACGGCGACCATTTACCGGCCGGCTCGTCCTGGCGCCAATCACTGACATCCGGGACCGAGATCCCTAACACGCGCACGGCACCAGGAGCAGGCATCGCGGCTCAGATGGAGTCGTCTTGCGGCTGAGAGGCTCGCCGCCCGGCTCGCACCGAGCGCATTGCCTCGTAGACGGCAGGGCTGAGTCGCTTGGCGGCGCTCTTGATCTGCCATCCCAGCCAACGCCGCGCACGTGCCACGAAGGCACCGCTCGCGAGCGCGGCGGCGAGCTCCGGCGTGTCGTTCGCCCAGATCGTGTACCGCCCGAGCACTCTCATCCCGGTGTGTTCTCGGGCACGCGTGCCCGGCGTAGATGTGAACAGGCGCTGGTAGCCGGCCCGGACGGCTTGCTCGACCACGGCGGCCGACACCGACCCTCCGGGAACGGCGGCGCTGCGGGGCGGCGACCCCAGCAGCTCGGCCAGGACAGTGCGGCTCAGGTTCCATTCCTCGGCCAGCGCCGTCGAGCTCAACCTCCCCATGTAGGACGGGTGCGTGTGGGAATGGCTTCCTACCTCGTGTCCCCGAGCGTGCAGCTCACGCACGCCGGCGGCATCGAGGAAGCCGGGGGTACCGATCCGCGAGGTGATGATGAAGAATGCGCCCCGCCATCCGCGACGTTCGAGCTCCGCGGCAACCCATAGTGAGCTTCCGCCGCCATCGTCGAACGTGAGCATCGCCTGGGTGCCGACTTCGCCTAGCCCGAACCGCAAACCTGTCGCGGCGAGTGCATCGAGATGGGCTTCGAAGCGCTCGGGAGTAAGCTTGTAGATACCGGCGACGTTTCCGCCAAAGCCAACGGTGTCGCGGTCCCGTTCGGCCACGACATCGTGGTAGACGAGCGCACAGTTGAGGTCGGCCACTTCAGCCGCAAGCTACCAGACGGGCGGCGGCTCGATCATCGTATAGAATCGTACGACGATGCTGTCAGGACCGAGCGGTGCCTGCGCGGAGCCCGGCGACGTAGACGAACCGTGAACCTCGGCCAGCTTCAAAAGGAGCTCCTTCGTAGGCTCGTCCCTCATGCGCGCCGTCCGCATCTACGCGCTCTCTACAACCGCGCTACGTGGCGCCTTTACCGCGGCGACAACGTTACCTGCAATTGCTGCGGCGGCCATTTCCGCCGCTTCCGCATCTCCAACACCCGCGGCGATCACCGCACCCTGATGTGCCCGCGCTGCGGATCACTGGGTCGTCACCGGGTGGATTGGCTCTACCTCACGGGTCAGACCGATGTCCTTCAGCGTCCCACGCGGCTTCTCCACATTGCACCTGAACTGTGTCTCTCGCTCCCGTTGCGCGGGCTACCGAATGTGTCCTACCTCTCCGGAGACTACGACATGACACTCGCCATGGAGCAGATCGACGTGCGCAAGATCGGGTACGCCGACGAGAGCTTTGACGGCGTGATCTGCAACCACGTTCTCAACGTGGTCGATGATGACCGTTCGGCCATGAGTGAGCTCGGGCGCGTGATCAAGACCGGAGGATGGGCCCTGCTTCAGAGCGCCGTCGACCCTTCGCTCGAGCACACCGAGGAGCACAGTAGGACCGTAACGCCGGAGAGTGAGGACGGACGTTACGAGGAGGTCATGATCCGCCGGTACGGACGCGACTATGTTGCGCGCCTCGAGGAGGCAGGACTGACCGTGACGGTCTCGAGCTTCGTGGCTGACCTTCCTCGGGCGACCGTGAAGAAGTTCGGTCTTGACCCGGAGGAGACGATTTTCTTCTGTCGTAAGCTCGGACCGCTCGCCGAAGATGCTGGATCAGAAGTGCGCCCACGGGAGACGATTCCCGATCAGGCGGTTGCGCGGCACTACGAGGCGGAATAGGACCTTCTCCGCGAGCGCGCGCCGGCGCAAGCGGGGAGATTCGAGGTATCGCGTCCACCGTTGCCGTACGGCTTCGAGCTCGGGATGCGGTGCCAGGGCATGCATGGCTTCGAGCTGCGTGATGTGAAGAACGTGGTAGAAGGAGCTCGAGATCGGGCGAACCGGAAACTCATGCAGGCAGTACAACGACCACCAGCCGGTGTCAAACCGGTGCAGGTTCGCAGCCAGCGTGCTCACGCCCGTCGCGAACGCCTCCTCGGCAGCAGCATTGCCGAGACCCACGCCGACGTCGCGTAGGCCCCACCAGGCGAAGATCGCTCCGTTGAGCACGAATGATGGCGGCTCGGTCGTATATTCCTCCGGCCACGGGGAACCGTCCAGCCAGGCGCACGCACCAGCCTGATCGCTAGGTCGCCGCATCGGTTCAATGCCCTTGAGCGCGGCCTCCGCGAACGTGGCGTCACTCGCCTCCAGGTGCAGCCGGACCAGCAGGCTGGCGCATTGTCCCTGGGCCATTGCGGACCTCCACGGAACTCTCAGCGGGAAGGTGTGCAGGAAGGGTTCCTGCTGGAGCCAAGAGCCATCGGCGTGTTGCCGCGCGACCAGGTGGCGTCCCACGTCGAGCGCCGCGTCGAGCCACACCTCTCCGTCTCCGGCCAGGAAGCGCTCGTAGCAGCCGAGCCCGTACTGCGCCACGTACACATACTCGGCGGCCCATGATCGCGTAGCCTCAGCGGGCCAGCGCGACTGTGCCTTCGCCCGCATGTCGATCGGATACCCGGCTACCGATTGAGGATCAATGGCCGGCCCCAGTGGCAGCACGAGGCGCTTAGCGCTCGAGAAGAACCCTGCGGTGCTGGGCCTGGCTCGCACCGCGGTGCTCATCGGCCCAGCCTAGCGGAGTGGCCTATGAGGCGTCGATGGCGGCGGCGATGTCGCCGGTTACGGTTTGGCAGGGGCTGGTGGCTGCGAGCTGGAAGTCGCCGGCTGTTGCGTTGATGAATTCGGGGTCGGTAGCGGTGGTGTTGCCGGTCGCGG
>Ga0302324_100011066_pt1 | contig 18575 bp, 14 predicted proteins | sample Palsa_T0_1_FD_201949 | JGI IMG/M metagenome (GOLD analysis project Ga0302324, IMG submission 201949) | Peat permafrost microbial communities from Stordalen Mire near Abisko, Sweden - Palsa_T0_1 | ecosystem: Environmental > Terrestrial > Soil > Palsa > Peat permafrost | place: Sweden: Abisko...
GACTACCGGCTGTGGGCCCGCGACCCGCGCGAAATTTACGAATCCAACGTTACCGGCACACGCAACCTTCTCGCCGCGGCGCGATCCGCCGGCGTTTCCCGCTTCGTCTACACCAGCACCGTGGCCACCGTGGCCGTGCCCAAGAATGGCGCGCTGCCCGACGAGAGCACGAGCACATCGCTGGACGAAATGATCGGCTCGTACAAGCGATCGAAGTGGCTCGCCGAACAGGAAGCCCTGAGCGCGGCCTCCTCCGGGCTTCCGGTGGTGATCGTCAACCCCACCACGCCGGTGGGACCGGGGGACGCCAAGCCCACGCCCAGTGGGCGCGTGATCGTGGACTTTTTGAACGGGCGCATGCCCGCGTATGTGGATACGGGCTTGAATTTTGTTTCCGTCGAAGATGCCGCCGCGGGCCATCTACTTGCTGCCGAACGCGGGCGGATCGGAGAACGCTACATTCTCGGAGCTGAAAATCTGACGCTCAAGCAGATGCTGGACCTGCTCTCGCGCGTTTCCGGGCGCCCCGCGCCACGCTGGCGCCTGCCGCACGCGGTGGCCCTGGGCGCGGCCTACGCCGACGCGGCAGTTTCGCGGGTACTGGGGCGCGAGCCGCAGATTCCGTTGGAGGGCGTGCGCATGGCGCGCCACCGCATGTTTGTGGACACCGGCAAGGCCCGGCGCGAACTGGGTTTTGCTCCCGGTCCCATCTCCGCGGCGGCGGAGCGTGCGGTTCGCTGGTACCAAAATAATGGCTATGTCGGCGCTGGACGGCCGGAAAGGGTCGCGGAAGTGCACGCGGCCTGAGCAGGATCGGCAAACTTACCGGGGAAGTCTGGAAGGATGAAAATTCTGATCACGTTTGCAGTACCAACTGAGTTCGCGGCCTGGCGGCGCCACCATGAATTCCACCAGGTCTCCCGTGAGCCCTTTCCGCTGTTCGCGGCGGATATCGGAGGAAGCGCCGTGCGCGTCCTCCTGACTGGCATCGGCACGGCGGCCGCCGCGCAGGCCATGCGCACTGCGCTGGAGTCGCCCGTGGACGTGTGCATCTCCAGCGGTTTTGTGGGAGCCCTTCGCCGGGACATGCGCGTGGGGGAAATTGCCGCCGCCCGCCTGGTGCGTCGCGCCGAACGGGACATGCTGGTGGCGAGTGATCGCGAGTTGTTCGCCGCGGCGCGTGACGCGCGGGCCCGGCAGGTGGACCGCTTTCTCACCACCGAACGAATGGTGGTCCAGGCATCCGAGAAATATGCTCTCGTCGAAGAGGCCGACGGCGTGGAGATGGAAAGCTTCACCATCCTGGCCGAAGCCGCGCGCCATGGCGTGCGCGCGGTGGCCGTGCGAGCCGTGAGCGACGCCGCGGAAACCTCCTTGCCTTTCGATTTCGATCGCACGCTTGACGACCGCGGGCGGATTCGCCTGGGCGCCCTGATCGCCGGCGTGGCCCGCCGGCCGCACCGCATTCCCGCGCTGCTGCGCCTGGCGCGCGATTGCCGTCTGGCGGCGCAGCAACTCGCCGAATTCCTCGATGTGTATCTGGGAGTGCTGCATTCCAGGCTGGACCTGCCGCAATCGGAGATGATGGCCACCACATGAGCGTTTCGCCCACATTCGAGGAGTCCGCACGGGTCGCGGCCCCGGCGTCCCGGGAGATGTGCGCGGCCGTCTACCGCGGCGCGGGCCGCGTGTCCATGGAGCAGATCCCCGTGCCGGAAATTTCCGACGGTGAAGTGCTGATTCGCGTATCGGCCTGCGGAATCTGCGGCACCGATATCAAAAAAATTCAGCACGGATTCATCGCTCCTCCACAGATCTTCGGCCATGAGGTGGCGGGCACGGTGGTTTCCGTGGGCCGCGGAGTCCAGCGGTGGAAGGCCGGCGACCGCGTGGTCAGCTTTCATCATGTGCCGTGCGGCGCGTGCTTCTACTGCGAACGCCGCCTCTTCTCGCAGTGCGCGGGCTACAAGAAAGTCGGCCTGACCGCAGGTTTCGACCCCAATGGCGGCGGCTTTGCGGAATATGTCCGCGCCATGCCCTGGATTGTGGAGCACGGCATGGTGGCGATTCCTGACGGAGTGAGTTTTGAGGAGGCCACCTTCGTTGAACCGGTAAACACCTGCCTGAAGGCCATCGAGAAGGCCCGCATTGTTGCCGGGGAGACGGTTCTGGTGATCGGCCAGGGCCCCATTGGACTATTGCTCATGATGCTGGCGCGGCTTGCCGGCGCTACCGTCGTCACCAGCGACCCGATGCCCGAGCGGCGCGCGGCGAGCTCACGACTGGGAGCCACGGCGGCTTTCGATCCCACAGAAGGACGCTTGGCGGATGAAGTGCGAGCGCGCAGCCAAGGACGCGGCGCCGATGCCGTGCTGGTGGCCGTGCCGCTGCCCGCGGCCGTCGCGGAAGCTCTGGCGGCCGCGCGTCCCGGGGGACGCGTGCTGCTGTTTGCGCAGAACGATCCGCACCTTAAGATAGAGTTCCCCGCCGCGGCAGTGGGCGTGGAGGAAAAAGAGATTCTCGGCAGTTACAGCGCCGCGGTAGACCGACAGGACGATTCGGCCCGCCTGGTATTCTCGAAGGCTTTGCCGGTGGCCGAATTGATTACGCATAGATTCCCGCTACAAGACTTCGAACAAGCATGGTCCCTGGCCGCGAAGCCTCGGATGAACTCTTTGAAAGTGGTGATAACGCCTTAATGGAAGAGAAAGCTACGGTGGAGACCTTGTCCCCAGCCACGAGAAACGGTCACATGACCGCTGCGGTTCTTTACGGCAGCGAAAACCTGAAGGTCGAGAGCGTGGATATTCCGCGCCTGGCGCCGGACGAGGCGCTGGTGCGCGTGAAAGTCGCGCTGACCTGCGGCACGGACCTCAAGGTGTGGAAACGCGGCTATCATGCGCGGATGATCACGCCCCCGGCCGTGTTCGGTCACGAACTGGCCGGCATCGTCGAACAACTGGGCCCCGAAGCCGGCGATACCGTGCGTGTCGGCGCGCGCGTGGTGCCCTCCAACTCCGCACCCTGCGGGACGTGCCTGTTCTGCCGCAAGGATCGCAGCAACCTTTGCGAGGATTTGCTGTTCAACAACGGCGCGTTTGCCGAATACATGCGCATCCCGGGACGGATCGTCCGCCAGAACATGCTGGAGATTCCCTCCCACGTTTCCTTCCTCGACGCGGCCATGGTGGAACCGCTGGCGTGCGTTCTGCGGGGAATCGAAGAGACCGGCATCCAGTCCGGCGACACCACGGTACTGATCGGCTGCGGGCCCATCGGGCTGAAGTTCATTCGCATCCTGGCGGGCCGCGGGGTCAACGTGATCGCGCTGGGCAAGCGGCCCAACCAGATCAAGTCCGCCGAGCGCATGGGCGCGCGCGCGGCCTTTGACGTCAGCAAGCTCGCCAACCCGGTCAGCGTGGTGCGCCAGCTCACCAGTCACGGCCGGGGCGCCGATTCAGTGATCGAAGCGGTAGGGTCGCCGCGCACGTGGGAATGGGCGCTGCAGACCGTCCGCTGCGGCGGCACGGTCAACCTGTTCGGGGGATGCCCGCCGGGCGCCCAGGTGCGGATCGATCCCACGGCGCTGCACTACTCGGAAATCACGATCAAGTCCACGTTTCACCACACGCCGCGGTTCATCCGCGAGGCGCTGGCGGCGATTGCCCGGGGGGAAATCCGCGCCAGCGACTTCGTGAACGCCGAAATTCCGCTGGCCGAGCTTCCCTCGATGTTTGAGCATATGAAGCATCGCAACGGCGAGATGAAAGTCGCGGTCATTCCCTAGCTGACCGCCGTCGAGCTACGCGCGGCGGTGGACGCGATTTCTGGACGCCATGCAAACACCCGTCGAGCTGGAGATCGCCAGGACCTTGCCGCCCGCCGGGTGTCTTCCGGCCGAAGCCGAGCGCTACACGCATTGGCTGGCTACGCATCACTACGAAAATTTCCACGTGGTTTCCTGGTTTCTGCCGGGCCGGCTGCGCCAGCATTTTTATAACGTCTACGCGTACTGCCGCTGGGCCGACGATCTGGCCGATGAAGTCGCCAGTCCCGCGCGCGCGCTCGAACTGCTGGATTGGTGGGACCAGGAGCTCCAGTTGTGTTACGAGAATCGCCCGTCGCACCCCGTGTTCGTCGCTCTGGCGCCGACCATCGCGGCTTTCGAAATTCCCGTGCAGCCGTTCCGCGATCTGTTGCGCGCGTTTCGCCAGGATCAGATCGTCTGGCGGTACGCATCCTGGGATGAGGTCATCGAGTATTGCCGCTACTCCGCCAATCCCGTGGGGCGATTGGTGCTCTATCTGTGCGGTTACCGCGATCCCCAGCGCCAGCAGCTTTCCGACGCCACGTGCACGGCCCTGCAGTTGGCGAATTTCTGGCAGGATGTTTCGCGCGACCTGGAGAAGGGGCGCATCTACATTCCGGGCGACCTGCTTCGGCAGCACGGGCTTTCCGCGGAGGACATCGCCGCCAGGAAGTTCAACGCCAATTACATCTCTTTGATGAAGGACCTCATCGCGCGAACGCGCGCGCTGTTCGCCCAGGGATCGCCCCTGGCCGAACAGGTGGACGCCGCGCTACGCGTGGATCTGCGCCTGTTCAGCGCCGGGGGACTGGCCATCCTCGCGGCCATCGAATCCAGCGGCTATAACACCCTAGAGCATCGCCCCTCGATCGGCGGGGTCACGCGCGCGCGACTGCTGGGCCGCGCGGCGCTCGGCCGCCTTTGCGCGCCCTTGATGCCCGGCAACGATGCCCCGTCGAAGGTCGCCGCGCCGAGGGCTTCCGCGGTGGCCTCCGCTGCCAATGAGATCCCCGGACATTCCGTGGCCACGTCTTACGAGAACTGCCGCCATGTAGCCCGCGCCGCCGCCAGTAATTTCTACTATGCTTTTTACGCTCTGCCGCGTCCCAAGCGCGACGCCCTGTGTGCCCTGTACGCCTTCATGCGTTTGGTCGACGACGTTTCCGACGAGGCGGGCAGCACGAATGAAAAGCGCGCGGGGCTGGCGCGCTGGCGCGCGCTTCTGGACCGGGCCTTCGCCGGGAACACCGCGGGACATCCGATTCTTCCGGCTTTTTCAGACACCGTGCGCCGCTACAAAATTCCGCAGCGCTATTTCCACGACCTGATTTCCGGCGCGGAAATGGACCTCACCGAATCGCGCTATGCCACCTTTGAGCGCCTGCGGGAATACTGCTATCGCGTCGCCGGCACCGTGGGCCTCACCTGCCTGCAGGTGTTTGGGTTTAGCGACCCGCATGCGCCGGAGTTGGCGGAGCGGCTGGGCATCGCCTTCCAACTCACCAATATCCTGCGCGACGTCGGCGCGGATCTGGCTCTAGGCCGCGTGTATCTTCCCGCGGAGGACCTCGATCGCTTCGGCTGCTCGGAGAAGGAGCTTGCGTGCGGCATGGTTACGCCCGCCGTTCGCGAATTGATGCGCTGGGAAGCCCAGCGTGCCTGGAGCTTTTATGCCGAGGGCGCCCGCCTGATTCCGCGCATCGATCGCGACAGCCGCGGCACGCTGTGGGCCCTCACGCGCATCTACAGCGGGCTTCTGGCGCGCATCGAAGACCGCGATTTCGACGTATTCTCCTCGCGCGTGCGCCTCACGTCCGCGGAAAAAGCGCGCATTCTATTTCGTGCGCAATTAGGGTGGTGGTCGGAATCCGATGTCCTCGAAGAGCGTGATCGTGATCGGCGGCGGTCTGGCGGGGCTTTCTTCGGCCGTCGCGCTGGCTGACGCCGGCTTCCGCGTTCGCCTGCTGGAACAAAAGCCTTTTCTCGGCGGCCGGGCTTCCTCCTATGCCCTGCCCACCGGGGAAGTTGTGGACAACTGCCAGCACGTCACGCTGGGTTGCTGCGCCAATCTGGAGGATTTCTATCGCCGCATTGGCGCCGCCGGGAAAATCACCTGGTACGACCGCCTGGTTTTCGTGGACCGCGAGGGGCGCCGCAGCACCATGGAAGCCTCACCACTCCCGGCGCCCCTGCATTTGACTCCTTCGCTGCTGCTGTTTTCATCGCTCTCCTGGCACGATCGCAGATCCATCGCCGACGGCATGCTGGCCATCATCCGCCGTGGCGGGAAAAATCTTCACGGCGATGCCATGGGCAAGAGCATGCTCGACTGGCTGCACCTACATCATCAGTCGCCCGCAGCCATTGCGCGATTTTGGGGCGTGGTCCTGGTCAGCGCACTCAATGAAGAACTCGCACAGATCGACGCGCGCTACGGCCTGGATGTCTTCTGGAAGGCATTCATTGCCAACCGCAGAGGCTACCTGCTGGGCATACCCAACGTTCCGCTATCGAAGCTTTATGAGGGATGCGGGCCGGAGATCGATAGCCGCGGAGGTGAAGTTGCCCTGCGCACGACGGTTCGCGGCCTGTGTGTAATGGACGGGCGCGTGGCCGCAGTTGAAACAGATAACCAACCGGGGCAGACTGCGGACTATTACGTCCTCGCTGTCCCGCATCAGGCCGTGCCGGAGCTGCTGCCCGCCGAGGTCCTCGACCGCGAACCGATCTTTGGCAATCTGCAGCGCCTGCGTCTCTCTCCCATCACCAGCGTGCATTTCTGGTTTGATCGCGACGTGATGGCCGAGCCCTTCCTGGCGTTGATGGATCGCACCGCCCAATGGATCTTCAACAAGTCCAGGCTGTGCGGCGGAACGGGTCCCCGGATGGGCGAGGGGCGGTATCTGCAACTGGTGATTAGCGCCTCCTACGATCTCGTTTCACGATCGCGCAAGGAGATCCTGGATCTTTGCTTGCAAGAGTTGCATGAAGTCTTGCCGGAAGCGCGCGAGGCCAACCTCGCCAACGCCACGGTGATCAAGGAAACTGCGGCGACATTTTCGCCGGAGGTGGGATCGGGCCGCTGGCGGCCCCTGCAACGCACGCCGATTTCTAATCTTTTTCTGGCCGGCGACTGGACAGCTACCGGATGGCCCGCGACCATGGAAGGCGCCGTGCGCAGCGGTTACCTTGCCGCCGAAGCCGTGCTTGCCGCTGCCGGCGAGCCGCGGAAATTCCTTCAGCCGGATTTGGCCGTGGAGGGATTGACAAAATATTTTGCCGAGCGGCCCGGCCCGTGATGAAGCATTGGCGCGCGACGGAGGCGCCCCCCCTTGTTGCCGCCTTTGCACAGGGCACATTTTTTTCTGTTACGCCGCGCCGATTGCGAGTATGATTAAATTTCCCCCACCGGAGGTTCCGTTTGGAGCGGAAGTATAGCCATCGGGGCTATATGGATACCGATGCCCCGAAAAAAAAGGAAAAACGTGCGCCGGAAAGCCGTCCTCGCCAGGAGCAGATCGGTCCGCGAACTCCTCGCATGGTCGGCACGATCACACGCGCGCGTTGCGCCAATTGCGGCGCGGTGCTTCCGTCGGGCGTCGACCCCAATAGCCAATGCCCGCGGTGCGGCCTGGAGCTGCATTCCTGTAAACAATGCGTGCATTTCGATACCGGAGCGCAATTCGAGTGCACCGAACCGATCCCCGAACACATTGCAAAAAAAGATGCCCGCAACCAATGCACGTTTTACGCTTTTCGCATGACGATTGAAAAGGACATCGCGCCCACGGCCTCGATTGTCGCTCCGCCCGCAACTGCTTCCTCCTCGTCGTCCTACCGGCCCAACAACGCCCGCAAGGCTTTCGAAGATCTCTTCAAGAAATAGTTTCCGAAGAAGGTTTGGAGTGGAGATTCAGCGCGCCAGCGGCGGCTGGATCAGTTCGAGGAACAGATTATTGGGATCCCGCACGATGGCGATGTGCAGGTTGTTCCCGAGATCGGCGGGCTCTCCTCCAACGGAAACAACAGTTGCGCCGGCGGCCTTGAGGGCGTTCATGACTGCACCGGCGTCGCGTACGCGAAGCTGCAGCACCGCCGCGCCGGGATCGCTCACCCGGGTGTGCAGCGGATTGCGCTCGATGGATTGGAACTCGATGAAGGTGATGGGGATGGATGTGCCCGGAACCACGGCCCTCGTTTGGCGAAACTGCGCGCCCGGAGTTCCCGCGGTATCCGTCATCGTCTTATCGCCATTGAAAGAAGGATTTCCGCTGGCCAGGGGCTGGAAGCCGAGCACGTCCTGGTAGAAGCGCGCGGTCTTTTCCGCGTCCCCCACGGTCACCTCGATTCCTCCGCCGATGACGTTGCTCGATGCCGGCGCGGTCGTCTCCGGGAGAGGATCGGGCTGATTGATTTCCACGACGAACCCGTCGGGATCTTGCACAAACACAACGCGCGCCTTGCCGCGAACGGTAGGCTCGCCGCCCAGCGTAAGCACATGCGCCCCGGCTTTCTTCAGCGCGGACATGACGGGATCGAGATCGCGGACTCGCAGGGCAAGGTTGGCAGCGCCCGGATCTTGAAAGCGCGGGTGCGCCGGCTGGCGTTGGATATCCTTGTAGTCGATCAGTTCGACGCCCCAGGGCGCTCCCGGAATCTTCATCACAGCAATGCGCGACTGCCCGCCCACGGTGTCCGTCATTCTGCTGATCGCGTCATTGACGGCAAAAGGCGCCGGGGGACGCGCTAATTCCAGTCCCAAGACATCGTGGTAGAACTCCACCGATTTTTCCAGGCTCGCCACGGTATGGCCGAAATTACCCAGGCCCAGTACGTCACCAGCCGGAGTTGTTGGCACACCCGGCGGGGGCGCCTGCCCACGCAGAGATGTGCCAAGACCTCCTGAAAGCAGCATCCCAATCAAGACCGCAACAAGCGCAATTGCTCTACTGGAAAATCGTGGCATCTTCCCTCCGGGAAATTCGTTGCCTGAAGCGGTTCGTAAGCCATGCGAAATCGCGCGACACCGGCTTTCCATGCGCGGGACTATATCACTGATTAGGTTGCTCCCAGAAAAGCGGGGAGCCCTATGCAGATCCTACGTGATTCCGATAGCGCGCCCTGCGATTCCCACTCCGGCCCACAGCAGTAGCGAAACCAAAGCCACGCACTTGCCCACAAACGGAGACGCCTGCGGGTCGCAGGACATCTCCACTTTCCGATGGACGGTGAAGGAGAAAAGGATCGCCAGCAGAAGAAACGACATCTTGATGCGAAAAGCGCTGCTGCCGTACATCTTCACCGATTCAGACGAAAACAGAAAAAAACCGGAGACCAGCATCACCACCAGACTGCCGATCTTCCACGGCTGGACATCCGCCGCCAGTTCGGAAACGGAGTCGCGCTGAAATCGCCATCCCAGCAGCCGCAGATCCACAAGCAAAACCGTCCCGCCCAGAACGCCCAATGCCAGCAGATGGAAGATCTCTACAAACGGAAACAGCCATGTAGAGTTGCGGACGCCGTGGCCGAACCACGAGTTATCGGCCCATTGGCAAAATGGCAGCAGCATCTTCCTGGCATCCATTCCCGGGAAAGCTTCCTACGGCGGCGGAAGCGTATACGCGATCGCGCGCCCCGCGGCGATGATCGCCACCCACAACACCAGCGACAGGATGGCGGCAACCTTGGCCCCGGCGGGCGTCTGGAGATTCGCGTCCCACGCGGCCACGTTGCGGCCCACGGTCCGGTTGAACACCACGATATTCACGATGGCCAGCGCCAGCAGAAGCATTTTGACACGGAAGAAAGTGTCTCCATAGAACGCCACGGGATCGGCGATGAACAGCAGCACACCCGTGGCAATCATCACCGCGAATCCCGCGCCCAGCCATGGGTTGAGTTGCCCGATGACTTCGGACATCCGTCTGCGTCGCAGGCAAACGCCCAGCAGGCGCAAGTCCAGCAGAAAAGCGAACCCAAGAAACAACGTCAAAGTTAAAACGTGAATGGATTCGATGATGGGTTCGCCCCAGTTCGATTCGCGCAACAGAACGCTGAAGCTTGTGTCGTGCAGCCACTGCAGGAATCCCGTGAAGAGCATGCTCTTTACTTGGCCTCACACGGCGTGGGGTCCCACCGGGGGGCGGAACTTCCAATCCGCCCCTTGCCCGGGTCATCGAAATGGATTATTCAAACTTCATACAGATTTCCAGTTGCCGAATCGCTTCATCCGTGGCCCTTATGGCATCTTCGCGGTGCCCATGGTAATCATCCGCTGCGCTCAGCATGTGAGCCTTGGCCCTGCGCAGGGACTCGATGGCGTCGCGGATTTCCGGGTGTGGGGGAACGGGCTCAGCCGCCGCAGTTGGCTGCGAAGCTGCCGGAAGGCTGTTTGCCGCGGTTGCCGCCGGCTTGGCATTCGGCGCCGCCGGAGCCACCACCGAGAAGCCCAGCGCGAACGCCAGGGTTAGTGCTGCAAATACGATCGCGTTTTTCATTTTCATGTTGCACTCCTCATTTGATGGATTGTTGACCGACTGCATGGTGCTTTTTCGCGCTGCCCCATCGTTTCTAAACGGAAGCGGAGTCCGCTCTCGTGTGGACTCCGCTCGAGATTCTACATTTTTTTAGTCGATCGTGCCTTCTAACTCACAGGCGCTGTGCCCGTGTAGTAGAGGATCACGTACGCCTTGATGTGCCCCACGGTTGACTCAGGCACGCCCGCGATTCTCACCGTCGTGGGGTTCACCATGGCCGCGGTGAAGGTAGTCAAACCAGCGCCTGTGGTGATGTCGACAGGGCTGATGGTTACCACTCCGCCCGTCCTATTCACCTGATACACAAGGGTGGCCGACCCAGAGGTATTGCTTACGTCCACGGTGGCCGGAGTCGCTCCGCCCAAGGCGTTCATCGTAAAGTTGCCCGTGGAGCTGGAATACGCCGTGGCCACCGTTCCAAGCGGGACGGGGCTGGGTACGAGGACCGCCCAGGGGACATCCCAGCCGAGAGCGGCAGGATCGTCCCATATGGCGTAGCTCACCCCATAGACCGGCAGGGCACCCACGGTGCCTCCAAAGTTGACCGAATTGCCCACCGCCGTGACGAAGCTGGTCCTCGCACTCGCCCCTCCGCTGGTAACAATCGTCGGGAAGGCAAAGTTCCAATACTTGAATCCGGTGATGGCGACGTTGGTCAAGGGATCCGCGCCGTTCGGCGTGGTATCGGAGATGAAATGAACCAAGGCGGTGTAGTTATCGGTTGTGGTATTGAAGACTCGCGTGTAATCGAATCCGGCGGTGTTCGCCAGGCTCGTACTGCCGTCGAACCTGGCCGTCTCTATATCCACCGTCAGCGCCGTCGGCGGCGTGGTGAGCGGATTCGCCAGAACATGAATCTTGAAGCCTCGCTCGATGTTGCTCAACCCGATCGTGGACTCAGGAACAATATCCGTCGAGGGGGTGCCGGGGGTCCGGAAGTAATACTGCGTCGAGCCGTTTACCTGCACGTTCACATGGCCGCCAATCTCATTGGTCACCGTGAGAATGTTGGTGCTGGTATTCACGTGCAGCACATGCCCTTCGGGATTCTCCCACACCTTATCGAAGGACGAGCTGGCCCAGATGCGCACGGCCACCAGAGTGCCGTTGGATTGGTAACGCGCGGCGATGCGCACGAACTTGGTGGGCAACGAAACCGCCACGGACGAAAAATTCATGATCGTCGTCGGCGTAATGGGGCTGACATCCAGATTGTAATAGAGCGTCCCATTCGTCGCGTCCGCCAGGACCGAAAGCGTCTGCGGGGAAACGATCGCCGTCTCCGGGCTCACCGGCGGCTCCGTGGGATAGTCCTTGGCAACGGTTATGGAAGTGTTATCCGAGGACACGGAGTTGACCGTGGCATACAGGTCGCGCAGCACGAGGCGCGTGATGTCGGCGATCGGGTGAAGGTACACGGGCCCACTAAAGTTCACGGCCCATTCGACCGTTCCCGACGCCGGCGGAATATGGGCAATCAGGAATGCCGGATGCGAAAGGTCAAACTCCAGATCCAGCGAGTTATTCTGATTGGCCGTAACCACAAGAGGAGAATCAAAAGAAATGGTTAGCGGGACGGTCTTGCTGCCGGTGCTTCCCGTGGCCCCCTGAATTTGAATCTGGGCGGAAGGAACCGTCCCTCCGGCAGTCCCGGCAAAGCCCGGATCGGGATCCTCCGAAGCCGTCAAGAGCACATCTCCGGGATTCGCGCTCAGGGTGAGGGCTGCGCTCGTGTATGTCCCAGCGGGCACGCTGGCGTTGGCCAATAGCTCGCTGAGCTGGTCCAACTCGACCAGGTTGATATACGCCCCGCTTGGGGCCGTATAAATCGTGACCGGAGTGCCGCCGCCCTGCGGATTCAGCGCAATGCTCAGGATCTTTACGCCGATGGTAGCCCAATCGTTTTCCGGCGAATCGCTCACCATCGCGTTCACCGTGCCATTGCCGCTGCTGCTACCGCCTGCGCCTGCGCTCACGTTACCGCTGCTGCATCCCGCTGACGCCAAAAGCGCCACCGCAAGCAAGCCCAGAGTTGAACGAAAAAACTTTGACCTCATTCGATTTCTCCTTTGTGAGACCTTTCGAAACGCCGGTCTCTTTCCATCTGACCGAATCCACAGATGGCCCCACCCATGCGCACCAGCGTGGTGGGGATGCACCGGCCTCCTGCGAGCCCGGTTACGTCGGCGCATGCTTCACTGAACACGAAAATCAAACTAGAGTTGCGCTCAACCGCCAAAAATCGTTTAGTACTTAGGTACCAGGTATGCACCTCCGCAGAGAGGCGGGAAATATGTTTTGTTGCGCGCTTTTCCAAAGAGATAACGTTCAAAATGGAATTGAGAATCTGGCGCTTGGATCCCAGACTTCCGAGCCGGACGGCGACTGCGTTGCGCTTTTTGACTTTCATAAGCATGGCGGCGCGAAGGTTCCAATTTGGATTGCAGAAAGGGCCAGCGGGCTGCAAGCGCCGACGGCGCACCAAGACAAGTAAGTTGTGCTGTTGCAGTAGCTTAAAAGGCCTTTGCTGGCGTGCGCTTTGGATTCAATGGTTTCACGGCCGCAAGAGTTGGAACATGAAGCAAAATTTCCCACGAGACACGCCGGCCGCGTTTTAGCCGGCGGCGCTTTCGGAATGGCGCGCTTGAACGTGCCGAACGACGTCGCGTCTTGAACGCGATCGAGCATGTGGAAAGCGAGATTGCTTCCGAAGCACTTTGGATGGTAAGCAGATTCCAGACTCATCGTTCTTGGTAAAATAAAACACACCAGTCCGTTGTATAGTTACAGGCCGGTTGGACGGGCCCGAAGACGGGACGCTTGTCCGACGATTAGGAGCCGCGTGAGGGCAATTGTGCAGGTGAGAAATGCCGCCTGGCTTCAGCGAGGGTCTCGCTGTCCCGCGGTGCCGCGCTTCCTGGAAAAGTCATTGCGCCGTTTTTGCATAGTACTCCTGCTGGCGTTTCTGGTGGCCACCACGGCGGCAGGCCAGGCTCAGGCCCCCGATTTCTCGCAACAGAATATTCAAGCCACCCTGCAGCGCGCGATTGGCGCGATTCGCAACGAGCCGGAGAGCTTCGAGCAGTTCGACTACATCATGACCGCGCGAGTGCGGTTACTGTTGTTCTGGGCGGGCGCCGACGACGTGGGCGGGGGGTATATTCGCCGCAGCGCCCCCTCCGCAAATTCCGCGCCGGCCGTGCTGCAACTGGTGATGGGATCGGATCCGGCCAAGGCTCCCATGTCCATCAATCGCTGGGGAGCAGCGTGGGAGTTGTCCTTGCGCGATCCCGCTGCAAATCACGTTGCCGCGTCGAACGCGTTTTTCGGATTTATGAAAGTTTCCAAGGGAACTTCTGTGCTCGAAATGCAGAAGGAGTTGTCCCAGGAAAAGCAGGGGGGCAGCTTCTTGTTCTCCGCGACGGTCGGGGAGACCGACCCCGCCGGGAGCCTTTCGAAAACGGTGCCGTTCCCCAGCAACCAGGACTTCACCATCCATCAGTTGGATCAGGCGGAATCCGCGGTGTTCGACAAGCTGGCCGAGCCTGGGGGACAGGTCCGCACCGTGGACGCCACCCGGCCGCAGGCTTGCACACGAACGGAAGGTTTCCTCAGCACCGTATCCGAGCTTATCGATGCTTCTCTCGATGGGCGGAAACTCCCGGTCTCCCTGTGCTACCTGTTCAATGGCGAGCGCTTCACGATCAAGCTCACCAAGGTTACTCGCGTGCCGCGGGAAACGGTGCAGCTTACCCTGCACCAGGAGCCCCGACAGTACGTGCGTAACTACCATGACCTGCTGCTGACGCACTTTGACAACTTCAATGAAACAACCCAGAAGGCCTCGAGCTTCGACCTGCTGCTCGCTACGACAGGGAAGCTGCGGGGCATTCCCGTGCGAATCACTTACCAGCCGAACTGGTGGTTCCAGGTGATCTTGAACATAAAGACCCCTGAAGATCAGCCAATTGCCTTAAATCGTTAGATTTCAGGGATTTCGCTGTGTTCGGGAATCGGCGGTAAGAAACCTGGGGATTTCGCTGCGCAGAATCCATCTGCCGGAGACTTTTCTATCGGAATTTTCGATGGGAAAGCCGCAAATATTGCGCTCACTATGGCCGCGCGCAGGGGCTAAGATATTTCCAACACACTAGGACACTGAAGAAGGCAGCCGCGGCACCTCCCCAAGGCTGCCTTCCTTTTTTTTTAGGCCACTTTACTTCCCCCCGACGGTGTCGCCATTCTCGGAGACATGCTTTTTCGGAGATTTCTGATTCAGCGTGTCCAACAGAAGTTTGGCAGCGGCTGGGGGCGTATCGGAGCCGTGCAATACCACGTCCTTGGCGTCCACTTTCTTTCCATAAATCTTCTCGTTGGCCGGCCCGTCCGGGCGCAGCGAAGAGCCGGTCAGGGTCATGCCCGCGAACAATCCCTTGGCGCGGGCGAACGTCAGCAGCTCGGAGTGCAACATCGCGTCGGATTCCGCCGCCACGTCGCGGCCCACAGGGCCGGCCGTGGCCGTGAGATTACCTCCTACTTTGGCCTTGCTGGTGAGAATGGAATTCGCGCCGCTATCGTCCATCACCAGGATGAGAATGTCCGTGGATGCCCCGCCGGCCGCGAGACCCCAGTTAAACCCCTCAAGGGCCACCATGGTGGGGGCGCCCCAGGATCCATCGAATTTTTCCCCGGTGCGGCAGGTCATGGCGCCGCGCCCGAAGGTGCCGCCGAAGCCCCCGGTAAAGATGAACCCGTTGGCTTTCTTTACGCCTGGCAACATGATCACGCAATCGGCGCGATCCAGCACGAATTGAGGGATGCTGTGCTCGGGCTCGTTCAAGATTTCCGCCAAGGTCTTGCCGCAATTGTCCAAACGCTTGTCTTCTCTCTCTTCATCGTCGGACGCACCAGCAAGCGGAAGCACGGCCAACGCAAGAATCATCAAGCAAGAGAGCACTTTGCGCACGGATCACCTCACAAAAACCGTGAGATAGTATCACAAATTCGCCCCAGCAAAGGGAACACCGCGACGGAGGCAAAACTGCGACTCCGGCGGCGGAAAGAAACGCCGGAGTCGCAGTCCAATTCCCTATGGACGCCAGTTAGAACTCAAACCGGAGGCCGGCTTGTAGTTGCCGCGCGCCCAGCAGATTGCCGCTGGTTAGAGAGGCTTGTTGGAAGGTACTCAATGGGCTCATGCAGGTGATAGCGGTCGTAGGACAAGTCCCGGTACCAATTGCGGCTCCAGGTTTAGTGTAGCTATAGGCGTTGGTACTCACCGCCTGCACCAGTGTGCTGTTGAACAGGTTGAAGGCTTCGAGACGAAGCTCGAAATGGTAACGCTCCTTGAAGGAGACTTGCTTGATCAGCCGCAGGTCCACGTCGTACAGATTGGGAAGAACGTAGAAGCCGTTGGGCTCCCAACTGATTCGCGAGCCGGCGGGAGTACCTGTGCTGCCGATTCCAGCCCCGGTCATACCGCCGCCCAAGCCTGTAAACGTAATCGGCGCTGGGAGCAGAGTGGTGCTTCCGGGAAGGGCGTAGCCGGTAAAGTCGCACGTGGGGCCAGCGGCGCCGCAGTACACAGTTGTCTGACTCGACGTGCCACTGGCTTGTCCCGTATAGTGCACGCCGTTGGTTGCGGTGATCGTTGTGGATATGGCCCATCCGCCCAACGCATCCTTTTCAATCTTGTTACCGGAGTTTTGGAAAACCGTAGGGGCGTAAACCACGCTGGCGGTGAAGCGATTCCGCACGTCGGTAGTGGAGTTGCCATATTCCAGTCTGTTGTTGCGTGGGTCGAGCGCCACAGTAGCGAGCTGTGTGCCTCCGACGTCTCCGTTGTCCAGGGCATGGGCCAGCGTGTAATTGGCCAGCACTTCAAGGCCGTGACTCATGGGTTTGCGCAGCGTCACGTTCAAACCGTTGTAAGTGGTGTTGATTGTGCTGGTGTTGCTGGGAATGCCGCCCGTCAGCGCGTCTATCCGGGAGGTAAATCCGGGGAAGGCACCCGCCGCGGGGGCGGAAGAGTACAGAGGGAGGGCCAGCAATCCAGTGCTGGCGGGGGTCAACACAACATTGCCGTTTGCATCCGTCACATCGTAGGGCTTGGTAATCGAAGTGCCGCAGGAGTTTTGCGTAACACCGGCGGTGGTGGCAGCGCTGGAGCACAGAACGGGATCGTAGGAGCCGCCGATGTTGCCATCTTGCCCTCGCGGCAAGTGGTTCCCTCGGGTGAAAACATATTGGACGGAAAAATTCATGTTTCCGGGCAGTTGCTGTTCGATGCCGATCTCGGCCTCATAGGCGCGCGCCGCCTGAAGGTTGGGATCCGCGCCCCGGATGGAGAACTTGGGATTGGGAATGGTAACAGCGTTCGCTGCGCTGGAATACAACGCAGAGGCTGTCGCCGCGCCGGGAAGAGGAATGTTTGCCAGCGGCACATTGGCATTTTGACTGACAAAGAGGTCCGGGAATTCCAAGCCGGCAAACGGCTGGCCGGCTGGAGTCGGGTAACCTGTAGTGCATGCCCCGGCGTTGCAGCTTACAGAGGCCTCACCGGCGCCCGAATATACGTTCTTCAGGTTATGGCCTGCGGTTTCTGCGACGAACTCACCGCCGCCAATCCGCAACACGGTGGTTTTGCGGAAATTCCAGGCGATGCCCAGTCGCGGTTGGAGCCCGTTCAGCGTATCGGGGTACTTGGAGGTGTAGTAGTCAAAGATCGGCTGATCGGCATTGGGAAAGACTTCCGCAACGGAATACGGGAGATGGGGGAAAAGTTGAGCGTCGTAGCGCAACCCGTAATTAACGGTGATGTTCGGGCGGGCTTTCCAAGTGTCCTGGATATAACCGGCTATGTCGTCGAAGGGCATATTGTAGACGAAATTGTTGGGAGTCGTGCCGACGGTATCAACCGTTTGGCCGAAGGAACTGAAGTGATTGCCGGTGGTGGCGGCCGAGCCGGTGTTGTACCGGTAGAGGTCGATGAGCCAATCGCAAAATGTCGTATTGGCCTGCTGGGAGGCAGTTGTGTTGCCTGCGGGGAGCGTGCAGCCGCCTCCCGCCGTAACCGCCGCAGGGAGGGCAACGTTGTTGTAAGTGTAAGGTCCATCAGCCGTGACGGAACCCTGCACGTCGTCGCTCACCAGGTTGACATCCACACCAAACTTGATGGTGTGCGTGCCCTTGGTGATGGAGAAATTGTCGGAAAATTGATTGCGAATCTCATCTGTATAGGACGAGCTCTGACCGCTGCCATAGGTAAACAGATTGGTGAGAACGACCTCTGGCGCGGGGCTAGCGACGTTGGCGTCGCTGATCGAATTGTCCTTGCCCCACTGGTAGCGAAACTCGTTGACTTTGTCCGTGCCGATCACCGTGCTCAAATTGGCGATCACGAACCGATCCTGGAGCACCAAACCCGCGGTATTGTTGTCGAGCAGCGGAGAACTGGGCAGATGATAGTCCCTGATATTGCTGACGACGTTGAAGTGATACGACTGATTGATCTGATAGTCGAGCTTAATCAATTCGACGTCCTGCCGCATGTCGCGCGGAAAAACGCCATAGAAATGGGCGTCGGCGAACTGCTTTGCAGCGAGGCACTGCGCGGCCGTGACGGTCGCGGGGTTGGGACAGACGAGATTATCGATCGATGGGTTCAACTGGGTTGTCGTAACCGTGTTGGGCTCGACCTTGCGGAAGCCGTCGTCGGTAACAAAGAAGAATAACTTGTCCTTAATGATCGGACCGCCGAAGCTCCCGCCCCACTGATTCTGCTGGTGCACGGGCTGCGTCGGAACCGTACCGGTGGAGGCCGCGAACGTCTTTCCCACCGGATCATAGGCGTTGAAGCTCGGCGAGCGTCCGCTGTAGAAAAGGTCGCCGTGGAACATGCTGGTGCCCGACTTAGTCACCGCGTTTACAGAGCCGCCCGCCGCCTGCCCCAGCTCCGCGTTGAAGCCGCTTGAAGCGACCTGAAACTCACGGATTGAATCCGAGCTGTAGACATAGGATTCGTTGTAGCCGCCTCGCGTGGTTTCGTCATAGCTGTCTTCGTTGTTGGCCCCATCCACGGAATTCTGGTTGTACTCGCCACCGAGTCCGCGGAAGCTGACCGCGCCTGCGGTGCCGTCATAGCTCACGCCAGGCGTAAGCAATGCAAGCTGTTCCCAGCGCCGCGAGCTGACCGGCAGATTGCTGACCAGATCTTCGTTGATGTTCTG
>Ga0302324_100011067_pt1 | contig 18575 bp, 7 predicted proteins | sample Palsa_T0_1_FD_201949 | JGI IMG/M metagenome (GOLD analysis project Ga0302324, IMG submission 201949) | Peat permafrost microbial communities from Stordalen Mire near Abisko, Sweden - Palsa_T0_1 | ecosystem: Environmental > Terrestrial > Soil > Palsa > Peat permafrost | place: Sweden: Abisko...
CAATGGCGACGGCGCGCCCGAGCTGCTGGTCTCGGCCTACGGCCGCCAGTGGAACCTGCTCTACCAGAACGACGGTACGGGCCACTTCACCGAGGTGGGGCAGGACTCGGGCTTCGCCGGCGACAACAACCGCGACTACTCCGACAACCAGTTCTTCGAGTGCTACTGCACGCTGCACGCCAGCCAGCCGGACTGCGTCGGGGTGGCCCGCCCTGCAGTCCAGTGCCCGACCCCGGCCGATTCCAGCTGGGATCCCGTCAACGGTCCGCTCGCCTGGCAGCTCAACGGAAATGGCTTCACCACGGTGTGCCGCGACATGGATGGCGACGGCCGCGCCGACCTCTACAACGCCAACATCACCCATTGGTGGGCCGGTCAGAGCGCCGATCCCGCACAGCTCCTGACCAACACCAGCAGCGACGGGGGCCTCATCACCTTCGACCGCGTGCCCAATCCGCAATCCGGGCTGGTCATCCCCCACCTCGATCCGAATGGCTGGAACGAGGGCCTGGTGATGGCCGCGGCCGCCGACCTCGACGGCGACGGTCGGCCGGATCTCATCGCAGCCGGGACCGACTATCCCTACCAGTTTGGCTGGATCTTTCACCAGCTGCCCGATGCCGGCTTCAGCGAGGTCGGTGAGCAGTGGGGACTGCACTTCCCATGCATGAGCGGGCTGACGGTCGCTGACTTCGACCGCGACGGAGATCTCGACGTCATCGTGGGAGCCGGAACGGCGCGTGACTGCAGCCTCGTCGAACCCGGCGGGGCCGGCTGGAAGACCAACCAGGTGCACATCTTTCAGAACAATTCGTCTTCGAGTCCGAGCCGGAGCCCGAGCTGGCTGGAGGTGCGCCTGCGAGGCGATGGAGTCGCCACCAACACCTACGCCATCGGGGCGCGGGTCACCGTCACGGCCAATGGTGTGGCGCAGGTGCAGGAGATGGGCGGCGGCTACGGTACCTTCGGCATGGGCAACGACATCGGGGTGCTGTTCTTCGGGCTCGGGAGCTGCGGGGCGGTGGACTCGATCGAGGTGCGCTGGCCCAACAAGTCACGAAGCACCGACCTCTTCAGCGATGTTCCGTCGAATCACCTCATCGAGCTGCACGAAGGCGATCCCAACGTCTACGCCGTGAATCTGAAGTAGCCGGCTTCAATGGCAGGTGATGGTCGACAGCCCATTGCCGCTGGTGGCGATCGTTCCAGTCGACTCGTTGACCGCGTCCATCCCGTCGGCGCCGGGTGAATCGGTGCAGCTCGAAGCCGTGCAGGTGCAGTTGGTCAGGCCCATGCAGAGGAAGGTGTCCGGTCCGGAGGTGTCCCAGCCCACGTTGTCGGCGTTGAGCGGCCCGCTGCTGAGGTTCAAGACGCAGACGCCCGGCGCGATGACCCCCACCTGGACGCTTTCCTGCTTGCTGCTGCACACCACGTTGTTCATACCGGCGTCCGCAGTCCCGCTGAGGTCGATGGCAGCGACGTGGGTGCTGTCGGAGCTCTGCTCGACCCCGTTGTAGTTGAACTGAATGGTGGAACCCGAGATGGCGGCGGTGCCGGCCGCGGCGTAGACCGCGGTCTCGGTGTTCTGGATGGTGGTGTTCTTCAGGGTGAGGGTCGGCGTCCCTTGGCTGGAAGACTCGAGGTCGAAGCCCTCTCCCGAGAGGCATTGCACGGTGCCGTTGTTGAAGGTCATGCTGACGAGGCCGTCGAGCCGCACCGCCGCGCCGCCGGCGCTGACGTCCGGCTTGCCGGGGCATTCCTCGAAGCCCGCGTCGGTGGGAGGGATTCCGATGACCGGCGCAGAGGTCAGCGAGATGCTGGCGTAATCCGTGGCGACGATGTCGCTGTCCTCCTGTCCCTGGATCACGACGCTGCTCCCCGTCAGGGCGACGTCTGTAATCGTGCAACCCGTCTGGTTGGCGGTTTCGCAAACGATGCCGTCGAAGCCGTCGCTGGCAGTCTGGTTCAGGCTGTTTCCGACGAAGACCGTCCCCGGGTAGAACTGCCCCTCGTCGAGACCGAGGATCAAGGAAGCGCCGGCCGCGACCGTGATGGCCGAGGTCCGGTCGGTCGCGCTGCCATTCACCTGGACGTTCGAGAGGTAGAGCGTGTGCCCGGATTCGATCCGGATCGCGGTGAGCGTCGCGAACTGCGCGCCCGCGCTGTCCAGCCCGACCGAGACCGGATTGGTCGTCGCACCGGAGATGCTCGCCGTACCCACCGTGTCGTTGGGAGAGGAAGCTGCGATGTCGAAGATCTCGGCATTGTTTGCCCCGGGCCTGGGGAAGAAGATCCCCGGCGCGATGAGCTCCGTTCCCCACCCGAGCACGATGGGATAGGTCTCGCCCAGGGGGCTCCAGTTTCCGCCCGAGGGACTTAACGCCGCGATGAGGCTGACGTTTGGGGCCTGCGCGGAGTCGATGCTCGCCATGGCCCGGCTGATGGTCCGGCAGGGCAGGCTGGTGCCGACGCCGCAGCATTCGGCGGAGTCGCTGCCCCTCGTGGCATCGACGTGGATGGCACCGTTGGCGAACAGCCCGCTGCAACAGATCGAGGTGACGAGCTCGCAGAAGTCTCCTGCCACGCAGTTGCTGCTGTCGGTGCAGGTCGTGAGGCAGGCGTTAGCGCCGCAGACGTAGGGCGTGCAGTCGGTGCTCCCGGGCTGTGAGCCACAAGACCCCAGGCCGTCACAGCCGCTCGGGTCCTGCTGGGTGTGGCCGGAGCAGCTCTCCGTCACCGAGCCGCAGGCGGTGCCGGCGTCGGGATAGACACAGGCTCCGGTTGTGCCGTCGCAGTCACTGGCGCCACAGGAGTCGCCGCTGAGGCACCCTTCCATGCAGCAGTGGCCGGTTCCGTGGATGCCGCAGATCCCGTTGGCGCAGTCGTCATTCTCGGTGCAAGGTCCGGTCCCCTCGAGCAGAGCGCAGAGGCTCGCGTTGCAGACGAAGTTCGTGGCGCAATCGTCGCTCGAATCGCAGCTCGTGCCGCAGCCGCCGTCCGGATCGCAGGCGAAATTGCCGGGACACATCTCGGTCTCCTCCACGCACGCGCCGACGCCGTCGCAGTGCGACTGGCTGCAGGGAGCGCTGCCGCAGGAAGTGCCCAAAGCCGGGTAGAGGCAGGCGCCGGTCGCGTCGCAGACGGTCGCGCCGCAGGTCGCGTTGTCGCTCGCACAAGCCTTGGCGCAGCAGTTGCCGGTGCCTTCGATGCCGCACACTCCCGAAGCGCAAGCTTGGTCAGAGGGGCAGGGAGCGCCCGCCGCCAACCCGGGGCCACCGGTGGTCGACCCCGTGGTCGTGCCTCCGCCCGACCCGGTGGTCGTGCCGTTGGTCGAGCGGCGTCCACCGCAGGCCGCCATCAGGAGAGCCAGCCCCATCGTTGCCGTCAGCGCGCTTCGCATCAAGAGGCTCCCAAGGTTCCGCCAAGCTCTAATATTTGGAGGGCGGGGTGCAATCCAGTGTCGAGAGCTGATTGCCGGTGGTGGTGATGCTTCCGGTCGAGGTGTAGACCGCGTCCATTCCGTCGGCCCCGGCGTCGAGCGAGCAACTGGAGATCTCACAGGTGCAGGCGTCGAGGCTGGCATTGCATCCGAAGAGATCGGGCGCCGGGGTGTCCCAGTTGACGTTGCTGGCATTGAGCGCCTGGGAGTTCTTGTTCAACACCGACACCCCCGGAGGCGCGTAGCCCTCGATGCTGTTGCTGCACGCGACGGTGTTTCTTCCGCCGTCGGGTCCGCCGCTGAGGTCGATTGTCGCGGTGTATCTGCCGGTGTAGGCCTGCTCCACGCCGTTGGCGTTGTATCGAATCGTTGAATTCGAGATCACCGCTGTTCCGGCGAAGGCCTGGATGCCGATCTGGGTGTTCTGGATGGTCGTGCCGTTCATCATCAGCGTGGGGACTCCGAGGGCCGTGGACTGGAGAAGGAAACCGTAGCCGGAGAGGCATTGGACCGTGCCGTTGTCGAATTCCATCGTGATCAGGCCGTTGAGCAGGACCCCCTCGTTGTCCGCCTTGAGCGGGCTTCCGGGGCAGGTCAAGAAGCCCACCGAAGAGGGGGGCGTCCCGATGACCGGCGCCGAGGTCAGCGTGACGAAGGAATTGCCCTCGAGGTCGAGGTCTCGGCCGGCCTGGCCCTGGATCACGACGCTGGATTCGCCCTGCAGCGGAACGTCCATGATCATGCAGCCCTGCCTCCTCGGGCCTGCGGTGCAGACGATCCCGTCGTACCCCGGCGGCCCCGAGCTGCTCCCGATGTTCACCCTGCCGGTGATCTTCGCCTGACCGGTGATGGCCGATGTTCTGTCCCCACCGAAGTAGAGCGCCGCTCCCGGTTCGAGGTGGATGGCGGTGGTCAAGAAGTCGGCGTTGCCGTTGATGCTGGCGTTCGCGAGGAAGAGCGTCTGGTCGGCCTGGACCTCGATGACATGGAGGCCCTGGGATTGATCGCCCGCTTGGTCCATGCCGATCCCAATCGGATTGCCGCGCGCCCCCACGATGCTCGCGTAGCCGATGAGGTCGTTGCTCGAGATGCTTCCGATGGTGAAAATCCCGCCACCGTCGCGATCGAAGAAGGTGATCCCTGGAGCGTTCAGCTCGACCCCCCAGCCGAGCAGGATCGGGAAGGTTTCACCGGGCGGGGCCCAGTCGCCGCCAGCGTCGTTCAGCGTGGCCGTCAGGGTGACATCGTGTGCCCTCGCCGCGTCGATGAGCTGCAGGGCATGGGCGATGGTCTGGCATGGCTGGTTGCCAGCGACCCCGCAGCACGCGACCTGGTCGTTTCCGGTCACCGCGTCCACGGCCATCGCGCCGCCGAACGTCAGACCGCAGCAGCTCGCGTGTGAGAGCTCGCAGAATGCTCCGCTCGCGCAGCCGCCACCGTCGCTGCAAGTCGTCAGGCAGGTGGTAGCGCCGCAGGCGTATGGCGCGCAACTGGTGGCGACCGTTCCGCAGTTGCCAACTCCGTCGCAGTGGCTTGGGCTCAGCTCGGTGGTGCCGCTGCAACTCTGCGGCGTCGAACCGCAGGCGGTCGCGCTGTCCCCATAGAGGCAGGCCCCGGTCTGGGGGTCGCAGTCGGCGGCGCCGCAGGGCGGGGTGGAGCCCGTGCAAGTCACCCTGCAACAGTGGCCGGAGCCTGTGACGCCGCAAGCCCCCGAGCTGCAGTCGTCGTCTTCGGTGCAGGCGCCGGTCGGTACGGGGGCCACGCAGCCTCCGGCATTGCAGACGAAGCCCGTGGCGCAGTCGGCGCCCGAAGTGCAGGTCGTCTGACAGCCCGCGTCGTCGCCGGTGGCTTCACCCCCGTCGGGGCAGGAGAAGTGGTCGGGGCAGGCCGTGGCGCTCACGGCCTGGCAGCCGCCGCCGCCGTTGCAGGCGTTCTGGTTGAGCGCGGCACCCGTGCAGGTGGTGTCACAGGAGGTCTCCGGCCCGGGGTAGTCGCAGGCGCCGTTCTCGTCGCAGCCGCTGACCGTGCACGGCGCTTTGCCGAGGGGACAGGATTGAGCGCAGCAATTGCCGCCGCTGAGACTGACCCCGCACACCCCGGAGGCGCAGTCGCCGTCGGAGGCGCAAGGCTGTCCGGCCGCCAGCGGGGTCGTTCCCCCGGTGGTTTCCCCTCCACTGCCGGTGGTCGTGGAGCCTCCTTTCGACCCGTTGCAACCCAGCGCCAGAAAGGCCAGCCCAACCATCGTCGCTACGATGGTTCGCATTGCTCCTTCTCGCGCTCGAGGGCGACCATTGCCGGGTTATCAGCCGCCAGGCGAGCAGCTCACGGTCGAGAGCTGGTTGCCGGTGGTGGTGATGGTTCCGGTCGTTTCGTAGACCGCGTCCATGCCGTTCGCCCCCGGCATGTCGGTGCAACTCGTGATCTCACAGGTACAACCCGTGAAGAGCATGTTGAACACGTTGCATTTGAAGAGGTCGGGGCCCGAGGTATCCCAGCTGACATTGCTGGCGTTGAGCGCCTGGGTGGTGGTGTTCAGCACCGAGACGCCGCCGCCCCCCTCGCTGCTGCTGCTGCAGACGACGATGTTGGTCCCGCCGTCGCTGGAGCTCCCACTGAGATCGATGGTCCCGATGTTCTTGCCATCGGTGGCTTGCTCCACGCCGATGCCGTTGTACTGGATGGTCGAGTTGGAGATCGTGGCGGTTCCGGCGGTGGCATAGATGCCGAGGTCCGTGTTCTGGATGGTGGTGCCGTTCAAGGTCAGCGAGGGAACCCCGTTGGCTGTGGACTGCAGCTGGAAGGCGCGGCCGGAGATGCACTGCACCGTGGCGTTGTCCAACGTCACCGACGCCTTTCCGTTCAGCAACACGGCCTGGGAGTCTGCCTTGGCATTGCATGTCCCCAGGCCAGCCATCGTCGGCGATAAGCCAATGACCGGCGCCGAGGTCAGCGAGATGACCGCGTAGTCCTCGGCGTCGATGTCAACCTCCTCCTGGCCCTGGATCACGACGCTGGAAACACCATTGAGCGGGACATCGCTGATGGTGCATCCCATGTTCTTGGCAGTGCCGCAGACGATGCCCTTGGAACCGAGGTTCTGGTAGCTCGCGAGACTGTCGCCGATGGTGACGGTGCCGGTGACGGCCGCCGCGTGGTCCCCACCTAGAACCAGCGTGGCGTCGGCCGCGACGGCGATGGCGGTGCTGCCGTATTCCTCGCTGCTTTCGAGGTTGGCGTTTGCGATGTAGAGCGCGTTGGTGCCCTCGACCTGGATGATGGTGGCGTCGTTGGACTGTAGCCCCTCGTAGCTCTTGCCGATCCAGACCGGATTGCCGGGCGCGCCCACGATGCTCGCGTACCCGATGTGGTCATAGCCTGAGATCCTCCCGATGTTGAAGACCCCACCGCTGCTGCCTTTGTCCGCGAAGTAGACCCCGGGAGCCTTCAGCTCGGCCCCCCAGCCGAGGACCAGCGGGAAGGTCTCTCCCAGCGGCTCCCAATCGGCGCCTTCGCCGGCGTTGACGGTTGCGAGGATGGTCACATCCCGCGCCTGGGCGGCGTCGATGAGGGTCATGGCGTGAGTGATGGTCTGGCAAGGGAGGTTGGTTCCGATCCCGCAGCAGGCGGCCGGGTCGTTTCCGAGCTTGGCGTCGACGGTGATCGTGCCGCCGGCGCTGAGACCAGCGCAGCAGGTCGAATCGGACATCTGGCAGAAGTCCCCGGGTGCGCAGCCCCCGTCCTGCCCGCAAGTCCTTCCGCAGACTGTGCCCTCACAACCGTAGGGCGCGCAATCGGTGGGGCCGGGTGTGTCGCAATTGCCGAGCCCATCGCAATGGGTTGGGTTCGTCTGGGTGCTGCCGGTGCAGCTCAGCGTCACCGTGCCGCAGGCCGTGGCGCTGATGGGAAAAATGCAGGCGCCGCCGTCGGCGTCGCAGTCGGTAGCTCCACACGGCGGAGTGGCACTACTGCAGGCCGCCGCGCAGCAGTGGCCCAGGCCGTGGATCCCGCACTGCCCGGTGGTGCAATCGTCGTCTTCGGTGCAGGCGCCGACTTTGATGGGCGGCACACAGGCCAGCCCGTTGCAGACAAAGCCTGTCGCGCAGTCGGCGCTGGAGCTGCAGACGGCGTTGCACGCGCCCAAAGACTCGTCACAGGCAAAGTGACCCTCGCAAGGCGTCGAGCTCATGGACACGCAGCCCCCATCTCCGTTGCAGATGTTCTGGCTGAGCATGTCGCCTGTGCAGGAACTGGGGCAGGTGATGGCGTTGTTCGGGTAGGCGCAGGCGCCAGTGCCGTCGCAGCCGATGGCGCCGCAGGTGGCGTCGGCGGTGGAGCAGGCTTGGGCGCAGCAGTTGCCGTCGCCGCCGACCCCGCACACCCCGGAGGCGCAGGCCTGGTTGGAAGCGCAGTGCGCGCCGGCCGCGAGCAGGGTCTGTCCGCCGGTGGTGCTTCTGCCGCCGCTGGTCGTGCCGGCGGTCGCGGAGCTGCCGGTGGAGCTGGAACAGGCGCCGACCAGGAAGGCCAGACCGGCCATGATCGCCAGAGAAGCTCGCATGTGTAGTACTCCCCGCCGATGGCGCAAAGGCATTTTCGTCCGTTGCCAGTCTACATCATTTCGCGGCGCGATTGCCGACGGTACACCAGGGGCATGAGCCGGGAAATCGCTGAAGAGCTTGGAAGTCGATGCGGACACTTGACGCCGCCAACGGCGGCGCCGGCCGGGAGTCCGGCCGCAGCAGGGAGGGAAGGCCAAGGCTGCGCTAGCGGCGTTGGCCGGGAGGGCGGCACGCCCTCCTTCAGAAGGGCTAGTGCACCGCCCCGCGGCACTCAGTCCCTGATCGAGCCTATCTCGTCGGCGGTGCACTAGCTCCCGCAGGTCCCGGCGTCGACATCGCAGGACGTTCCGCTCACGCAGTCGCTGTCTTGCTGGCACGACGTGTTGCAGGCCGTGTTGGTGCCGTTGCATGCGAGGTCGTCCGGGCAGGGGGTGACCACCGGGATGCAGGATCCGTGCGGATCGCAGGTGGGGAAGATGTTCTGGTCTTTCTCGCAAAGTTGGGGTGAGCAGCTCTCGCCGACGGGATAGACGCAATCCCCGGTTGCCTCGTCGCAGGCTTGCGAGCGGCAGGCAGGGGCAGGCTCGGGACAGGGCTGCGCGCAACAAAGACCGGCGGTGAGGCCGCCGTCGGCCCCGGCATCGAGCCCGCTGCAATCGTTGGACACGCAATCGTCGTTCTCGGTGCAGCTTCCGGCGGAGCGCTGGGGACCGCAATGGGCGGCGTTGCAGGCATAACTCTTCGCGCAGTCCGCGCTCGATCCGCAGGAGGTGTGGCAAGCGCCGGCATCGTCGCAGCCGAAGCGGTCAGGGCAAACGGCGGCCTGGCCAGAAAGGCAACCTCCCGCGCCGTCGCAGCTTCCAAGTGGGATGAACAAGCCGTTGTAGCAGGATGGGGTGCCGCACGAGGTCCCGGCATCCGGATAAATACACGCGCCGATGTCGTCGCACCCGGTGGCTTCGCAGCTCGCGCCGCCGTCGCCAAGCGGGCACCGGTCCGGGCTCAGGCAGCAGTGCCCCATGCCGTCGACGCCGCAGTTGCCCGAGGCGCACGCCGAATCGGAGCTACAGGGCAGGCCCGCGGCGAGCTCACCCGAGGTTCCGCTGTTGCTTTGCCCGCCGCCGGTCGTCGTCGATCCGCCCGTGCCTCCAGCGCCCGTCGCTGCTCCGCCGGACGTGGGCGCAGCTCCGGCTGCTGTGCCAGCCGAGGCGCCGGTCTGGCCCTTGGATGACACGCCGCAAGCGACTGTCAGGAAGACCAGGCTCGCGGTCAGGACGGTTCGCATACGTCCTGATCACTGCGCCTCTCAGTCGTCACAGTATTCGTAGTTGGTGCAGTCGTTCATGGTCGGCGCGCAGCAGGGGTAGTTGACTTCAGAGAAGCAGCAGGCCCACCCTGTTTCGCAGACGGTCGTGTCGGATCCAGAGCCGCACAGAGGCACGCACGAGATACCCGAGCTGCCGTTGCCGGTGGTGGTGACGATCCCGGTCGACTCGTAGACCGCGTCCATGCCATCCGTCCCGGGGGTCGTGGTGCAGCTCGAGCTCTCGCAGCTGCAATTCGTGAGCGTGACGTCGCAGCTGAAGAGGTCTGGTCCCGTGGTGTCCCAGTCGACGTTGTCGGCGTTGAGAGTCGCGGTGGTGGTGTTGAGCACGGCCACGCCGTTTGACGGCGAGGCCACGACGCTCTCCTTGTTGCTGGCGCAGGCGACGTTGTTGGTTCCGCCGGCCTTCCCGCCGCTGAGGTCGATGGTTCCGATGTTGGTGCCGTCGGTGTCCTGCTCCACCCCGTTGTAGTTGAACTGGATGGTGGAGTTCGAGATCGCGACGCTGCCGGCGTAGGCGTGGATGCCGTTCTCCGTGTTCTGGATGGTGGTCTTCTTCACGGCGAGGGTCGGCACCCCGGCGTCCGAGCCCGTGAGCGCGAAGCCGTCCCCGGCGATGCATTGAACCGTTCCGTCGGCGAAGGTCATGTTCACCAGGCCGTGCAGCAGGATGGCCTCGTCATTGTGGAGGCTGGCGTCGAGCTTGACGGTGCAGTTGCTGAAGCCGGCCATCGCGGGTGGTAGCCCGACGACGGGGTTGGCGGTCAGCGAAATGACCGCGTAATCTTCGGCGTCGATGGCGTGATCATCCTGGCCCTCCAGCACGAGGCTGCTGCCTCCGCTGCTGACGTCGGTGACGGTGCAGCCCATGCCGTTGGCGGAGCCGCACACGATTCCGTCGTAGCCGTCGCTGGCACTCAGGCCAAGGCTGTTGCCGATGGTCACCGTCCCGGTGACATCGCCGAATTGGTTCTCACCCAAGGTGAGTGTTCCCGCGGCCTGGACGAGAATGGCGGTGGTCTTGTTCGTGGCGCTGCCGTTGACCTGCGCCAGGGCGAGGTTGAGCGTGCTGCCAGCCGCGACCTCGATGGATGCCTTGTCTGTCGACTGGCCGCCACCCGGGTTGAAGCCGATCCGCACTGGGTTGCCTGACCTGCCCACGATGCTGGCGCCAGCGAGGGTGTCCTTGGCGGAGAAGGCTTTGATGGAGATGACGCTGCTGTTCTTGTTGGGGTCTGAGAAGTAGATGCCCGGCGCCTTCAAATTCACGCCCCACCCCAGCACGATGGGGTAGGTCTCGGTCGTCGGCCAGGCGCCGCCACCGGTGGGTCCGTTGAAGGTCGCGTTGATGGTCACGCTCTGTGCGCCGGCTGCGTCGATGAGCTGCATGACATGGGCCAGCGTCAGGCAGGGATTCTTGCCCCCGATGCCGCAGCAGGCGGAGTCGCTTCCGGTCGCGCCGTCGACGGCCATATTGCCGAGGTTGGTCAGGCCTGAGCAGCAGGCGGAATGGGCGGTGTCACAAAAGTCGCCCGCCGTACAGTCGGCTGGGGCCGTGCAGGTCGTCAGGCAGGCGTTGGCGCCGCAGACGTACGGCGTGCATGCCACGGTGGTCGGCGTCGGGCAGCTGCCCAGCCCGTCGCAGACGGTGGGGTTCGTTTGCGTGCCACTGGCGCAGCTCTCGGGTGTGCCGCAGGGCGTGGCGGTGTCGGGGAAGACACAGGCTCCGGCGTCGAAGGTGCAGCCCGTGGCCCCGCAGGTGGCGTCGCTCGTGGAACAGGCTGCCGCGCAACAGTTGCCGGAGCCCGCATCGCCATAGATGCCGCAGAGGTTGGATTTACACGCGTCGTTCTCGGTGCAGGCTCCGGTCTTGATCGGCGAGCCGCAGACCCCCTGGTTGCAGATGAAGCCGGTGGCGCAATCGCTGGCCGCCGCGCAGCTGGAGTTGCACCCGCCATCGTTGTTGCAGCCCAGGTTGTTTGGACAGGCCGTGGGCATGCCGTCCTGGCAGCTGCCGCTGCCGTCGCAGTTGTTGGCCGTCGCGATCGCCATGCTGCAGGAGCCCCCGCAAGAGACGCTCGGCTGAGGGTAGACGCAGGTTCCGGTCGAGTCGCAGCCGGTGGCTCCGCAGGTGGGGTCACCCGTCGTACAGGCGACGAGGCAGCAGTTGCCCGTGCCGTTGAGGTCGCAGATTCCCGATGCGCAGGCCGTGTTGTAGGTGCAGGGGGCTCCCGCCACCATCCCGCCGCCGCTGGTCGCACCGATCAACCCGCCGGTGGTTGCCGACGTCGTGCTGGTGGTGGAGCTCCCGCAAGCCGTCGCTAGAAGAACCAGACCGATCGCCGTTGTAAATAGTGCCCGCATGGGGAGCCCTCCTGAGTGGGGAAAACCGTTGCCGCTGTGGCCAAACGTCATACCATTCGCCCAGCGGAAAGCAACAGAGTCCCGACGTTCTCCCGTCGAGGTGTAAGGTGCCCTGGCAGCCCGACTTTGGCGGGATCCGCCCTACTGGCACCCCACGAAGTCTTCGCAGTCTTGCACGCTGGTGGTGCAGCAGGGGAAGTCGATGAACGGCACGCAGCAGATCTGGCCAGTGGTACACTGGATGTATCCGTCGAAGGCGTTGCCGCAGGGGAACGAGCAGTCGGCCTTGCTCTTGGCGTTGCCGGTGGTGGTGACGGTTCCGCTGGACTCGTAGACCGCGTCCATGCCGTCGACCCCGCCCGGGTTGGTGCAGGGCCCGGGGGCGAGCTCGCAGTCGCAGCTGGTCAGGGTCGCATCGCAGCTGAACTCGTCTGGTCCGGCGGTGTCCCAGTCCACGTTGCTGGCGTTGAGGTTCGCGGTGGTTGTGTCGAGCACGCACACCGCGGGAGTGAGGCCCCCGTTCTGATAGTTGATGCTCTCCACGCTGTTGCTGCAGACCACCGTGTTGGTTCCGCCCACGGTGCCGCCGCTCAAGTCGATGGCGGCGCTGTTGGTCCCGTCGGTGCCCTCCTCGACGCCGTTGTAGTTGTACTGGACGGTCGAGTTCGAGATCGTGGCCTTCCCGGCCGTGGCGTAGAGGGCGTACTCGGTGTTCTGGATGGTGGTCTTGTCCATGGTGAGCGTGGGGGTTCCATTCGAGGACGCCTGCATCAGGAGGCCGGCTCCCGAGATGCACTGCACGGTTCCGTTGCTGTAGGTCATGGTCACGTCGCCGTTGAGCAGGACCGCCTCGCCCATCCCCGCGCTGGCGATGGCGTCGGGCTTGCCGGAGCAGTTCCCGAAGCCCGCCGAAGAGGGGGCCACGCCGATCGTCGGGGCCGAGGTCAAGGTGATGTTGGCGAAGTCCTCGGCGTCGATGTCCAGGTTCTCCTGCCCGTCGATCACGACGCTGCTTCCCTTCTTCAGGGTGGCGTCGGTGATGGTGCAGCCGAGGCCGTTGGCGGTGGTGCAGACGATGCCGTTCCAGCCGTCGGTGGCAGGGGCGTCCGCGCTGTTGCCGATGGTGACCAACCCGGTGATGGCAGCCGATGAGTCCTGGCCCAGCGTGAGGGTGCCCCCCGCCACGACCGTGATGGCGTTGGTCTGCTTGACGGCGCTCCCGTTGACGCTGGCGTTGGCGATGTAGAGGGTGTTGCCCTTCTCGACCTGGATGGCCGACGAGTCGCTGGACTGCGTGCTGTCCCCGGAGTTCATGCCGATCCAGGCCGGGGCCTTGGCCCCGCCGACGATGCTCGCCGAGCCCACCGTGTCGTTGGCCGAGTAGTTCGCGATGTCGAAGATCTCGGCGTTGCCGCCAGTGGGGTCGTAAATGTAGAGGTTCCCGGCGCTCAGCTCCACGCCCCAGCCGAGCACGATCGGGTAGACCTCGCCCTTGGGAGTCCAGTTCCCGCCGCCGCCCATGATGCTGGCGTTGATGGTCACATTCGGGATCTGGGCGTTGTCGATGAGCTTCATGGCGTGACTGATGGTCAGGCAGGCGCCGCTGGTGCCGAAGCCGCAGCAGGCGGTCGCGTCGCTGCCGGTCGCCGCATCCACCGTGATGGTTCCTCCCTTGACCAACCCGCCGGCCGCGCAGCAGGACGAGTCGGCGGTGTCGCAGAATGCGCCGCTCACGCAGCTCGTCGCGTCGGTGCAGGTGGTCAGGCAGGCGTTGGCGCCGCAGATGAAAGGCGTGCATTGGGTGACGCCCGGCGTCGGACAATCGCCCATCCCGTCGCAGACGCTCGGATCCTGCTGCGCGCCCGCGGCGCAGCTCTCGAGCGTGGAGCCGCAGGGCAGCGAGCCGTCGGGATAACCGCAGTCGCCGTTGGTGGCGAGGCAGTCGGATGCGGCGCAGGTCGTGGATGAGCTCGGGCAGGCCACGTTGCAGCAGTTGCCGGTGCCACTGAGGCCGCAGAGCTCGGAGGTGCACTGCTCGTTCGCGGTGCAGGGTCCGAAGACCGTCTGCGGGATGCAGCCCCCGGCGTCGTTGTCGCAGTAGTAGTCCTTGGCGCAGTCGGTGACGTTCGTGCAGCTCGTGTTGCAGTCCACGCCGGCCGTGTCGCAGCCGAGGTGGTTCGGGCAGGGCACCGGGTTGGTGACGCACTTCCCGCTGGAGTCGCAGATGCCGCTCCCCGCGACCGCGCTGTTCACGCAGGTCTGGCTGCCGCAGGACGTCCCGCTGGGGTAGATGCAGGCGCCGGTCTGGGCGTTGCAGCCGGTGGCATTGCAGGCCTGTTGCACGGTCGGCGTGCAGGCGGCCGTGCAGCAGTCACCGGGCCCGGCGTCGACCCCGCAGGCCAGCGAGAGGCAGGTGTCGTTGTCGCTGCAGGGGCCAACCGCGATCTGAGGAATGCAGGCGCCCCCCACGCAGGTGAAGCCCTGGGCGCAGTCGGCGAGGGTGGTGCAGGTGGTGTTGCAGGCGGTTCCAGCGGGCCCGGCATCGAGCCCGGCGTCCGGCCCCGCGTTGCAGCCGAAGTTGTCCGGGCAGGTGACGAATTGGCCGGTGCTGATCGTGCAGCCCCCGGAAGTGTCGCAGTAGTAGGTGTTGATCGCCGACTTGAGGCAGCTCCCGCCGCACTGGATGGCGCCGGCATCCTCGGCGGGGTAGACGCAGGTTCCGGTGCTGTCGCAGCCGACCGCGCCGCAGCCCCCGTCGCTGGTGTTGCAGGCGATGGAGCAGCAGTTGCCGGTTCCATTGGTGCCGCAGATCTTCGACGCGCAGGCGTCGTTGTCGGTGCACATCGAGCCGGCGGGCGGCCCGGCGTCGACGATCCCTCCGGTGGTGTTCCCGCCGGTTGTCGTCGTGCCCCCGGTTGTGCCTCCCGTGGTGCTCCCGCCGGTGGTGCTGGCCCCGGCGGTGGTGCCCGACGATTCCTTCTTGGTCGTGCCGCCGCAGGCAGACCCCAAGAAGGCCAGGAAGGCCAAGCCCACCGCCGTTGTCAAACCCGTTCGCATCTGCGTGTGACTCCTCGCCTCGAGGGCGAAATCCCCGGCGCTATCGCCGCAAGTTAGTACCCGCCGGAGGCGAAAGCACGTTCATCGCGCCACAGGGCTGGGAAAAGAACCCCCCATGACCCTCGCTCGCGCGATCAGAAGAGCGAGGGTCAATCAACTCGCTTGCTCAGTCGCAGTAGTCGGCGCACAGGTCCGCCGGCTCGCAGCAAGGATAGTAGGGGTCCTGGGGGCAGCATACCGTGCCCGAGGGGCATGTCGAAGTTTCGTACTCCTCGCTGCAGATCACCGGAGGCGTGCAGTTCTGCGACGCCGAACCGTTGCCGGTCGTGGTGACGGTTCCCGTGTTGTCATAGACCGCATCCATGCCGTCGGCGCCGGCGGTGTCGGTGCAACCGGCGGTGACCTCGCAGGTGCAGTTGTTGAGCGAGGCGTTGGTGCAGCTGAACTCATCCGGTGCGGTGGTGTCCCAGTTGGTGTTGCTGGCATTGAGATTCGCCGTGGTGCTGTCCAGGACCGCGACCGCCGAGGCGCCGTTTTTCCCGCCGGCGCCGTAGATGCTCTCCACGCTGTTGGCGCAGGCCACCGTGTTGGTGCCGCCGACGCTGCCGCCGCTGAGGTCGATGGTCGCGATGTTCGTGCCGTCGGTGTTCTGATCCACGCCCGTGAAGAGGTACTGGAATGTCGTGTTGGAGATCGTCGCCGTGCCGGCGGTGGCCTCGACCCCATACTCGACGTTCTGGATGGTGCTGCTGTCCATGTTCAGAGTGGGGGTGCCCTCCTTGGTGGCTTTCATCAGGAAGCCGTCGCCCGAGATGCATTGCACCGTGCCGTTGTTGAAGGTCATGGTCACATCCCCGTTGAGCAGGATCGCCTCGGAGTCACTCGTCTGGCTATCGGGCTTCCCGTACTCTTGGGCGCATGCGGTGAATCCCGGCGATGCGGGGGGCTCTCCGATGGTGGGGTTCGACGTCAACGAGATGCTGGCGAAGTCCTCGGCGTCGATGTCCAGGTTCTCCTGATACACGATGTTCACGGCGGTCGTGCCGTTGAGGTTGGCGTCGGTGATGGTGCAGCCCAGGCTCACGCTGTCGGTCTGGCAGACGATGCCACTCCAGCCGGGCTGACCGTTCTGGCCGATGTTGACCGTGCCGGTGTTGCCAGCCGACTGGTCCTGGCCGAGCATGAGGGTTCCCCCGGCGGCGACCGTGATGGCCGTGGTCATGTTGTTCTGGCTGCCGTTGACGGTGGCATTCGCGATGTAGAGCGTGTTGCTGGCCTCGACCTGGATGGAGGATGTGGTGTCGGGCTCGTCGCCGTTCTCGTCCCAGCCGATGTAGACTGGGTTGTACATCTGGCCGGCGATGCTGGCGTAGCCCACCGTGTCGTTCGTGGAATAGAAGTCGATGTCGAAGATCTCGGCGGCCGTCTTCAAGTCGAAGAAGTACACCGCCGGTGCGCTCAGCTCAGCGCCCCAGCCGAGCGTGATGGGGTACGACTCGCCCTTGGGCGACCAGTTGCCGCCGCCGCCGAGGCCGTTGATGTAGGCGTTGATGGTGACTCCTTGCGCTTGCGCGGCGTCGATGAGCGACATGGCGCGCGTCAGGGTGAGGCACGGGGTGTTGCCGTTGACGCCGCAGCAGGCGGCGTCCTTCCCCTTCTTCCCGTCCACGTTGATCGTCCCGCCCGTGGTGAGGCCCGAGCAGCACACCGCGGTGTTCGTGTCGCAGAAATCGCCGCTCGCGCAGCTGGTGTTGTCGCTGCAGCTCGTGAAGCAGGCGTTGCTGGTGCTGTCACAGATGTAGGGCGAACAGATGCTCGTTCCCGGCGTGGGGCAATTGCCGGCTCCGTCGCAGACGCTGGGGTCGTCCTCGATGCCATTGGCGCAGCTCGCGAGGATCGTGCCACAGGCGGTGGTGGCGGTCGGGTAGATGCAGGCCCCGGTCTTGGCGCTGCAGTCGGTGGCGGCGCAGGCGGCGACGGTGTCGGGGCAGGCCGCCGTGCAGCAGTTGCCGCTGCCGGTGGCGCCCCCGCAGACGCCCGAGGTGCAGCCGTCGTTGATGGGGCAAGCTCCCAGCGCGACCCGCAGGTCGCAGGCGCCGTTGAAGCAGTAGTAGTTGCTCACGCAGTCGGCGTCGGAGGCGCAGGTGGCGTTGCAGTCGGTGCCGGTCGCGTTGCAGGTGAGGTTGCCGGCGCAGACCGCGCTGTTGGCCACGCAAGCTCCGCTGGCGTTGCAGGCGAAGTTCAAGACGTTGCTGGTGCAGCTGGCGGCCCCGCAGGCGAAGCCGGCCGGGTACACGCAGCCCCCGGCGGTCGCGTCGCAGTTGATGGGGTCGCACTTCGGGTCGGCGGTCGCGGCGCAGGCGGCCGCGCAGCAGTTGCCGGAGCCGGTGGTTCCGCAGAAGTCCGAGACGCACTCGTCATTCTCGGTGCAGGCCCCCAGCGGGAGCTCGGGGATGCATTGGCTGTTGCTGCAGTAGAACCCGGTGGCGCAATCGGTCCGCACGGCGCAGGTCGTGTTGCAGGCCGTGCCGGCCGCATTGCAGCCGAGGTTGCTCGGGCATGGCGACGGAGTCTCGATGCAGGCGCCGGTCGCGTCGCACATGCCATCGCCGGTGACGGTGAACAGGCTGTTCGTGCAGCTCGGGACGCCGCAGGCTTTCGCGGCCGGAAAGACGCACGCGCCGCTGTTCGCGTCGCAATTGGTCGCGCTGCAGGCCGGGTCCTTGGTCGCGGCGCAGGCGGCCTTGCAGCAGTTGCCGCTGCCGGCGATGTCGCACACCTGGGTGACGCAGCCGTCGTTCTCGACGCAGGGGCCCGTCGTGAGGCGGGGGGAGCACACGCTGTTCAGGCAGAAGGCGCCTGCGAAGCAATCGCCGTCGGTGGTGCAGCTCGTGTTGCAGGCTTCGCCTTTCGGGTCGCAGCCGAAGCTGTTCGGGCAGGGGAAGGCCTGGCCGGTGCTCACCGAGCAGTTGCCCGAGGTGTCGCAGAAGAATGCGTCGAGCAGGCCGCTGACGCAGGTTCCGCCGCAGGCCGGGGCGGCTCCGCCCATTGCCGCCATGGAGGGGTAGAGGCAGTTGCCCGAGGTGTCGCAGCCGGTTGCCGCGCAGGTCGCGTTGGTCGAGGTGCAGGCGAGGGCGCAACAGTTGCCGGTGCCCGAGAGGCCGCAGACGTGCGAGGCGCAGGCGAGGTCGGCGGTACATTGGGTGCCGTCGACCAGTCCGGCGTCGACGTAGGTGCCGCCGGTGGTTGTGCCGCCGCTGCTCGAGCCGGCGGTCTCTCCCCCGCTGCCGCCTGAGGCGCCTGTCGCCGCTCCGCCGGTGGTCGCCTGACCGGTCGAGCCGCCCGAGGTACCCGGTGTGTTGTTGGTCGTGCTACCGCAAGCAGCCACAAACAACGCCAACCCCACCATCGTCACGGCACTTCGCATGTGCGGACTCCCTTGAGTTCAGGCCAAACTGGGCGCGTGCTGCTCGAAAACCTTACACACCTACATTGTTCGAACGGGAAGGCGTACCACTTTGGCCGAAAAAATCAACCGCTGACGGGAATACGACTGCCGAGAATTGGATGAAGCGCAGGCAGATGGCAGCTTGACCCGCGCCGAGGAACCGACTACTCCTCTCTCCGATTTTAATACTCATTCTCATTTGTAGGGCTCATGCACGGCGCGGAGGGCTTGGTGGCGAGCTTGAAGAGGAGGCCCGGGGTCAGGCGTTTCAGGCGGTGGCGGAGGTGGCTGTTGCTGGGCCTCGTGCTTCAGGCGGTCCTGCCGGCGCTGGCCAGGGCCGGGCTGGCGCAAGCGGCGGAGGTGGCCGACGGCGGGGCTCCGAATGCG
>Ga0302324_100011068_pt1 | contig 18573 bp, 18 predicted proteins | sample Palsa_T0_1_FD_201949 | JGI IMG/M metagenome (GOLD analysis project Ga0302324, IMG submission 201949) | Peat permafrost microbial communities from Stordalen Mire near Abisko, Sweden - Palsa_T0_1 | ecosystem: Environmental > Terrestrial > Soil > Palsa > Peat permafrost | place: Sweden: Abisko...
CCAATTTCGAGTTCGTCCTCAACCTCAACACCGCCAAGGCGCTCGGCATCGACATCCCGCTGAAACTGCACGCCTTCGCCGACGAGGTGATCGAATGAGACGGCGCGATTTCATCGCGGGGCTTGGCGCTGCGGCTGCAGCGTACCCGCCTCCCTTGCGCGCGCAGCAGCTGGCGCTGCCGGTCATCGGGTTCGTCAACAGCGGATCGGCTGATGCCTCAGCGAGCTTTGTGGCCGCGTTTCGCAACGGGCTCCGCGAAACCGGCTACATCGATGGGCAAAACGTGACGATCGAGTACCACTGGCTGGGAGGCCGATACGATCGCCTGCCGGCGCTGATGGCCGACCTGGTCCGCCGACGTGTTGCGATGATCGCCACCCCCGGCATCACGCTCGGTGCGGTCGCGGCGAAGGCGGCGACCGCGACGATCCCGATCGTGTTCGGCGTCGCCGACGATCCAGTCAGGCTTGGTCTTGTCGCCAGCCTGGCGCGGCCGGGCGGCAACGCGACCGGCAGCAATTTTTTCACCCAGGAGCTGATCGCAAAGCGGCTGGGGCTCCTGCATGAGTTGGTGCCCAAGGCGGTTCGCGTGGCCGTGCTCCTCAATCCGGCCAATGCGACGAGCGCCGAGACCACGTTGCGGGACGTGCAGGAGGCCGCGCGCGCCATCGGGCTGCAAATCCAGGTGCTCAATGCCGACACCAGCGCGCAGATCGATGCGGCCTTTGCGACCTTCGAGCGCGAGCGTCCTGATGCCCTCTTCGTCGCTCCCTCCGGTTTCTTCACCAGCCGCCGCACGCAACTTGCCGACTTGGCGGCACGCAACAGGATTCCCGCCGCTTATGGACAGCGCGATTACGTCGCCGCCGGCGGGCTGATGAGCTACGGAACCAGCATCGCGGACACCTATCATCAAGTCGGCGTCTATACCGGCGCCATCCTCAAGGGCGCCAAGCCCGCCGATCTGCCGGTGGTGCAGTCGACCAGGTTCGAGTTCGTGATTAACCTTCCGACGGCGAGGGCGCTCGGCATCGACGTGCCGCCAACGCTGCTCGCGCTTGCCGACGAGGTGATCGAATGAGACGGCGCGCGTTCATCGCGGGGCTTGGCGCTGCGGCTGCAGCGTACCCGCCTGCCTTGCGCGCGCAACAACCGGTGCTGCCGGTGGTCGGGTTTGTCAATGGCGGCTCGGCCGAAGCCTCTGCGGCCACTGCGGTCGCGTTCCGCTCAGGCCTCGGCGAATCCGGCTTCGTCGAGGGCCAGAACGTGACGGTCGAATACCATTGGCTTGACGGCCAATACGATCGCCTGCCGGCGCTGATGGCCGACCTGGTCCGCCGCCGCGTGGCCGTCATCGCCGCGCCCGGCACCACGGTGCTCGCGCTTGCCGCAAAAGCGGCGACCACGACGATCCCAATCCTGTTCGGCATCGGTCAAGACCCGGTCAGGCTCGGTCTCGTCGCGAGCCTCGCCCGTCCGGGCGGCAATGCGACCGGCATCAATTTTTTCAACTCGGAGGTGGTCGCAAAGCGGCTGGGACTCCTGCATGAGCTGGCGCCCAAGGCCGTTCGTGTCGCCGCGCTCGTCAATCCGGCCAATGCTACGTCCGCTGAGAGCATATTGCGGGACGTGCAGGAAGCCGCCCGCATCATCGGGCTGCAAATCCAGATCCTCAACGCCAGCACGAGCCGTGAGATCGATGCGGCCTTTGCCACCTTCGTCAGCGAGCGCCCCGATGCCCTCTTCATCTTTCCAGACGCATTCTTCACCAGCCGCCGCGTGCAGATTGCCGCTTCGGCGGCGCGCGACAGGATCCCGGCGGCTCATTCGGACCGTAATTACGTCGCAGCCGGCGGGCTGATGAGCTACGGAACCGATATTGCGGACAGCTTTCATCAAGTCGGCGTCTATGCCGGTAACATCCTCAAGGGCGCCAAGCCCGCCGAGCTGCCGGTCGTGCAGTCGACCAAGTTCGAATTCGCCATCAACCTGCAGACGGCGAGGGCACTCGGCATCGACGTGCCGCCGACGCTGCTCGCCCTCGCCGACGAGGTGATCGAATGAGGCGGCGGGAGCTCATCCAGGGGCTCGGCGGCGCGGCGGCTTCGTCGGCCATTCGGCCGCTCGCGTCGCGCGCGCAACAGATGGACCGGCCGCCATGGATCGCCGTGCTGACAACCAGCAGCGAGAGCGATGTGCGAAATCGGATCGAACGTGCGGCCTTCACCGAAGCGCTGGCGAAGCTGGGGTGGATCGATGGCCGGGATATCCGCATCGAACACCTCTGGGGCGACGCCGATGACGGCCGCATCCGCGCCGTGGCCGCGGAACTCGCCGGCAAGGGTCCAAACGTCATCCTCGCTTCCGGGACCCAGGTGACGGAAATCCTGGAGCGGCAGACCAGCGTCATTCCCATCCTGTTCGTAAATGCGGCCGACCCCGTCGCCAGCGGCTTCGTGGCGAGCTTTGCGCGCCCGGCCGGCAACGTCACCGGCTTCACCTCGGTGGAATTCTCGCTCGCCGGCAAGTGGCTCAGCATCCTGCGGGACCTGGCGCCCGGGATCGCCAACGTAATGGTGCTCTACTTTCCAGACAACGCCAACTGGACCAGCTATCTGCGGACCATCGAAGCCGCGGCGGAGTCGCTCCCTGTCACGGTCCGCGCCGCCCCCATGGCTGCAGCGGACGAGATCGTCCCCCGGATCGAAAGCTTCGCCCGCGAGCCCGCGGCCGGCATGATCGTGCTGCCGGGCGGACAGACGATCGCCAACCGCGAAATGATCGCGGCGCTCGCGGCGCGCCACGGCCGGCGGTTTATCCTTACAGTTATTTCGCCGCCAGCGGAGGTCTCGCCTCTTAAGGTTCCGACACCGCCGATATCTACCGGCGCGCCGCTCAATATGTCGACCGCACCCTGCGCGGCGCGCGGCCGGGCGACCTTCCGGTGCAGGCGCCGACCAAGTTCGAGTTCGTCATCAATCTCAAGGCCGCGAAGGCGATCGGCCTCACGGTCCCGCCGGCGCTCCAGCTTCTCGGCGACGAGGTGATCGAATGAGACGGCGGGAGTTCATCGCGGGGCTCGGCGGCGCGGCGGCAATGTGGCCGCTCGCGGCGCGCGCCCAGCAGCCGGGAATGCCGGTGATCGGGTTTTTGCACGGGTCGGCGCCGGGGCCGGCCACGACCGGGAGCGATCGCTTCGCGGCATTTCACCGCGGCCTTGCCGAGACAGGTTACGTGGATGGTCGCAACCTCACGATCGAATACCGCTTCGCGCGAGGCCAGAATGAGCGACTGGCGGCGCTTGCGGCTGAACTGGTGCGCCTACGGGTGAGGGTGATCGCCACACCGGGCAGCGGGCCGGGTGCCCTGGCGGCCAAGGCCGCTACGCAATCAATTCCGATCGTATTCGTAACCGCCAGCGATCCCGTGTCGGCCGGCCTGGTCGCGAGCCTCAACCATCCCGGCGGCAATGTAACCGGCTTTTACAACCTTTCTTCCCGGTTGATTGCCAAGCGCGTGGAACTGCTGCGCGAGCTGTTGCCTTCAACCGATACTTTCGCATTGCTGGTCAATCCCAGCAATCCGACGCTGACCGAGGTTGAAAGGGAGGAAGCACAGCGTGCTGCGCAGCTTCTCGGCGTGCGCCTGCTGGTCCTCTCCGCGCGCGGCGCCAGCGAAATCGAAACGGCGTTCGCGACGTTGGCCCGGCAACAGGTGGGCGCTCTTCTCGTTAGCGCTGATTCCATTTTCGTCAACCAACAGGACCAACTTGTCGCCCTCGCTGCCCGCAACGCGGTGCCGACCGTCTATGAATTCCGCGATTTTGCGATCTCTGGCGGGCTGATGAGTTACGGGGCCTCCCTCGTGGAGGAATTCCGCCAAGCAGGCATCTATACCGGCCGCATCCTCAACGGCGAAAGTCCTGCCAATCTTCCGGTACAACAGGCCACGAAGATCGAGCTGGCCATAAACATGAAAACCGCCAAGGCGCTCGGCCTCACCTTCCCGATCACGCTGCTAGGCCGCGCCGACGAGGTGATCGAATGAGACGGCGGGCGTTCATGGCAGGGCTCGGCGCGGCGGCGGCTGCGTGGCCGCACGCCGTGCGTGCGCAGCAGCCGGTGCTCCCGGTCATCGGGATTCTGTACAATTCCTCGCCCGGCGCCAGCCCGCCAACGCTTACTGCCTTCCTCAAGGGGCTGGGCGAAGCCGGCTATTTCGATGGGAAGAACGTCTCGATCGAATACGGTTGGGCCGAAGGTCGCTACGAGCGGCTGCCTGAACAGGCCGCCGGGTTTGTGCGCCGTCAGGTCGCTTTGATTGCAACAGGCGGCATACCGGCGACGCTCGCCGCCCAGGCGGCCACCAAATCCATTCCAATTGTATTTTCGATCGGTGGCGATCCGGTCGAACTCGGCCTCGTCGCAAGCCTCAATCGTCCCGGCGGCAATCTGACGGGAACCGCCCAGCTTGCCGTCGAGGTGGCCGCGAAGCGTTTCGCGCTGCTGCACGAACTGGTGCCTTCGGCGGCGTCGATCGCGCTTCTGGCGAATCCCGCCAATCGCGTCACCGAGGCGACGATCCGGCAGTTGGAGCTCGCCGCACGCGCGCTCGGCGTGAACCTATCGGTCCTGAGCGCAGGCAGCGAAAGCGAAATCGAGCAGGCCTTTGGCGCCGCTATTGTGCAGCGGGCCGGGGCACTCCTGGTGATAGGCGACCCCTTCCTGACCAGCCGGCGCGACCAGATCGTCGCACTGGCGGCCCGCGATGCGCTTCCGGCCATCTATTATGATCGCCCGTTCGTCGAAGCCGGCGGTCTTCTGAGCTACGGATCGAATCTGTTCGACGAGTATCGCCAAGCCGGTGTCTACGCGGCTCGTATTCTCAAGGGCGCAAACCCCGCCGACCTGCCGGTGGTGCAGCCGACCAAGTTCGAGATGGTCCTCAACCTGAAGACCGCGAAAGCTCTGGCCCTCGACGTCCCGACGTCGATCCTTCTGGGCGCCGACGAGGTGATCGAATGAAACGGCGTGAGTTCATCGCGGGGCTCGGCAGCGCGGCGGCGGCGTGGCCGCTCGCGGCGCGTGCGCAGCGGCCGGCGATGCCGGTGATCGGTTTTCTCAGCCCCCAGTCCGCTGAAGGTTCCGAAATTGCGGTAACTCCGTTCCAACAGGGCCTGAGGGAAGCCGGACTCATGGAAGGCCGGAACGTGGCGATCGAATATCGTTTCGCAGACAATCAACTCGATCGGCTACGGATGCAAGCGGCCGATCTGGTCCGGCGTCAGGTGGCCGTAATAGTTGCGCACGCCAATACGGCAGCCGTCATCGCCAAAGCTGCTACGGCAACGACACCTATCGTATTCAACGTTGGTGGCGACCCTGTTGCATTGGGCCTCGTCGCCAGCCTCAATCGGCCCGGCGCGAACGTGACCGGTTACGCGTCGCTGCAGACCCTGCTGATTGCAAAGCAGTTGGAATTGATTCGCGAGCTTGTGCCCAAGGCACCTGTGATCGGCTTTCTCGTTGACCTGACCAATCCAAATACCGAGTCTGACACCAGGGATATGATGGCGGCGGAGCGCGCAACGGACCAAAAAGTCCTCGTCCAGAGTGTCGGCGACGATGCCGATCTCGAGAAATCCTTTGCGGCACTTATTCAGCAACGGGCCGGTGCAGTTGTGGTCGGCAACGGAACATTTTTCAGTAGCCGGCACGAAAAGCTCATTGATCTGGCGGCACGCCGCGCGTTGCCGGCGATCTATTCTCTGCGCGAGTATGCCTTGGCCGGCGGATTGATGAGCTACGGAAGCAGCCTCGGCCATGCCTATCATCAGATCGGCATCTTTGTCCGCGAAATTCTCCATGGCGAGAAACCCGCCAATTTGCCGGTCCAACAGGCTACAAGAGTCGATCTGGTCATCAACCTCAAGACCGCCAAGGCGCTCGGCATCACCTTCCCGCTGACGCTGCTCGGCCGCGCCGACGAGGTGATCGAATGAGACGGCGGGCGTTCATCGCGGGGCTCGGCTGGGCGGCGGCGGCGTGGCCGCTGGCTGCGCGCGCGCAGCGGGCGGCCGGGACACGGCGCATTGGCATGCTTAGTTTGGGCGCCGAGGACGATTCGGTTGTTCAGAGGTTCGTGGCCGTATTGCGGGAGAGTCTTGCGAAGCTCGGTTGGATCGAAGGTGGCAACACGCGGATCGATCTTCGCTTCGGCGCCGACGACCCCAATCGTCTGCAATCCCACGCAAAGGAACTGGTAGGCCTTGACCCCGACGTGATCGTCACCTTCAGCGCGGCGGCAACGTTGGCGGCAAAACGGCAGACACAGACTATTCCGATTATCTTCGTGAACGTCGGGGATCCCGTTAATCAGGGGATCGTGAAAAGCCTCGCGCGTCCCGACGGCAACGCCACCGGCTTTACAAATTTATTCCCGTCGATCGCCGGCAAATGCGTAGAGCTGCTCAAGGAGGCCGTGCCTGCCGTCTCGAGAGTCGCGCTCATCTTCAACCCGGAGATCTACATTTTCGAAGATTACCTGGCGGAGATCGAGAAGGCGGCGGCATCGGTCGTGAACGCGATTAGAACTCCGGTTCGTAATACTGCCGAAATTGAGCGCGCCGTTGACGCATTTGCGGCCGAACCGAACGGCGCCCTGATTCTCGTGCCGCCGCCGCTCTCTTTCTCCAATCGGCAATTGGTCCTCCGGCTGGCGGTCCAGCACAAACTGCCCGCGATTTCGCCCCTTAGATTCTTTGCCGCTGAGGGCGGCCTCATGTCCTACGGACCAAACTACGACGATTTCTATCGCGGCGCATCATCCTATGTCGACCGTGTCCTGCGCGGTGCGAACGTAAGCGATCTGCCGGTCCAGTTTCCGACCAAGTTCCAGCTCGTCGTCAATCTCAAATCCGCCAAAGCTATCGGTCTCACCATCCCAGAGTGGTTTGTTTTACGCGCCGACGAGGTGATCGAGTGACCGATCGCCCCAACCACCTGCTCGCGCGCCTTGCGCAGGCCAGCGGCTGGCGGCAGATCAACGGGCCGCTGTTCCGCAAATATGTCGCGCTGTTCCTCGCCGTGGTGTCGGTCGTGCTCCTCACCAACGTATTGTTCGAAGTGGCGTTCGCCTACCAGGAGCAGAAGGCTTCGCTGATCCGCATCCAGCGCGAGCAGGCGGAAGCGGCGGCCGCAAAGATCGAGCAGTTCATCAAGGAGATCGAGAGCCAGGTCGGCTGGACCACCCAGCTGCCGTGGTCGGCGGGCACCATCGACCAGCGCCGCTTCGACGGGTTGCGGCTGCTGCGCCAGGTGCCGGCGATCACCGAACTCGCCCAGCTCGATTCCTCGGGCAAGGAGCAACTGCGGGTATCCCGGCTCGCCATGGACGTGGTGGCGAGCCAGGCCGACCTCTCCAAGGAGCCGAAATTCACCGAAGCCGTGGCGAAGAAGGTCTATTACGGCCCGGTCTATTTCCGCCGCGAGTCCGAGCCCTACATGACGCTGGCGCTCGCCGGCACCCGGCGCGATGCCGGCGTCAGCGTGGCCGAGGTCAATCTCAAGCTGATCTGGGACGTGGTGTCCCAGATCAAGGTGGGCGAGCGCGGCCAAGCCTATGTCATCGACGCCGAGGGCCGCCTGATCGCCCACCCCGACATCAGCCTGGTGCTGCGCAACACCGACATGACGCGGCTCGCCCAGGTCGCGGCGGCGCGCGCGGCCGGGGCGGGGGCGCCGACCGAGCCGGTGCAGGTGGCCAAGGACGTGCGCGGCCGCGAGGTGCTCACCGCCTACGCGCCGGTGGCGCCGCTCGGCTGGCTGATGTTCGTGGAGCTGCCGGTCGAAGAGGCCTATGCGCCCCTCTACGACACCATCAAGCGCTCCGGGGTGCTGCTCGTGGCAGGCCTTGCGCTCGCCTTTCTGTCCGGCCTGTTCCTGGCGCGGCGCATGGTGGTCCCGATCCAGGCGATGCGCGCGGGCGCGGCGCGCATCGGCAGCGGCGATCTCACCCAGCGCATCTCGATCAAGACCGGCGACGAGCTGGAGGCGCTCGCCGATCAGTTCAACAGCATGGCGGCGCAGCTGCAGGATTCCTATGCCGGCCTCGAGCGCAAGGTGGAAGAGCGCACCCACCAGCTCGAGCTCGCCAACCTCGCCAAGTCCCGCTTCCTGGCGGCGGCGAGCCATGACCTGCGCCAGCCGTTGCATGCGCTGGGCCTGTTCGTCGCGCAGTTGCGCGGCCACATGAAATCGGCCGAAGGCGGCGGGCTGGTGGAACGCATCGACGCCGCGGTGGGCGCGATGAACGAGCTGTTCAACGCGCTGCTCGATATCTCCAAGCTCGATGCCGGCGTGCTCAGCACCACCATCATCGATTTTCCGATCGCCCGGCTGCTGAAACGAATCGAGAGCACCTTCACCGAGGCGGCGCGCGAAAAGGGGCTGTCGTTCAAGCTGGTTCCCAGCAGCGCCTGGGTGCGCAGCGACTTGATCCTGCTGGAGCGGATCGTGCTCAACCTGGTGTCCAATGCGGTGCGCTATACCGCGTCGGGCGGCGTCCTGGTCGGCTGCCGCCGGCGCGGCGACACGGTGCGGATCGAGGTGTGGGACAGCGGGCCCGGAATCCCCGAGGATCAGCGGCGCAACATCTTCGGCGAATTCTACCGGCTCGCCGGCGGCAATACCCATGGCGGGCTGGGCCTCGGGCTCGCCATCGTCGACCGCCTGTGCGGCCTGCTCGACCATCCGATCGAGCTGACCTCGACGCTCGGCAAGGGTTCGCGGTTCGCCGTCACGGTGCCCGCAGCCGCCGCCCAAGCCAAATTCGCCGAGCCGCAGCCGGCGCTGCCGGTCGCGGCGGACGTCTCGCGCGGCAAGCTCGTCGTCGTGATCGACGACGATGCGCTGGTGCTGGACGGCATGGGCGGGCTGTTGCGCAATTGGGGCTGCCGGGTGGTGACGGCGGCGACGGCGGACGCGGCGCTGGCCGGCTTGGGCGGCGAGGCGCCCGACCTCGTCATTTCCGACTATCGGCTTGCCAACGGCCAGTCCGGCATTGCGGCGATCGCCGAGCTGCGCCAGCAGTTCGGAGCGCCGATCCCGGCCTTCCTCATGAGCGGCGACACCGCGCCCGAGCGGCTGCGCGAGGCGCGCGAAAGCGGCCACCATCTGCTGCACAAGCCAGTGCGCCCGATGGCACTGCGTGCGATGGTCAATCAACTGATGAAGGCGCGCGACGTGGCAGGTGCGGCGTGACGGGTCCAATAGTCATTCTCCAAGAGCAGAGCGTTCGCTACTGGCAGGTTTTCCATGATGAATCGGCGTGAGTTCATCGCCGTGCTCGGCAGCGCGGTGGCGTGGCCGTTGGCCGCGCGGGCGCAGCAGGGGTCGATGCCGACGGTCGGTTATCTCAGCGCCGGATCGCTCGGGGATCGCCTCGATACGACAGCCTACTTCCGCCGAGGCCTGTCTGAAACCGGCTATGTGGAAGGCCGGAACGTATCGATCGCATACCGCTGGGCGGAGGGTAATAACGCTAGATTGCCGGCGCTGGTCGCCGATTTAGTTCGGCGTCAGGTGGCCGTGATCGCCATACCGAATACGACGGCGTCAGCGCTTGCCGCCAAAACGGTGACCCAAACAATCCCGATCGTTTTTTTCATGGGTAGCGATCCGGTCGAGATAGGCCTTGTGGCGAGCTTCAACCATCCGGGCGGAAACCTCACCGGATTTGCCAGCCTCAGCATCGAAGGGGCCGCAAAACGACTGGAATTGCTGCACGAATTGGTGCCCGCAGTCACGCCGATCGCTTTCCTCTCCAACCCTAGCAACCCTGTTGTGGCTGAGGTCGAAACAAGACGTCTGCAGTCGGCGGCGCGTGTTCTTGGGTTGCGCTTGCTTGTCGTGAACGCAAGCACCCCCAGCGAAATTGAGGCGGCCTTTGCAGCTTTGGTGCAGCAGCGGGTTGGGGGACTGGTGGTAAGCACCGATACTTTCTTTGTCAGCCACGTGGTTCAAGTCGTGGCGCTGGCGGAGCGGCATGCGGTGCCAGCGATTTATCCGTGGCGCGAGGCCACGGCAGCTGGCGGCCTTATGAACTACGGGACGAACATTCGGGATGCCGTGGAACAGGTCGGCGTTTACACCGGACGCATTCTAAAGGGCGAAAAACCTGGTGATCTGCCAGTACAACAGGTAACGAAAATCGAGTTGGGGATTAACCTGAAAACCGCCAAGGCGCTCGGCCTGACCTTCCCGCTCACGCTGCTCGGCCGCGCCGACGAGGTGATCGAATGAGGCGGCGGGAGTCGGACCAGACCTCAGTCCCGGGACCAAAGGATGATCTCGCGGACTGCCGCTAGCTTGCCGTAAGCAATTGCAAATAAACATATTTTATCGCCATATGGTGCTCCATGCGCCGGCGGTATGAGGACCCCTGGCTGATTTACGGCCGGGGGCGGCGCGGACATGATGGGAACATTCGATCACCGGTGAGTGAAACCACTCATCCCAAACCAGGGGCAGCCATCATGACCACCTTCGCACACACCACCCAGACCGCCGGAAACGCAAAGCGCGCGACCATCGGATTTGTCGGCAAGGCAGCGGCAGCGATCTTCGGCATGATCGCGGTGTTTTCGGTCGCCCAATCGAGCGGTGCGCAGGCTCCGACCGTGGCCGTCGACGCCACCCAGCAGTCCGATCTGCAAGGCCTCCTGTGCCGCATCGACCGGCGCTGCCCGGGTACGAACCTCGCAGCCCGCGAAGCCCCAGGCCGTGCGCGGGCTTCGGCGGCCGCCATGGACGACACCCGCCAGTCCGATCTGCAGGGCCTCCTGTGCCGCATCGACCGGCGCTGCCCCACCATGAACCTCGCAGCCCGCGAAGCGTCGAGAATGCAGACCGCCGAAATCACCGTGCGCTGATTTTGCCTCACTCGGAATCGTCATGGCAGGGTTTGTCCAAAGACCGTCCGGTTGCTTGCACGAAACATTCACGCGGTCATTCCGGGGCGATGCCAACGGGTCCGGCCTGCGGCCGGACCGATGACAGGCTCCGCACCGAACCCGGAATCCAGACGGCCTCGCAGTCTGCCTCACAGCCTGGATTCCGGGTTCACGCGAAGACGCATGCCCCGGAATGACGATTCTGAGATGAGTGACGTCGCCGAACCGTCAGCAGGTCGGCTCACGCGATGGATCCGCGAGGCCGAGGGAGTCGATCGCGGCACGCAGGCTGTTCCGCTCATAGGGCTTGTTGAGGAAGGCAAACCGCTCACCGGGCTCGAACCGGCGGCGCACTTCGCTCTCGCCATAGCCGGAGGCCACGATGACGGGCAGATTCGGACGGATCTTTCGCAGTTCCGCGATGAGGTGATCGCCCGGATGATCCGGCAGGCCCATGTCGATCACCGCGAAATCGAACCTGGCACAATCGCGACGCGCCTGCTCCAGAGCCGCGCGCGCGGTCGCGACCTCGACGACTTCATAGCCGAGCTCGCTCAACGAATCGACCGCGATCATCGCGACGAGCGTCTCGTCCTCGACCAGCAGCACCGTTCGCGTAGGGATAGCAAACTCGTCCGGCAATGCCATCAGCAACCCCTTTTTTGCTTTCGGCCGCAGCTCGGATTTGGGTCTTGCAGCCGCCGGGCGCAAGGGACAAACGGCCGCCGCACCCGCTTCGACCCCGATTGCTCGGGGGGCCCGGTCACCTCGCCTGGCCGGGTGACGACCTCCCGGCGGCACGCTCCATGAATCCCACCAGCTGGGCGGGCGGGATTTGAATGTCGCAAACCACCCCCTCCTTGGGGAATGACAGTTGCACCTTGCCGTCGATCGCATGAGCCAGGTGGCGCTCGATGATGACGCTGCCGAACCGGCGGTGGAGCGGTGCAGAAACCGCTGGCCCGCCGCTTTCTTCCCAGCGCAGCTCGACGCTGTCGCCTTGCGGCTCGGGCCGGCGGCACCAGCTGATTTTCACGCGGCCGCCCGGGACTGAAAGCGCCCCGAATTTTTTGGCATTGACGGCGAGTTCATGGAAGGCAAAGCCGAGCGCCTGCGCCGCTTCGGGCTTGAGCAGCACGGTCGGCCCGTCGATCGCGATCTGGTCGATCGTGGAATCGTACAGCCGTTTGAGCTGCAGGCCGTCCAAGTCGCGGAGAGAGGCGCCATGCCAACCTTCCTCGATCAGCACGTCATGGGAGGTCGCCAGGGCCTGCAGGCGGGCGTCGAACTGCTCCAGGAACAGCTCGGTCGAATTGGTGTGGCGGGCGGTCTGCCGCGCCATCGCCTGGATCACGGCGAGCAAATTCTTCGAGCGATGGGTGAGCTCGCGCATCAGCAGGCGAAGATGTGCCTCGTCCTCCTTGCGGGTGGTCACGTCGATCGCCGCACCGATCAGGCCGGTGACCGTGCCGGTCACGTCGCGCAGCGGTTCGACGTGTAGGTCGTACCAGTGCACGTCGCCGGCGTGAAAGCGGATGCTGACATCGGTTTCCTTCGGAGTGCCGGTGTCGAGAACCGCTCGTTTGAGTGCGGCAGCCGCATCGAGGCTTTCGCCGTCCAGGATGATCTCATCGGTGCCGCCGAGGATGGAGTCGACCGCCACTCCAGCGATCGGATTGCTGATCGAGGTGTAGCGAAGGCTGCGATCCTGCGTGAACACCGTGACTTTCGATTCCCGCAACGCGAGCTCGTAACGCTGCAGCGTGGTCTTGACCTCGTCGCTGAGCCGGCGCTGCTCGCTTTCCAGCGTGCGCAGCCTGGTGATGTCGATCGCCGAGCAGGTGACCCCCTCGACCTGCCGGTCCGGCCCGAACGAGGGCTCGATGTGCAGGGCATAGAGCGTGCGGCCCTCAGGGGTCACATAGGAGACCTCGCAATCCTCTGGAGTTGCCGTGGCTATGACCCTGCGTTTTGCCGCGATCACGGCGTCGCGCTCGGTGGACGGCAACACTTCCTCGTCGGTGCGTCCGAGCAGGGCGGCGCCGACCCCTTCACCTGTGGCGCTGACCACGGTCTTGTAGCGCAAGTCGCGGTCCTGGAAGAAAACGTGCATCTTGGCGGCCCGCAGCGCCGCCTCGATGCGGGCTGTCTCTTGCCGCAGCTGTTCGGTACGTTCGGCGACGCGTTTGTCGATATGCCGCCCGAACGCCGTGTCCAGCCACCAAGCCAGGACGGTCGTCATTCTCCATTTCCCCTTGGCACGCCCTCGCCACCATCCGCCATGAACATTGGAATCAAACGTCATGAAAATAGGCCCTGGAAGCCGCATCAAAGTGAACGTCGGCCAGCTCATTCATCCGTCGCCGCGCGGAATTTGAACCGACCCGCCGTCGAGTCAAACGCCAAATGATTTCAATGGTTTCATTCGACCGGCGTAAACCTCGCGATTCTTGCCGGGATCGGCCGTCCCGCAGGTACCGCCCCGGTCGCAAATATCGGCGCATTTTTTCCGGAACGATTTTCGCTATGGCGTTTTATCACTATGACCGGCCGCCATCCCCCTCCCCCTCCCCCGCGTGGCCGGCCAATACAGGCGCAACGGGCAATTCTCGCCTGTTGCGCCTCTTTGGCCGCCTGGACTCGGGATCGTGTCTTCGAGCCTGCCGGACTTGAGCGACAACCATCTGATCTCATTGAAGTTTCGCGGCCTGCGAGTGTCCTGTCTCCGACGCTTGAATCCTATCATTGTCATCGCCCGGCTCGACCACCAAACTGCGACTTTGGGCACAGCGTGGGTTGCCCCGCTTTCGCGGGGCATGACGCTGAATGAAGCGTCAGAGACACAACGCTAACCTGCCCGCCGTTTGCGCTGAACGGCGTTGCGCTCGAAAAACAAGGCTTGGCTGACCAGGGCCGAAACGGTGGCGGGCTGGTAGGGCTTGGAGACCAGGAACGCCGGCTCCGGCCGCTCGCCGGTCAGGAAGCGCTCGGGATAGGCGGTGATGAAGATGACCGGCACCTCGAACGTGTTGAGGAGGTCATTGACCGCATCGAGGCCGGAACTGCCGTCGGCGAGCTGAATATCGGCGAGGATCAGCCCAGGCGGGCGGGTCCGCACGATGGAAACCGCCTCGGTCCGGGTGCGGGCGATACCGACGACCTTGTGGCCGAGGTTCTCGACCAGCGCCTCCAGATCGAGGGCGATCAGGGCCTCGTCCTCGATGATGAGGACATCGGTGGCGATCTGGGCGGCCAGTTCGCGGCCGGATTCCTCGACCAGCCGGCGCAGCGCCGGCGCATCCACATCGAGAATCCGCGCCGCATGCTCCTCGGAAAATCCCTCGACGGAGACCAGGAGGAACGCTTGACGGGGTTTGGCGGTTATCTGGCCGAGATGGCGCTCGGCCGGCATCAGGTTCGCCACCGGATCGGGGATGCCGTTGACGGCGAGCGAATTCCAGATCGTCGAAAACAGCCGAAACAGGGTGACGCGCGGCAAGTCCGCCGCTTCGAGCAACTCCGGCTCCTTGACCAGAGCTTCGAGCGTCGCCGCCACATAGGCGTCGCCGGACGCCTGGCTGCCCGTGAGAGCACGGGCATAGCGGCGCAGATACGGCAGGTGTTGGGCTACGGCTTGCGCTTTGGACATCGATCCTCCCCGGATTCCAGATCACAATGGCTACACGCCAACGCCTGGTCACAAAAAAAGTTCCCCCGCTGCGGAACCTCGTCACGGCACCGACGTTGTTGATTTTTGCGTGGGGACCCGCAAACCTTGCGTAGAGACACAGGATCGGGGCGTGAGGCAACAATGAACAAGCGCAAGGTGCAACGGACACAATCATTTATGGAAGGTGAGGCGGCGCCGCGATCGCCGGTAAAACTCGGGCCTGACGTCAAGGCCAAGATCGGGCAGCAGCTTCGCGCCATGTACAATGACGTGGTCAATCAAGGCGTTCCCGATCGGTTCGCCGAAATTCTTCGAAGGCTGGACGAAAAGAGCCCCGACGAAGACGGCGCGACACCAAACACCGAAAAAAACGAGGGGTGAATGGCCGCACCCAGCAATTCAGTCCGCGCAACGATGCTCGCTGCAGTGCCGTCACTGCGCGCATTCGCCATTTCACTGTGCGGGAATGTCGACCGCGCCGACGACCTCGTGCAGGAAGCCCTGTTGCGCGCCTGGGCCAACCTCGACTCCTTCGAGCCCGGGACCAACATGTCGGCGTGGTTGTTCACCATTCTACGCAACGTGTTCCGCTCGGAATATCGCAAGCGCCGGCGCGAGGTGGAGGATGCCGACGGCTCTTATGCGGAATCGCTGACTTCGCTGCCGAATCAGACGAGCCACATCGAGATGGGCGAATTCCGCAAGGCGCTCAACCTGTTGCCCGCCGATCAGCGGGAGTCCCTGATCCTGGTCGGCGCCTCCGGCTTCTCCTACGAGGAAGCCGCGCAGATCTGCGGCTGCGCCGTCGGCACCATCAAGAGCCGGGTTAACCGCGCCCGCAGCCGGCTCGCCGAGGTTCTTTCGATCGAGAGCGCCAGCGATTTCGGCCCCGATCGCGAGACCCGGGCCGCCATGGGCTCCGCCGCCGGCGGCTCGCGGCGCTCGTAACTCGCCGCAACCGGCCGTCACCGCCGGAGCATTTTTGATCGGCTCACAACTCGCTGTCATCGCCCGGCCCGACTGGGCGGTTCGGTAGACACCGGCCGTGATTGCCCGGTCAAGCGACCAATAGGGTCAGCCTAATGGAGGCCTCGGCCCCGGCCGCGGAATTCCTGACCATCCACGAATCCGGAGCAGCGTGGGAATCTCAGCCGGCGACGCGCCGGCCGAGGAGGTCCGCGACGGCCATGTGCGCCTCGGCACGCTCACTTTTCTTGATGTGCTTCGGATGCTTCTGATGCTGGATTTTCTGGCTGCCGCTGCGATAGCAAGACCCTCCGTTACAAGGCTGCGGGTAGGGGCCGCGATCCGGATTTGCGTAGGCAAAAGCCGGGCCCGCGACACAAACCGCCAGCACGCCGGTGAGTGCAAGTGCCAACATGCGCATGAGCGTGTCCTTCTCCGAAGTTCGTTGAAGTTCGATACCATCCGTCACTGCAGTTGCGATCCAACCGGATGGACTCCGCCTATTTGGATACGCCTCCCACGACTTCAATAAGTCGGCAGGCCGACTTGGCCCCGCATTCGAAAACCGGAGGATGGGGAGCTTTGACCAAAACGGCACCACGAAGGCCCGCTCCTGGATATCCACGAACCGCCGACTCGCGGCGCGGACGCATTACCTGCGCGAGCCACGGGAGGTGGGTGGCGCCTCGGTTTCACGCGAGGGCGCATCGCTGCTGTCGATCTCGGGCTTGTCGTACAAAACGACATTCAGGAGCGAATTATGAATCTCCAGATGTCCATTGTAATTGATATATCCCAATTTTCGAAATTTATTCATGAAATGACTCACGCGCGCCCGCGTCGTGCCGATCATTTCCGCCAGCGTTTCCTGACTGATTTTTCCCACGACCGGTTCCGGTTTCGTTTCCTTGCCGAAATTTGCGAGGAGAAGCAGCAGCCGGGCGAGGCGCTTTTCGCTGGAATTGAACAATTGGTCGACCAGGTCTTCTTCAACTCGGCTGTTGCGCGCCAGCAGGTACGCAATAAACAGCTCGGAAAACTCCGTCTCGCTGTGGAGCGTGGCGATCATCGACGCCTTGTCTATGCGGGTGACCACCGAATCGTCCATAGCCACCGTCGTTGCAACACGCAGCCCATGGCCATTCAGGCACCCTTCGCCGAAAAAGTGGCCGGGTCCCAAAATGGCGATCACGGCCTCCTTTCCCTGTTGGGAAATCACCGTGAGCTTGAGCTTGCCTTTTTGAATATAAAAAACCGCGTCCGCAGGGTCGCCCTGCGAGAAAACAACTTGATCCTTCATATAATTCGTTATCGTTTTTCCCTCGCCGACCTTGGCGAGAAATTTCTTGGGGTCGAACGACAGCTTGCTCTTCTTTGCCACGGAGACCTCCATTGGCCCGACAATGGCACGGCGAAGCGCCTGAAGAATCATATACGATACAAGGCCTGGATCGTACACTCCGGTGTGCGGCATGTTGCTGCTGCCGTGAAGTCCATGTCCAGGCGAAGCGCCGGCCTCCGGATCTTCACAAGCCGATGGATCTGCTCCGACTTTCCACTTCGACTTTCCACTCCGACTGGAGTCGAGCTTGTCGCCTGCCTTTGCATCCCGCGCGCGTGCCGACGTGATGCGGTGTTCAATATTGCACAGACTTGCGTTCGAGGCCCGTTCTAACCTCGATGTTGCCAGGCGCCCCGCGATTGCGGTGGACGGGATACCATTGCGCGAATCGAAGCCGCGGTGGTCAAAAATCTCCGACGGGTCTGTCGCCGGCCTGGATCGCAAAAAGAGTGCGTGATGCAGCACAATCAGCGGTTCGTCGAAAACAAGGATGCCGGAACCTTCGCTCAGGCGATCGTGGACACCGTCCGGGAGCCTCTTCTCGTCCTCGACCAGGACCTGCGTGTGCTCGCCGCCAGCCGCTCGTTCTATCTGAAATTCAAGGTCGCCAGTGCCAACACGCAAGGCCGGCCGCTGTATGCGCTGGGCGACGGTCAATGGGACATTCCGAGGCTTCGATTGCTGCTGGAAAAAATCATCCCGGAACAAGGCGAGATGGAGGATTACGAGGTCGAACATCAGTTTCCCGATATCGGACGTCGCACCATGCTGCTGAACGCCCGCAAGGTACTCTACGCCGAAACTCCCCACACAAATATTTTGCTGGGAATCGAAGACGTCACCGAGCGGCGCGCGCTGGAGCGCGAACGGGAGGAACTGCTGCAGCAGAAGGACGCGCTGCTGCGGGAGAAGGACATGTTGCTCGAGGAATTGCAGCATCGCGTCGCCAACAGCCTGCAAATCATCGCAGCGATCATTCTGATGAAATCCCGGACGGTGACATCGGAGGAGACGCGTCTGCACCTGCAAGACGCCCACAACCGGGTCATGTCGGTTGCGGCCGTGCAGCAGCACCTCCATATTGCCGGCGCCACCGGCGTCATCGAGATGGCGCCTTATCTCTCGAAGCTGTGCGCGAGCCTCACATCCTCGATGATCAGCAACGACCGGCCGATCGCACTGAAAGTGATCAGCGACGGCGGCAGGGTTACTTCCCGTGAGGCCGTCAGTCTCGGCCTGATCGTTACCGAGCTCGTATTGAATGCCGTGAAGCATGCCTTTCTCGACGACAAGGTCGATGATCGCATCACCGTCGCCTATGATGTCGCCGGAACGAACTGGCGGCTTTCGATTGCGGACAACGGCGTCGGACGCTCGGCCCGCGACTTTGCTCAGCCGAAGGCCGGCCTCGGCACCAGCATCGTCAAGGCGCTCGCCCAGCAGCTCGATGCCCGGGTAGAGATGTCCAGCGACGCCCAGGGAACGACCGTATCGGTCACTCACGCCACTTTTGCAAAGATCGCCCCGGCGGCGGATCGTATGCAGACGTCAATTCGCGTGCATGGCTGACCACGCTGTCCGGATCGTAGGGCTTTCGGTGGAACCGGCAGCCGGCCGGAAGCTCGTGCTGGGGCATAGCCGTTC
>Ga0302324_100011070_pt1 | contig 18573 bp, 14 predicted proteins | sample Palsa_T0_1_FD_201949 | JGI IMG/M metagenome (GOLD analysis project Ga0302324, IMG submission 201949) | Peat permafrost microbial communities from Stordalen Mire near Abisko, Sweden - Palsa_T0_1 | ecosystem: Environmental > Terrestrial > Soil > Palsa > Peat permafrost | place: Sweden: Abisko...
GCACTTCGTCTAAACCAGCGACCGAGGAAGACCTTGGGATTCAAAACCCCAGCTGATAAGTTTCGAGCCTGTGTTGCGCCGAGCGTTTGAATCCGCCAGCGAAACGCACGGACACTCGAACTCACGGGCCCAGGATTATTTGAGAACGATTTTAACCATGTTGCGCACCGCGTCATCCGACCATCTCATTGAAACGATAGGAATGCGTAGGCCGGTCGCGGCCACTAGAGACACCAAACGTCGCACAAACACGCCGTGTTATGCCGACGTAAGATTTGCGGGGCTGCATATACTCATCCCATATTCAGCGCGACGTGGGCAGTGTGGTGTCACTTCATAGAGTGTTCGTCGGTGATGGCGTTCTCTACTGAGGGTTCTAAAACTGCGCGCTATCAAATCGTGTAGATTCATAAGGTTATGTTGTGTGCGAGCGGGTCCCCTTGGAGCCCTACGGCAACCCGCCGCTGCGTCACTCATGTCCGATCATGGGCTATGATCAGCAGCTTCTGGAAGGCTTTAGGGTAATCCACATGCGAGCAACCCAGCTAATTTTAGCAAGTCTATGCGGCGGCTTAGTCGGGTTGCTGAACAACGCACTGGCTGATTCGCCCAGCAGCGATTTAGGTATCTACCTGGACTCGCCTGCAACCGCGAATTCTCGTCCAACGCCTACTAGCAAATTTGGGCACGTCTCCCTCACCGCATCGCGCGGATTCGTCCCGGCTAGGTTAAGTGCGGTGTTGTCATCCTTAGACGCCGATACGACGGCCTGGCGGGGCGCCACAGAAGTCCGTCTCTACGCAGATGTCGCACCGGGCGTAGTCTTGATCGCAACCGACGATGCGCTGGGTTCTGGCTCCGTAATCAATCCAAGTGGGCTCGTATTGACCAATTTGCACGTAGTCGGCAATAACTCGACCGTTGCGGTGGTATTTAAGCCGCACGTCGAGGGAGACAAAGTCACTAAAGCGGATGTCCATCGAGGCACAGTGATCCGTCGCGATCAAGTCGCGGATCTTGCCTTGGTGCAGGTGGCAGACGTGCCCGCAAACGTGAAAGTAATTCCGTTGGCTGCCATGACCGACATATCTGTCGGTTCGGACGTCCACGCTATCGGCCATCCAACTGGCGAAGCATGGTCGTACACCAAGGGGATCGTGAGTCAGGTTCGACGTAACTACGAATGGACTGCTGAGGACGGCCTCAAGCACAAAGCGTCAGTCATCCAGACCCAGACACCGATAAATCCGGGGAACTCCGGAGGACCGTTGCTCACGGACGCAGGAACTCTGGTCGGTGTCAACAGCTTTAAATCCGAGGGAGAGGGATTGAATTTTGCCGTTTCCGTTGACGATGTTAGGGTTCTTCTAAATGAGAAGATTGACCGCTTAATAAAAGTTGTGCGAACAGAAAACGCCGGTGATTCGTGTGAACTGAAGTCCTACGGAGTCACCCGCCTCAAAGATGGATCGGGGACGCGTGAATTATTAGATGTCGACTGCTCTGGCAAGCCAGACGCGGCGTGGATTTTACCTGACGCAACCAGTGAACCTGGCCGCCTTGAACTCGATACAAATCACAACGGAAAGATTAATGGCGTCCTAATCAGCAAGAATCGCGACGGCAAGTGGGATTATTCCATTTGGGACACTACGGGCAGTGGCAAGCCCGATATTAAGTGCTTTCACGAGGGCGGGAACGCAAAGCCAAGTCGCTGCGAAAAGATTAGTGCAGGCCCGTGACCTGCATTATCGCCGCTTGATTGCCGAGGGCGCCATAAAGCCAGGTGTCGCCGTCAATGGAGACGGCGCCCGCTATCCATAGGTCCGAACCGGCACGCAAAGTTACGCGGGGTTTCGCATTTAGCGACCGATCAAGTGAGATAATAACGGCATCGTCGAGGTGTCGAGTTGAAAAGCTAACGGTAACGGGGCGCGAGCTCTTGGCAATTATGCTTTGAGAGTTTCTTTCCTCCAGGGAATCGACGTCAGTAGATCGACGGCTGCTTCCTAGGAGTAAAATCGACCCGTCTGGATTTTGGAGAATGCCCCTAGCCTGAGAATCACGCGGATTCCGGTCCAGAAATAGTTTGGTCAACACCCGGTCTTTACTAAAGCTCCAGAGGCCGATACGGGTGCCCTGTCCACATCCGGCTACTTCGCTTCCCACAAGCCTTACTGAGCCGTCACCGGCTCTCGCGGTCTTCGCAAATTGAACGTCAGCGAATTCCTGTGACCAGATCTTCGACAATGTTCCATGCCTCAGAATCGCTATAGAAGAATGGGGCTCCGAGCTGCAGGATGTCATCTGGTGATAGTCGTTCAAGTAGGGTTTGGGCAACGTCATGCTGTTACTGTCAGCCGCCACGACTAGCACGTCATTTCCAAGCCACTGAAGACCAGCGAAGCTCAGTACGCCCGCGCTAAGTTCCAGAGCGGTGCGAACCCTTATAGGCTGGCCAACTTGAACTTCAGCGATTACCAGATGGCTTGCCGGCCAGGTTCCATTGCTATTCGCCTCTCGGGCGTGCTGAAGAATTGCCACTAAAGCACCTCGTCGCCCAACGCGCAGTCCACTTATCGGCGTCATATCCTCTCTTGAGCGCGAGACTTCCCATTCCTGCCGAATCTGGCCAGAGTCGTCCATGAATTGGATAGTCGCGACGGTCGGAGTGCCTCCTCCCCCCTTATAGCCTCCAACTATGTGGCCGCCATCCACGCGTGTGGCAACCGGTGAGCTTGCAATCACTGGATCCTCTTTGGTCCACTGCTCCTCGAAATCCTTCCGAACCTCCATTGTTAGGGAGGCATGGCGAAACCCAACTCGTACGTTTCCAATTGCGCGAAGGAAGAGTGATCCTGTTCCGTCATCAGACAATGAAAACACCTCTCCGCCGGAGTCGGTAAGCAATCGAACCGAACCAATTTGAACCGGCGACGAGCCTGTGCTCTCCCTCGAGGGTGCTGTCCCGTCGCCAAAGATGACGAAGGGCGCCCAAAACCTTGGATGTTCGTGTGCGATCGAAGGCGGGTGCTGCAGATATTGTCGTTGGGAATCCGCTAGCGCTACTGCCGGACCCACTTGGGCGCTGACGATCCTGCGAAATGTCTCCGGAACAATTTGACGGCTCGCATCAGATTCCACTGGCCATAGGGTTCCAAGTGTGGCGGTAACTCCAGCAATCTCGAAAGCAGCGGCCAGTCCGGGAACCTCGGACGCAAACTTCGCGGTATCCAGCAACCCTGTATTACAGGCCGAAAGTGCGACAAACCTCGCGTGCAGAGGCAAATCAGCGATTTCCGATGCCGTCAGAAGCCCATCGTCGAACGAGTCGATGGTAGATACGGGGGTGAGCGCAAGAGCTGGCTCTGTTAGGCCAGAGATGTCCTGCCTTACTAGTCCATGCGTGGCGAATTCCAGATAGGCATACCGTTCGAGCGGAAGTCTTCGCAAATCACCTTCGGTCGCCTGATCGCCCAGCAGCAGTGTCTGATGCCCGGGAAATAACGCCGCAGCGCCGGATACTTCCGCACGGGTGTCAGGCAGTTCAGGAAGTGCAGAGATGCTTCCGATGCCGACCGCCCCTCTTAGCGCAACCTGAGCGACTTCGCCCGCCGAATCTGGCAATCCGGAGAACTTAGGATCACCCACCCCCAGAAAGTCCGCGACTCCGTCCTCACCATCAGTATGCCGACCACGTCGCAACGCGACCAAGGTGGACAGCGTCGAGACCTGTGAAACGGAGGCCTCTAGGACGAACCACGGCCATTCTGCCAGTCGTTTGCTGCGTAATTCCGCCGTGGTTCCACCTGTTAGAAGGGCAGCTAACGGTACGCTGTCAGGGCCCGCGCCGACCCAAACGACGGCGTCGCCGGGCTGGAAGCACCCCTCGGCGGGCTTTAGAAACGTGTCGTAGAGGCGCCGCGCGGCCGCGATGGGGTATTGACGATCAACCTCCTCGGAGGGCTGGTTCTGCGATGACAGCGCGGCCTCAAGAATGCGGATATCTCGCCATAAGCTAGGGAGATCCTCCGTTGATGTCACAAATCGGATCATCGTTCGTCTGATGCATAGGTGTCCCATCAGCCCGCCGATCAGAGGTGGCGCGCCAATCACAACTTCATCATCCCGTAGAGAGCCTTGGATCTGCTCGAGTGAGGGAGGCGTATCCGCCGCACTCAAATCTGGCTGGTCGGCGTGCAATCGGGCCAGCAAATTGCTAATTAACGAATCGTAATCCGAGTAGATAGCTCGGCGCTGAAAACTAGCGTTCGGATTCACGACATTACCGTTCGGGTCAACGTTTAGCTTGGCTGACAACATACGAGCGACATCGACGCGCTCCGCTGAATCTCTTCGTGACCTAAGCCTCAATAACTCGCGAAGGTCGTTCCTAGTCTCGTCAGTCCGCGCCACCGACATGAATGAGAGCGCCTCTGATGCATACGATTGCCCGTTGCGCGCTGCCAGGTCCAACAACCGGACTACCATGTCTCCTGCATCGGCCTCCAGGCTATCGCCTCGGTAGGCGTTTACGGCCAGGGACAGAAGCAACTGATCAACCATACTGCGCTTTGGAAGAAGTCCTAGAGCATCTGTCCTCTTGCTTTCCAGTCTAAGAAGATCCGGCGACAGAGAACGCATTTCCGCCGAAGCCGCTTCGGGGTTGCTTCGCATAAGAGCAAGTGCATGGCCACACCGTATATATAATTTAGCTGCGTCAGCATACTCATCAGGAAGCTGTATCTTTGGTGACATTGGCTTAGCCAGGAGCGCTATATCCTCAGCGACTGTGATACCGCCAGGCGCCGCATCCACTAGAGCGCGAGTCGCAAGGTACGTTACTTCCTGAAAAGTCTGAAGAAATCCGCGCGCTCTGATCGCAGGCATTTGCGCGTGAACCGGATGCTCATTTAGTCGCCTCTTCGCGCAGTCGAGATCGTTGGCGAACGCGCAGATTAGCGATCCCGCCGTGTAAGCATCGGCAGCGAGGTAACTCTGAATGCGTGGATCCAACTCCAAGTGTGAGAGAACCTCCAACGCGCGCTCGCTAGCATCTTTTGCCTGTGGAATTAATCCTGCCGCGACGTACACTTCCGAAGAAACACGAAGGAGTCGAAAATACTCAATCGACTGCGGCGGGAAGACTTTCTGGCCAACCGCAGCATTAGTTAGGCTTAGACCAATCGCGCGCTCCGTATCCCCAAGCGCAAGAAGGTCTTCTATCGCCTCTACGAACCATGCTGATAGCTCCATGAGTGACGATCCAGGATTATCAATAGACGCAATACTCATCAATGCGCGGTCTACGCAGACTCGCGCCGTATCGCGCTCGTCCAACATCAAGTGCAATCGCGCCCTAATCAATTGCCGTCGGATGTAGTCTCTCGGGACCCACGGCACCTCGATGTTCTCTGGCCACTGCTTTAGCAACGCGTTAGCTCGAGAGTGATCGCCGCTCAGCCATGCCGCAAAACCGTAGTAATAAGCAGGCTGCATTGCGAACGGCAGCTTAAGCGCGTCCGGCACTCCAGTCAGGGACTGGACAAGGGCTTCATACTTTGGCGTATATTCGGTGATGCAGCGAAAATCCAAACCGCCGACGCAAAGGTCTAGTAGGTATTCGAGCGCCTGCTTACCTTCGGGTGAAGCCGGAGCGGCGGTCTGCTGGTCCGCGAGTGGCCTAAGCGTCTTAATTGCGTAGTCGACTCGGCCCTGATAGTAGGCGGCGGCCGCCGCCGAAAGGTCTCCGCGCAGGTCCGCGCCGTTCGCGGGTTCAACAATGATTCCAAGAGCCCACAGCATGCCGATGGGAAGCAATTGCCGGAAGCGCAGGATATGTGATTGTGTTGTTGGCATGCTAAATCAGAATGAATTATGTAAGAGCGCGATGAATCGCTGTGTCAGTCCACCGAAGGAGTGCCACGACTGACGGCGTTCTGTGCGTTTATAATTTTCGCTTCATGAAGATCAATCCTCGCTTTGTGTCCGTGCTTCTCCAATAGACTTAGAAGATTAGAACCGTTGAGAAGGGTAATTGGCTTCCCTTTTACGAAGTCATATGCATCCGCCCCGTAGTCAGCGGTCGAGACCAATATTCCGCGGTTGGCTCCTTCGTTAATTACCGTGCCGTAAAGGTCACGGACAGCTGACAGGCCCACTGTGTTCGTGTAGCGCTTTGCCTGTATCACTATTTTGCCGCCGCGAATCGGATCTGGATCCAGTACTACCGCATCAACTCCGCCATCCGAGCTGGCACGTGTTACATGTACCTCCGCTCCGTTCGCACCAAACTCGCTCTCGAACAGCTCGCGCACGAGGTGTTCAAACTCCTCCCAATCCATGGTGGCCAAGTTGTATCCGCTTTGGAGCTGATCGGCCACAGCGTGGGCCGCCACGAAACGCGGGTCATCGGTCTGCAACTGCAGGATCGGTCTGACCGGCGTCATTCCACTCAGCCGCGCAGCAGAGACGCCCTTGAGTTGCCGGAAACACGCGCGAGGATCGACTTTCTCGAGGTCGATAGCACTGAATTCCTCTTTCGATGCCTGGAGAGAGAGAATACATCCGTGGTTCCTCTGACCTGTGGCAGGATTCAAGGCATCCACCCATCCGTTGAAGACAGCCAACTTTATAAAGCCATGAGTATCACCGTGGAATATCTCGAAGACTGTCCTCAGGGCCACTTGGTAAAGTAGGGAGTCATATAGACGGTCGCGTTCGGCCTCCGGCATATGCTTTTCCTTCGTTTCATTCGAAGATGCCGTGAAGGTCACCTTCTGCAGAGTCGGAAGCGCTCCCTTATCAGGAAGCTCGCATTCAATGACTGCCATGCCATTATCGGGATTGAAGCCGGCTGTGAATTCGATGTCGAGAAACTCCGGGTATTTCGACATCCCCAGCAGTGTCTCGCAGTATCGAGCCACAGCGTTCCTATCGCCGGCGACGTATGCGGTCTCAAAGGCCGCAAGTTTTGCGTTGCGTTCAGTTTGCTTCGCAGTAAACGCTGATTTCTCCTTTAAGAATGCCGCCTTGGCATCGACAAGCATCCGTGCGGCCGAGTCATGTTTTTCCTTGATCGCCGCTGCGACAGCCTTCCACTGCGTGACGTCGCCATCGAATAGGCGTTGCGCCTCGCCCTCCTTTTTCCGACGGCTTGGAGTCCATAGTCGATCGAACAAATTTAGTGCCGGGCGATATTTGGGTGCCGTGGAATCCGGGCTCCCGGGAACGCTGAAATGCTTTGCGGCTATCGGTTCTCCACCTTCCTCGAATTCCACCAGTGGAAACTGAGCCACTTCAGAAAAGGCGAATGAGGCGGCATCTTCTAACTGCTTCCAGTCGACCTCAGCTGGCCGAGCTACTCCCGCTCCGAGAATCGTCTTCAAGGCCTTCACGTTGGCCACAGCCTTTGCGGTCTGGCTCTCCGCGTATACCTTTCCATCTCGCTTTTGTTGGCGCACGTCTTCTTGCGCCTGCAGTTGTGCCCATTTATCCTTAAGTTTAGCAAGCAATGCATGAGCCTTTCGCTCTGCAACGTCGTAGTCGGCGTCACCGACGGTGCGGATCTCCCTAAGACCGTTGTGGAACACCTCAAACTTGTACCAGGTGATAGCCCCTCGCTGATTCATCCGCGTCTCAGCAAGCCGAGTGCCGAAGTCTGTTGTTGGTGTCATTGACTTCTCCGAAGTTCGCGCTTGTCGTTACTGTAACCCTGACGCCTATCGGGAATCGCGGATTAGTTAAATCTGTCTTCCGGGGCCGGCGTCACGAGCCACCCGGAAGAACTCGCGGCGACAGTACCGGTGCGGTACAGATTGATCGAATGCTCAGAGTCAGAGTGGTTTGAATATTGACATGTCGTGACTAGTCATGCATAGTACTGCGCACGATGGCGAGGTACTAGCGATGGCACCACGAGAAATGCACCAGCAGAGCCTTTATTTGGAGCCTGAGAAAGCCACAATGCTTGATAAGCTTGCTGAACGCACACGCATTCCAAAGGCCGTGCTGCTGCGCGAGGCGGTCGATTTGCTGCTCGGAATTCAAGGGCTCGAACATGTGAGTCCGCAGCTAGACGCGTGGCGCCAGAGCCTGATGATGTGCGAGTTCCGGTTGGCAAAAGCGCGTCACATCGAAATGCCAGATGAGGTCGATAAAGCCTGTGCGGAGACGCTGGCCCGTGTCCACGTAGTCCTCGAGGCATGGGGTGCTCATAAAGAGGGACGACTCTCTTACGACCGTAATCCGCCGATGGGTTCCAACTCTCACAAAGCCAAGAGAGCCAGACAGATAACACAGAGTCAGCAACTCTATTCAGAACCAATCGAAGTCCGGAGAACCAAAGCTAGGAGCTGAGGATGACTACCGAGGCGCATCAAACGCCTTTGCAGAAAGCGCAGCGCATGCAGGACGAGCTCTTGGTCTTCTCGACTGGTGGCGGTGGCTTCGAGAACAGCGACGAAATGTTTCGAGGGTTACGGAGTGAGCTGCTCGCCATACCCGACGTCCAGGATCTGATTCCAGATTTCATCCAGCAGCATCGGGACCGGAATTCGTTTTGGCAGTTCATTAAAAGGCGGTTCCGCCACTACTCCGAGCGTCGGGATTTTCTCTGGGAGAGCTTTCGTCCACTGCTGGAGCGGCTTGAAGCTGATGAAGGTCACCCGTCAGCTCGCCCGATTGAGGCGGCGCTCACGACGCTGGATGAAGAAAGCGTACGAGCCATATGGAAGAAGGCCTTGGGCCGCCGACTATCCGATCCAGACGGCGCGATTACTGCTGCTCGCGCGCTGCTCGAAAGTACCTGCAAGCACCTGCTCGATGAGCTGCAAGTCTCTTACCCTGACAATGCTGACCCTGCCCGATTGTGGGCGCTCTGTGCCGAGCATCTGAATCTGAGCCCTGACCAGCACTCGGAAAGGGTCTTTAAGGCAATTCTGGGCAATTGCCAGTCCATTGTTAATAACCTCGCATCGATCCGGAACAAGATCGGCGACGCGCACGGGCAAGGCAAACGGGCAGTGCGTCCAAAGCCGCGGCACGCAGAGCTGGCGGTGAACCTGGCCGGTACAATGGCCGCTTTCCTGGTGTCCACGTGGAAGTCGCGCAGTGAGGGCTCGGGGGCTGGCAGCGACGCCCGGAGTTGAACCGGGATCCTCCGCGCTGTACCGTTGACGGTGCTTGCCTGTCTTCGGCCAACCGGCGCGCCGAGCGCCGGCATTGGCGCGGCCGTTCTGTCCATTGAACTACGCCGCTATTTTCAGTCCAAAGCTCGGCTCCACGGAACGCAATTTTCATAATCCTGCGGGCTTGGCGCGAGCTTGAGATCGCTACTTCACCACCTTTAGGGCAGGCTTTTTCCCGGCCAGCTGATGCTGTTTGCGCAGCTTACGCTTGCGAATTTCTTCCAATTCCTCCTCGGCGATCGGCTTGAGCATGGTGATCAGGCCCGTGAAGTCGTACTGGTTTGGGCGGTTAGCCCCCGACGCCGTGCGTTGATAGCAGCGCTGGATCAGCCCCATTTTTTCCAGCCGCATCAGACAGCGGCGAACAGTGCTCAAATCAACCCCGATTGCCGTGGCGAGGGATTTCTTACTGGGTCTTGGAAGACCGCCTTCCTTCCACCAGTAAGACAGGATCTGCATCAGCACATTGACGTCGAGTGGGTTTAGACCCAAGCGCTGCTGATACTTCAGCATCACGAGAGGTACTGCGGTATAGCCGGCCTCGATGGCGGCCTTGCCCCATTTTCTTTCGAGTGCCTGATTCTCTTTTTTCGTAGCCGACTTTAAAGCTTGCTCGTCCATGTGACCTCCTATCGTGCCTCTAGACTAGAGGGCACTTCGATGGCGCGGCAAGGCGATTGGCCCGACCCCATGGGGGCGCTGCTGCACCCACCCCATTATCTGTGGCTATGCCAATATGCCTCTGCATAACTTGACGGCTCTGCTTTGGTGGGCGCCCATGCACCCCTCTATAGGGTCATTGACGCCTCTACGTGGGGGCGCTAGCGCCCCCATAAATAATTGAGGTCATCAAGCGATTGCATAGCAAAAGAGGCCTAATTGAGGACTCCATCATAGAAGCAACGATACTCCGACTTGAAAGCGACATCAAATCATCCTAAACTGTCAACATTGACAGAGGTAGCCATGTCCGCCGTTCCTGACCGACTTATTGGGTTTGCTGAAGAGTTCCGCGCGCCGGGACAGGCCCTAATCCAGCCAGAGCGATTTGCTGGAGCGTTGCATCTACAGGTGCAGGACTTGGCGCGGCTCGCTGGTGTACACCGAACGACTGTGACGGAGGCTCCGGCAAATGCGAAGCTCCAGGGCTTTCTGCGCGACGCCCTGCGGGTAATGTCGGCGACATACCAGATCACCCACGATCGCGAGCGCGCATTTTTCTGGTTTCGCAACGAGCCAATCCCGGAGTTCGAGCACCGGACTGCAGAGGATCTCGTAGCCAGGGGAAAGACTGAGGCAGTTATTGCCTATTTGACTTCGATCGCTGCTGGCTCCAGCGGATGATACTCGCCCGGCTCGGGCCGGATGCCCCTTTCTACCGCGCGCTCACGCCACGTTGGGCCCACCTACCTGAGAGCGGCGCCGGCGCGGCACTGGGTGGAGGTCGATTCAATCGTCAAGGCGTCGAAGCACGCTACCTGGCCGAAACTGCCCACGCCGCGCTGCTCGAGTATCAACACGAGTCGCCGTTACTACCTCCGTCAACGCTGGCGACCTACCTCGTGACCGCGGACCGGATTGTCGATTTTTCCGGCGGTTATGTCGCCGAGCAATGGTCGCCGATTTGGGCGGAGGCGTATTGCAATTGGAAAGGGCTCGCTTTTCTTGAAGGAATTGAACCGCCGAGTTGGGTCATCGGTGACCTTGTGCGCACTGCCGGGGCCGCGGGAATCCTCTATCGATCGGCCCGAGATCCGGCACAACGCTGCCTCGTGCTCTATCCGCAGTTGGCGGGGGTATTCACGGCACCGGTTTATGATCCGACGCGGGAGTTGCCGCGCAACGCCGACTCTTGGATAGCACGCTAGAATGATCCCCGCAAATATCACGCGACAAATTGAACCGGTCGCCCGACCACCGGTTAGGTATTACACTGCACTAAACTAAAGCTCGGGCACTTCGACACGAAATCTAACTCGCGATTACTTTAACAACCGCGGCGCCTGCGTGATGCAGGTGTCCAGAGATCCCTGCAAGGATCTCGAGAATTTGTGGAGAGACTTCATTGCGAGCTAACCCTGGCTGCACCAGGTACACCTCGTATTGGACCGCAATCCCCATCCCAAGCTCGGAGAGCTGTGCTAACTCAGCATCGCCGCCAACCCTCATACCTGGAACGTTTGTCGTCCGTCGGTGCGCAAGTCGCCGCATGAGCAACTCCGCGTTGAACCATGGTGACGTTCTCAGAGCTTGGCAACATAACTCGTGAAAATCCTTTTGTCGCGCCCCCACGTTAGCACCGGTACTCGCTTTGCAATGAAAGAATCGCACTTTTGGCGCATCCGCGTCGAGATTAGCGGTAATGAAGTCCGCCACTTCACCCGGGCCATCGTCACAAAACATGAACTGATCGCCGACGGTACGTACACGCTCTTCAACCCAAGAAAAGATCGATCGTCCCTCCCGGGTTTGCTCCTTTTCACTGTGAATATCGACTCCCGCTGCAGTCCAATCGATAGTCTCGATGCAATCCATCGCAAAAGGCGCCTCCGCGCCGCGATGAGGAAAAATAGAGGCACCTTCGATGCGGGACAGATCGTCTCTGTAGAACGTCGGTGGACATTCTGCAAGATATTCGGCCATCAGTGCCGATCCGTGGGGCTGACGTACCAATAACTCTGTCTCGCTTGTATCGAGTTCGGCAACAAGGGGACCCCGGCCGATTTCGAACCGCCCCCGCCAACAAACATCAGCGTTGGATATGGTGAAAGAGCAATATCCCATTCTGGATTCGATGATCTCAATGTCCAAGTCTAGTAGATTACACTCGACTTCAACGCCGTCTTCATCGGGATAGAACGCGATCGGAGGGTCGGCATATGTATCTTGCGCCCAGATTGCAAAGACGAGTCGGTCGGGTACTTCGCGCAAGTCTTCGCCGGGGGAAAGAAGATCGAGACCGGTACGGGTTAAAAAGGGTTCTCGGTTTGCAATCTTTGCGGCCAGACGATCGCAAACGTTTAGAATTTGTGGAATCCGAAGGTGAGCGTTTTGCCAGATCCTCGACGCCGTACTGACCCCGATAGTTACCGCTTCTCCGCGATCTATGGCGGTTGCGAAGATGTGACCGCGATCGAAACGGCGTCCGTCGACTTCCTGCACGCTTCGATCGACGTGCGATCCGGATCTCTGTTGGTACGACTCAGTACGTCCGAGAGGATTGCGCGTCTTCATACCCAAACTGAAGATGCGGAGAGCCTGCAAGTCACGCAGAACGCGATTGACGGCATTGCTCGATAGGGGCCTGTGCCTTCCAGCGGTCATAGGTGTCACAAGCTTCTCGTATAGCGTATCCCGCCTCAGCGACGCACACACAAACAATAGATTATGCGCCGCAGCATAGTAAAAGATGAAGACGTCGTAGCTCACATCGACAAATCGCTCATCTCCCGACCAAGCCGGTACGCCAGTGTCGCGAGTGATGTAAACAGCGGCGCCGTGTGGATTGCTGATACCAGAAAAGATGACCTCTAACGTATCCGGAAATCCAGGCGCGGTCCTTACGTCGATGTTATCGTCTACGGCGAACACCTTCACGTGGTTGTAGGGCCGCAGCGTGTACAGGGAGAAATCAGAAAGCGCCGGGACCGCCTGAACCTGAAAGCTTTCTAACATCTCTCTGGTGGCGACCTCTTCCTCGACACGACTGTCGCTCAGATTTGCGACAAGTTCCCGCCAGGTTGATCCCGATTCGTATAGTTCGCCGAGTTCCACATTGCTTTCGTGTGGCTCCGCGAGAAACGTCGCGGTGCCGATATTGCCGCTCGCTCCGCGAGCGAATCGCCCAATAAATTGAAGGGTCACTGCCAAGGATTTATGTGGGCTGTGGACTCCCGCAATCTTTAGTCTGGGAAGATTGAACCCCTCGCCAAACATATTGACGCAAACTACTCCATCCGCATCGTTTCTTTCCAGCTTCTGAATTACGCTTTTGACATGTTTGAGCGAGTGAGACCCCTTGACGAACTCTAGTCGTAACGGCGTGTTGGCAGAGTACAACTCATGCAATTCCCTCGCTCTTGTGATGGTATCTGCCCGAACCATCACTAGATGCTGAAGGCCATGGCGCATGTCGTCAGCAAAACGAGCGGCGACGGCGCGGGCGATCGTCACATCTACCGGTTCTTCGGAGACCCGTCTGACCGCTTCATACCGGATGTCGCCAAATACGCCTTCATCACGAGCACGTTTGAGGTCATACCGGAATATAATTCGGCCCCCAATCTCCTTATCATCCAACCGGAATGGCGTTGCGGTGAATAGAGCCTGACGACACTCGGATAGCGCGCGTAGCAGTGTCGCCCAAGTATGTGCGGGCGCGTGATGGGCTTCATCGACGAGCACTAGGTCAAAAAGGTCAGTCGGAGGATCTGCCACGGTCCCAGGCCGCGGACTGACGCTCGGAACGGTTGCCACAACGACGTCAGCGCCGCGCAGCGCTTCCCATTCCTCCTGCGTTTTGACGTATCCAACTAAGGCCTCAACTCGAGGCGATGGTGCCTCTGCAGAGATCGCATACAACTTACGTAAGTCTACTAAGGACCGGAAGTTTTCTGCCAACTGCTCGCGCACGAGGCGACTTGGTGTAAGTACTAGCACGCGCGTCGCATTGAGAATAAATGGTGCCGCGGTTAACACCGCACTTTTGCCCGATCCGGTTGGCATCACGACAATCCCCGGGACTGTCCTGCTAAAGAAATGGGCCCCCAAAGCGTAAATCGCAGCGAGCTGCGCCGGCCTGAAGCCTGGCGCCTCGTCCGACGCAAGGGGCAGCCGAATGTGGCGGTAATTGTCCGTGAAATAGCTCATTTAAAACTGTCCCTGCGCGGACTGACGGTCTGTCGTATTCCGATGTCAGATTGAAATGCGGCGAATCGGGTGCCTTTTTAGGTTCAGGTTCGTTTTCATTGGCTAGGATCTCAGTGTGACCTGGCAACCCCGCGGCGGACTAGCTGTTGAAAGTTACAGGTAGGAGATTATCAATGTGATAGCAGAAAGGCGTGAGCGTTCCAGCATAGAAGCACAATCGCTGCGTGTGTCAGCGCTCGTTTAATCAGCGCTTTGGACAATTACTAACTGGGCGTCGAATATTTTTATCGCATCATCGGCGAGTTGGCGTAAGTCCTGAAGTGGACCCGAGAGTGGTTTGGCCAGGCGAGTCGGCACTTGCTCAGCCTCCTCCAGAGGCGGAATTGGTAACGTTCTAGGGTCGTCTAATACCGAGCCGAAGACTGCCCCTTTCTCTGACGTTGCTGTCTTTGCGCTAGTATTTGCTCGGAGTCTAGCATTTACAGCCCGAACCGAGAGCTCTTTGACTGCGTCGCGCAAGGGGCGCTCTTCAACTTTGAGGCGATTCGATAATTTCTCAACCAGATTTGCCGCGGACAGGAATTCAACGGGGCGCGGGGTTGAGAATAGATAGGCGTGCCGGTGATCATAAGCGATGTGATGTGATCGATGATCAAGCGCGCCAATAGCACTCGGCCGGATAAAGATCGAGCGACTAGCAATTTCCCTGGAGCTCCAGGCTTGATTTATCTCTGCAATCTCATGAAATCGAGGAGCAGCGTAGAAAACGTCGTTCTGCCCATCATCGAGTTCAAGTAGCAACGAGTGTTGGTCAGATTTTCCGGACTCAGTAATCTTGAAGCGATAGAACGGGACCGCCATCGATAGCGTGTGTACGCTGATTTCGGCGGCGGTTCTTCGGACCATACAATCTGCGCGCTTGAACTGCAGAAACAATGGCACTCCGGGCATGTCCAGACGGACATCGTAGCCCCCACCCGCCTTGCCCTCTTCTATCAGACTGGGGAATATCGGAGCGGTTTTAAGTTGCGCCCATCCGACGATTTCGTTCGTTAGCGAAAACCCGTAAGAGAATTCGGAGATTTCAGGTGTCATGTCAGCAGATCGCGTAATCAATGGCCTAGTAGATCCCCTCCTCGACCGCCTCGATATCCTGGATCGACAGCGCATCGACCGGGCGGTGCAGCCGGTGCGCCGCCTCGAGGACCGCACCCACGGCCGCGGGATACTTCTCAAGTCTCGCCCGCAACTCAAAGAGCTCCCTTTCCTCGTTCACGCGCATTCCGCCGGGATTGCGCATCCGCGCCCCAAGTTCCGCCTGCCGCCGCAACAGTCGCGGCGCTTCGCTGAGTAATTCCATGTCTTCAATCTCCTTCTTGCTTCAAGTGTGAGGGTCCATTGACTCCGAGGGAATAGCCCCGTAGACGGCGGCGTTTGGCGCTTTCCGCCAGGGCCGAGAGTCCGGATTCAAAAGAACTGGGCCAAGTCATCCGCGCTCGGCTCAATCGCGAATTCTTGCGTCCATTGACGCGGGTCAATATCCACGCGCCCCAAAGGTCTTGCTCCAGATGCAGCTGCTAGTAGCGCGGCCCGCGCTCAAAGCGTAACGAGAGCCAGGTCGAGACGTTGATTGATTCTGGACCTAACCGCGTCATTTCGGCTTCCTTGCCTTGGTCTTCTTGCGGGATCGGGCGCCTGATCTCGCAGGCGATGGTCGTGGCGTGCGGGAGGCCGCGTTGCTTTGTTCACGCGGGATCTGGCAGGTTTCGCCGGCGCCAATAGCTCCTGGTTCCGCGATCGCTCGAGCGCGGCCACGCGTGCGTTCTGCTGCTCGAGCAGCACTTGAGCGCCTTTCACCAACGCCAGAAGGCTCGCACGGTCAGTCCGCAGCGTCTCGCGTTCCTTCGACAGAGCCGCCAAATGAGTCAGCTGCTCCCCTTCCCTCGCGCGCGCCGCCGCCAAGGCCACGGAGAGCTTCATCACCTGATCCTGCAGGTCGACGAGCACGTGATTGGATTCGCCACGGACACCCAGGAACTTCATCCGCACTCGAGCTTCATCGAGCGACCGCCGCCACAGGAGCGTCGTTACCCGCGCCAGGCTCCCAGGCACCGGCTCGAGCGATTCCGGGCCGGTGCCCAGGCGAGCCCCCAATGTCTCCCAGCACTTCCCCAACAGCGGCGTATTCGTATCCGGCGATCCACCGGCCAGTCGCTCGCTAAGGGCGGCGACCGAGGGTTTGGTGCCCTGCCGCAGCAGCGCATCGGCCGCTCCGTGGACGTCGAACGCGGTGATGGCGCCTTCGCGGTACAGGACGTTCAGACCCGCTAAATCGGGCCGGCCACCGGTGCTTCGGGGTTCTCAGGGGCGCTCATATTACGATTAGTATCGTATTACTCAAAAGTATCAGCTGTTATTTTCAACGGACCCCAAAGAATGCACGATAAGAATACGTATCCGCGGTTACCACCCTTGGTAATGTTTCGGCAGTCGCGCGGACCTCTCCTTGGACTATCGCATCACGACCGTCCGGTCATTGTTGAGCCCTGAGCGAGCCATCGCAATTGCCGGTGCACCCGGCGAGTGACTTGCACCAGTAGTGCTGCGCGAGTCCTGTCAACGCGAAATCGGTTCGCGCCTTATGTGTCGGTCGCGAGTGCGGTCGAGCACTTGTGCAGCGAGTCGTTCTTTGTCCGTAATTGGTGATGCCATCCGGTCAGTGAATTGTCTGACCTGGCCCGCAAGCGCGGGCTGCCCTTGGCGGTCCAAGATTTCGCTCACGGCTCGCCATCCATGCTCCACCTCCTTGCGCGTATCCAGCAACCTTGCTTTCCCGAGGTCGAATCTTCTGTCATCCTTAAGGAGTTGTTTGGCCACCGCTTCGACGCGACTACGAATGTGCGTAGAGTCGCCGCGCTGGCTTGCTCGAAAGATGCCATCCTTTTCCGTCTTCCAATTCTCGCCGCGGACAGCACGTTCAGTGGCGTTGGCTTCAACCCCGAGCACCCGCAGATTTCGAGCGAACTCGGAACGCCAGCGACGGAGCGTTGCCTTTTTGATGTTGAGCCGCACGCCCTGTTCGCTGACGGCCTTGAGCACCAGATGGACATGGGGGTGAGCTTCATCGGTGTGCAAGACAAAGGCGTACCGGTGTTGACCCCAGAATTCCTCCCAGGCGAAGTTCTTGAGCGCGGCCAGGACCTTCTCTGGCGGCGTCCCCGCCGGCATAGAGAACATAAGCTTGTGAACCAGCTTGGGAGATCGCCTGCGACGAGCGTCGAGATCCGAACAACGACGATGCTCCTCGAGGTCGAGATCCCAGTCCTCGACCAGATCTTTCGAGACAGCCCGCCCGGAGAGGCGCTGTCCATCGTCGGTCTCCAGTTCCAGCTCCCCATCGTCCCGAAGGCGCAGGTAGTCAAGGTGACGACGCACGGCCCCCAAGTTCTGGCCGCCTCGACTCAGCACCTTGACCATGACTTCCGGCGCCCGTTGGACCGTCCGGGCGATCTGCTGAACCTCAGCCGGGGACAACCGATCCCGATGCCCAGGTCCCCGGCGCGCATAGGAGGCGATGTCCAGGAGGGGAACGCCCACCCTAATATCAATGAGCCGATTCGGCATATCCCTGATCCCAACTCTTTGCATTCCGTGCCAGCAACGCCTTCACGTGATCGCGCAGCGCGCCCCCGACCTGCAACATGGCCCGCAGCTCCTCGTGACCTAGTCCCCCCCCCGTTGACCCTGGTTCATCGCCCGGGCGATCTGGTTCAGGTTTCGGCCGATTGCCCCGAGCTCTGCTACGGCGCTCCTCAATGCCACCAGCTCTTGCTTCGGCAGCGGCGCGAGGTTTCGCAGATGCGAGCGCACCAATACGGCCACGTAGGTGGCCGCAGGCATCCCACGCGCTGCCGCCCGCTCATTCAGCAGCAGCCCATCGGTCGGGTCCAGTCTTAAGTAGAGGCGCACGTCACGAGCTGCTCTTTGCGGCGCCAGTCTGGACAATCCACCGGCAGCCGACGAGCGCAGGACCACTTCCAGAAGCTGCTTGATGAGCGCCGACTCGGTGATCTGGTCACGCTGCGCAAGCGTTTGAACCAGCGCTTTGATTTCCGGTGTGACCCGACATTGGATGAGTGCGTCCGCTGCCATGGCAGCAATCGTGTGACAAAAGCCGCCGCCAGGCTATCCTGCATATCACTCAAAATGCAGCGAAACCTACCAAGGTCCTGTCGCCGTTTTCCCTCGTGTCGCTCTATCCCCTCTTCGTCGTGCCGCCTTACCCTAGCCTTCGGTCGTTGCTGCGATGCGATTGCGCTGATCGGACACTCTCCTCGAGGCAATCCGTCAACTTTTAAATTTTCTTAGAAGAGCGCATATCCTGTAAGAAATGACAGTTGCTCTAAAGCCCTGACTGCTCAAGAATCGCTTGCCCGTGCGGTATAGGAATAACTTATACCCGCCGCTACGGTTCTAGCTCCGAGGGACGTGGTGCAGTGTGTCACTTTAACGGGAC
>Ga0302324_100011071_pt1 | contig 18572 bp, 10 predicted proteins | sample Palsa_T0_1_FD_201949 | JGI IMG/M metagenome (GOLD analysis project Ga0302324, IMG submission 201949) | Peat permafrost microbial communities from Stordalen Mire near Abisko, Sweden - Palsa_T0_1 | ecosystem: Environmental > Terrestrial > Soil > Palsa > Peat permafrost | place: Sweden: Abisko...
GACCGCCTGGCCTCTTGATAGAGAGGCGTTTCCTCTGGAGACGAGCCTTCCGGGCGTGTTTTGCGCTGGCGACGTTCGTCACGGTTCGATCAAACGTGTAGCCAGCGGTGTGGGCGAAGGCAGCATGTCGATTGCGTTCATCCATCAATATCTAGCGCTCACCGGGGCGCCTGATCTGACCCGCGTTTGAAATTCCACGACCCTGCGAATCATTGGGGAGAGAATCCATCGAGGATGAGCTCATGGCCAGGACGAAGAAAGTCGTCATTACGGCGTTCGGCGACGAAAGCAAGCTTGCGATTGTCGAAAGCGATCTAAACGATCCCGCAGCCGGTGAAGTTCAATTGTCGGTCGAGTACACCATCGTCTCAGGTTCCGACGTCAACATGCGTCGCGGCACCTATCCGCTTCAGAAGAAGCCGCCCCTGACTCCCGGCTATAGTGTCATTGGCAACGTGCGGCTGAATGGCCCGGGCTCCGCAAAGTTCGCTATAGGTGACTGCGTTGCGTGTCTCTCGAAGTATGAGGGACAGTCGGAACTGATCAACCTTCCGCAACAATTTCTGGTACGCGTACCCGATGCGGTGGACAAAAAGGCTGCTGTCGTCCTCATCCTGGATTGGGTCACCGCTTATCAAATGCTGCACCGTACAGCGCATGGTACCGCTGGCCAGAAGATCTTCGTTCATGCGCTGAGCGGCGCCGTGGGAGGCGCGCTCCTACGGCTCGCAAAACTTGAGGGAGCCCAGGTCTTCGGGACAGCTTCATTGAAAAGGCACGACGAGCTGCGACAACTCGGAGCAATCCCTTTCGATTACTCGAATAAGAACTGGATCACCTCCATGCAAGACCTGGGTGGGGTAGACGCCGTCTTCGATCCCCTCGGATTCGAGAGCTTCGACGAGTCCTACTCGATCTTGAAAAGAGGAGGGGTTCTTGTGGGGTATGGCATGAACCTACCGGGATGGACCAATACCCCTGAACGTTCGGTGATCCCTTCGGCTCTCAAACTGTTCTCGAAGAACTTGTTCTTTTGGTCGGGGAAGCGCACCACCTTCTTCGGTGTAAGTCGCGGGTCAAAGTACTTCGCTTCAGATCTGGAGCAACTTTTTCAATGGCTCAAAGACGGAAGGATCTCCGTGCCAATCAAAAACACCTTCAGGCTTGATGAGATCCAGAAGGCACATCGGGAGTACGCCAGCAGCGAACGCATGGGCTCTATTGTGATTGAGGTCAGCCGATAGCCCAGGATTTAGTCCTGGGTCTCTGCTGTTTTACGCTATTCGTTTCGCAGTGCCACCATGGGATCGATGCGCATCGCTCGTCTGGCAGGCAAATAGCCGGCAAGCGCAGCGACGCCCACCAACATCAGACTTGCGATGAACATAGTGGCCGGGTCATTCGGTCGCAGTCCGTATAGCTCGCTTGCGATCAGCCGGGAAGCGCCGAACGCCGCGGAAATTCCAATAGCAATCCCAAGGACCACCAATGACAGCGTCTCACGCATGATCATGGTGGCGATCTGTCCGCGTCGGGCGCCCAACGCGATGCGCAGGGCGACCTCACCTATTCTCTGATCGACCGAATAGGCCATGAGACCGTACAGACCCACACAAGCCAGGACCACCGCGAGCGCTCCAAACATGCCTGAAAGCGATGCAACCAGGCGTTCCTCGATCAGCGAATCATTCACCTGTTCACTCAGGGTCTCGACATCAAAGGTTGGCAGGCGGCCGTCCGTTGCATGGACAGCTTTTAAGACGGCGGTTAACGCATTGGCAGGGTCGGTTGCAGTGCGGATCTCAAAAGTGACGCCGGATTCCGGAGCCTGGAAGAGCGGAATGTACACCATGGGCGCTGTTTGCTCGCGGAGGCTTCGGAACTTCGAATCTTTCACCACCGCGACGATTTCCAGCCAACTGGAATCCCCTCTGTATCCCGGGATACTTATCCGCCTGCCGATCGGGTCCATGCCGCCGAAGTATCGGCGCGCCATGGCTTCATTCACTGCCGCAACCTTCGGACTGCCATCGCGGTCCGACCCAGTGAAATCCCGTCCCTGCAAAATCGGTATGGCGATCGTATTGAAATAGTCAGGACCCACAAGTTCGATGAGCGGAGGTTCCACATTCTGTTCAGCGCTCGCCTTGCTACCTTCAACGTTGACAAAAGTAGAACTGAATCCCTCACTTAACGGGCTATGAACGGAAAAAGTCACAGAGCCAACCCCGGGTATCGCACTGAGGCGTGCAAGCAAACGATCGTAGAGCGAGACCAGTTGAGTCTCCGGATATCCGATGACCCGGGGATCGACCGAGAAAAGCAAGACGTTCCCCTTGTCAAACCCGGGATAGAAATCCCTTAGGTTTGCCAGGCTGCGTGCGAGCAGGCCGGCTCCAATCATCAACACCAACGAGACCGCCACCTGTGCGATGACCAGCATCTTTCCCAGCCTGGAACGGGCGCCTGTCTGACCCATGTTGCGCGCACTTTGAATCGCCTCTGGCGGCAACTCGGTTTGAACAGCGCGCCAAGCTGGAACCATGCCGAACAAAATTGCAGTAAGAAGGGAAATAACAAGCGTGAATCCGAGGACCGAACCATCAGGCCGTACACTCAGCACGATGTGGGCAGAGTGGGACATGAGAATCAGAAGCGACCGGCTCGCCCAGGACGCAACAACAACGGCAAGCAGACCACTCCCTAAAGCAAGCATCATGCTCTCGGTGATGAACTGGCGGATCAGACGCCGCCTGCTCGCGCCCAGCGACAGTCTTAATACGATCTCCTTTTGACGGACGTTGGCGCGCGCCAGCATCAGGTTTGCGACATTAGCGCAGGCCACGAGCAGCAATAGAACAACAATAGCCATGATGATCAAAAGCGGCTTTGAGAACTGCTGGCGAAGTGCAGCAAGTCCCTGTCCGCCGGGGTTCAATTGAAGCCTGGTCTCAAGAAACGTGCGTCGGACCTTCGGCGTATCGATGGGCGTTCCGCTCAGGCTCTCTGCAGCTTCGCGCATGGATTGTCCGAAGACCGTCTGCAGGCCGGCTTCTGCCTGGCTGCGGGTCATCCCTGGGTTCAGGCGGCCAATAATGTGGAGCCAATTGCGGAACGGAGACGTCAGCACGTCACCGGGCTTTCCGGCGGCAGCAAATTCCGGCCACCACAGCGACATCGTCGTAATCGGAACAGAGACATCCACGCGCGCGCCTGGCTCAAGCCCGTAGAATTCAGGAGGAGTTACTCCAATAATCGTGAACGGCGCGTTGTTCAATACTATTTTTTCCCCGACGACTGCAGGGTTGCGCGCGAAGCGCTCCCGCCAGTAATCGTAGCTAATCACGGCGACCAGGCTTTGCCCCGATACCAGCTCATCTTCGCGCGTGATCGTTCGCCCTATCACGGCGTTGACTCCAAGCACTGCAAAATAATCGCCGGAAACCACTTGTCCGTTAGCGAGCCTGCCCTGTCCATTTACTTCGAGATCCATGCGATCGAATTGACGAAAGGCGAGCGCGCCATTCAGAGTCTGATGACTGTCGCGTAGTTCCTTGAACGCCGGATACGAGAATGAATCGCTCGCTCCCAATGCATTGGTAGTCGTCAGTTGAACCAGTTGCGCGGGATCTCTCACCGGCAACATCTTCAACAAGACGGCATTGATCAAGCTGAAGATGGCGGTATTTGCGCCAATGCCAAGCGCAAGGGTAAGCATCACAGTCGCGGTGAATCCCTTGTCCCGGCGAAACATCCGTAATCCGAAGCGAACGTCCTGAAGCAGGGTTTCTACAAAGGTCACGCCGCGCGCTTCGCGGCACTCCTGCTTCACCTGATCAAGGCCGCCAAATTCAAGGCGGAAACGCCGAATCGCTTCCTCGCGCGTCAGGCCCGAGCGGACGTACTTCTCCACTTGCCGTTCAAAATGGAAGAGAAGCTCTTGGTCGAGTTCCTTCTCGGCGGCGCCATGGCGCAGAAGGGAACGAAGGCGGAAGTACAGATCGCTCAGCATAATGAAGCACGTCGCTCCGGATCCAACGGACCTTGCGGACGATCGCTGCGCAGGCCGGCCATGGCTTCCCCTTTCGCTTCTACATGAAGAATGTAGTCCACTTCTTGTAGAAGTGCAAGGGGTAAAATGCAGGCTCGGAGGCTGGGGGGAAAGTTACTGCGAGCACGAAGTCATCGACTGAGTCGTGAGGCAGAATTGTCCTGCACTTCACCGTCGAGTGTTCGCCAGGAGTTCGGCTATCATTGATCGGAACGCGGCCACCGAAATGCAGGAGGATCCATGCGCCACTGGTTACAGGATTTTCGCTATGCCGTTCGCATGCTTCGCAAGAACGTCGTCTTGACTGTGGTGATCGTGGCTTCTCTGGCCATCGGAATTGGAGCCAATTCGGCCATTTTCAGCGTGGTGGACGCGCTGCTGTTGCGTCCGCTCCCTTATCCGCATCCCGACCGTCTGGCGGCCGTGTGGCTGCATTCTCCCGCAATCGGCATTCTCCGCGATTGGCCGTCTCCCGGCCAATACATCGATATTCAGAACCAGAATCATTCCTTCGAGCAGATGGCCCTTGCGCAAAGCCGCACCTTCACCTTGACGGGCCGCGATCAGCCGCAGCGGGTGGACGTGCTGCGCACGCAATCGAGCCTGCTGACGATGTTGGGCGCCAAGGCTCTGCTTGGCCGCACGTTGTTGCCGGAAGAGGACAGGCCAGGCAAGCCGCCCGTGGCCATTCTCAGCAATCGCGTCTGGCAGCGTCTGTTCAACTCCGATCCTGCCATCGTTGGCAAGAGCATTACGCTCGATGGGATTCCATATGCGGTCGCCGGTGTCTTGCCGCGCACCTTCCTCCTTAACGCTGAAGTGATGCCCTCCGAAGGACCAATGGATAAGGTGGACATCTTTCTTCCGCTGCCCTTGGGATCCGATGCCGCACAACGCAGGGGCGACGAAAACTACAACATTCTCGTGCGCCTCAAACCTGGCGTTTCCGTGCCCCAGGCCCAAGCCGACATAGATATCATCGCCAGCCGCATCCGGGAGAAAGACAAGCGCGACCGTAGCTTCGGCATGGATGTCGTCGGCGTGCAGGAGCAGATGGTCGGCGATGTACGACGCGCTCTGCTCGTGCTGCTGGGCTCGGTCGCGCTCGTCCTGCTGATCGCCTGTGCCAACGTTGCCAACCTTCTGCTCGCCCGCGCAGCGGGTCGCGAAAAAGAAGTCGCTATCCGCACCGCTCTCGGAGCGGGCTGGAAGCGTCTGGCGCGGCAATTACTGACAGAGAGCATTCTCTTGGGGCTCCTCGGTGGAGCTGCCGGGCTCCTTGTCGCGCAACTGAGCCTCTTCGTGCTGCGCACCATCAACCCCGGCAATATTCCCCGGCTAGAAGACATTGGAATCAACGGCACAGTTCTGGCCTTCACCTTCGGTCTCTCGCTTGCCACGGGCATTCTCTTTGGCCTGGCGCCAGCGTGGCGCGCCATCAAGGTAGATCTGAACTCCTCCCTGAAGGCCGGCGGCCGCAGCGGACAGTCCAGCGGCGGTCTGCACCTGAAACGCCACCACTTGCGTGGCTTGCTTGTCGTTTCTGAGCTCGCGTTTTCGCTCATCCTGTTGATCGGCGCCGGACTACTCATCCGCAGCTTCATTCGCTTGCAGAGCGTGGCTCCCGGTTTCACCACGGACCACGTATTGACCATGCAGGTCGCCGCCAACGACCCGAAGTACCGCCAGGATAAAGCCACCGCCAGTTTCTGGCGTGAAATTGAAACCCGCATCGCCCACTTGCCTGGTGTTGTGGCCGAGGGCGCAGTTTCGGCACTCCCGCTGACCGGATCGGTGGGATGGGGGGGCGTCCACGTGGAGGGATACACTCCGCCGCCAGGACAGGAGTTGCAGGTCGACCAACGGACTGCAAGTGTGGACTATTTCCGTGCCATGCAGATTCCTCTGGTTGCAGGCCGCTTCTTCTCCCAGCAGGACGCCATGGATATGCCGCAGACCGTCATCATCGACCAGAAATTCGCGCAGCGCTTCTGGCCGCACAACGACGCCCTCGGAAAACATTTGTGGTTCGATCCCAAGAAGCCCATAACCATCGTCGGCGTCGTAGGTGCGGTCAAACAATATGGTCTGGAAACCGACGGCAAGATCGCGCTCTATCTCCCATTGCAGCAGGATCCTGACCGGGGCATGTTCCTGGTGGTCCGTTCCTCATCGGAGGATGCGGGGCTCTCCGCCGCCATCGTTAGAGAAATCCACGCGGTCGATCCCGCCGTTGTTGTCTACGGCATTCGCAGCATGCAGGACCGCTTGTATGATTCGCTGGCTCGCCAGCGCTTCTCCAGTACCATGCTGGGTGCATTTGCGGTCTTCGCATTGCTGCTGGCCTCTGTGGGCCTCTACGGCGTGATGTCGTATCTGGTCACACAGAGCACGCATGATATCGGCATTCTGCTCGCGTTAGGTGCGCGGCCTGAAAATATTATTGGTCTGGTCGTCCGCCAGGGAATGCAGCTGACCTTGATCGGCATCCTCGCCGGCCTCACCGGTGCGGCGGTCCTGACGCGCGTGATCGCCAGCCTGCTGTACGGCGTTAGCGCAACGGACGTCGCTACGTTCTTGGCCGTGCCCGTCCTGCTAGCAACGGTTGCACTCGCCGCCACGGTCATTCCAGCGTTGCGGGCCACCGGTGTGGACCCATTGGTAGCCTTGCGCGAGGAATAGCGGTGCACACCGCGGCTGCGTCCATTTGGCGCCTGGCGCCTGATAGCACAACTCAATAGGAACGGGACGGGTGCCCCACGTTCGCCAAACCTGTCCCGGCGTGCCGTGGAGCGTACGTGGGCCGAAAACGGCCGTTCTCGCCGGAGTCACCCTGACTATGCTGGCGATAGGCTTGGTCGCTGCCTGGATCCCGGCCCGGCATGCTCTCGCGGTCGACCCGATGATCCTGCTGCGCGAAGAATAAAGCGCCCGGGGCAATTGCGCTCCCGGACGAGCCAAGCAGGAAAGGAAATGCCTACAGTGTCAGCTTCTGCTTTGGGCTGGAGCCAATTCCCACTTCGACGAGCCATTCTTTGACACGGGCGCCGATAACATCAGGATGATCCTCCTGCAGGTAGTGGATACCGGAGTTAAGCTGCACCACTCTGCAGTTCTTAAGCCCCTTCGCAAAGATCTCGGCGAAAGCCGGCGGTACCAGAGCGCCTGGATTTCCCGCGAAAAGCAACTTCGGGTAAGAAGATTGCGCCAGAGCACGATGCGCATCTTCCATGGTCCGATACACATCCGCCGGTTCTCCCGCAATCGGTATCTCATTGGGGAATCGCCAGGTAGGTCGCCGCGACTCGGGAGTAAGAAAGGGTGCTCTGTAAACTGACATCTCTTCATCGCTGAGCTTACGTACGGTTCCGGAAGGAAGAACGCCCTCCACGAATGCGTTGCCTTCAAGAATCATCTCTTCGCCCACTCCGGGGGTTCTGAATTTCTGGAAGGTTTCGATTGCATCCGGGTGAAAATCCTTCCAGGTAGGCATAGGCCGGATGAACTCCATAAAAGCAAGCCCACGGATAAACTCCGGTCTGCGATCTGCCAGGTGAAATGCCAGGGCGGTTCCCCAGTCTTGCGCGACGATGAACGCCGACGAGATTCCGGCGCTTTCCAGGAACGCATCGAGGTAGCGGGCATGATCGGCAAACCGATACTCGATGGCTGGCTTTCCCGACTGCCCGAACCCGATCAGATCCGGAGCTATGCAATGGGCTACCGGTGCAACCAGCGGGAGGATATTGCGCCATATATACGATGAGGTAGGGTTCCCGTGGAGAAAAAGCGCAACGGGCGCTTCGCGATCTCCGGCCTCCCGGTAGGCCATGGTGGAATCCAGAACATTTACCTGGGGCAGGGCAACATCGGCGAGTACGGTCATTTCTGCTCCTTGAATACGGTTTGAAAGATGATGTTTTTGAAGCGATCGAGCGCGGCCGGGCCGCGTTCAACCCGCATACGGAGAATTGCGCCCTCCCAGGAAGCCAGGAGGAACTCAGCCAGATCCATCGCATCGAATGTTGCATCGATCTCACCGGCGGTTTGCGCCTCGGCGATGCAGGAGGCAAATGGAACGCGCCATTCCTGGAAGATTGCCTCCAGCCTGTGGCGTAAGGGTTCGCTCTCCGCGCTGGTCTGAAGGCTGAAATCACCAATCAGGCACCCGCGATTCCATTCATTACCCTTCAGTTCTCCGCTGATGATGTCTAGAAACCGCTTCAGCCGCTGCCGGGGGGTGAGCGACTTGTCATCCAGAGCCTGACTGACAAGCTCTTTGGTGTGGCCAAAAAAACGGTTGAGTACTTCCTCGGCAAACGCTTCTTTGGAACGGAAATGATTAGTGAAGGAACCGTGCGGAGCCCCAGCGGCGGCGCAGATATCGCGTACCGTAGCCCCTTGGTATCCCGAACGGAACATCACTTGGAGGCCGGCGTTGAGAATGTCTTCGCGAAGGGAGGGTTTGCCCATGGAGTCAATAATACGTACGTACGTATTAAACGTCAAGACAACCCTGCACCCTTTGGACTTAAGGCGCATAGGGCGCTTAAGGCGCACCCTTTCCCCCGAGTTGCGAAAACAGCAAAACTTCCGTTGAGGAGACTTTTCTTAATAGGTGTCCACCTATTTTAGGTGGACACCTATTCGGGTCTTAAGCCGTGAGCGTCCGCGTGTCCACGGCGGGCCTACGGGTGCGCTGGTACCTGGACGGTTGTGGGAGCCTTTCCCTGCAGAGACAGTTGGGCGTTTCCGGGCGGAATGTTCGCTGCGCGGAATTCGTAGTTACCCTTGCTGTCGGCAACGCTCAGGTGGACCTGGCCGCCAGCCTCAAGCTTAACGACCTCGCCAGGCTGGGCACCCTGACCAGAAACAAGTGGTTGCGCAGTCGTCGCAAGCTGCTGAAATGCCCAGGTACCGAATAGGTTGTCGAACCAAATGACGATCGTAAACAGGTCACTCGGGCCGGACACGAGATTAACGCTCAGCGACACCGTGCTCGATACATCTGAGCCCACGGCGTTGGTGAGCGTGGTGGTCGTCTTGCTCGTCTGAGGGCTGACGCCGAACATCTCCAGCAACGTGCCGGGACTAAAGCTCGACGTGTCGGTGGTGTATGTCTTCGTCGTCGTGGTCTCCTTAACATCACGCACGGTCGAGAATGAATTGGTATACGTCGTTCCCCCGCCGTACGTGATACTCCCGTTCGGGGCGCCGGCCGGTATCGTAAACCGGTCGCTTGGCAGCGAGGCGGACGGGCCGCCGGCGACGAAGGGATCGAGCGACAGCAGAATTTGCGCGTCCGCGCTGGAGATCCCGATTTGGGTGGGCTGGCTCTGGAGGAGTGCGGCGGTGACGGTGGTGAAGCCCGCCGAGAAGGGAAACAGTTGCCAAACGCCATCGGTATACGCCCACGCAACGAGGACGTTCTTATAAAAGATGATGTTGTCGCCCACCCCAGGTCCACCGCCCGCCGCCGTCGTGCCAAGCGCCGTCGATTGGGTGTACGTGACCGTCACGGTTGACCCGCTTTCGTTTACGGTGCCTTGTTGGTTGGTGTCAGTAAGCGACGGCAGCAGCGATCCGATGCTTGTGATGTCCTTCGACGCGCTCGTGAGCTGGCCTGCGGTAGTTTTGGCGGCAGCAGCGCCGGCAGCAGAGCCATCGGCCGCGGCGGCGGCTCCGGCGACTCCGAGCGCATCGGCTACGACGCTCAAAAACGCCTTGAATGCCGCGCCATCTACCCACACGGGCTCGTTCGTTTGACTGGAATCCACGCTGAAGTCATAACTGACCGACGTGCCGATGCTGTCGCTGGTACCGTAGGTCGCCGTACTCTTTTTTTGAGAATCGGCCGGAGGCGCATACACGATGGCAATGGGAATAACCGGGATCGTGAAGGCGCCATACAGCGGAATGCCAGCCTGGCGCTGGATGCGCAGCCCATCAGCGTGAGTGCGGCCACCCACGTCGATGCTCCACGTGATGATGGTTCTGTCCCACACATTGCAGGTGATTGTGTTCTGGCCTGCAGGAGCGGACTGAGTGAAACCGTTAACGGTGACGCTCCACGGACCCGACGTATTCGCCATCGTGAATTGCAGGAGTACAGGTGCGATCTGCACGATCGGGGCGGGGACCACCGTAGTGGTCGCCTGCCACTTCGCGTTGATCGTCACCGAGATGTATCTATCCCCCTCGTACCGTGGCGCTGGATTCGTCGGATGCTGATCGGGCTCGTGTTGCATCGGTTCCGGATCCGTTGCTACCGTGGTCGTCAGCCCGGTCCACTTGGCGGTGACGGCGTCGAAGGTGCCAACGTTGATCGTCACGAATGGAGATGGGATCGGAATGATCCCCTGGAATTGCGTGATCTGTTGATACAGCTGGTCGGGTGTCAATTGAGTTATAGGTGCTGTTGCCATGGTTTTCCCCTCCTTAACGATCCGCCCGAGAATCGGGTCTCACGCAGATTGGCATGGACGACTACTCGCCTCAGCTTTGTTTGCCCGGACTGGCATTTGTTTGTCTAGATTGGCGGCAATCGTGCGGACAAATAGTTTCACGCGATTCATTGAGAAGTCAATGGAGCCGATCTGTATTGCGTCTGTATTGGCCTGTAGCTCTAAGCCGGCAGAAGACCAACACAAGCGCGCAATCGAGCGCGCAAATGGAAAGGCGAAGGCAGAAGGCGCTAAGTAGATCAAGCCTTTTCAACCCTACATCCTCAGGCACACTGCCCTTACCCAACTCGCGAAGGCGGGCTGCGACGTGTTCACGCTGGCGCGTATCGCCGGCCACTCCTCGATCACGATTACACAGCGGTACGTCCACCCTCAGGGGGACGCGATTGAGCGTGCATTTCTGCAAATTGAGAATGCAACTCTTCCGGCCCTTCCGTCGGCTAGGAGCTAGACACGGATTGAACCCAGGTGGGCACAATTTTGGGCACAGCGGTTGAGGGCCAATTCTGGAAGAGGCTGTAAGTTATTGGTGCGAAAGGGGGGACTCGAACCCCCATGGGTTGCCCCGCCAGATCCTAAGTCTGGTGCGTCTGCCAATTTCGCCACTTTCGCATTTCGTGGATTCGCTGCATGCGCAGGATCATGATAATGCATCGGGAGGCGCTAACCCTGCGTTCTAGAGGCCGGCCCGGGCGCGGGCTAAGTCCATCAGGGTTTGGTGCGTCCCCCGGCCTTCGGGTCCGGTCGCCCCCTCTTCCGCGCGGAGTTGCTCGTATCTGCCGTCAGACTTAAGAACCCATGCCTCCCGCTTGTCGCGCAGGCAGATATCCAGGATCTCCCAAAGCCGTTGCTTGGGTCCGGTGGCGAAGACGGGAGTGACCACTTCGATCCGTTTAGAGAGATTGCGAAACATCCAGTCCGCCGACCCGATAAAGTACTCGCCTTCAGCCGGGTCCTGTCTGCCGTTGGCGAAGTAGAAGATGCGCGAGTGCTCCAGGAATCGCCCGATGATCGAACGAACGCGGATGGTTTCCGTGTGGTCCGGCACTCCCGGACGGAGACAGCAGAATCCGCGAATGATGAGATCGATGGGCACGCCGGCCTGCGAAGCCTCGCACAAAGCCTCGATGATGTCCGGGTCTTCCAACTGGTTCATCTTGGCGATGATGCGGGCGGGGCGTCCCGCGCGCCGGTTCTGCGTCTCGCGATGGATCAAATCGAGCAGCCGTGGCCGCATGGTTAGCGGAGCCACGAGAATCGTTGTACAGTTGGGCCGGTCGGCGTGACCGGTGAGAAAGTGGAAGAGATTCACCACATCCTGCGTTATCCGCAGGTCGCAAGTAAACAACCCCACATCGGCATACAGGCGCGCGGTCTTTACATGGTAGTTGCCGGTACCTATGTGTACGTAGCAGCGCAGGCCACTGGGTTCCTTGCGCACCACAAGCGCGGTCTTGCCATGCGTCTTAAGACCAGTGACACCGAAAGTGACGTGGGCCCCGGCGCGTTCCAACTCGGCTGCCCAGTGCAGATTACGCTCCTCGTCGAAGCGTGCCTTGATCTCCATGACGCAGGCGACCTGCTTGCCCCGTTCCGCTGCACGGATCAGCGATTTGACGAAGGGCGTGTCGTCGCCGATGCGATAAGCAGTCATCTTGATGGAAACCGTGTGCGGGTCATCGGCCGCGGAACTGATGAAGTGCTCGACGGTGGCGTCGAAGCTTTCGTAAGGGTGATGTACGAGCAGGTCGCCGGCTTGAATGGCGGCAAAGATTGCGTTCGCTGCGTGGTCAAGCGAAGGGGGCCAGAGCGGAGTCCATTCCGGGTCGCGCAATGCGGGGATAGGCAGCGCGAGAAGTTCGAACAGCGTGGTGTAGTCGACTTCCTCCCGCATGTCGTAGATGTCCGAGGGCGTAAGCTCCAGCCTTTGGCTAAGCATCTCTTTGATGGCGGGATTGGCTCCCGGCCCAAATTCAAGGCGCACCACCGGTTCATAGCGGCGCTGGCGAATCTGCTCCTTCACGGTCGCGCGAAAATCGGCTGCGGGATCATCATCCAGCTCAACTTCCGCATCGCGCGTGAGCCGCATGAGCGTAATGTCGCTGATCTCCATACCGCTGTAGAGCTTGTGCAGATTGCCACGAACCACCTCGTAGAGTGGAACCAGCAGCTTTCGCCCGGGCTCGAGATCTGATTCCAAAAAGATCCACTGTTTGAGGACTCCCGGAATCTTGACTCGGGCAAACATGGTTTCAGCCTTAGCCACGTCGTGCAGCCGGAATACCAGGGATGTAGACAAGTTGGAGAGAAAGGGGAAAGGATGGACGGGATCAATCACCAGAGGTGTTAGCGCTGGAGATAGCTGGGAGTCGAAATACTTGCTTGCTTCCTTCTGCTGTGCTGGCGTGAGGTCGTCCCAGCCGCGCAGAAAAACTCCATGGTCTGCGAGACCGGGGATGATGACGTGGCGGTAGCACTCTGCCTGCCGGTCGAGCTGAAGTTGGACTTTATCGCGAACCTGCTGCAACAATGCGCGCTGGGCATCGGTCGCTCCGTTACGCAGTACGGTTTCGCGTTTCATGAAGAATTCATCGAGGTTCGAGGTAAAGATCGCCAGGAATTTCGCTCGCTCCAGCAAAGGCGTGCGCTCGTCGAGTGCCTCGGCGAGCACTCGCCAATTGAAATCAAGCCAGCTCAGGTCGCGGTCGAGCCAGACCTCCGGCAACGTAGGAGATAAGGGTGCGTTGAGAACGCCGTGATCGCCAATCGAAGCCAGGACAGTCGTAGCCATATACATCTCCTCAATCCCCGAAATTTTGGGGGATCGCTCGGTCCTGAAATTCTACGGGCCGGCCCTGACTAGTATTGTGAATAGAAGATTTTTGTTGAGGGTGCCTTTGGCCCACCCGAAGGGCTGATAAACGCCGGGTGCCCCATTCAAGCCGTTTGTTGGCTTGAGTGGGACACGCGATGTCCAGGCATATGTTTTTCAACAGAGCGTAGCGGGAACCCGCGGTTCCTTCTTTCTCCTTCAAGCGACTGCTCTGGATGACCTCTGCGGCTTACTGGTTGCGTCGACCTCTCCAATACGGTCCAGGTTCACGCCCGTAGTCTCGATGCGATAGAACCACGTGACCACTGCTCCCAACAGCGAGGCGATGACCAAGCCGTAGAGCAGCAACCGGGTACCGAGCGTGACCAGCAGGATCGGAAATAAGAAGGCGGTCGCCACCGCGCCGATCTTGGCAAAGGCCGCGGCGAAGCCGGCGCCTTTACCGCGGATCGCGGTCGGAAACACTTCGCCGGCCAGCAAGTAGGTCTGAGCATTGGGGCCCAGATTAGTCATGAAGTTGAACAGCATGAAGCCGCTGAAGATGAGGATGATCTTAAGTTGGCCGCTGACATCGACCGAGAGCGAAGCCAGTACAAGGCCAACCGCACACCCGATGAAGCCAAGGATTTGCAGCCGGATCCGGCCCAGCTTATCAGCCAACAAAACGGCAAAGGCAATGCCGACGATCAGCAGTATCGTAATCATTGCCGCTCCTCTTGCGGCCAGAATATCGTTGGCGATGAGATCCCTCAGGCTGCGGACGTGGTCGGCCTCTTTGCCCAGCGCGGCGGCCAGGATCGTCGGGGTGAAGATGCCGATGCCATAAGTGCTGAGATCCTGTAGGAACCATGGCACCGAGGCGAGGATGGTCGCGCGCCGGTACCGCTTGTTGAACAAAGCCATGAAGGAACCGCCTCCATGTGACTCACCGGCAGCCGCCTGCTCCGACAGCACGATATTCGTCGGGTATTGCGGCGTTCGCTTCAGCAACCGGCTCGCCGCGACCGTGGCCCGATCGGTGGAGCCTCGAGAGTGGAGCCAGTTCGCGCTCTCTGTCACGTAGAAACGGCCAATGGTTACGAGAAGGGCGGGAACGACCGCAGTCGCATACATCCAGCGCCATGCATTGAGGTTGGGCATTATGACCAGTACTGCATAGCCGACCGCCGTGCCGGCCAACGCGCCCACTGCCTGGAACGCAAACGCGCCCAGTACTAATTTGCCTCGGCTAACGCTGGGTATGTTCTCGGAGATGATCATGTGCGCCGTTGGATAATCGCAACCCAGCGCGATCCCGAGCCCGAACAGGCAGATCACCAGGGAAACAAAGCTGTTGCAGAACACGGCGGCGCCCAGGAAAGCGGTGAAAATAATCATCTCCACGATGAACATGGACTTGCGGCCGAACCGGTCCGACAAGCTGCCCAGGCCGACGGCGCCGATCAGAATTCCGCACAAGCTCGCCGCGCTGATAAAGCCGTTCTGCGCAGGAGTGATACCGAATTGGCGGGCGATCAACGGCAGTGCAACGCCAGTCATGAAGACCACGAACCCCTCGAAGAACTTGCCTGCGGCGGCCAGCATCCAGATGCGCCACTGCATTGTCGTCATGGGGTTGGAGTGCAGCCGTGTACCGTCGGGCCACATCGGCAGCTCGTCTATATAGTCCTGCACAGTTCGGGATGGGTTCGTCACCGCATTGGCATTCGGCATGGCGATCTCCTTTAACGATGTTCCAGCACGCACCTACTGGATTTTGGCAATCTGTAATTCACTGAGCGCACGGATGGGCGTCGGCAACCCAATGAAGTGAACCGGTTCGAGGAAGCCTGGCGCGCTGCCGCCTTGCGGCGCGATGCACCAGAGCAGGAAATTGCTGATGGCCGACGCTACCTGCGGGTTCGACTGCTTGGTTGACACCACTGCGTATTCATAGTTGATCAGGGGGTAAGAACTGGCGCCCGGAGCGAACACCAGCGTAAGGCGCTGATCGGGGGGCGTGCGCGGAGTAAGCGCCGCGGCCGCCGCAGTCACTGTGGCCGGGGTAGGAAGCAAAAATTTCCCATCCTGGTTTTCCAGCATTGCGGTTTGCAGGCCGGCCTTGTCCGCATCGTCCTTGAAGCTTGCACCGAGATAGCCAACCGAGTAGGGGGTGCGGGTGAGTGTCTGCACCATTTCCTGATTACCAGACGCGGTCAGTTCGCCCGAAACTGCCGGCCAACTCACCGTCGTGCCGTAGCCTATCTTGCCTTCCCAATTGAAATCCCGGGAGGAAAGGTTTTGCTGATCGGGGGTGGAGAAGGTCAGGAACTGGGTGAAGACGAAGGTGTCACCCGAGCCATCGGCGCGCCGGACCGGCACGATCGTGTGGTGCGGCAGCTGGACACCCTTGTTGATCGCTGCGATGGGGGCCGCGTCCCATTGGTTCACTTTTCCCGAATAGATAAGCGCCAGCACAGGTCCGCTCAGTTTCAGCGTGGTGCCGCGCAATTCAGGCAAGTTGACTACCACCGTCTGTGCCGAGATGGCGAGGGGAATGTTGAGGATCTGTGGGTTGGCCATCGCCTCGTTATCCGACATATAGGCGTCCGAGGTGCCGATCTGCACGTGCTTTGCGATCGCCTCAGCAATACCGGCCGCCGAGCCAGTCCCGCCCACTGTCATCTGCAAGTCAGGATCGACTTTGCTGTACGCGCTTACCCAAGACTTAAATAGAGGAAGGATCAAGGTGGATCCGGTTTCGGAGATGCTTAGGGCGGCATGAGCCACCGCTAACGGCAATATGACTCCTCCGGCGGTCAATGCTACAACCCGTCCTACACTGTGCACAACACTAGCGAAGCGACTACTCATGCGGTTCTCCTAAACCTGGCGGCCTGCCGACACAGAGCGGCCGATGAGGTTAACCAACATTGCGCTCCAAGCTAACAGAGGTATTGTTAAGGAATGATGATAGTTTCTCGAGCGACCTATAACCTAGCTGTGATAGCTCTCAGCGCGGTGGCGCAATTCGGCACGAAGCAAAAATTCACACCCTTGTAACCTGAATTGCTTGTAGTTAGGGCTCGCCTATTCGAGAAGCAACCACTACGTCTCTGAGAACTTCTCAGGAAAGCTGAGGCACTTCGGCGAAGGCATCGGAGGCTTCTGCACGGGCGTAAACGTACGGGCCTTCGGGCACCAGCGCCACCCGTGCGCCGGACGGGAGACCGTCGAGAACAGCGGCAACCGCCGTCTTCCAATTGGCGAAGCAACGGGAGGCGAGATTCCCCAGCTTGTCGTTCGCGACTCCCGGGATGTAAAAGAAGAGCTCATGCCTTAGCCCGACCAACGCCATTTTTTCCAGCTGCCACTGGTCAATCTCCACCGCGGCGCTCTGGATCTCTTCGAGAAAGCTCTCGTAGCTCAAGAAACTTGCGGCCTTCCCGGCAAACTCAGGGGAACCTACGCCCTCGGCGCATTCGCCCAGAATCAGGATCCGTCCTCCAGGTTTCACGATGTGCTGGGCGGCAGTGAGGCCCTTGATGGTTTGGTAAAACGTAAGGTCCAGGGGAAATCCGGCCGCACTGGTGATGACGGCATCCGCCAGGCCGGAGAGCTTTTCCAGCGAGGTCGTGCGCAGGAATTGGACCCCGGCAGCGTGCGCTGCGACGGGATCGCCGGCGAAGATGCCTGAGACTTCGCGGCTCTGGGTCAGGGTCACGTCCAGAATGAAGTGGTGCCCGGCCATCCTGGCAATTTCCAGCAGCTCGGCATGCAGAGGGTTCTCGGTGATCGACCCCTCCGTGGCCATCGGCTCACGCATGAATGTGGGCGAGTGGATGACCTTGATGGTCTCCTGGGCGGCGAGCCCCGGGGCTACGAGCTTGCGACCACCGGAAAAGCCGAGCATCAGGTGCTGCTCGATAAAGCCCAGAGTGATGTGCAGCTCGGCGGCCATGAACCGCTCGTCGATATAGACCGGAATGCCTCGGCGAGTCTTTCCCAGCCAGCGATGCTGCTCCAGCGCCCGCGCGTCATGGTTGACCACGCGGTACTTGGCCGCGATTTCCGGCCCGAGAATGGCGTTGATCTCGCTGGCCGTGGCTTCGCGGTGTAACCCGGTCGCGATCAAGATGGTGACGCCGTCGACGGGAATGCCTGCATCGTGCAGCCGCTGGAGCAGCGGCGGCAGGGTGAGCCAGTTGGGCGCAGGCCGGGTGATATCGCAGACTGAGATCGCCGCGGTTTTCTTGCCCGCCGCGAGCGCTGATAGTGACTTGCTGCTAATGGGTTGATCGAGCGCCACGTTGAGAGCCGCCGCGACATCGGGCAAAGCGGACGCGGAGCGGCTCTCGATGACCTCGTAATGGGGCCCAACGGGTAACGTGACGTCCAAACCATCGTGGCCAAAGGCAAACCGTATCTGCATGCTGTTCCCCACCCACCTTTACTTTACCGGGTGGAGGGTCTTTTTGAGAATCCAGGCAGGTTCCGGCAGGGTGGCAAGCGGAAATACCGCGAAAGAAAAAAGCAGGAACCGCAGAGATCTGCAATTCCTGCTCTCTAGCATGCCAAACTCTACGATTGCAGGAAGGCAAGCAGATCGGCGTTGACCTTGTCGGCTAACGTCGTGCACATACCGTGCGGAGCACCCGGATAGACCTTCAGCGTGGCATTCTTCACCAGCTTCACGCTCTTCAGACCTGCGGCGACGATGGGCACAATCTGGTCGTCGTCCCCGTGCAGGATCAACGTCGGCACATCGAACTTCTTCAGGTCTTCCGTGAAGTCGGTTTCCGAGAAGGCCTTGATGCAGTCGTACGAGGCCGGCTGCGAGGACAGCATGCCCTGGAACCAAAAGTTTTCCCGCACACCCTCGGAGATCTTGGCGCCCGGCCGGTTATAGCCGTAGAAGGGCATGCTGAGATCCCTGAAGAACTGCGGCCGATCCGCAACTACGGCGTCACGGAGCTGGTCGAAGGCCGACAGCGGCAACCCCTCAGGATTCTTATCCGTTTTCAGCATGAGCGGCGGAACAGCACCAATCAGCACCGCCTTCGACACCCGCTTGCTCCCATGCCGTCCCAGGTAGCGAGCCACTTCTCCACCGCCAGTGGAATGTCCTACCATCGTGGCGCCTTTGATATCGAGCGCATCCAACAGTCCGGCCAGATCGTCGGCATAGGTGTCCATCTCGTTGCCGTCCCAGGTTTGGCCCGAGCGGCCATGACCACGCCGGTCA